>Ga0326727_10010698_pt1 | contig 21727 bp, 14 predicted proteins | sample MB2enrmetagenome_FD_207643 | JGI IMG/M metagenome (GOLD analysis project Ga0326727, IMG submission 207643) | Lab enriched peat soil microbial communities from McLean, Ithaca, NY, United States - MB29MY | ecosystem: Environmental > Terrestrial > Soil > Wetlands > Peat | place: USA: New York...
CATGAGGCTGATCTGGTGGTCATCGGCCACGGCAAGATTCACGGCGCACTTGGCCGGCTGCGCACCAATGCCTACGCGATCATTCGCGAAGCTCCCTGCCCGGTGCTGAGCCTGTAACCGCGGCTTGTTACCATAGCCAGGAGCCATGTCCCCATTCGCCCGGACTCCCGAGCCGCCTTACTATGCTGTCATCTTCACCTCTCTGCGCACCGCTGAGGACGGCGGCTACGGAGAAATGGCCAGCCATATGGCCTCGCTCGCTCAGGACATGCCCGGTTACCTCGGAATTGAGAGCGCGCGGGGCCCGGATGGCGTGGGGATTACCGTCTCTTACTGGGAGAGCGAGGAGGCCATCGCCAACTGGAAGCGTCACGGGGAGCATCTGGCCGCGCAGGATCGCGGCAAAAGTCAATGGTACCAGCACTATGAGCTGCGTGTAGCGAAGGTGGAGCGGGCGTACAGCGGTCCGGCCGGGCGGTAGGGGTTGATGCTATCATGACGGAGTCGTGAAAAAAGCTGTTCGGGAATTACCGTTTTGGCGCTAACATCGTAGAAGTGGAGGCGGGAAAGACGCCGTGAGTCAGGACCAAGCCGAAACGCCTTTCGACAGTATCGAGAGTTCCCATCAGTACGTCGCGCTGCTCGCGCAGGCGATTGAAGAAGCCAAGCTCGATGTCGAGGGTGATATTGCGCTCGCCATGGCGGACCGGGCCACCCGGCGGCGCGACGCCCTGCAACTGGTGCTCTATAATCTGACTAAGCTGGAATCCCACATAACCGCCAGCCGCAGGATTCTGAACGATCTCCGCATCCTCCGCCGTTTGCTGCTCGAAGAACGCGAATTGCCCGAGACCGTGGCTCACAATGGAGCCGCCAGCGCCGGAGCGTAGGACTGGACCTTCCGTGGTCTGCAAGCTCACGAGCGCGGGCTGATAATCCGGCAAGCGCTCGTACCACAGACTTCAGTCTGTGTCTTTCTTGTGTGGCAGGCTTCAGCCCAATGCCGCTTACTTTGACTGCTTCGATGCCGCAAGCCGGCCGGCCGTGGGGCAGACCATCGTTTTTTGTGGTCTGCCCGGCTGCGCAGCAGCAGTTTCCGGCGCATTGCGCCGTCAATGTAAGCGACATTGGGCTTCAGCCTGTCCGCCGTTTTTTAACCTAATCACCGCGAAGGTGCCCCTTCACCCACGAGCCAGAAAATACATCTCCGCGGTAGCCGGACCGGTGATGTGCTCGGGATGTATTTTCGAGGCAAATCCGGTGGTTGCCCTTGGCATCCCGTGGAGCAGACCATCGTTTTTTGTGGTCTGCTCGGCTGCACAGCAGCCGTTTCCATACTCACCCGGAAGGTGAGACTGCGGAGCAGTTGGAATTCCTACGAACAAAAGAAGATCGGGGCGAGCCGAAGCCCGCAACTGACCGTTTCTAGGTTTAACGGTGCCCAGGAAAAGCCACTGTGGGCCAGGATGGTGTCCTGTGGGCGATTGGTAATCGTCCCCAACCTTCGTCACCGCACCGGCAGCATGCCGATCCGGTCAGCCGGACACTCCACATCATGTGAACTGCAGACATGCGGCCCCAGGTCTTTCCCCATGCATACCCGGACTTCCGACAATTGTCCCCCGCCGCACGCGACGCGCAGCGAATCCTTGAAGCGCGGATTGGCCGCCGCGAACTTCTCTTCAATCTGCTGCGGGCTCAGTTCGACATGGGATGCGGGCTGCCGGAATTCCGGTGGAATGACAATGGTTTCGTACGCCCGCTTGACGGTGTCGAAATAAGCCGCCGGGCTTAAGCCGCTGCAGGTTCCGTGGTCCCGCCACTCGTGCTGGATCAGGCCTTCCCCCGGAATCAGCGCCAGCGTCCGCTCCACAATGTCGCGCCCCACCGGACGCGCGGGCGCGCATTGCGAGGGGTGCGCGCCGTTTTCGAACTGCGGCCAGAGCCCGTGCACCACGAAGCCCAGCCGGCGATCCGGCCCGCACTCCCGGGCATCGGTGTGCACGTCGGTACGCGCGCAGAAATCCGGCGCCCAGGAGAGCGATAGCATATAGTAATCGAAGTCGCCGGGCTGTACGCCGTCACTGGCGCGCCGCGAGCGGGCGATACCGCCGGCAGCCAGCAGGAAACAGATTGCGCAACAAAGAACAAATCGCATAATGTAGGTTCCGCCCATGATCCCCGATATCAGCCCCGATATCATTAATGATACGCCACGATGACATTCGTCCTGCTCATTCTGGTGGCCGGATCGGGCGTCTTCATGCTGCTCGCGATGGTTGCCGCCGAACGCTACTGCTCGGTCAGGCCATCTCCCCTGGCATCCGGCTCCATGCCGGCGATCAGCATCCTCAGGCCGCTTCACGGCCTGGATGAAGGCCTGGAAGAGAATCTGCGCACTTTCTTCACACATCCGTATCCGGAGTTTGAAATGCTGTTCGCGGTGGAGTCGGAAGAAGACGCCGCGGTTCCGGTGGCGCGCAAACTGATTGCGGAATATCCCGGCGTTCCGTCGCGGCTGCTGATCGCCGGCGCGTCTCCCCATCCCAACGCCAAGGTGCACAGTTTGCGCGCCATGCTCCATGAAGCGCGCCACGACACCATCGTCATGGCGGATAGCGATGTGCGGGTCACGCCTGAGTTCCTGGCGGTGGTCGCGGCGGAAATGAACGGACCGAATGTCGCGCTGGTTACCTGTCCCTATCGCGCCGTTGCGGGAAGGAGTTTCTGGTCGCGCCTCGAAGCAGTGGGGCTCAATACGGAATTCATCGCCGGCGTTCTGGTGGCGCGCATGCTCGGCGGAATGGACTTCGCGCTGGGTCCGGCGGTAGTGACCCGGAAAGCGCATCTGGAAGAAATCGGCGGGCTGGCGGATTTGCAAGGTTATCTGGCCGAGGATTTCGTGATGGGGCAAAGGCTGGCGCAGCGCGGCCGCCAGGTGGTGCTGTCGAGCTACGCGATCGAGCACCGCATCGGATCCCAAGCGCTGGCCGCGAATCTGGCGCACCGTCTGCGTTGGAACCGGAGCACCCGCCGTTCGCGTCCGCTGGGGTACGCCGGCGAGATCTTCAAGCACGCTCTGCCGTTAGCGCTCTTGCTGGCGATCTGGAGCCCCCCATGGTGGCCGCTTTCCGCCGCCGTGATCTTTCTCCGCTATCTTGCCGCCTGGCGGACGAGCCGCGCCATTCAGGCACGCATCTCGTACGTAGCGATACCAATGCAGGACCTCATCAGCATGGTGATGTGGGCCGCCGGTTTCTTCGGCCGGGAAATCGTGTGGCGAAAGCGCCGCTTCACGCTGGACCGGCTGGGAAGGTTCGAGGCCGTGAACCACGGACTGGAGCGTACAGACCGGCAATGAAGCTAAGATAATTTTTCTTTAAATCCTTCACCCAGTTGGTGCCATTCGGGTTTACACTAAGAGCACGCGTCCGCCTGAACCTCATTCAGGGTCACAAAAGTATTCGTGTCAGAATATCAATGCTAAAGTGGACTGCTTGGAGTTTATTCGTAAGCTCGCCGCCGCGAGGTATGCTGCGGAAATCGCGTCTCAAGAGGAATTTCTAAAATGACATCTCTCCGGAAAGTTTCGTTCGTGCTCCTTGTGGCAGCCGCGTTGTTCGGCCTGATGGCCGCGCCGGTGCATGCGCAGGTAGCGGTCAATTGCAGTGGCTTCCCCAGCACTTTGACTTTGGGCACTCACTATACGCTGAGCTGTTTCGCCAGCGGCGGCGTCGCACCGACGGGTGGAGCGGCGGCCTACAACTGGACGATCACTAACGGTTATCCCCCCGGAATGAGTTATGGCTCTTTCAGCAACGGCGAAGAATTCCAGGTCACCGGCACCCCGTCCGTCGCCAACACTTACACATTCACGGTGACGGCAACCGACCCCGCCAATAATTCCGGATCTGCCTCGATAACAGCGATTGTCGCCGCGAGCGGCGGAGGGACGCCTAGCGGAACGATTACGCTCAGCTACGTCAGCCAGACCACCATCCCGGCGGGGCAGGCGACCACGCTCACCCTGGTGGGCACGAACTTCACCGCCAGTACGGTGGTTTACTTCAACGCGAATATCCTTTATCCGTTCAATATCAGTTCGTCTCAAATGTCGGTGACGATTCCCCTCGGTCTCGCCGTCGCCGGGAGCTACTCGATCTATGTGCATGACCCGACCACTGGAACCTCTACCAGCCAGACGATAACCGTGACAGGCTCCGGTGGGTCGGGGACCTTGCAGATCACCAGCCTGGTGCCTTCCAGCATAAATGTCGGCTACTCGCAGACACTCCCGGTTTACATTTACGGTTCCGGATTCAGCTCCGGACAAGTCGTTCAGTTCGGCACCTGCGAGAACATTTCTCCCCAGTATTTTGGTTCCACGGAGCTTGAGATCAACGTTCCCCCATCTTGCTTCACCACCGCGGTGACCTATAACGTGACGGTGGGTTCGAGCAACGCGTACCAGTTCGTCGTGGGTGGCACCAGCACCGGCTCCGGCAGCATCAGCCTCACCTCCTTCGCTCCGCCCTCGCTTACCGCCGGACTGACCCAGACGCTCACGCTCTATGGCGCCAATTTTACTCCCAATACGCAAGTCTATTTCGCCGGTAACTACGTTTCGTCCACCGAGAATTCCTCGGGTATGATCACGGCGACCATCCCTGGCGCGCTAATCACGTCGGGAAGTCTGCCGGTCTATGTTCAGGATGTCAGCACTGGGCAGTCCGCTCCTTTGTACGTCCCGGTCACGGGCTCGTCCACGGGCAGCGGGGTGACGTTGAGCTACATTTCCCCCAACAGCATACCGGCCGGCTCGGGATCGTTTACCCTCAGCTTGTTCGGGTCTAACTTCAGCAACGGCAACATAGTTAGCTTTGGCTCGTATAACCTCAGCGCCGTTCTGGTTGCTTCGGGTGAACTCCAGGTTGCCATACCCGCTACTTATATCGCGACCCCGGGAACGCTAAATGTATCGGTAGCCGGCAGCAACGCGCAGACGTTCACGATCACCGGCAGCAGTACCGGAAGCCTTACCGTCACGTGTAGTCCCGCGAGCGGACCGGCCACCGTGAATGTCGCTTATTCGCAGACCTGCTCGGTCAGCGGCGGAACTTCTCCTTATACCTGGACGGTTGCGGGTCTGCCCAACGGCTTATCGCAGAGCGCCTATACCGGCGGCTCGACCGTCACCATCAGCGGAACCCCGACGACCCAGCAATCCTACTCGTATGTCGTGCAAGTGACCGATAGCAGCGCCACGCGGCTGATCGGCAGTACGACGATCAGCGGGAGCGTCACTTCGTCCACGACCTCGGGCTACAGTATCACGTCGCTTTCACCGACGTCAATCCCCGTCGGTTCAGGCGCGACGGCGCTGACCGTTTACGGCAACGGGTTCACTACCTCATCGCAGGTTTACTTCAACGGAACCGCGGTAGGCACGACTTATGTCAGCTCTACCCAGCTGACAGCGTCCATCGCGGCCAGTTTTCTGGCTACCGCCGGCAGTGACAGCGTGACAGTCTACACTTCAGGCCTCTACACCAACACGTTGTATCTGACGGTGGGTTCCGGAAGCACGAGCAGCGGTGGTCTGACGGTCGTCTGCGGTCCCGGAGTTGGTCCGCAGACCCAGTACGTGCTCTACTCCACAATTTGTACGGCGTCGGGCGGAATTCAGCCGTATAACTGGACGACTATCAGTCTGCCTTCGTACCTTTCCCTGACCTCGACCACCGGTTCGTCCGTTACGCTCACCGGCACGCCCACGAGCACCGGATCTTATAACTTCACGGTCAAGGTAACCGACAGCAGTTCACCGGCCCTCAGCGGGTCCTTGCAACTCGCCGGTCAGATTCTGGCCACCAGCACGACCGGAGGCATCACGCTTTCCTCCATCTCCCCGACTTCGACGCCGGTGAATTCCGGCACGGTTACGCTCACCCTGATCGGATCCGGATTCACCACGAGTTCGCAGGTCACCTTCTCGTCTATTCCGATCACAACGACTTATGTGAGCGGCAGTGAACTGCTGGCCACGATTCCGTCCACCCTGCTGACTTATTCCTTCGCTGCGCTAATAACGGTGAGCACGCCGGGCATCGGGACCTCGAACTCTCTGTCCTTCATCATCGGCGCCAACGTCTCCAATCCGGTTTCCATCACCTGCTCTCCGGGAGTCGGGCCGACGGCTCCGAATATCTATTACACGCAGACCTGCAATGCCAACGGCGGCACCGGACCGTTCAACTGGAGCATCGTCTCCGGCGCGCTCCCCGCGGGCCTTGGACTGTCGTCAACCACCGGCGTACAAACCTCGATTACCGGATACAGCACTCTGAATGGCCCATACTCATATACCATTCAGGTGGTCGATAGCGCCTCGCCGCCCAACGTGGGAACGGCCGTTTTCGCCGGCACAACCGGTACCGGAACCAGCACGACCAACGGATTGTCGCTCACTTCTATCGCGCCTGGTTCCATCGCGCCCGGCGCGGGAAATACCACACTGACTATCAACGGCGCCGGCTTCGGCACGTCTTCGGTGGCCTATTTCAATACCACTGCCCTGGCCACGACCTTCGTGAACAGCACCCAGTTGACGGCTCTGATTCCGTCCAGCCTTCTGATCTCCACCACCACCGCTTCCATCACGGTGCAATCGGCGGGATTCACCTCTAACGCTCTCAGTCTCTCGATCGGCACCGGATCCTCGACGGCCATCACCATCAGTTGTTCGCCCACCACAGGACCGCCGGGAAGCGGCGCCAATTACTCGACGACCTGCACCGCTACGGGTGGGAAGGCCCCCTATACCTGGACCATCGTGAACGGCTTCCTGCCGACGGGTATTGTTCTGGGCAACTCCAACTCGGCGACCATCACCATCTCCGGTGTGCATATCAGCACCGCGACCAGTTCCGAGCCGTACAACTACACTCTCCAGGTCACGGACAGCAGCACTCCGATGCAAACCGCCGATTATCCGTTTGCGGGTACTCTGCCGCTTGGCCAGGGAGGGGTCTTCGCGGGCACCGTCACTTCCATGAGCCCGATCTCCGCTCCGGTGAACGGCAGCCAGTTCACGCTGACGGTCCTCGGGAACTCTTTCATCAATGGACAGTCGTTTATCCTGTTCGGTAACACTCCGCTGGCCACGACCTATATCAGCTCGAACGAACTGACCGGCATCGTACCGGCGTCCCTGCTGGTTACGCCCGGAACTGTGTATGTTTCGGTCGAGACTTCGGGCATAGGGAATACGAACCAGGTTGGATTCTTCGTCAACGGAGCTTCGGGAGTCGCGGTGGCTCCTTCTTCACTGACGTTCAATTACGCACTGGGCGGCGTCACACCCGCGGCTCAGACGCTCAGCATCAGCTCCAGTACTTCGGTCATTGTGTACAGTCTTTCGGTCAGCGCTACGGCCAATGGCATTACCTGGTTGAGCGCGAGCCCCGCATCCGGGACGATCCCTGGAACGGTCACCGTCATTGCTGCGCCGACCGGTCTGGCGATTGGTTCGTATTCCGGATCGATCACCATTACCGGCAGTGGAGCCGGCACCGGCACGACCATTCCCGTTACCCTCAACGTCCTGGGAACGCCCGGTCTGAAGGCGTCTCCTCTGACGATGACATTCACTGCTCCTGCCGGCACTACCTCGCCGACGCAGACGCTACAGATCACTTCCAGCGATGGACAGACCCCGATTCCGTTCACCGTCACCGGGGTCGCCAACAATGGCGGAACCTGGTTGAGCGTGACTCCATCGTCGGGCACCACTCCGGCACCGGTTACAGTAACGACCAACGCCGGATCTCTGCCGGCCAACACCTACTACGGGCAGATCAACGTTACACCCACGGCAGGCTATGGCGCTGCGCTGGCGATACCGGTGACCTTCACGGTAACCGCGCCGGTCACCCTCACAGCCAATCCGGCATCGCTTACTTTCAATGGAGTGACCGGACAGAGTAATCCTGCTGCCCAGACTGTCAATCTTACGGCCAGCGGCAGCACCGCGGCAAATTACACTGTGGCGGCTACCACCACGTCCGGCGGCAACTGGCTTACGGCTACGGCCTCGACCGGCGCCACCCCGGGAACCATTAGCGTGACCACCAATATCTCGGGACTGGCAGTGGGCGCCTATAAGGGCACCGTGACGGTCACATCTACGGGAGCGACCAACAGCCCGCTCGCCATACCTGTGACCCTGAATGTGGCTAACCCCTCGCCGCTTACCACTTCACCCTCGAGTCTGACCTTCTCTTATCAAATCGGCGGCAGTACGCCTTCTGCGCAGACGCTGAACATCTCGGCGCCCAGCGGGAGCACGGGAGCGTTCAATTACTCGATTGCGGCAGCAACCAATTCGGGTGGGAACTGGCTCTCGGTGTCGTCCACCAGCGGCACGACGCCGGGATCGGTCAGTGTCTCGATCAACACGGCGAATCTGGCCGTGGGGAGCTATTCCGGAACTTTGACCATTACCGCATCCGGCGCCGCCACTACCACGGTGAATGTGGCTCTCACCGTCACGCCTCCTCCCGCCACGTTGTCGGTCTCGCCGGCAACACTGACCTTCAATGCGACGGCCGGCGGGACTTCGCCTTCGCCGCAGACCGTTTCGGTATCGACGACTAACAATGTCGCCGCCAACTACACGGTAACCACCAGTTCGGCGGGCAACTGGCTGACGGCCACAGCCTCCGGCACGACTCCGGGCACTATTTCGGTGTCGGTGAATCCGGCCAGCCTGTCGATTGGCCAGTACAGCGGATCACTTACCATCGCTTCGCCGGGTGCGACCAATACGCCGCAGACGGTGAATGTGACCTTGAATGTGGCGGCTCCGCCGGCGATCAGCGTGGCGCCTCAATCGCTTTCCTTCTTTGTGCCGGGCGACGGTTCGACGCCTGCGCCGAAAACCATCACAGTCGTCTCGACAGGCGGCAACACCAACTTCACCGCGTCCGCGTTCTCGCAGGGCGGCAACTGGCTCAGCGTTACCGGAGGCGGTACGACTCCGGGCAGCGTGGTGGTGTCGGTGAATCCGGCCGGCTTGACTCCCGGTCAATCCTACAACGGCTCGGTAACCATCAATGCGCCGGCGTCGAATCCCTCGAGCCTGCAGGTCGCGGTGACGCTGACGTTGGCGCTGCAAGGGGCAGTTCCCTTGCAAGCCACGCCTTCCGCGCTCTACCTTTACTACGACCAGGGAGCGGGTTCGGACCTCCAGCACGTGCTGATGATCAATAGCGGCGGCGGTTCGGTCCTCTATCAGGTGGTGGGCCAGACACAGACCTGCGGCAACTGGCTGAATGTCGTCACGCCGCTCGGTATCGCGACCCCGTCTACTCCTGGCGTGGTCGGCATCAACATAAATCCCTCGGGCCTGAACGCTCAGACCTGCCGGGGCAGCATCAGCATCACCGACTCCAACTCTAATACCGCGACGGTTCCCGTCTACATGGCGATCAGCAGCGCCGCCGAATCCATCCTGTTGTCCCAGACCGCGATGAACTTCGTGGCCGGAGCCAACGGGTCGGCGCCCGCCGGACAGACGTTCACTATCCTGAATCCGGGCGACGTATCGATGCCGTGGAACATCACTACGTCCACGTTGTCGGGCGGCGGGTGGCTCTCGGCTTCGCCCAATGCGGGCAATGCTCCCAGCCTCGGGCAACCCGGAACGCCAATCACGGTAACGGTCAATCCGCAAGGTTTGGCGGCGGGTGTTTATTACGGGACCGTGCAGGTTGCGGCTTCGGGCGCGTCCAACGGACCGCAGTCGATCACCGTATCGCTAACGGTTTTGGGCGGCAACCCGCCGGCTCAGGTGACTCCTGACGGCGTGATTCTCACCGGAATCAATGGCAACGCCAACAGCCAGGCGGTGAACGTGACCAATTCCGGCTCGAGTGCGCTTTCCTATTCGGCGATCGTGACCACGGATGACGGGCAGAACTGGTTGACCGTCAGTCCGGCGAGCGGCTCCATCTCGCCCGGCGGCACTAACGCGGTGAATGTGTCCGCTTCGCTCACCGGTTTGGGTACCGGCTTACGCCATGGCACGCTCCGTCTGGCATTCTCGGATGGAACCGTGCAGACGGTGGACGTCCAACTCGCTCTCTCGGGCGCGGCCTCCGGTTCCGGAGTCAGCGCTTGCGGCGCGGCCAATCTGGCGATGGAGTTCCTGTCGCCTCAGCAGAACTTCCAGGCAGCCGCCCACGTCGCCATACCGATCAAGGTCCTGGTGCAGGATTGCCTCGGTAATCAGTTAAGCAGTTCCAACACCGGCGTGGATGTTCTGGCCGGCGCAAACAACGCCGACATCCGGTTGAATTACACCGGCAACGGCATCTGGGCTGGTACGTGGACTCCGGCGAGCGCTTCTTCCGCGTCCAGCCTGACGGCTTTGGCGGTGGAGATTGTCGGCGGTGCGGAAGCGGCCGGCAGCATCACGGCGAACGGTACCGTCACCGCGGCGGCATCCAATGCGCCTCCGCTGGTATCGGCGGTGGTGAACGCGGGCAGCTTCGTGCTGCCTGGCCTGGTGGCTCCGGGGACCATGGTTTCGATCTTCGGATCGAGCCTGGCGGACGGCCAGGTGCAGGTGTTCTCGACGCCGTTCCCCAACAGCCTGGAAGGCGCGCAGTTCAGCGTGAAGGGTGTGGCGATGCCGCTGTTCTACGCGTCGAGCGGCCAGGTCAACGCGATCCTGCCCATCGGCCTGACGGCGGATGAGCGCGATCAGTTGATCGTGGTGCGCGACACCACCCAATCGGCTCCAGTCGATCTGCTGGTGGCCGATTCCGATCCGGGCATCTTCGCGGTGAACTCGCAGGGCACCGGCCAAGGCGCGATCCTGGTCGGCGGTACCTCGCAGATTGCGGCGCCGTCCGGCTCGATTCCAGGGGCTAATGCGGCCCCGGCCAGCGCGGGCCAGACCATCTCGATGTTCGTATCGGGATTGGGTACGGTCTCCAATCCTCCCGCGGATGGTTCGCCTTCCTCGGGGAATTCGCTCACTACCGCAACGCCGACGGTTACCATTGGCGGCGTCCCGGCGCAGGTGACGTACTCCGGGTTAGCGCCCGGTGAAGTCGGTCTGTATCAGGTCAACGCGGTAGTGCCGGCGGGTGTCCCGACCGGCAGCGCAGTCCCAGTGGTGATCACCCTTGGCAACGGAGTGTCGAATACCGTAACCATGGCGATCCAGTAGCGCTCCCCGTGGGGCAGACCATCGCTGTTGGTGGTCTGCCCTGCTAACGACTCAGATGTGACAGTGACTCAGCCCGCGTTTCGCCAGGTACTGCTGATGGTAGTCTTCCGCCAGCCAGTAATCGGAGGCCGGCTCGATTAGCGTCACGATGGGACGCTTGAAGCGGCCGGATTTGTCCAGCTGCTCCTTGGATGCTCTAGCCGCGGTTTCCTGTTGCGGCGAGTGATAGAAGATCACCGACCGGTACTGCGTGCCCCAATCCGGTCCCTGGCGGTTCTTGGTCGTCGGGTCGTGATTCTCCCAGAACACCTTCAATAGATCGTCGTAGTTGACCTGCGCCGCATCGTATTCCACCTGAACCACTTCGGCATGGCCGGTCTGGTCGGTGCAGACGTCCTCGTAGGTCGGATGATGCAGTCTCCCGCCCATGTAGCCGACCGACGTTTTCGTCACACCCGGAACCGCCCGGAAAGTCTCTTCCACGCCCCAAAAACAACCTGCGCCGAACGTTGCTTTTTCCATGCTTTCAGTGTAGGGTAAATCGATCCTATGAGCTCTCCACTGACCCGAACGCCCGCCCGCGGCGAAACGCCGCAGTCGGCGGCTCCCTTGGACCGCGAGCAGGGCCCCGCGGTTAGCGGCTCTCCCACGCGTTCCCGAACCGAACCCCATCACAGCATGCGGCCGATGTATGCGCGTCATTCGCTGCTCGGTCCCGCGCCCCGGCACGCCATCCCGGAAGACGGCATGTCGCCCAGCACCGCGTACCACCTCATCCACGACGAGCTGATCCTGGACGGCAGCTCGCGCTTCAATTTGGCCACCTTCTGCGGCACCTGGATGGAGCCGGAAGCGCATAAGCTGATGTCCGAAACGTTCGACAAGAACATGATCGACAAGGACGAGTATCCGCAGACCGCCGAGCTCGAAATGCGCTGCGTCAAGATGCTGGCTGAGCTCTGGCACTCGCCCGATCCGGATAACACCATCGGAACCTCCACCATCGGGTCCAGCGAGGCATGCATGCTGGGCGGTCTGGGGATGAAATGGCGCTGGCGCGAGCAGCGCAAGCAGGCGGGAAAGCCTTCCGACCGGCCCAACCTGGTGATGGGCACCAATACCCAGGTTTGCTGGCACAAATTCGTCAAATATTGGGACGTCGAAGCGCGGGAGGTCCCGCTTGAAGGCAACGACATCGTGATGGACCCGGAGCGCGCCGCGGCCGCATGCGATGAGAATACCATTGGCGTAGTGTCCGTTCTCGGCAGCACCTACACCGGCGACTACGAGAATATCGAAGCACTCAGCACGGCGCTCGACCGTCGGCAGCAAGAGACCGGTCTGGATATTCCGATCCACGTGGATGGCGCGAGCGGCGCGTTCGTCGCGCCTTTCCTGCAGCCGGACGTGCGCTGGGATTTCCGGCTTCCGCGAGTGAAGTCCATCAACACGTCCGGTCACAAATATGGTCTGGTCTTTCCCGGCGTGGGCTGGGTGATCTGGCGGGAGGCCGCGGATCTGCACCCCGATCTCATCTTCCATGTGGACTATCTGGGTGGAACCATGCCCACGCTGGCGATCAATTTCTCCCGTCCGGCGAGCCAGGTAGTGGCGCAGTACTACAACCTGATCCGCTTGGGGAAGGCCGGTTATCGCGCCGTCCAGCAGGCCTGCCAGGATGTCGCGGTGCACCTGGCCGCGCAGATTGCCAGGCTGGGGCCGTTCGAGCTGGTCAGCCAGGGAACCGATCTTCCGGTGTTCGCCTGGAAGCTGAGCGAGCAGACCAACTGGTCCCTCTACGATTTAGCCGACCGTCTGCGCGATCGCGGATGGCAGGTTCCGGCATACCGGATGCCTGCCAATCGCCAGGATCTGATTGTGCAGCGCGTGGTGGTGCGCAACGGATTTACCTGTGACTTGGCGGACATGCTGGTGAGCGATATCCGCCGGCACCTGGATTGGTTCGCCTCCCAGCCGGGGCTACGGCCGAAACTGACCAGCAGCCAGTTTCACCACTAGTCGTTAGTTGTTAGTTATTAGTTGTTAGTTGTTGGCTGTCAGTCATAAGTCATCAGTCATCAGTAGTCAGTTAACCTAACAACTGGTGGCTAACGACTAATAACTAACGACTAATAACTAACAACTAACAACTAACAACTAACAACTAACAACTAACAACTAACAACTAACAACTCGCCCCACCTCACCGCCGCTTGCGCTTCTCGCCCGATAGTGCCACGGCTACCAGGGTCACTCCGAGCAGGATCATGAGTTTGGGCTCAGGGGCCTGCGTCATCGCCGAAGCAATGAAGGCGAGATTATAAGCCACGCTCGCGTCTGACCCGACTTCTCCGAAGCTCGAATTGAGAACGCCGCCATCGGGATCGGTGACGTAGGAATGAACTCCGGCGATTTCCCCGTCGATAAAAGAGGGGCCTCCCTGGTCTCCGGGAGCAATAAATGCCTCGTCGGAAACCGTTGGTGGGTCGCTGAACTCGAACATGAGATCGTCGGTCGCGGGGTCCGGCTGGTATTCGTTCTGACCGACCCGCAGCGTGCCAAACGGATAATCGGCCGGATCGTAACCGGTTACCCCCGTTCCTCCGAAACCATAACCAGCCAGCGTGATGGGCTGATCGGAGATGTCGCCGGTGTAGAGGCCATAGCGCTCCAGGTAATCCGGCGCCGGCGAGGCCAGCGTCAGTACGGCCACGTCATTGGGACTGGTCGGCGAGCCATTGAACGCCGGATCAACTTTGAAACTCACGGCCTGCGTGGTGTATGATCCGTCGGCGGTGGTGAATGTAACGTATGCTGCGGTAGCTTGTTCCGCCCCCCTGGCATCGGCGATGCAGTGGGCCGAGGTCAGGATGCTGACGCCGTCGGCGAGGAGCGTGCCTGAGCAACCCTCCACCACGCCATAGCCAAGGTCGGACCGGACAATCAGCAGCTCCGCGACACCGGTATACGCGCTGCCGTACAAACTGGCCGTCGCAAGGTACGAAAACGAATTGGGATCGGACCCGGAAACCGTAATAGCGTACGCCGGGCTTGCGGCCATCAGAAAGACTCCGGCGGCCGCCCAAAATGTCTGTTTCAATCTGCTAGATAAGTACCGCCGGGAGGGGAAAATTCTCTGCAAATTTTCCATTGCTAAAATAGAATTGGAACATCTCCCCCAATCGCCATGTTTGCTACTACTTCCATTGCCGAAGAGATCCAGGAGCTGAAGCGCGAGCGCCGCGCCGTCCTGCTGGCTCATCACTACCAGGAGGCGGAGATCCAGGCCTTGGCCGACGTGGTGGGCGACAGCCTGGAACTGGCCCGCAAAGCAAAATCATTGGAGGGCGACGTGATCGCCTTCTGCGGTGTCTGGTTTATGGCGGAGACAGCCAAGGTGATCAATCCGTCCCGTATCGTGGTGGTGCCCGATAAAGCCGCGAGCTGCAGCTTAGTAGAGGCGTGCCCGGTGGAACCCATCCGCGAATACCGGCGGCGCAATCCGGACCACGTGATCGTCAGCTATATCAACACTTCCGTGGAAGTGAAGGCCGAAAGCGATATTCTGTGTACGTCGCGCAATGCGGTGCAGGTGGTCAACTCCATTCCGGCGGACAAAACCATTCTCTTTTTGCCCGACCGCAACCTGGGAAATTACGTCAAGCGGCAGACCGGCCGGGCCAACCTGAAGATCTGGCAGGGAGCGTGTATCGTCCATGCCACCTTCCCGGTGCGCCGGGTCATGGAATCGAAACAAAAGCATCCCGAGGCTGAGGTGGTGGCGCATCCGGAATGCCCTGAATCCATTCTGAACCTCGCCGATTTCGTGGGTTCGACATCCGCGCTGATCGACTACTGCGTCCAAAGCAGCGCGCGCGAGTTCATCGTGGTGACTGAGAGCGGGGTGAACTACTCTTTGCGGAAGCTTGCAGCAGGGAAGAAGTTCCACTTCGTGAACAACGAGAACTGCAACTGCAGCGAATGCCCCTTCATGCGGCTCAATACGCTGGAGAAGCTGCGCGATTCTCTGCTCAATTTACAGCCGCGCGTGGAGATCGATTCTGAAACCATGCGTCGCGCGCTCATTCCCATTGACCGCATGTTGGCGATAAAGTGAACCCGCTGGTCGACAGTTTCGGCCGGGTGCACGACAATCTGCGGATCAGTGTCACCGACCGATGCAACATCCGCTGCTTTTACTGCATGCCTGAAGAGGGCGTGCAATTCATGGATCGCAGCGAGATCCTGACGTTCGAAGAGATTGAGCAGTTCGTGCGCGTGGCCGTCACGCTAGGCGTGACCAAGCTGAGGATCACGGGTGGTGAGCCGCTGGTGCGCCGCGATCTGGAGTTGTTGATCAAGCGGCTTGCCGCCGTGCCGGGCATTCAGGATCTTGCCCTCACCACCAATGCGGTCCTCTTGGAACCGCATGCGCGGGCGCTCTACGATGCCGGCTTACGGCGGCTCAATATCCATTTGGACACGCTCGACCGGGATCGGTTCAAGCAGATTACGCGGCGTGACGATTTGCCGCGCGTGCTCGCCGGGATCGAAGCGGCGCGGCGCACGGGGTTCAAGGTCAAGCTCAATGTGGTTGCGGTCAAGAACCTCGTCGAACCGGATATCGTTCCGGTGGCGCGTTTCTGCCGCGAACGCGGGTTCGAACCGCGCTACATCGAGTTCATGCCGCTCGACGCGCAGCAACTCTGGGACCGCTCCAAAGTGCTGACCGCGTCGGAGATCATCGAGACGCTGTCGCGCGAGATCGCGCCATTGGAAGAAGTACCGGACGCCGATCCACGGGCGCCGGCCACGTTGTATCGCTACGCGGACGGCGGCGGAACTGTAGGATTTGTGGCGTCGGTCACGCGTCCGTTCTGCCTGAATTGCAACCGTCTGCGCCTGACCTCGGAAGGCAAGGTACGCTATTGTCTATTCGCCATCGAAGAGACCGATGTACGGCCGATCCTGCGCGGCGGCAGCGACGAAGAATTAGCGGCGGCGATTCGCGGCAATATAGCCGGTAAATGGCTGGGGCACCAGATCAACAGCACGGCCTTCGTCCCGCCGCCTCGTCCCATGTATTCGATCGGGGGCTAAGGGCAACTGCAACTGGCCACTTCAGCGGGGTGCCCGTCGTTCATCGGGTTCACAGGAGCAACGCCGTGATATCGCGTGAACTTGCTAGCATTTTACTTTCCTAGTCTATGAAGCGAAAGGGGGAAGGGTTATTGCACTAAGGACCAGTTTTGGAACAGCGATTAGTCCTCGGTAACGTCGTCAACACGAGTATACTATTGGGTGAATGGGCGAAGCAGCGGAGGTTGTCAGTCATCTCTGGGACCTTCTACGAGGCAGGAGGCCCGTTTCGTGCGGATCCGGGAGCGTCGGCAGCGCGTATTTCCGGCACTCGACTCGACGCGTCGGGACCTCTCCATTTCGGAGAATGACCCTGACCGGCGGCGGCGCTTATATGCGGGAGCATCGAATTCACAAGTTCATCTTCGATACTGATCGACATTTCTTTGGTTACGACTTGGTTTTCGACTCCGCAGATCGCACAGGGAGACACCGTCTCGTCTTCGAGCCGCTGAGTCTCAAACCAGACCAGCTTCTACCTCCCACAGACGCATCGCGGGAACAGCTGTCCCTAGACCGATTGCCGCCGCCGCAGACTCTGAGACTCGGACTGGCGTTGGAATTTAGCCTCTCGACTGCGGACGGGAAGCACAAGGTCATCGAGCGAATCAAGTTCAGTAGGCCGCCCCGGGCGGAAGTACCCCGCAGCTGATGGGGTCTCAGGCAACTTCATTTGTGCGTTCCCGAGGGGTGTGCTTGACGCGCGCTCGTCCGTCGGGCCGATCTTTGTGGCGGCCCGATTGGATGGCTCTTTTCACTCTGGGCGTACGGCCACGATCATCCACAGATCGGACTTCCGGTTATGGTCCGATGCCGCGGTCCACTTTACGAACGGGTCTTCCGCTTTGACCACGCGAAACCCGGCTTTCTTCACTTCTGTGCGCACCAATGCAGGATCGATTTCGTGGTTCTTGACCTGTTCGGCGCGGTCTCTGTTCCGATGGTCCTGAAAGCTATAATCCGCGATCACTAGGCGGCCGCCCGGTTTCAGCGCGTGTAGAGTCTTTTCCAGCATGGCCGGGTGATTCGTGAAGTGGTGATAGGAATCCACGATCAGGATGGCAGCCAGCTTGTCGGAGGGGAGTTTGGGGTCGTCCGCCGATCCCTGGACCAACTCGACATTTTGCAGGTCGAATGCCTTGATTCGGGCTTTCGCCACTCCCAGGGCCGGGCCAGAAATGTCTTCCGCAAAGACCTTGCCTGTTGACCCGACTTTTTCGGCGAGACGCATCGAATAGTAGCCCGCTCCAGCTCCCACGTCGGCCACCCAGTCTCCGGGTGAAGTTTCAAGCGCGGCGATCAACTCCGTGGCTCGTTGATTGGTTTCGCGGTGGGCGTCGTCTGCCTTGAATTCCTCCGCCGTGGAAGGGGCTTGGGTACCGGCGTATTTTGATAAATCTGCGGCGATGGTTTGGGCGTCTCCAAGCAATAGCCAACGGCCTTCCTGACGGATGTAGGTGCGCAGGAATCCGTAGGTAAAGCGTCCATCCTGTCCGGACTCGGTCATGGGTCCTTCGACGATCGCCGTATCGCCGGCGAGGTGCACCTTTAATTTTCCAGGTCTGAAGGAGTAGGTTCGGCATCCCGAGGCATACAGATTGAGCAGGCCGGCCTTGTCGCGCCAGGCACCCCACTGATTGAGGCCAAAGTAGCCCGCAGCGACGATCCGTTCCAAGGCCGCAGTGTCGTTGCGGAGTTTGGCATCGTTAAACTCCTTCTCGGCTTTCAGTACTTGTGCTTCGGTTTCGTTTGCGGGCGCGGCGGCCGGTGCGGCCATCGCCGCGCTGAAGCCAACGCAAGCGATGGTGAGATAGAACAACCTTGTGACGCGTGTCATGTGCGCTCTCCGGGCGTGTGCAAGAGAAGAGTATATGCCCTGGTGTTGATGCCGCTGACCGGAGGTTTCAGGGCGTGGAGGCCATGGTAGCCTGTAGCTTAACACTTGTCAAACGTTGATCGCAATAAAGCGGCGATGCAAGGGAGGAGGAAAGCCGCACACGCCATCTTCAGTATTCTTAGCCCATCAGCCATTCGCGGTTGGCTTTCACATCTTCCAGCAGAGCTTGGCAGAGTCTCTCGCGATGCTCGAATAGCCGGTAGCCTTCTCGCGGACGCAGGTAGCCTTTCGCCTTGGGCTCCGACGCAAACAACTGCTCTTCGCCTATCTCTCGCGCCTTGGCCTCATACCGCGCGCGGTTCTCCAGCAGAGCCTTCACCAGGAACGGCATCACCATGGAATAATCGGCCTGCAGACTCTCGGTGGATTGTACATAAGTGCGCTTGTCCACCTTCCCCCAGGTCACAGCCTCCGCAGGGGAGCACGACGACAGGGACCCATCGGTCACCGGCGACGAGACAATCTGCACATCGAATTCATAGCCGCGTACATTGCTCAGTCCCAGGATCTGGCTCAGCGCCGGCTCCGGCTGCAAGTTGAAATTTTTCGGAACTCCACCGCCCAGCACCCACGTGGCCAGCGAGCCCACCGGATTCTCGAACAACCCCCAACGGTGATACGCGCAGGATTCGAAGACTTCCGCATGCAGATCGAGATCGAATTTATACTCCGTCAGCAGACCCGCCTGCCGCATCGCCCACAGCTTCATCGAATTCAGAAACACGCTGCCATCGCCCGGAGCCCCGACAAATATCGGGATGGCAAGGCGATGACAAGTTGAAAGCAATCCCGGTTCGACTCGATTGCGGCGCTCCAGTTCCGCATAGAGCGCGCCTAATTTGAAACGCAGCTCGGTGCCCGTCATTTTCATGGCGAACTCAGGACGCTTCAGGCATTCCGTAAGGAAGCGGTCCTGATCGAGCAGGACCTCTTCATCGAACGCCATGTCCGCGACCCGGATAGTCTTTTCGTCGCGCAAAGCACCGTCGTCGGTGAAGATAGGGACCTCGTGGATGGGGTCCCGGTGCGCCTCCAGTGCGCGATGGCCGTCGTGATAGCAAACGGCGTCGGTTGTGCTGAGATACGCGATCCATCCGGTCTCCAGCAGCGGAATCAACCACGCCTGGTGCTGCCCGGATACGGTGACCGGTCCGGCCATCGACATGGTGATCGGGCAGCCTCTGCCGATCGCCCGATCGAGAATCTGGTAAATGCGCCGCAGGTACGCTCCGCCGAATGCGGGCAGCGAGTGTTCGAACAAGTCCGCCAGGGACTCGCCTTGATCCACGCGCCTCACCCGCACGGCGCGGCGCTCGTTAGTGTTGGTTGGCATCTCCCCGGAGTGTAGCGTAGTCCTGCCAATGCCTCGGCTGCCGGACGTGGCGCAGGTACTCACACCTGCCGCGTCCATCGATGCATTTTCAGCCGGCACGGATACGGATAAGGGCTAAAATCATACGTATGCCCACTGTGAAGAAAACTTGGCTGATCGACCCCGAATTGGTGCGGCGCGCACGGGAGCTTTCGGGCGCTCGGACTGAGAGGGAGACCGTCACCCGGGCACTCGATGAGATCGTGGTCCGCCACGAAATCGAAACGGCATTCCGGCGTCACGGTCCGGGGCTTGCGAAAATTGAAACCATCTTTCCAGATGGAGTGGTGCGCGGCCTCAAGCGGGCCTCCAGGAAATGAAGGCAGTCTCCGATACCAACGTTCTGATCGACTTCTTCCGCAACCCCAGCCACAGGGAAGAGTTTGAGGCAAAGAAGTTGCCGCCGCACCAGCATCCTCCCGTAACTGAATCGACGTAGAACACCTCAACTAACACAGACAACCTGCAGGTTGCCGACCGCGATAATAAACACGCGCCCGGGAGCAGGCTGGGAATCTACGCTCCCGTGACCGGCACAGCGGGCTGGCGATAAAGCGCTGGCTGTGACCTGAGAAGGGGATTGTTGGCTAAAGTTTCGTCGGCCACTTCTGACGGCCGTGCAAAACGGCGATCAATTCCAACCGTTCACGCCGGCAACGGTAGGGGATGACGTATGGGGTGTCCGGAACAACCAGTTCGCGCGTCCCGATCACTCGGCCCGGCCGGCCCATCCCAGGGTGCGTTTGAAGAAGATCAACCGCTTTAAGTATACGGCTCGCGACGAGAGCCGCATTTTGCTCTGAATCTCGTCCGATATACTTACGAAGGTGGACAAGGTGGCGGATCGCCCGGCGGGACCAGATGACTTTCATTTCGGGGCTTTTGTCTCACCGGCCTTGCCCCAGGATCCGAGCCATTTTGAGACCTTCTCGTGGCTGACTCCCTGACCGGAGTCGAGTTCGGCCATTCCTGCTTGGATCTCACCAAGTTGCCATTCTTCCGACTCGACGTAGGCGGCTATTGCCTCAGCAGCCAGAAAGGATTTCGACCGCTTCGAGCGCTTGGAGAGTGCGTCGAGGCGCTTCTTCGTCCCCACATCGATCCGTATAGAAAGTGTTTCGCTCATGGTCTGTGCTCACCTGTATACATTTTTGCACACTACCATACATCGATCTCTTGGCTGAATGCCGGTTCTACCGGTTCCACTCTCGGCCAGCAGTTCTCTCGGGAGTGCAGTCGTAGCCACATCGGGCACATTGAAATGCGAGTATATATGCCAGTTCGAACTCTATTTCCCCCAAATCCATTCACTTCCAGCCCTCGGAGAACGCTTTCGCCATCCCTTGTGCTATGACGGAATCAGATTTTGCCAGCTGCGCCTCCGCAAAATCCACCAGACAGAAGGAGAACGACACCCGTATGGCCACTCAGGCACAAATTGACGCCAATTGCGCCGACGCACAGAAGTCCACTGGACCGCGCACGGAAGAAGGCAGAGCGCGCTCCAGCCGTAACCATCTTTCCCACGGCCTCTCGATCGCTCTCGTCTTCATCCCTCTCGAAGACCGCGAGGATTTCAACAAGCTCCTCGCCGAACTCCGCGAGCATCATCAGCCCGCCAACCTCGACGAAGACATGCTGGTCGAAAAGACGGCCCAGAGCCAGTGGCTCAGCCTCCGCGCCTACCGCCTCCAGGGCGTCGCTCTAGGCGCCAGCATCCCGCAGGGCCATACCCACCCCGACCTCGGCGTCCTGATCCGCTACCACCAATCCTCCGATCGCAGCTTCTACCACGCCCGGACCGAGCTTCTAAAAGCCCAGAAAGAAAGGAAGAAGTCCGAAATTGGGTTCGAATCGCAAAAGGCCGAAGCCACCCGCGAACCCGAGCCGCAGGGCCCCGAGAATGTCACCAAAGACGCCCCGAACCCCAGCCAATTCCCGGATTTCACCCCTCTCGAGTACAAAATGGAGGCAATCATGAACGCGCCGGTCGAGGAAATGTTCCGTGAAGGCCTCGATCAATACACCGCCGCTCAAAAAGCCGCCTGAAGAACGCTCAATTTTGCAACTCGACCCCGCGCTG
>Ga0326727_10010699_pt1 | contig 21726 bp, 24 predicted proteins | sample MB2enrmetagenome_FD_207643 | JGI IMG/M metagenome (GOLD analysis project Ga0326727, IMG submission 207643) | Lab enriched peat soil microbial communities from McLean, Ithaca, NY, United States - MB29MY | ecosystem: Environmental > Terrestrial > Soil > Wetlands > Peat | place: USA: New York...
GTATCCAGAGTTGGAAGTGCCTTGCGGAACCTGTGCAAACAATGCGACCTGTGATCGCCAGTATTTCTGCGTAAACAAGGAAGGAACGGCTTACGTATGTGAGCGCAAGAAACCAGTTCCACAGTTGCCGAATGAAGAAATCATTTTTCTCATTAACCTTCCGTCAACAATCTCTTTGTCTAAAGAGAAACTGGAAGAGTTTTTCACTAGCCGAGACTACGACGAGACAGGCCTGACAAAAAGACAAGTAGCACAAACCCCGGCGGGGTTAACTGTGACCTTTGACCTACAACAATGGAACAACTCAAACATTGAAGATGGCGCACCCTTAGGAGTTAAGCACAGCAGCATTTTCCGCGATGAGTTAATCAGCATTCTTGAAGGCGAACCAACCTGCAACATTGATGAACTGGAAAAAATCACAATCCAGCAACTGCACCCAACAGACCCTGAGCCCGAACCAGAACAGAAGAAACCGAAAGCTGTTAAAGAGATTGATTGGAACGCCCAGGGCGTAAGTTGTCCTTGCTGCGGCTGCACTATCTCCCAAGAAAAGTACCAACGACTTAAAGAGAAATTCAGCAAGTACCCAGGGCTCTTCGCCGAGTAACTTGGTTGCTAAAGGAGAGAGTGGAGGGCTGGGGTTGGCAGAGCAACAGGAACCGTTCGCAGTGAAAGCGGCTCTTGCAGGGGAAAGAATTCGCTTAAGTTTCCAGTACAACTATGCGGTCCTTCAGAAAGTGAAGGAAGTTTCAGGAAGAGAATATGATGCGACAACTAAGACGTGGACTGTGCCGCGGATTCATTACCGCAAATTTGCTTTAGCCAACCCCCAAATCACAATCGAAGCAGAAACGCCCATGGACAAATCTGTTTTAGATGGCTTACTCGTAAACGTGGTTTCTGCACCTGTAGCTCTGCATCCTGCAGACAACTTCATCGGAGAACTATACCCGTTTCAAGCAGAGTCAGTTGGTTTCTTGTTGTCAAAACAAAGAGGCTTATTGGCTTTAGATATGGGCTTGGGAAAAAGCGTAGTTACTATTGCGGCGGCCTTGATTCTTCGCAACCAAGGCAAAATTAAGAAGGCACTTGTCTTTGCGCCTAAAACCATTATTTCTCAGTGGGTAACTGAGTACAACCGCTTCACCGGCGACGTTGCAGTTGCGGTAACAGGCGATTCCGTTCAGAGAAAACGTGCTTATGCAAGAGCCGAACAACCCTCAACGTTTTTCGTTATCACCAACTACGAGACAATTCTGAAAGACGCCGCGGCTTTGGGGGCTTTGAAGCCCGAGTTAGTAGTTTTGGATGAAGCACAAAGGATCGGAGGCTGGCAAAACAAGACCACGCGATTGATTAAATCTACTTTCAAATCAACTTACCGCTTCGCCAACACTGGCACGCCATTGATGAACAGATTAGCTGAACTGCACAGCATAATGGATTGGATAGATCCCGACATACTGGGCCCCTGGTGGATTTTCAAATACGACCACGTAGTTTACGGCGGCTACAAAGGCAAAGAGGTTGTCGGCAGCAAAAACCTCCCGCTACTTCATGATAAAGTTAAGGATTGGATGATCCGCTACAGAAAAACCGATGTGCTTAAGGATCTGCCGGATGTCACCGTGAACAACTACGCCATAGACCTGGATCAGGATGAGCGTGACCTCTATGGCGTGTTCAAAAAGAAGCTTCAGGGACACTATGAAGCTTTGAAGCGTAGAGGTCCAGATGGGCCGGGAATACGTGAAAGCGGCGAATTACTAGCTGCACTTGTGTATCTGCGGGAAATCTGCGACCACACCAGCTTAGTCAGCAACATCCTCAAGAAAAGCAGCAAACTAGACGAGCTGCACCGGATCATAAGTGAACTGGATGACCAAAAAATAGTGGTTTTCACCGAGTTCAGCCGGATGCTAGAGATCATATCTGACAGTTTAGATGCGGAGCATGCTTGCCTCTACGGCGCCATGGATCAGCAAGCAAGAGTTCTGGCTATAAGCAATTTTATGTCGAATCCAAAGTGTAAAGTTTTCTTAAGCACTGAAGCAGGAGGCGTCGGCGTTAACCTGCAGGCAGCCAGCGTAATAATCAATTACGATTTGCCGTGGAATCCGAGCAAAGTGCAGCAGCGCATCGGTCGCCTTCACAGGATCGGACAGAAGAACACTGTGACCTGCATCAACCTGGTAACTAAGGCGACAATTGAGGAACATGTTCTTGAAGTTTTGAGTGAGAAAACTGATTTATTCAGAAAAGTAGTCGACGGCGACTTCTCAGACCAAGCATATGAAAACAGTATCTGGAAAATTTTGGATGCAGAATTCAAAAACTCGCCAATGTTGCCAGACGATACTGAAATGGCGGTTCGTTCCGGAAATGAAACTGCAGCGGGCATGGAGCGGTGGTTCTAATGAAGAAGAAGCTTATGTTGACAATAGACTATGATCCCCATGACCTCACAGCTAACAGCTTAGTTTCTGCCATTGGAAACATAATCGGAGTCCAAAAGGTAACCCCAATCTTGGAGGCAACTGCCAAATGACGAACTACTCTAGGGGCGCCCATTTTGAAAGGGTCTGTAAGAAGTACCTGGAGGGTGCCGGCTGGTTTGTTGTTCGTGCCGCTCAGAGTAGGGGCTTAGCGGATTTGATGGGTGCCAGAAAAACCGAGTGGGGATACCCGGAGGTTTGCTTGGTTTCCTGCAGGATACATGGCAGATGGAGCCCGCAAGAGAAACAGGATCTGCTTGCGGCAGCTGAAAAAACCAGCGCAATCGCGTTCTTAGCATCAAGAGGCCCAGGACCGCATTATTTGTTGAACCTTGATCGATTGGAGGTTTTGAAGCAATGAGCTCTCGAGATTACGTTCCAAACATAGAAAGCCTAATTGAGCAACTAAAGCCTAACTGTGAAACTATAAGCAAAAACGCTGTGGGCCTTTTTATTAAGCCAAAGAAGGATTTGGCGCCGGCTCTTCTTATAGCGATGGGTAAGAAACTGGAGAAGCTTGGCGCTACCTACTCGCCAACGACTAACACGTTTTTGCTGTCGCAGATTCCGAAGAAAGAGCAAAGGGATCCTGAAAGGTTAGCGGATCTTTTGTTAACTGACCTGGTGCCGGGTCCTAATCCGCGCTTAAACATTGACACTGTAGGCCTTCAAGAACTGTACGCTGACATGTTGAAGAATGGGCAGAAGCAAAGATTAGAGGTTAGGCCGTCACCGCTTTTCCCCGGCAAATACGAGATAATAGATGGAAACAGACGCAAAAGAGTCGCTGAAATGCTAGGCTGGCCAATCATTAAAGCAGTCATCAGAGACATGACAGACCAGGAAGCATACGAAAACGCCTTCATAATAAACAATGACCGCCAAGAACTTTCAGCCTTCGAGAAAGGCCGCTGGTTCAAAATATTAATGGACAAGTGGCCAGAAGAATACCCCACTCAGCTATCACTAGCTAAAAGATTCGGATACCACACACACGCACCAATCTCCAGCGCTATTAATTATTATGAAGAAGAACAAGCCCGACTAGACGCTCTAAAACCCAAACCAAAAGAGGAGATTAAAGCAGCAGAAAACACTGCTCAAACGCCAATAAACGAATCGGCTGAGGCTGAGCAGAAAACTGAACAACAAAAACAAACAACAGCGGCGCAGGTGTTAGAGCAACCAGAAAATGTTTCACGTGAAACAATTACACTAAACGAACCTCAGCCAGTCACGCCGACACCAAGCGTTCAAGACAGTAACGGAGTTCCACCTGTACTCCCGACCGTTGCACCGGAACCAGAAGTTCATGATGAGACAGAAAAGCTGCCTATTCCTTCGCCCGGTCATGCTAATATTATCCGTAATGCACCGGCCAAGGTTAAGCCGCTTCTAAGAAGGGCGGCTTCTGCAGGCGCTTCAGTAAGACAGCTGGAGGCCTTGAAGAAGAGAGCTCAATTACCTGAGTTTGACATGGAAAAAGCAGTAAAGAACGCGCAGGAAAAATACAAAAAAGAAGAGAAGCTGGAAGAGTCCAAAAAACGCACGGTTATCAACAGCTTAAAAGACGTTTTTCCCGAGCAAATATTGCAGGACATAACGGAGCATTTTGACCGCGTCCACTTCGGCACCATGACGCCGGCTAAACTGGCAAGCATAGCGTTCCAGCTTGCTCAATTAACTCTGCACTTTACCAGCGAAGACCTACTTACCCGGTATGAGGAAGCAAAGAAAACTGGCCAGCTGAAAGAGTTTTACGATAAAATCCAGGAGGCCCTCTAAATGGCCAAAAAACGTTCGCGTTTGTCTGTTTTGCTGTTGCTACCTTTCCTTGGCGCAATGTTCCTTGCCGGCTTTATCTTGTACGTTGTGGGCGACAAAAAAAGAGCCACTCGTCATGCTCAAAAAACTCAGGTGACGTCGGAGGCGCTTCTAACATTACGCCTCCGCCGGTACCTACACACCCCTAAACCGAGAAAAAAGAAAGAGAAAAAATAAAGTAGGAGAAAAACAAAAATGACTGAAGAAAAAGAACAAAAATCAATCGTTCTTGCGCCAGTTATGCCTCTGGTAACGGCTGAGAAGGCTGCGGAGCAATGGGCCCTCTTCGAAGCCTTAAAGTCAAAGCTGCTTAGCAGCGAAGATTACCAATCCATCGCGGGAAAATGCTACATCAAAAGAAGCGGCTTTAGAAAAATCGCAGTTTACTTCGGCATATCAGACCGGATCCTCAAAGAGGAACGAGCTGACCGAGCCGATGGCAGTTTCACCTGGCACATCACTGCTGAAGCAATCGCACCTAACGGCCGCAGCTGCGTAGGCGTAGGAGCATGCGACTCACGCGAACGAAAATTCGCTCACACAGAACACGACGTTCTATCCACAGCCCACACACGCGCAAAAAGCAGAGCCATCAGCGACTTAGTAGCAGGCGGAGTTGTATCTGCAGAAGAGATGTCTCCAGACACAGACAACTCAGAGATTGAGCCTAAACAGCAACCATTGAATGTTACACCTAAAACTGAAGCCGCCGCCACGACCCAGGTATATCAGCCTAAGGTGCCAGTTACCAAGGACACTTTAGTTAAGGAAGGCCTACGCCAGTTTCCTCTGACAAACGGTTTGAATGCAGTTGGCATGATAAACGTAATCGAAGATGAAGCCAGCATCGTTCCCGAAAACCCCTTGAAAAGCGAAGTTTCAACAATCAAAGGCTTCCTAATTCCCCGTATTCTTGAGCCTTTAAAAGCGAAATATCCAGATGTAGCCTATACAGTTGTTGAGAACCAGAAAAAAGAACTGCTGTATATTCTCATCACAGGTAAGCTTACGGACAAAACAATCAAGGACCTGCAAACCGGTGCAAATTGGGCATTCAAAAAAGCCTACGAGAAAGAGGCACCTTCTCAATGAATAAAACGGCGCCAAATAGAAGAGGCAAACTTGTTAACGTGGCGATTCCAGCGTCATGGCTTGACGCCCTCGATCAACTATTCCAGGAGAAACAATATGCTAACCGCTCTGCAGCCGTGAGAGACGCAATCAGAGACCTCCTAAAACTTCATGGAAAATGGGGTGCACAATAAATGGCTCAGTTAGCTCAGCCAGATAAGCAGCAACTGGTTGGTTTAGATATTGTTGCTCAAGAACGCGCTAAATACCTAATTGAGCAGCTCATTAACGTGGTTCCAGCCTTAAAGGAACTGACAGGCATAACGAATGAGGCAAGAGAAGCGGTTGAGCGGGAAGTAACTGACTTTGCCCTTAGCATTAAAACGTCAAAGTTGGATAAGGAGCAGCTGGAAGTTTTCTTTAAGAAACCCTATTTTCTTGAGCCAGTGCCCAGACGTTCTGACTCCTGGTATTTGATTATTCCAAAGTTTGTTGACGTCCGCTTCGGCTGGCTTGAACCCTCGAGCGCCAACGAAGCCTACAACAAGTTCCTGCTAAACAGATACATGGATTGGCTAGGGGAGATTCCGCAGGCAATTAAGAAGCAGCTTGATTGGAAAACGCCTCCGGAGCTTGTTCTTGAAGGCGAAGAGCTTCACGGCTCCAAAGAAGCTTTGAATTATGCATGGGAAAAGTACAGACCACTGCTTCATGACCGCGATGAAAACAGAATCAAAATTAACGGTAAACGTGCGTTTGACTTGATCGCGTCCCTTGTCAAAGATGGAATTTTACCCTTCAGCATAAAACCCGTTGATCCAGCGGATTTTACGGAGCGCAAAATTGATTTTCAGCTACGAGAGTACCAGCAGCAAGCGTGGGATGAACTGAAAAAATACAGTGCCATAGGCGTCTTTTATCCTCCAAGTACAGGTAAAACCGTAATTGGGCTTTGGGTTATGACTCATCTTAAGCCTAAGCACCTGGTTGTTGTTCCAACCCGGTTGCTGCAGGAACAATGGTTGGAACGTATAGAGACGCACACTGATTTGAAGCCTGAAGAATACGCTGTTATGACTTATCAGGCTGCAATAACTAAAGCTGCAAAAGAACAGTGGACTACAAAGATTATTGATGAAGTGCACCATCTGCCAGCGAACACATTTGTGAAATTAGCATTGATTAAAGCAAAATATACTGTTGGCTTGTCAGCTTCTCCCTTCAGGGAAGATGGCCGCGAAGAATACGTTTTCGCACTGTCCGGTAAGCCTGTGGGTTTAAGCTGGGAGTACTTCAAGGAACTCAACATCATCAAGTCACCAACTTGCCACGTGTGGATTGTCAAGAATTTTGACGCAAAAATGAAACGCCTAGAAGGCCTACTGGAGACAGATAGGCGAACCATAATTTTCTCTGACTCCATCCAAATGGGCGAAACCATCAAAGCCAAATTCAAAATACCATTTGTAAATGGAACAACCAAGGACAACATGGAAACGATCAACGCAAACCGCACCGTAGTTGTCAGCAGAGTCGGCGACGAAGGCATGTCCTTACCGGATATTGAACGGGTAATAGAAGTATCCTGGCTTGGCGGATGTTATGATGCTCAAACGGAGGTCTTGACCGAAGACGGATGGAAACTGTTCGCGAATTTGGCAGGTTACGATAGGGTAGCGACTCTAAACCCAAGCGGTGGAATAGAGTACTGCAAACCTGAAGATTATCAAAAGTTTGGTTATTCAGGGTCTATGGTGCATTTCAAAGGACGTTCCTACGACTTGCTTGTAACGCCTAATCACAACATGTACATTCGGAGCGCAAAAAACAGTCGAGGCTTCTATTTCACTCAAGCGGAATATCTTGCCGGTTGCAACGATCTAAAAGGCAAAGAATTATGCAGGTCAGGAACGTGGATTGGTGCAGACAGGGAAACTTTTGTTCTCCCAGAACCTGAACTGACTGAATACGTTTCAGAGCAAAAACAGCTTTACGAGAAAGCCGTCGCAATGAAGAAAGACGGTCTATCAGATTTGGCAATAGCTGCGGAACTTCAGGTGAACTATTTTACTGTTCATTATTGGCTCGAACACAACGCAGACCCATTAAACCGTCAAAAACGCTTGGTTGCCAAGACCGAGATTCCACTTGAACCTTTCCTCAAATTGCTTGCGTGGTATGTTTCAGAGGGGTCCATAGACCATGACCGCGCCGTTAAATTAGCTCAGACAGACCTGCCTCATCGTTCGGAGATAATTCAAGTGGTCAAAGATTGCGGATATGAACCAAGTGAAAGAAATGGTCACATAAGCATTTACTCAAAACAACTTGCTCAGTGCCTTGCCGCAGAAGCAGGAGAAGGCGCCGAAGCAAAGCATTTACCACGTTGGCTGTTCGCTTTACCATCCTACAGGCTAAAGGTCTTCTTAACAGAATTACTCAAAGGAGATGGCAGTGACGAAAGGAAGTATTACACGGGGTCAACACAACTCGGAAATGACGTTCAAGAACTCGCATTGAAATGCGGATATGCCGCGACCGTTATCGTCAGAGGCAAAAGGAAGCCCCCCTTATTGAAAGGGCGACCGATAATTGCAAAACTCCCGCAAATTGAGGTTTACATTTCCTATGTTCAGTTAACGCCTCAGATTTGGACCGAGCCGACTATGGAAGAATACAACGGTTTCGTTTATTGCCTAACCGTTCCAAACCATACTCTTTATGTCCGTCGTAACGGCAGAGCGGTTTGGTGCGGTAATTCTCGTCGACAAGAGCTTCAACGCACTACTCGGCTGCTTCATAGCCAAACTGACGAGCAGGAAAACCATGTTCTTATGACTCTTGAAGAATATCTGCGGGACCGGAAACGCCTATTCGCCATCATGGATAAGGGCTTCAAAATAGTGCTTCACCGAGAAGGTGTATCCGAGAAAGTTATAGAGCAACATGAACAAAACGGTTACGTCCCCCAAAAACCACGAGTAACCAAAAAAACAGAGAACTTACAGGAAACTGTTTCAGCTCCAATGTCAGGTCAAAGTGCTACTTTCACCAGTTTACCCGGTGTTCAACGAATTCTAAACCTGATGAACACTAAGGAAAAACAGCTTTTCACTTTACTTTTGGACCACGATGGAAGCTGGTTCAGCAGAGAAAAGCTGCCCCTGCTCCTTGGATACGCCAGCGACGACACCATGAGACACTCTATAGATTTTACCAAGATGGTTGAGCGCGGCTGGATTGAAACTCAACGCCAGGGCAGAGCATCAAGTTACCGAACTAACATGCGAGGTAAAATGGGAGGGTAAAACATGAAGCTTGTTTTCAGAATACGTAAACGCTATTTCGACCAGATTGTTGCTGGAACAAAAACGGTTGAGTACAGACGAGATATCCCATTTTGGAGAACACGAGTATTCAATATTCCCTTCCAGAAGGTTTCTTTACAAAATGATGCCTCTGGGCTCTTCACCAATTTCGTTCCCAGTGTTGAAGTTACCGCAATCTTTCTTTGCGGAAAAAGAAGCCACCGACGTCAAATTACACATATTGACAAAATAATAACTCCGGATTATTTCAGTGAACAGGGCAAAAAGGATGTTAATACGCCAGCCTGTTTCGTCTTCCATTTAGGAGCGGAAGTCAATTGACTGAACCAGTGCAGACTCAACAAAAATCTGTAGTTGTCCGTATTGTCCCTGCATATTTGTTAATGAAATGGACCTGTTCCTGCACACTGAGGCCTTCGGGGAAGATCCACTGCAGCACCTGGAGAAGTGGAAGAAGACACATCGACAAATAGAATACGGTTACGGCGAGGGAGAATAATGATGGGCTCACGAGCATCAAATAATCAATGCATTAGAGAAAAAAAGGAAATGGAAACAAAAGTTACACCTACAGAATGTAAAATCTGCGACATAGAAGCACCACAGGTCCCTGAAGGTAAATTGCCAGAAGACGTCTGGAGCACTCTGGAGAACAAATTAACCCAGATGGAGACGTAACCATGACGATGCGTGAAGATTCAGCTGCTTTAGCTAGAACAGTGTATCTTTCCGCTTCCGCTGACGTGTTCAACGGTAAAGGCAGAATCATACTTTGCGATTTCAGAAGAGAAGTAAAACTGCCAGAGTTGACAGCTGAAGAAATCATTGCAGCCTGGCAGAAACATTATCCAGAATACCCTATTGACCAGCGGACAAATAACACGCTCATAATCGAGTTTGAGAGGATCCGCAAATGACCAAAACAGACGAGCCCGAACAGTATGTGGATCCGCAGCAGATGTTCCAGGAGCTCTTTAAGACGGAGAAGTACCGCCAGAAAATCAGTCAGTTCTCGGTCTTTGGAAAAAAAACGTTAACTGTAGACTTCCAGGATATTTACGCGTTCAACCAAGACTTAGCCAGGATGCTTCTGGAGAAGCCTGAAGAATACTTGAGACATGCAGCTAAAGGAGCATATGAGCAACTGCGAATTGAGGATCCAGCATACGCTGAAACCACAGATAGCGAAGAGGTCCTGATCAGCATTTGCCAGCTGCTGAAAGCTGAATCCCTAAGGGATCTCAGTGCTGATCAACTGGGCAAACTTGTGATGGTTGAAGGCATAGTGGTACGGGCAACGCCTACGCAACCATTAATCCGTGAAGCCGCGTTCAAATGTAAAGCCTGCGGCACAATCACAATGGTGCCACAAACTACAGCTTTTGTTAAACCTCCTGAACAGTGTCGTGCTCCGGACTGCGGAAAAAAAGGCCAATACATACTGGCGTTCAGCCAGGAAGACTGCAGTTTTGTTGATTCGCAGGATCTGCATGTGCAGGAGCGCCCTGAAGATCTGCCGCCTGGCCAGCTGCCACGCACCTTAGCCGTTAGGCTTGTGGGAAAGGAACTTGTTGAAACCGCACGGCCCGGTGATCATCTCTCGGTTGTAGGCATACCAAAAACGACTTCGTCATTTAATCCCGGCACAGGAAAACCCTGCCGCTTGAATCTTCAGTTAGAAGCAAACTCTATAGAAGTTTTAGGAAAAGACCCAGAAAACTCAGTTACGCCTGAGGAACAACAAAAAATAGAAGAGCTCTCACATGACCCATGGATACACAGAAAAATAGTCAACTCCATAGCACCATCAATCTACGGTTACGAATACATCAAAGAAGCCATAATGTACCTACTATTCGGCGGAGTAACAAAACACCTAGTGGACATAACAGTAAGAGGCGAAACAAATGTACTTTTAGTCGGAGATCCAGCAACAGCAAAATCACAGCTGCTCCAGTATATTCCTAAGATATCTCCACGGGCCCTCTACACATCAGGCAAAGGCTCCAGTGCAGTAGGCCTGACAGCAGCCGTCGTAAAAAACAAGGATGGCGGACTCAGCTTAGAAGCAGGCGCAATAGTACTAGCCGACAAGGGAATTTTATGTGTTGATGAAGCGGACAAAATGAAGCCTGAAGACCGCGTAGCCATCCACGAAGCCATGGAGCAACACACAGTTTCAGTCGCTAAAGGCGGCATCGTCGCTACATTAAACGCCAGAACATCAGTTTTGGCAGCTGCAAACCCCGTCTTAGGCCGCTATGACTCGTACAAAACTGTACTTGAAAACGTGTCGATGCCGGTAACTTTGCTCTCAAGGTTCGACTTAATTTTCATAATTAAGGACATACCGGACAAAGCAGTTGATGATTTGAAAGCTGAGCATATACTGCAGATCCACCGCAGGCACGCCAGCCCCATTGAACCAGCAATCAGCCGACCGATGCTTAAAAAATACATTGCTTACGCAAAAACCATCGACCCCGTACTTAGCCTTGAAGCAGTGCAGCATTTAAAAGAATTCTACTTGAAAATGCGTTCTGCCACAGACAACGGAGAATCCCCCGTAGCCATCACAGCCCGGCAACTAGAATCCTTGGTCAGGATAGCTGAGGCACGAGCACGAGTAGCACTCAGAAAAGAAGTTTCGGTGGAAGATGCCGAAGCAGCAATCAAAATCATGCAGAAAAGCCTCGAAGACGTAGGAATCGACTCATCATCATACAAAATAGACATAGATCTCATCATGACTGGAAAACCAAAAAGCGCCAGAGACAAAATCAACGCAATATTAACTGTTGTAGCTGACCTGAACAAAGGCAGCGGTCCAGTGTCACGAGAAGAAATCATACAGCAACTGGAAGAAAAGAAAATACCTATTTCAAAACAGGAAAGTGAAAAGCTAATCAGCCAGATGCTCCGGGAAAGCATACTGTACGAGCCAAGAGAAGGATTAATCTCAAAAACATAAAGGGATTACCATGGGAAAAAACTTTACACTGTGTAAGGCTAAACAGGAATACCCTACTAGACCCAGTCTCTTACTATACTATAGTAATATAGTATACTATAACCTCTACCCCCCACGTTTCTTATTTTTTTTTAAAACGCTTTTCTATTGCCCATTTGGAGGAATATTGCTGTGACTCGCCCACCAGACGCTAAATCAAAAACTAAACAAATTGTTTTTCTACCTAAGAACATTGAAGACGAAAAAATGGCTGAAGACTTCAAAAAACTCTGCATACAAGATGATCTGCAGATTCACGATCTAATGGTGGAGGCGATTAGTCTTGTTTTTAGGCAACATCATTTTCCGCCGGGTAATCCACAGTTACGTCTTGACATAATAACTCAAACTGAGCTTGGTTTGCAGGCTCCTTTAACCTGTGAAAGGTGCCAAAAAAATAATGTTCCTGTATTGTACGAAGCAGTTTTTACCAGCGGCAAAAAATTGAAAGAGTGCAAAAAATGTTTTGAGGCAGCTAAGGAACATGGGCTTGTCAAAAAATTCTTACGTATGATCTCTATATCTGACAACGAAAGAACTACAGAGAACAAGGAAACAGAAAAACCTGGAGCAAGGAAACATGAATAATCCAGACGTTTTAGTGTGTTATGTCGACTCCGTCGTCTACAAGGTCATAAAGGAAACTGTGGAGAGCTGTTTTTTTGATGCAGAAACCTGGATAAGAATTCTTTGCAATTCTATTCCACCAGACGAGGATGATCCGGATCTGACAAAATACCTCAAGTTCAAGAAAGCGTGGTTCCTTCTAATACCCGACCAGCCCGCTCCAAGACTAGAGACGAATATCGAGAAACTGCTTTATCACCCGGACGACCATGGCGACGGCCAACTTGAACTTGTCTTCTCCACAATTTCAGAAGTTACCTGCTAACTAGGCTGCCTGCAAAATGGAAGGCAAAGGCTACGTTCTGACAAATCTGATAATACTTGGCGTACCAAAACCCGGTCAATCATCAAATTTCGGTTTATCGGAACTTTAGTACTTCTTTTCCTCCGGCTCCCATTGAAACGAGAAGAGTAGCTGTGGTTGTGTGTCTGCCGAGCGGAAAGATAGTTGTCAGCAATGAACAGTAAATTAAAAAAACCTTATTAATTCTCAAGCGACCTTAAATCAAGTGAATTATGTAATTGTCGAGGGAGGGAGTCGAACCCTCGCTCAAGAGCGCGCGCCCCTGGCAGGACTGTCGTACACGCTCAAGCTCGTCCCTCCCGAATTGCCTCGGCAGTTACCTTGAAAGCCTATTGTGTTTGTTTGGCGTTTAGCGAAATTGTGCTTGTTTGGGGTTAACGGAAGATTTATTGAGCAAATTTTGCCATGCGTCTATGGCAATTGTTGTTTGTAATGTTTGAGAGAAGCTGTTTTTGAACCCTGACACATAAACCTCAATTTCAATCGTACACTCGAAACTAGAATTAAATTCATCTCTCAAAGTGTTAAGTTTGTCCGAAAGCATCGTAAAGTTAAAAGTGAAAAGCCCGCAATCATAAGCAGGCACATGTGTTATTTTGAGGTTGTTTGTTTGGCTTGCAGTCAAGACTTTGAGGTCATGAATGAATCTTGCCGTAGCAAACATTCTATCGATTATTATTTCAGAAGGGAGTTTGTTGCTCAGTTTTATATCCATAATAATTGCAGGGTAGCCCGTCTGAAAATCGTAGTCTGTTAATCTCACACTTCTGAGGTCTAACTCAATCTTTGGGGTGGGGTTTTTCCGTTGTTCCATGTAAATAAAGATAGCGTTTCTGCAAACCTCTGACCAATTCACTTCCGACAGTTTGTCCATTTCGGTTTTTAATTCGTCTGAAACACTGATCGTCACGTTTGGCATTGTGAACTCACAGAACAATAATATTATTCTGTGCAATATTTAAGCGTTTGCCCTTCAAGCACTACCCAACTTTGGTTAGGACCAAAAATGCCGGCGGCTCGTTTGCCCAGCGGAAAGATAGTTGTAAGCAATGAGAGGTTACACTCAACCCTTTGCCGCGTTATTTAGACATAGGAAAAGAACTGAATATCAAAGGGACTCGTACCCGTTTTGCGGGTAAGCCCGGTCCGATCCACTTGCAATTCGATATTTTATGGTTCAAATTGACGGTTTAAACGACGGTGTGAAGCTAGCCCGCAGCACTTTTAAGCTCATTCTGAGCTTATTTTATACAAATAAGTCAAAAAAGGGGTTAAAAACATTTGCACTGCAAATGAATTCTTACTAAACGAGAATCCCCCGTCTTCCATCCGTTTTGGAAATACCTAAGTAATTAATTTTTAATAGAGATTGTTTGTTATGCATTGGAAGATAGCCTGCCCAAGTTTGGGGTACAAATCCATAGAGGACCGGTTTCTTTTGGGTTCAGGTTCCATAGAGACCTAACCGCTTAAGGATCAAATTCAATTAAGTTTCGAGTCTCCGGATCATCTTTGTCTTTTTGAGATTCTGAAAAAATGGTGCCGAGAACCCAAAAATCGTTTCATTCTGGTTCAAGATGTTTGAAGAATAAATTGATTAATTTTATCACTTCTGTTTTTGCGGTTCTGTAAGGCAGCTTCTAAGGAGAAAAGTTTCATAAGTTGTTTTTCTTATAAAGTGTCAGGGGTATTGGATGCATTCAACAAGTCTGGATGATTTGGACAAGCGTATACTTAAGCTGTTGCAATTTAATAGCCGACTTTCGTTTGCAGATCTTAGCCGTCAACTAAATGTCCCTGAAGCAACACTCAGATTTCGAGTTAACAAACTTGTAACCAACGGTGTCATCACTCGATTTGCAGCATTGCTTGATCCAGCTAAAGTTGGGATGAAAGTGAGCGGAGCGATTTTGCTCAAAATTGATCCAATCTATTTGGAAGAAGCTTGCAAGAAACTAGTTTCATTTAGCGAAACGCAATATTTGTTTCAAAGCACCGGTGAATATGATGTGGTTTCGGTAATTGTTGCCCGTGACATGGAACACCTGAATAACTTAATTAAAAGAACCAAGATAATTCCAGGTGTAAAAGATGCACGGGTATCAGTTACAACGAGATTTTTGAAATTCGATCCGAGCATCATCATGTTACAATCAAGTTTGTAATGTCAACCTTTTTCACTTTATGTTGCTGAATCCGCAAAATATTTTCTTTAAATCATAGTTTTCCGCTATGTTAATAGGTATAGCTATCTCAAATATCGCAGTAAAGAGCTGAAAACCTAAAAGATAAATAATCGATTAAAAACCAAACTTGACTTCAGGTGAAATTGGTGAAAGGGAACGCAAGTCAGAATAAAGATGAGAAATTTAAAAATTCAGAGGTAAAACTAAATTCACATTATTCTAAAGCATCATGGCTCATAAGTCTCGACGAAACTGACCGAATAATCCTGCAGATACTTCAAGATGACTTCCCAATTGTGCAAGAACCTTGGCTTGAAATAAGCAACAGACTTAACATCAGTGAAAGCGAAGTTATATCGCGTTTAAAGCAGTTCATTGAAGCAGGTGTCATCACAAAGATAGGCCCAATCTTTGATTCCTCAAAAATTGGGTTGAACGCGGCTACTTTAATCGCAATGAGGGTGCCAAAAAACAAATTGAATGATGTTGCTCGTGTCATAAACGAATATGATAATGTTTCTCATAATTATGAACGTGAAGATGAATATAACGTATGGTTCACTCTCGCTGCGTCAAGCAAAAACGAATTAGTTATAATACTGGATGAGATCAAGCAAAAAACAGGCATGAAAGACCATGATGTACTTGACTTGCCCACCATCCGTCGCTTTAAGATAAACGTGCATTTCCAACTAACCTAAACAAACTTTTAAGGTGAGAGAAAACTTGGATGAAATTGACCTTAAACTCTTAGCCTTCATGGAAAAAGGCATTACTTTGACAACAAAGCCGTTCAAGGAGATTGCCCTCCAGTTAGGAATCACGCCGAATGAAGTCGTCACTCGCCTGTCTAAGCTTAAAGAGAAAGGCGTAATCAGGAGATTTGGCGCTTCCATAAAACCTAACAATATTGGTTTCTCAGCAAATGCTCTTGTAGCTTGGAAGGTCCCTGGAAACCGCGTTCAAGAAATCGGAGCTTATTTGTCAAAATATCAAGAAATCTCACACTGTTACGAACGGAAAACTGTCAATGGGAGATGGGACTACAATCTTTACACAGTTGTACATGGAAGAGAACGAGAAGTTGTTGAACGTATGGTTAAAGAAATGTCCGAGGTAATCGCAATAAACGAATACAAAATACTCTATAGCACAAGAGACCTGAAAAGAAATTTCAGCCTTGGCAACTCCGCCATGATTCCGGCAAAAGCTTCCGCTATATTGCCTTCCGATTTTCGGGAGATGAACGGTCCTTGATTAACATTACTAAACTTTGGTGTGGCACTCCAGGTTCGATGGATCACCTACGATATGGCTCTTCAACCCACAAAAGACCAGTTGTTGTCTGGAACACCACGCGGCGTTGCAATCTCAATTGCGTGCATTGTTATTCGAAGTCCGAGAATAAAATATACCCTAACGAATTAACGACGGAAGAAGCTAAGGCTTTCGTTAAAGATTTATCAGAATTCGGTGTTAACGTAATGTTATTCTCCGGCGGAGAACCGCTGCTTAGACATGACCTTTTTGAAGTTGCGCGTTTCGCTTCCGATCAAAACTTGAGGGCAGTCTTATCCACGAACGGCACACTAATCACAGAGACTATGGCGAAGCAACTAAAAAAGGCAGGTTTCTCGTACGTCGGAGTTAGTTTAGACGGGATAGGTGAAACTAACAACAAGTTTAGAGGCAAAAAAGAAGCTTTCGAGTTGGCAGTTGAGGGAATACGGAACTGTATTAAAGCGGGAGTTAAGACGGGTTTACGCTTTACCGTCACGGAATATAATTTTAAGGATCTTCCCGAAATTTTTGAACTTATTGAAGCCGAAGGAATCCCTCGAGTATGTCTTTACCACTTAGCCTATGTGGGAAGGGGAACCAAAATTACAAAAGACGATCTCACACATGAACAGACAAGGGAATTCATGGATTATATTTTAAAGAAAGCCGAGACTTTCCACAAGAAAGCCCTAGACACCGAAATCTTAACCGTTGACAACCATGCGGACGCAGCTTACTTGTACCTTAAACTGAAAGAAAAGGACCCTAAAAAAGCTGAAGAAGCACTTAAACTTCTAAAGGTGAATGGCGGAAACAGCTCGGGCACAGGGATAGCATGCGTCGATTTTAATGGTTATGTGCATCCGGACCAATTCTGGCAACATTACTCACTTGGCAATATACGCGCTTTCAAATTCAGCCAAATCTGGGCAGACAACTCTGAACCGTTGCTCCAAGCCCTCAGAAACAGAAAAAGTCACCTCCACGGAAAATGTGCAGAATGCCAATTTCTCGACATCTGTAACGGCAACCTGAGGGTCAGGGCAGAAGCAGTTTATGAAGACATATGGGCACCTGACCCCGCCTGCTATCTAACACCTGAAGAAATAAGGTCCCATTAAGAAGGTTAACAAGATGGACGCCGCCGACAAAACGCATTTGGAAAGGCAAGAAGTCGCACCGAGAGTTGTGGCTTGGGAATCTACTCGTGCCTGCAATTTTTCTTGCGTCCACTGCAGAGCTGAAGCACAGAAAGAGTCTGATCCGAAACAACTAACAACCCAGGAAGCACTTAATCTTGTGGACCAAATCGCCGAGTTAAGTAAACCAGTATTCATTATAAGCGGCGGTGACCCCCTTCAGAGAAAAGATATCTTCGAAATTGCTTCTCACGCTTCCAGTTTAGGTTTGAGAGTGGTTATGTCTCCAAGCGGCAGCAATCTGACCCAAGATACATTTGAAAAGATAAAGGCTTCGGGTGTAAAGATGATTTCACTTAGCCTTGACGGTTCAACCCCCGCAATTCATGACAATTTCAGACAGGTGGCCGGCGCTTTCGATTTAGCTATGGAAAATATGTCGCTGGCTCGTCAAAGCGGATTTGCTTTCCGCGTTAACTCAACTGTCACCCAGCATAACCTTGATGACCTTTTCAACATTCAGAAAGTAGCAGTGGAAATGGGGGCTCGTGAATGGGACATTTTTATGCTGGTGCCGACTGGTCGCGGAAAAGTAAAGATGGAAATAACTGTGGACCAATATGAGGAGACGATTCAGTCTATTTATAAAGCAAGCCTCACGTCGCCTATTCCGATTAAAATGACCTGTGCACCTCAATACATGCGGGTTATCGCTCAGCAACAAAAAGAAACCCATCAGGTCCACGGAGGCGGCAGAGGATGCATGGCTGGCAACGGCTTTTGCTTTGTCTCGCACGTCGGAGAAGTATTCGGCTGCGGCTTCCTTCCAATTCCAGCCGGCAACATTCGACAACAAAAATTTCAGCAAATATACCAGCAATCTACTTTGTTCGTTCGGTTACGTAATCATGGATCGCTGAAAGGAAAATGTGGCAGATGCGAGTATAAGGTGTTGTGCGGTGGTTGTCGGGCAAGGGCATTATCCATACACAAGAGCTACTTAGAAGAGGAACCATACTGTATTTACGAACCTTAGAAACCGAACCTAAAAGAGAGACATATGGAGCACCAATGATTTCTCTAACGCGCGAAGTTTACAAAAAATCAAGTGCATACCAGTCATATTACAATCTTGAACCCATTTAGATACTAAGTGCAATTTACAGCGTGCACATGTAAATTGCGGAGAGCGTGGTTGAACGAGAAAACATTTATTAGAATAATAAGCTAACAGCCGTTAAGAAAAGAAGTTGAATTTGGTGAAAGTTGTTGCCTCCTGGAGTGGCGGAAAAGACGGTTGTTTTGCAGTTTACAAAGCGGTCAAAGAGGGTTTTGATGTTTCAAATTTGTTAACTCTCATGTCGAGTGAGGGAAAATCAAATTTTCACATGTTACCTCCAGAAATGTTGACTGCGCAATCGGAAGCAGTTGGTATAAATTTGGTCAAATGGAAAACAACACCAAAGTCATACGAAGAAGAATTCAAGAAGGCACTGCTCCAAATGAAAGCCACAGGCGTTGAAGGCTTGGTTACAGGCGACATTTACGAAGTCGCACAGCACGAAGAAGGCTGATTAGAGCGGATCTGCAAAGAAGTAGGATTGAAACCTGTGAAGCCGCTTTGGCTCTGCGACACAAAAAAAAATTTAAGAGAATTTGTAGACTTAAGTTTCAACGCTACAGTAGTTAAAGTTAACACCAAAGCATTGAGTGAAGAGTGGCTGGGAAGAGAACTAAACAACCAGTTCTACGACGACATAACCAAAATAAAAAATGTGGATCCATGCGGAGAAGGCGGCGAATACCACACATGCATTACAGATGGTCCGATATTTAAGAAACAGATAAAAATTCTTGAAACAGAAAAAACGTCCCAGGGCAATTTTTGCTTCCTCACCGTTAAGCGATTTAAGACCTTGGCCAAAGATACAAAAACTTAGCGTGCCGGTTTATCCTTAAATGAAAAGCTTGTTTTAAGATGGACCTCGTGTAAGGCGAGTTAGCCCAAAATTTGGTAGTTGAGTCCCCTCCAGAGAAAAAATGCATGCGAGGCTGTAGAAACCCTCCGCAAATACCATCACACTAACTTTCTAGACGCCTCCTTTATCGAAAAACGGATTGGAAACGTGGCTTTAAAAATACAAACTTTCCCTAAACGAAGTAGAGCGAGGCTTTTGCTGTGTGAATCTTCTACCGTAGTCTATCCGCTCGGGGCTAAATGAATTTTGATAAGGCCGCTTTTAGGTTCTCCACCGCTCTTTCGCCGGTTCCTTCTTTTTCAGCGTCTAGAACGCAGGTTTCCACCGATAAACTGTCCAGTGGGTTCCCAAGTTTTGAAGTGGCTTAGAGTGTATAACAAATGAATTCGAACAAATTTTAATTCATACCGGGTGCTTCTTGCATTCAAATGGGTGCTAAGTGGTTTTGGCTTGTTTTTCCTTTTTCGTTCTTCTTGTGTCTTCTACTAAGATAATTATTGCGGCTAAAATTAGCAATGCACCTGCTATTATCCATGGAATAGTTCCTGCAGATGCAATCTCAAAACCTGCGATTCCCATTATGAAGGCTATTGGGAATTCTAATTTTTTGAGAACGTCGTTCATGGCAAAACTTCACGTTTATGTTAATTGACAAAAAAAAGGGGATTAAAGGTTTGGTTGAGTTCAAGTATGGATTTCGCGCCTGCCTCGTCCCGACATTATGTTTTGAAATAAGTTGGTGAGACGCAATTTTTCTCTTCAAGGAGGTCCACTATGGTTTTTCTGGCTTCGCCTATGGTAAGAGGGTAATGCTCGTTTGTTATTACATTATTTTCCTTGCTTAGAATTTCGAACAGGTGTGTAATTCGGGGTAGACGTAGATCCATGCTTCTGATTAAGTCTGCTTGCGAAAAAATCTCGGCAGGTGACCCTTGTAGAACTACTTGACCTTTCTTGAGAATACATATTTTATTGGCAAAAAGTGGAACCAAATCCAAATCATGAGTTGCAATTATCAAAGTTATCCCCATTTCTTTGTTAAGCTGAAGCAGAAGTTTTAGGACTTTACTAGCTGTTCTAGGGTCCAGATTAGCCATAGGTTCATCCAATATTATGATTTCAGGTTTCATCGCAAGAACTCCGGCTATGGCAGCCCGCCTTTTTTGCCCTGTGCTCAAGTTCTGTGTGCCCTTATGCTCTAACTCAATGATTTCTGTGGCGTCCAAAGCCCATTTCACGCGTGCTTTAACTTCTTCAATAGGCAAGCCCAAGTTTATAGGCCCAAAAGCAACATCCTCACCTACAGTTCGCGCAAATAATTGATCATCCGGATCTTGGAAAACCAAGCCCACTTTTTGCCGTACCCAATCAAGATTGTCATTAACTACTTCTTTACCTAGCACGACAACTTTTCCTGAAGTTGGCATTAGCAACCCGTTGAAATGATGAATCAATGTAGATTTACCGGCACCATTCGGACCAAGAATAGCCATGTTTTCCCCTTTTTCTACAGCGAAGTTAAGGTTGTTAAGGGCTTTTGTGCCATCATGATATGTGTATTCAACATTGATTGTTTCAACTGCTTTCAATCTTTATCTTTCTCCTCTTATTTTTCTCCTAAATATCTTCCATAACTAAAAAAATATTCCATAATGAACGGTTCGAAGGACAAACATATCTATAAGAACTAGGCCGACGCAGGCAGCTACGACTAACGCTCCAACGAAGGTATCGAGTTTTGGCAGTTTCTTTTTTTCCAAAGTGAACAGATTATATTTTCCCGTGTAACATCTTGAAACCATCGCGTTTCCTACTTTTTCCGACCTTTCGAAGGCTCTTACCAGAAGTGAACCGGCAATATTGCCTATGTTAGTCAACTTGCTGAAGTAACCTACGGACTTAGAGTGACCACACCTTGACGCCTGCGCCCGATACATGCGTAGACTTTCGTCAGAAAGTACACCGATGTACCTGAACATTATCATCATAGTGTCGATTATTACGCCGGGAACACGGAACCACGCAAGCGAATCCATTGTAGAAGAGATTGGTGTAACCAGTATGAGTAAATTTAGGACTGAAACAGCAGAAATGGCCCGCGTGAATACTAATACGCCAAAGTAGATTCCTTGAGAATATACTGGAATCGTTAATAGTGGAACTCTGGCGATTATTGTTGTGCCGTAAGTGAAGGGCATAATAATGCCGATGAATGCTATTAGGGTGAGTGGAATCAATAATCTGTCAATATAAACTTTGATGTTGGCTCTTGAATATATGACTAATCCAAAGCATACTCCAAAAAAAAGGAGGGGAACATACCAATGGCTAAGGGCGACGATACAGAAAATTGCAGTTATAGCGCATAGCAATTTTATTCTTGTATCTAATCTGTGTAAGGCTGAGTTTCCTTCAGTGTATTCTTCAAGGTTCAGATGTTCCACTAAAGACATTACTTAGTTCACCTTTTGTTTCATT
>Ga0326727_10010700_pt1 | contig 21724 bp, 23 predicted proteins | sample MB2enrmetagenome_FD_207643 | JGI IMG/M metagenome (GOLD analysis project Ga0326727, IMG submission 207643) | Lab enriched peat soil microbial communities from McLean, Ithaca, NY, United States - MB29MY | ecosystem: Environmental > Terrestrial > Soil > Wetlands > Peat | place: USA: New York...
TGGTGAGCGGTTTCAGAGTGCTAGCCTTCAACTTCCTCACGTCCGATGGCCGGGTGATTTTACCTCCCGGCGCTTTTGTCGAGGAGGACCCGAATGCCTGGGCGCCGCCATTGAATGATGCGGGGAACATATCGGCCGGGCGGGATCTTTGGGAACGGGCACAGCTCACGGCCAACGGTCTTCCGCAGGCGCCGCCGATTCATGCGCACTGTGCCGATTGCCATACACGGGATGGCCGGGATCTGAAGTACTTCAATTTTTCTAATGCGTCGATTGTCGCGCGGTCTCGCTTCCACGGGCTTTCGGAACTTGCCGGCTGGCAAATTGCCAGTTACATCCGATCGTTGCCGTTCCCCAATCCGGGCCGGCCCTGGAATCCCCCGTATCAGCCGGGTCCGGGCCTCGATGCGCAACCGATTGCCAACTGGCCGGCAGGCGCGGGGTTGAAATGGGTACTCGATAAAGATGCCGATACCCTTCCATTTCTGGCTGCGCCGACTGCATTTCGTCCCGACTCCGACCTGAATCCACGCGAGATCCCGCTGGCGTTTCAGTTGCCTGATTGGAACCATTGGCTGCCGCGCGTGCATCCTCTCGATTTCCGCGAGGCGAGTTTCAAGAGCAGTGCATTTTCGCAGCTGTACGAGACCGCACCCGGCGACAGCGTCGTTTTCTTCGACAAATGGACCAAAGCGCGCAACGAATTTCTGACTCCGCATCTCACGCCTGCATCGAAGAAATGGACTCCCGAGTTGGCCGAAGCCTTTTATTCCGCGCAATTGTGGCAACTCGTAAAAACCTGGGAGAGCTCGCAGATCGGGCCAGCGCCCCGATTCTGGCCCAACGCGATTCCCGCGGCGACCGCACCGGTTGAGGTCGGCATCCCAAACGGGCCCAGCGGTATGGGCCGAAGCGCCCTGACCAATGAATACTTCAATAATGCCTGGTACGAACTGCAGGTGGTTTTGAACAGCGGGAATCACCGTCATCACGGCCGCCAGCCCGTCGATTGGTTGTACTTCGCCGGGCATATGCTGGATCTACAGCGGCTGAGTGAGACTCCGGAGCCGGGGCGGCTGCTTGTCGCAGTCGCTAAGGCAATGCAGTCGACAGATCCCGCAATCGGGCCCGATAACTATGCCGAGGGATGGCGCCCCGAGAGGAATCCCGACCCGAGAATCCTGGTGGCAAAAGAGTGGGCGCCGGTGTTCCGCAACCTTCCCCGAGATGTTAAACAGGCGCTCGCCGAATCGCTGCTGTCGGCCTGGCTCGATAAGACTCTCGAGTATCCTCCGGCGTCTTATTTTGCGTTGGGGGCGAAACCGGCCACCTATGCGCTGCCGAAAGACCTTCAGGAAATCTCCGGGGGGAAGGTTTGGGAGGCGGCACCCCAGTTTGAGGTTGCCGGCGTCAGCCCCGTTCTGATCGCACGTCTCAACGCCTGGGGCAAGAGCTGGACCGCTCTGGCAGAGCTGTTTCATTACTGAACTGTTATACTTCCAGGTCATGGCTAAACGGCACATCTGCCTGGTGCCGACGACGCTGCTGTGGGTGGTGGCTACTCTGTCGGCACGGGCGGCGCCGCCGGACGTTGGCATTCAAAAGATGCTGGGCGCAGTTTCGTCGGATCGCATTGCTGCCACCGTCAAAACGCTCGCCGTCTTCGAGACGCGCGGCAACTACTCGGATCCCAATCAGAAGACTCGTGGCATCGGCGCCGCACGCCGCTGGATCTTCGACCAGTTTCAGAGCTGCAGCGCGCGCCTTGAAGTCTCTTATGACACGGCGAAGCAGGGCTCGACGGATGTGACCAGCGTGATCGCGGTGCTGCGTGGCGCTGCTGAGCCGGGAAAGCGCATCGTGGTCGCCGCTCACTACGATTCCATCAACCTGCGGGTTAAGGGCGCTCAGGCGGCCGAAGCACCCGCGCCCGGCGCCGACGACAATGCGAGCGGCACCGCGGTAGTGCTGGAATTGGCCCGCGTCATGAGCCAGTACCGTTTCCGCAAGACCATCGTCTTCATCGCCTTCGCCGGCGAAGAGATCGGGATGGTCGGAAGCACTCGCTATGCCGCACGCGCCCGAGCCGGCAAGGAACAGATCGAGGCAGTTTTCAACAACGACATCGTGGGCGCCAACGTCCTCGGCGTCACCCACAACATCATCGATGGCAGCGACGACGCCACGGGTACGCCGGACGGGGAAACCGGCAATCGCCTGCGTGTCTACTCCCCGGACAGCCCCGACTCGGCATCCCGCCGCCTCGCGCTTGTCGTTCAGGAAGCCGCCGCGCGCTACGTCCCCGCTCTGAAGATCGATCTGATTCCTACTGCGGATCGTTTCGGCCGCACCGGCGATCAAGCGCCGTTCCAGAGCAATGGATTCGCCGCCATTCGCCTGACCTCTGCATCGGAAGACACCGCATCCCAGCACACAGCTAACGATCTGCCCGAAGGTGTTTCAGCCGCGTTCACCGCCGGTGTGGCGCGCATCGACGGCGCTGCCATAGCTACTCTCGCGACCCTGCTGCCGTCGCGTTAATCCCATCTATTGAGGAGGCCGGCCTGCGGGAAGAAGCTCTTCGAGACTGCGCGCGTCGAGCAGGCGAACGGCAATCTCTTCGACCTCGTGACCGGACATGGCTTCGAGACGTTGACGAGCCCACGCGGGAACCGAGCCGAAGCGTTTTTCAATCTGACGCACCACGACGCTCCGCTGGCCGCGCCTGATGGCAGGCCCGAGAAGGTCATGGTCCATGATGTCGTCCAGAATCGGCATTTTCTGCGTCTCCTCCTCTATTATTGCGCCGAGACTTCTCAATCCCGCCAAAATTATTAACTCGCGTACTGCAACGTCCCGCCGCGCCGGTTCGTTCTCGCCGATCCGTCGCAGGATTTTTCGCACCGCCGCGCGCTCGTCTCTCAGTCGCATCAGGACCGCAATCAGGCTATCCTCCGGATTCGGACTGAGGAGCAACGCATCGCCGTCCAGTTCGCGGATATCCACAATCCGGCAGCGGAATGATACCGACGCGCTGGCGATGCTCTCCGGCATGCGCAGGGGTGCTTTTCCCACGTAGACGACCACCTGATGCGGAAATTGCCCAAAGCGCCGGTACATGGCTAACGCGTATTCGGCCATGCGGAGGGCCATATCCGGATCGTTGGTGCTCTGCAGTTCTACGTGAACGATGCCTCCCGCCGCCGATTCGCCGATCATATCGGCTCGCAGAGAGCGGACTTCCGGCAACTCCACGTTATGCCAGCGCTCAATGGCAAAACCGGTTAAAGTCAACAGAGCGCTTCCGCTCAGTCGCCGGATGACGCTCTTGAGCGCGATGTCGTATTCATGCACGCAATAAGAGAAGTGCTCCGGCGAGCGGAAATTCTCACCCGCCTCCTCTAATTAGGCAGGGGAATCAACCGGCCTGTTTGGCAGCCAGAGGCCCGATAACCGGCAGCGAAAAACGCTCCTTGTTATAGGCCTTGTACATCAGGAAGAGCCACAGCAGCAGGAAGGCCAGGCGCACCATGCTGAACAGGCTCCAGAAGAAGCCCATTTCAATGAAAGAGAGCATTCCGAATACTGCGCCCCACAGAATCGAGATGACAAGGTAAACCACGCTCAGAAAGATCGATTGAAAAGCGTGGAAGCGAACGAAAGGGTCTTTGTTATAGGGCTCGATCGCGAGAAAAACGATGCCGGTGATGAAGCCCACCAGATATGTCAAAGCGGCGGCCACGTTCGAAGTCAATCCGGTGGACCGCGTCCCGCCGGGCGATACAGCATTTACGGGCGTGCCGCACGCCGCGCAAAAACCGGCGCCCGCGGCGACAGATGCTCCGCACTTGACACAGTAAGTCATGAGTACTTGCCGGGCAGTATACACCCAGGCGCAAATTACAACAATTATAATTGGGAATCGATATGCGGACCAAACGCCCCATCGATTTCGATGCCGTGCGCGACATGGCACTCGCGCTGCCCGCCGTGGAGGAGAGCACTGCGTACGGTTTCCCGGCCCTGAAGGTGCATGGAAAACTGCTGGCCTGCGTTCCCGCCAATCGCTCGGCCGAACCCGCTTCGCTGGTGGTTCGCGTGGATTTCGAAGATCGCGCGGAACTGCTAGCCGCGGACCCCGCGGTTTACTATGTGACCGACCACTACGCGGGCTACAGTGCCGTACTGGTCCGCTTGTCTCGCATCGATCCCGGCGCGCTGCGGGACCTGCTCGGCATGGCCTGGAAGTTCGTGACCCGCACGCCGGTGCGCAAGCGCCGCATCAGTAAATAGTCTTCATCTCGAGGATCACGGTTTCGAACGGCTGGTCGCTCAGATTCTCGATCTTCTGTTGCGACGCGAGGCTCCAGTTGAAATCCCCGGTCTTATGCACCGCCGACTCGGGTTCGCCGGCCGCCGGCGTAATGCGCGCGTTCAGATCCGACATGCAAACGGTCAGGTGGCTGAGCGTGTACTCGTGCATGGGCACGCTCTCATGCGCACCCACTTTCAGGCGCAGCGCCCGCACCTGGTCGTTCTCGAATATCAAAGAAAAGTTCCTCGGCGCGACCTTCAGCGGGTCCAGAGCGGTACCGACCACTTTGCCCGGATAGCCCCATTTTTTGATGGCGACGATCACACCTGACGGTCCGCTGGGCCTTGGATCCACGCGCGGAGTGGGCAGCGGTCCCGAGTAATGAAACCCAATCGCCGGACTCCAGTTGACGGTGCCCGGATCCCATTTCAGATCCTCTATAGAGCCATCCAGATAGGTGAGCCTTTCGCCGCCGGTGCGGAAGTAAATCAGCACGCGATTCAGCTTATGGTTATGCCAGTTGTGGCCAGGCTCGGCGCAGCGCGCGCGATCCTGCGGGGGTAGTGTACCGCAAAGCTGGGGCAGGTCGGTGGCAGGATCGCCGGCGCCCGGATACGGTTGCGGCGGATCGACAATCAACTGGTCATTCTCAAACAGGACGGTAAAGCCGCGAACGCCAGGTACAGGCTTACCTGGTCCGGCAAACCAGCCAGTTTTGGCCCATGTGGTGGAACTTTGACCAGCCAGTTGAACCCCTGCCAGAACCAGTGGAAGGCTGAGGATGAACACCCGTATCGAGGGCGATTCAAAAAGTCGCATTGGGACATTGTATGCCCTTGGGTGTCGAGCCGCAACGACTCAACAACTCCGTCCATGGCATGGACGTGCGCGCCGCCAACTCCCTGACCAGGTGTACAATAAGGAGTCCCCCGTATCCGTATGGTTTGGCCATCGCAGGACCTCCGGGCAGACCGAAACGATTTAACCACAGAGCATGTTTGATAACCTTTCCGATAAATTGCAGCGGGTCTTCAAGAACCTGCGCGGTGAAGGGCGCCTGACGGCTGAAAATATGGAGTCGGCGCTCCGCGAAGTCCGCGTGGCGCTGCTCGAAGCCGACGTCAATTTCAAAGTTGTCAAACAGCTCATTGAAAGCGTCAAGCAGCGGGCGCTTGGGCAGGAAGTCCTGCAGTCCCTTTCGCCGTCGCAGCAGATCATCGGGATTATCAACGAGGAACTGATCAAGATCCTCGGCAGCCACGAGGCGAAGCTGCGGTTTGCCAACGACCCGCCGAGCGTGTTCCTGATCGTCGGTTTGCAGGGTTCGGGCAAAACCACTTCTACCGGAAAACTTGCGCGCTGGCTGACGAAGAATGGCCATCGACCGCAGGTGGTCTCGGTCGACGTTTATCGCCCGGCCGCGCGCCAGCAGCTTGCCATCATCGCGCGCGACAACAAGATTCCGATTTACCCCGGCACGCCCGAAGAAACCGCGCCTCTGGACCTGGCCCGTTCGGCGCGGCGCGAAGCTGCCAATAATGGACGCGATGTGCTGCTGGTGGATACCGCCGGGCGTCTCCACATCGACGATTCGCTGATGGACGAATTGCAGCAGTTGAAAACGCTGCTCAACCCCGTCGAAATTCTGTTTGTCGCCGACGCCATGACGGGGCAGGACGCGGTTAAATCGGCCGATGAATTTCATAAGCGGCTCGGCATCACCGGCGTAATCCTCACCAAGATGGATGGCGATGCGCGCGGCGGCGCGGCGCTCTCCATTCGCTACGTGACTGGCCAGCCGCTGAAGTTCGTGGGTCTCGGCGAAAAATCGGACGCCTTCGAACCGTTCCATCCCGACCGCGCGGCGTCGCGCATTCTCGGCATGGGCGACATTGTCAGCTTCGTTGAAAAAGCGCAGGAAGCATTCGACTCCAAACAACAGGAGGAGATGCAGCGCAAGCTGATCGACAACGAGTTTACGCTCGAAGACTTCCGCGATCAGCTGAAGTCGCTGCGCAAGCTCGGCTCGCTCGAATCCATTCTGAAAATGATGCCGAAGGTCGGCATGATGAAAGATCTGCAGAACATGCAGCCGGATGAAAAGGAATTGACGCGCATCGTGGCCATCATCGATTCGATGACGCCCAAAGAGCGCGACAATCATATGATTATCAACGGCAGCCGGCGGCGGCGCATCGCGCGCGGCAGCGGCACGTCGGTACAGGATGTCAACAACCTGCTCAAGCAGTATGGGCAGGCGCGGAAAATGATGAAGAGTTTGTCGGGCAACCTGGGCTCCCTGGGCAAGAGGATGGGGAAGATGGGCGGGCTGGGCAAGCTGGGATTACCGGGATTTTAGATTTCGTGGAAAATAGATTGAGGGAAATACAGTAAAGATGCTGATGATCAGACTGGCGCGTTTCGGCGCCAAAAAGAAGCCGTTCTACCGCGTGGTGGTGATTGAGAAGGAACGCGCGCGCGACAGCCGCAATCTGGAAGTGGTGGGCCATTTCAACCCGCTCACCAACCCGGCCATCGTGAAGCTCGAACACGAGCGCATCGCGCACTGGACGAAACACGGGGCGCAGATGTCGGAAACCGTCGCGCGCCTGGTGAAGAACAATCCGGCTCCCGCAGCCGCGGTTTAGTTTTGCCGGCAACTCCGGCAAGGAGGGAAGTCGATGAAACAGTTGATTGAGGATATTGCGAAAGCTCTGGTCGACATCCCGGAGGAAGTGGAAGTAAAAGCGGTGGAAGGCGAGCAGATCACCGTACTGGAATTGAAGGTCGCGCCGAGCGATCTGGGCAAGGTGATTGGAAAGCAGGGGCGCACGGCGCGCTCCATCCGCACGATTCTGGGCGCCGCTGGCATGAAGCTGAATCGACGCTTCACGCTGGAGATTCTTGAATAACGAATGGACCACGGTGGCCGTGCTCAATCGCCCGCGCGGCAATAAGGGCGAACTCACTGCCACCTGTCTGTCGAGCAAACCGGAACGCTTCGCTGATCTGCGGTCGGTGCATCTGTTCGGGACCGGCGAGGCGTTTGAAGTCGAGAATGTCTGGGACCACGACGGCGTTATCGTCTTTAAGTTCCGCGGCGTTGATTCGATTTCAGAAGCTGAGAAGCTGCGCGGAGCCGAAGTGCGCGTGCCCAAAGCGGAGCGCGTGCCTCTCGAAGCCGACGAATATTTTCATTCCGATCTGGTGGGTTGCGAAGTGCGCGATCACGCTTCGGATCGTCTGATCGGCCGGGTGACCGGGTGGGAAGAGTATGGGGGGCCGGCGCTTCTTGAAGTAGAGGACGGGCGGCTTCTGATCCCCTTCGTCAAAGCTATCTGCGTCGATATCTTGCCGGAGCAGCGCTTGATTCGAGTCAACCTCCCGGAGGGCTTGGAATCCCTGTGAATGTGGGATAGGCGCTTCCGCCTGTCCCTGGTCTCCGATGCACTTCCACCTCCTCACCATCTTCCCGGAATTTTTCGACGGGCCTTTTCGCCACGGCGTGGTGGCTCGCGCGGCACAGGCCGGAGCCCTCGAAATCCATCTGCACGACCTGCGCACGTGGACGCACGACGTCCATCGCACTGTCGACGATCGCCCGTTCGGCGGGGGCGAAGGGATGCTGCTAAAGCCCGAGCCTATTTTCGATGCCGTGGAAGCCATCTGGCCTGAGCGCACAGACGGGCAGAAAGTAATTCTGCTCTCCGCGCAGGGGCGCCGCTTTACGCAATCGATGGCGCGCGAGTTATCGACGCAACGCGAACTGCTTTTGATCTGCGGACGTTACGAAGGCGTCGACGAGCGCGTTGCCGAGCACCTCGCGGACGATGAACTTTCGATCGGCGATTATGTCCTCAGCGGAGGCGAACTGGCTGCGGCGGTGATTATCGATACGGTGGCGCGCCTTCTGCCCGGGGTGCTCGGCAATCGGGATTCAGCCATCAACGAATCGTTTGAGGATGGCATCCTCGATTGCCCCCAATGGACCCGCCCCGCCGATTTCCGCGGCTGGAAGGTGCCGGAAGTCCTGGTGGGGGGCAATCACGCGGAAATCCGCAAGTGGCGCAAACAAGCGGCACTGGAAAAAACCCGGCGCCTGCGGCCGGATTTGCTGTAGCCTCAGAGATTTGGACATGCGGCTATGAGCCGCGTTTTTCGTGCACTGAAAGAACGCGACTGTCGTCGCGTGTCCCTCGGCTTCGGTGGCACCGACTGGTGATTAGACGCGGTCGCGCACGGACCTGATGCGCGCCGCCACCATGGCGCTGACCACCTCTACCAGTTCGCCCTTATCGTAACTGCCCTTACGAAGGACGCGCCCTACGTAACCGTTCAACCGTTCGCGGTCCTCTTCGGTGAGTTCCTTCGCCGTGACCACCAGCACGGGAATATGCCGCCACGCTTCCTGGCGCTGCAATTCATCGATGAATTCGAAGCCGTCCATCTCCGGCATCATCAGGTCCAGCAGAACAATCGAGGGAATTTCGCGGGCCACCTCTTCGAGCGCGGCGCGTCCATTCTCCGCCTCGCGCACACGCCAGCCCTCGCTCCTGAGGATGCGGCTCAGCATTTCCCGCGAATCCGGTTCGTCTTCCACCACCAGCGCCGCTTGCCGCGCGCCGTCGTTGTAGCGCAATAGAATCGCTGCCAGCCGCTCGCGATCGATGGGCTTCGTGAGGAACTCGGCGGCGCCGAGCGCATACCCGAGCTTTTTATTGTCGACCATGGTCAGCATGATCACGGGAATATCGGCTGTCGCCGGATCGTTTTTCAGCTGCGCCAGCACGCTCCATCCGTCCATGCCCTGCATCATCACGTCCAGGGTGATGGCCTGGGGATGCAGTTCGCGAGCCCGCCGCAATCCTTCCTCGCCGGTGCGCGCCGTTTCGACCGTGAGCCCGTGCCGTCCCAGCGTGCGGCGCAGCATCTCGTGGATATCGGTATCGTCGTCGATTACCAGCACCACGCCGGCTTTCGACGCCGGTTTGGCCGCTGCCGCTGTCTGCGCTCCCGGGCGACCCATCCAGTCGGAGTTCGACGGGATGCGCAAGGTGAACACCGACCCCTTACCGGGCTGGCTGGAGACTTCGATATCGCCGCCCATCATGCGTGCGAAGCGTCGGCTGATGGCGAGGCCGAGCCCCGTGCCGCCGAATTTGCGCGCGGTAGAGGAATCGGCCTGCACAAAAGATTCGAACAGCCGCGAAACCTGCACCGGGGTCATCCCCACGCCCGTGTCTTTTACTTCGAACACAATGAAATCGCCCGGCGACGCGCGCCACACTTTCAGGCTTACCTCGCCGTTCGAAGTGAACTTGCACGCATTGCTCACCAGGTTGAAAAGGCTTTGGCGAACCTTGGTCAGATCGGCGCGCATTTCGCCGATGTCGGGTGCGACGGAGACTGAGAACCGATTGCCGTTCTTACCGGCCAGCGGCGTCACTACGTCCGCCACCTCTTTTATCAGCCGCTCGATGCTGAACGTTTCAAGGAATAGCTCCATCTTTCCGGCTTCGATTTTCGAAAGATCGAGCACCGAATTGATCAGCTCCAGCAAATGCTTGCCGGCGGTGCGGATTTTGTCCAGATCCGGAATAATATTGAGCGCATTCGAATCCTCGGCCTCCTCGGAAAGCATTTCGCTGTAGCCGATGATGGCGTTGAGGGGAGTACGCAACTCGTGGCTCATGCTGGCGAGGAAGGCGCTCTTGGCGCGATTTGCAGCCTGCGCCTCTTCCTTCTGCCGGCGGTAGCGGACGTTGGTGAAAGCCACCAGCACAAACAGAAGCAGACTGGCGCCCGCCGTGAGAATCTGCGTGCGCAGCGCATGCGTTTCGCCGCTTACCATTTCGCGAGCCAGGCGATTGCGCACCAGCGAATCCATATCCGCCGATATGTCGCGAACCCGGTCCATCTGCTCTTTGCCGACGTTGGTGCGAATGAGCGCCCCAGCCGCGTCCGGGCCCTGCTCGCGCATCAGTGCGATCGCCTGGGCAAGTTCGGCTAACTTAGCTTCCACCGCCTGATTGAGCCGGGAGAAATCCCTGTTGACGTCGAATTGACCCGCCGTCTCCTGGCGCAGCGTCTGCATCTGTCCATGAATTTTGGCAAGCGCCATTTCGTAAGGTTCCAGATAAGCGTCCGAGCCCGTGAGCAGGAAGCCGCGCTGGCCGGTCTCGGCGTCTTTCATGGTCGAGAGCACGTCGTCTATCTGGCGCAGTTCCAGCACCGTCTGGACCACGCGATCGCGGGCATCTCGCTGGGCGTGCCAATCGAACCACGTGAGCGCACCGATGACAACGATGGCGGCCATGCCGAACAGAACTGTGCGGTCGCGCAGATAGTACCAGGCGGGCGTATGCTGCAAGGCGGGTTTGTCGCTCACGTGGCCGAACCCTGCGGACGTGCCGCCAGTGCGCGTGAAACCTTGTCTAACAATACGGCGAATTCAATCGGCTTTGTCGCGAAGTCGTCGCACCCCGATTCGTACGCCCGGTCGCAATCGCTCTGCTGCGCATGCGCTGTTAACGCGATAATCGGAATGTTGCTTGTGGCTGTGTCGGCTTTCAGACGCCGCGTGGCTTCCCTTCCGTCGACCACGGGCAGATCCATATCCATCAGAACCAGGTCGGGGAGCCGCCTTTTTGCAACCTCAATTCCCTGCGCGCCGTCCACTGCCAACAGAACCTCGAACCCTTTGCGCTGCAGGCGCCGGGAGAGCATATCGCGGTTGAATTCGTTATCTTCGACGAGAAGGATACTGGGCACTTTTTTGGTTGACGAGAGAAGAAGCCGCTGGGGCGATCTTAACTTAGTTGACGCGATGGACCACGCTTCCGAGTAACGTTCGAAGTACTGAACAGCACCTAAGGGCAGTTTGCCACTTGCCCCGTTCGCCCGAAACAGAGATCGTTGAGAAAGAAGCAGTCATACCGCCTCGCCGATGAGTTCGCCTTTACCTTTTCCCGCTCCCATCCCCGCCGCCGAACTGCGTCATCAGCTGCGCACGCCGCTGAATCACATAATCGGCTACACGGAATTTCTGATTGAAGAACATTCCGCAATGAATTTCACAGCGACCCTCAACCAGATTCTGATCGAGGCCAACGCGCTGCTCGAAAACATCCAACAGGTGGAGGAAGCCGATAGTGCCACACTCACCGCGCTGCACGTACTCCTCCATCCCGGCGCGGAGCGCATTCGGGGCATCGTCGCCGAGCTTACCAGTCTCATGCCCAGGGCAGCCGAGGAGGATCTGCGCCGGATCGCGTCGGCGGCAACCGCCCTCGAGGAAGTTCTGGTGGCCGGAAATGCCGGCGGGCAGAGCGCTTTGAACCAGACCCCTCCGGTGCGCGACCATGCCGAGGCCGATGCCGAACCGGGCCGCATTCTGGTTGTCGACGACGATGAAGTGAACCGCGACATGCTGCTGCGCCAGTTGGCCCGGCAGCGCCACGAAGTGTCTACCGCCCCCGACGGCCCCACCGCGCTGGCCCTGTTACGGGAGCGCCGCTTCGACATCATGCTGCTCGACCTGATGATGCCCGGCATGAACGGATTTGAGGTTCTTGAAGCGGTGAAGGCCGACCCCGCTCTCGCCGGCGTAGCCGTAATCCTCGTCTCCGCGCTCGACGAAATGGATAGCGTGGTGCGCAGCATCGAAGCCGGCGCCGAGGATTATCTCTTCAAGCCGGTAAATCCGACGCTGTTGCGCGCGCGCATCAAATCCACTCTGGGGCGCCTGCGCGCCGAAGAGATGGTGCGCCGCAAACAACGCCTCGAGAGCATCGGGCTACTGGCGGCCGGCATCGCGCACGATTTCAATAATCTGCTGACCGGTATTCTCGGGTACGCACAGTTATTGGCCCAGGCTGTCGACACTCCCAAAGATCGCGAGATGGCCGATGCCATTCTGCGCAGCGGCGAGCGCGCCGCGGAACTCACGCGCCAGCTTCTCGCCTACTCCGGCAAAGGCATGTTCCGTATGCAACCGGTGAATCTGGCATCGCTGATCTGCGAATCCGAAGGACTCATCCACGCTTCATTGCCGAAGAAAGTCCAGTTGCAATTGCAGTTGGCGGACGTGCCTCCCATCGTTGCCGACGAGAATCAGATCCGTCAGGTTCTACTCAACCTTGTCCTCAACGGCGCTGAAGCTATCGGGGCCGACGGCACAGGCTGCGTGACTATCGAAACCGGCGTCGGCGAGATAGCCGCGGGAGCGCAGTTCGACGTGTTTTCCGATGAAGTGAAGCCGGGCCGGTACGCGTGGTTTGAAGTCCGCGATACGGGGTGCGGGATGGATCCGGCTACCATGTCGAAAATCTTCGAGCCCTTCTTCACCACCAAATTTCTCGGACGGGGTCTGGGGCTGGCGGCAGTGGCCGGAATCGTAAGATCTCACCAGGGCCTGTTGCGCGTAAGCAGCCAGCCGGGGCTGGGAAGCGCGCTACGGCTTTACTTCCCCGTGCAACCGGGTGAAAGTGAAAGCCCGGCATCGGTCCAGCCGCTGGTGCTGGTGGTGGATGACGAATCGGTGGTTCGCCAGATGGTAAAAATGACACTCGAACGGGCAGGCCGCGCCGTTGCATTGGCGGAATCCCGAGAAGAAGCCGTCGAGGTCCTGCGCCGGCTGCGCGATCGCATCGAAATCGCTCTGGTGGATTCGAAAGTGGCCGTGAATGCGAGCGGCGATCTTATAACCCGGCTGCGCGAGCTGCGCCCCGATCTGAGGATAATCGTTTCCAGTTCATTCACGGCGGCGGAAGCTGCGGAGCATTTTCCAACCGACAACGTAAATGGATATTTACAAAAGCCGTGGCGGATGTCGGAACTGCTGGCCATTCTCGACCAGGTTGTCCGCCAAGGCGATTTATTGCCAAACTAATGTAACCTTTACGCCGAACTGTCCATCGCAATAACAACGGGTTTGCCGCGTCTTTGTATGGCGGACGCGGGTTTCATCAGAGGCGACGCAAACGAAATCACAAATGAACCGAGCGATTTGGCGAACGACCTATAAGTTATTTGCGGCCGCAGGACTGCTGGCACAGTATGGGATGTCACAATCGGCGGCCCCCGAACCTGTCACCGCGGCTCCGGCGCATGGTGTGCTTCCCGGGGAACCGGGCTCTACCGAAGACAAACGTGCGTATGGCGTTCTTCCCAACTACCGTACGGCGGAAGAAGACGCACCCTTCGCCCCTATCACCATCAGGCAGAAGTTCACTATTGCACGCAAGGACACCTTCGACTGGCCATCATATGTAGTGGCGCTGGCATTCGCCGGCATATCGCAGGAGACCAACAGCAACCCGGATTATCATCAGGGCGTGGAGGGGTTCGCCAAGCGTTATGCGGCCTCGGTGGCGGACCAGGATATCGGTAACTTCATGACCGAAGCCATTATGCCCAGCCTGTTACATCAGGATCCGCGCTATTTCCGCAAGGGGCACGGTTCCAAAGCCGGGCGCACCTGGTATGCCGCATCGCGCGTCCTTGTGGCTAAGAGCGATGCGGGAAACTGGGAATTTAACTATTCGGAATGGCTCGGCAATGGCACTGTGGCGGCCATCGGAAATCTCTACTACCCGGATGCCAAGGGCTTCGACGCCACTATGCAGCGCATGCTTTCGCAGGTGCTTACGGATGCGCTTTCACAGGTGCTTAAGGAATTCTGGCCGGATGTGAAGAATAAATTCTCGCACAAGAATTCCGCGGCCGCCGACTAAGAACAAGGCCCACTCCCTCACGGTCGCGGTTCGGTAAACTCTTGCAGAGCCGCGACCGTGAGGGAGTGGTTACGCTTGCTGTTTGAGCTTTTCGCGTTGCTCCCGCAACACTGCCTTACGGCTCAGCTTGATCTTATTCCCTTCGAGGCCGAGGACTTTGACCAGAATCTGATCGCCCTCCTTCAGTTCGTCGCGAACTTCCTTGATCCGGTTCTCCGCGATCTCACTGATATGCAGCAGGCCATCGGTACCCGGGAAGATCTCGACGAAGGCGCCGAAATCCACCAGCCGCACAACCTTGCCCAGGTAAGTTTTCCCCACCTCGGCGGTAGCCGTGAGGTCGCCGATAATCTGCAGAGCTTTCTTAGCCGCTTCCGGATCGCTCGACGCCACATGAATGGTGCCATCGTCCTCGACATCGATCTTCACGCCGGTCTGCTCGATGATTCCACGAATCACCTTACCACCGGGTCCGATCACGTCGCGGATCTTATCCTGCGGGATCTTCGTTGTGTAGATGCGCGGAGCGTATGGCGACATCTCCGTGCGCGTCTGCCCGATTACCTTTTCCATCTCGCCGAGGATGTGAAGCCGGCCGGCCTTGGCCTGGGCCAGCGCTTCCTTCATCAGAGCGGTGGTGACGTTCGGAACCTTGATATCCATCTGCAGGGCGGTGATGCCCTCCTTGGTCCCGGCCACCTTGAAATCCATATCGCCGTAGTGATCTTCGGCGCCCGCAATGTCGGTCAGGATGGCGTATTCATCGCCTTCCTTCACCAGACCCATGGCCACGCCGCCTACGGGCGCGGAGATCGGCACACCCGCGTCCATCAATGCCAGGCTCGCTCCGCACACTGTCGCCATGGAACTGGAACCGTTGGATTCGAGAATATCGCTCACCACGCGCAGCGTATAGGGGAACTTCGCCTCATCCGGCAGCACTGCCGAAACGGCGCGCTCCGCCAAAGCTCCGTGACCGATTTCACGCCGCCCCGGTCCACGCATGAAGCCGACTTCGCCCACGCTGAACGGCGGGAAATTGTAGTGCAGCATGAAGCGCTTGAAGGCCTCGCCCGGTTCCAGCAACTCGATGCGCTGCTCGTCGTCCTTGGTGCCCAGAGTCACCGTAACCAGCGCCTGCGTCTCGCCGCGCGTAAACACGGCCGATCCGTGCGTCCGCGGCAGCACGCTCACTTCGCCCCAGATGGAACGGATTTCGTCAAATTTGCGTCCGTCCGGACGACGATGCGCTTTGAGCATCTCGTCGCGGAAGATCCGCTCCTTCAACGCGTCGAAACACTTGCCCGCTTCAGCCTTCTGTTCTTCGGACGCCTCTGCCACCGCCTCTTCGTGCAACTGGTCGATGCGCGCGTAGCTTTCGAGCTTGCCGTATTTCTTCGTATCGAGGGCGTCGGTTAGTGACGCACGCACTTTCTTCTCGATGGCCGCGTAGAGCTCTTTGTTCAATTCCGGTGAAGTGAACGGCTTCTTGGCTTTTCCCGCCACGGCAACCAGTTGCTGCAGCACCGCGGTGATCTTTTTGCAGCACTCATAGCCATGGTCGAGAGCGCCGAGGACTTCTTCTTCGGAAGCATGCTGCGAGCCAGCTTCCACCATAACGATACCCTGTTCGGTGGCCGCCACGATGATATTCAGTTTCGACGCTCGCCCTTCCGTGTAAGTCGGATTCGCTACGTACTTACCATCCACCATGCCCACGCGCACCGCGCTCACCAGGTGATGAAACGGGATGTCGGAAATGGCGAGAGCCGCGCCCGCGCCGACGATGCCCAGAATGCCAGGATCGGTTTCGGGGTCCGCCGAAAGAACCATGGCAATGATCTGGGTTTCGTTGTAATAGCCTTCCGGAAACAACGGGCGCATCGGCCTGTCGATCATCCGGCTGGTGAGAACTTCCTTCTCCGAGGGCCGTCCCTCGCGTTTAATGTACCCACCGGGGATCTTGCCCGCCGCGTAGGTGTACTCGCGATAATCGCAGGTGAGCGGAAAGAAACTCGGGTTCGGCTTCGGCTTGGGCGCACTGCAGGCGCTCACCAGCACCACCGAATCTCCCATGCGGACTATGACGGATCCACCCGCCTGTTTCGCCAGCTTGCCCGTCTCGATGCTAAGCTTCTTGCCGTCCAGCTCGACTTCAAATGTGTGTATGTTCATCTATGTGTTGAGTGCCGGGTTACGTTCCCCGGACTTCCTTTATCTGCCGAAGATTCGGCCTCTGGTGATATTCGCGAGGGGAGTTGAAAGGAGGGATCGCGCCTGCGAAAAAACCGCAAACCGCGGACAGTGGAACTACGATGCCACTGCTTCGAAAAAGCCACTGCTTCGAAGGTTGAACCCGACTACATTAATGGCGGATGGAAAGTTTTTGCAGGACGTTCTTGTACCGCTCCGGACTGGTGGCCTTTAAATAGGTCAACAACCGGCGGCGCTTCGCCACGAGGATCAACAATCCCCGCCGCGACGCATGATCTTTTTGATGTGTTTTGAAATGCTCCGTCAACTCGGCAATCCGCGTGGTTAACAGCGCAATCTGCACTTCCGGCGAGCCGGTATCGGACTTGTGTGTCTGGTTCCGGGTTACGACCAGCCGTTTTGCTTCTCCCGCCAATGCCATCTTAAGGGTTACTACTCCTTCTCTTCTCTTTTACTCGTTTGTATCAAAGCCAGTGTAACACACCTTAAAAGCGCAGGCGAAAACGCCTACTCCACGAAAACGCGGCTCGTATCCGCATATCACTGCCTAACCTGCAGCGCTTTATACAGTCTAATCTGACAGCCGGGTGGAAAGAATCCAGGTAGAGCCAAGCGACGAAATCGCCATTGCCCGCGCGCGCCGGGGGGATTGCGATGCATTCCGGGTGCTGGTGGAGCGCCATGCCCGAGCTCTGTTCCGCCTCGCGCATCGTATGACCGGCAACGTAACGGACGCCGAGGATATGGTTCAGGAGACTTTCTTGCGGGCCTGGAAACAGATCGGAAAATTCGATGGACGCGCCTCTTTCGGTACCTGGCTGCACCGCATCTGCGCCAACTGCTCTCTCGATCGCATCCGCGCGCGGCAGCGCAAACAGGGGCAGTGGACCGCCGAGGACGCGGCCGATCCCATGGCACAGTTGGCTTCGGAGGCGCCGTCGCCCGAACGCCTGGCCGCCAGTTCGCAGATCGCCGCCATGCTGATTCCGGCGATCGACGAACTGAGCGAGATGGAACGGGCGGCTTTCATGCTGCGCCACTACGCGGGCATGGGGATTGATGATATCGCGGCCGCGCTCGGCGTGCAGCCCGGTTCGGCCAAGCACAGCGTTTTTCGCGCTGTCCAGAAACTGCGCCGGGCGTTGCAGCCGGTGATGGGGACCATACGATGAAACATCTGACGGAAGAAGATTTGATCCTGCTTTATTACGGCGAGCCGGGCGTGCCCTATCAATTGCGAACGCATTTGGCGGAATGCCGGGAATGCCGTTTGGCTGTCCAATCGATCGCGGCGACGCTCGAGGTCTGCAATGAGTGGACGGTTCCCGAGCCGGACGCGGAGTTTGAACGCAGGGTCTGGGCGCAGGTCAGCCCGCAAATTTCGGCTCGGCGCGAGGCCAGGTGGTTCCCCGTGTGGGCGGCCGCCCTGGTAATGGCCGCGCTGGTCGTCATCGCATTCATCGCCGGGAGAACTACGCGCCATGCGCAGCCTTCTCTTCTCGCGGCCGGTCTTTCCAATCAGGCGCGCCAGCGCATTCTCGAAATCTCCCTGGCCGACCATCTGGATCGTACCGCCATGCTGCTCACCGAAATCTCCAACGCCAGTGACACCGAAGCAGCGGATTTCTCCGCGCAGCGCAGTCGCGCGCAGGATTTGGTAGAGGAAGGCCGCCTCATGCGCCAGATGCTGGCGAGCCAGGGTGAGAGCGCGACCCTGGCGTTTCTCGATGAAGTAGAGCGCTTCATGCTGGAGGTCGCCAATGCTCCGGACCGCGTTCGCCCGGAGGAGATTCGGCAATTACAACGGCGTATCGGGGCGGGATCGTTGCTTTTCAAAGTGCGCATCATTGAATCGAATTTACGAACGGAAGGACAGAAATCATGAAAAAATCTCTGGCGATCGGGTTACTCGCGGCAACTGCCGTCGTCGCCCAGCAGGCGCCCCCGCCCACGCCGCCCACGCCGCCCGATGCGAAGGAATTGGGGCGTCAGATCCGGGATCAGGTGAGGGAGCAGGTCAAGCTCGCCACGAAGGACATGAAAAAAGTCCATGTCGAGCTTGGTACGGTTTCGTACGATGCAGGCACGCGCGCTCTCGACGAGCACAAGTATGACGAAGCCATCCGCCGATTCAACGGCGTCATCGACAGCAAGTCGCCCCGCGCCGACGGAGCGCTCTACTGGAAGGCGTATGCGCTGAACCGCGCCGGACGCCGCGATGAGGCACTGGCTTCGCTGGCCACGCTGCGCCAGAATTATCCGACCAGCCGCTGGCTGAACGATGCGCAGGCGCTCGAGTCCGAAGTGAAGCAAGGCTCCGGCCAGGCCGTTTCACCGGCCGACGAAACCAATGAGGATCTGAAGCTCATGGCCATCAACAGCCTGATGAATGCCGATCCCGAACGCGCCATGCCTCTGCTCGAAGGCTTGCTCAAGGGCAACAGCGCGCCTGGGTTGAAAGATCGGGCTCTGTTTGTCCTCACACAGAACCGCTCGCCGCGCGCCCAGCAGATCCTTTTCGAATACGCCAGGGGCGCGGGCAATCCCGATCTTCAGTTGCGCGCCATCCGGTACATCGGGATGTCCGGCACCAGCGACGCGCAGCAACGGTTGTCCGCGGTTTACACGACTTCGAACGATCCTGAAGTGAAGCGCGAAATCATCCGATCGCTGATGGTTTCGAAGGGCAGAGATCCGCTTTTCAATCTTGCGAAGAGTGAGAAGGATGCGGATCTGCGCGCGGAAGCCATCCGTCAGCTGGGGGCGATGAAGGCGACCGATCAGTTGAGTCAACTCTACGCCGTGGAAACCTCGGCCGATAACAAGATTCAGATTGTGCGCGCGCTTTATGCCGCCGGAGCCGCGGATAAATTGCTCGACCTTGTGCGTAACGAGAAAGACCCGGCGGTGCGCAGTGAAGCCGTGCGCAACCTCGCCATGTCGCGCTCGACCACCCCTGAAACGCTGGCCAGCCTCTACACGGCGGACACCGATGCCAAAGCCAGGAGAGATCTGATAAACGGCCTTCACTCGCGCGGCGATGCGAAGGCCATGGTCGACCTCGCCCGCAAAGAAACGGATCCGGCGATGAAGAAGTACATCGTGCAGCGCCTGGGAAGCATGCAAAACAAGGAAGCGGTGGATTACATGATGGAGCTCTTGAAATGAAGATCCCTTCGCTTCTCATTCTCATCGAAGCGTGCCTGAGTGCGCAGCAGCCGCAGGTGCAGAACGCGAAGCTGGAAACCCGAGCTTTCTCCGGTACTATCCAGGCGGAGTTTGCGCGGTCCGGTGCGGGTCCGTTCTGGGCTGCGTGGTCGGAGCCGGAGATTCCGGGCCGTCACGGCGATTCGTGCGGTTCGGAGGGAACTTCATTGGTGCGTCTCGAAGGGCCGACGGCGCTGCTGGTGTTAGTCCGCATGGAGAATTCCCAAGTGGATCAACTCCGCGTATCATCGCCTGATTGCCGTTTCGACGCCGGGGGGCTGCCGTTCATCTGGCTCAATAGCGTGCCTGCGGCCGAAAGCGTTGCGTGGCTGAAGACGCAGGTTCCCGGGCCGCATCCTGACCGCGCCATATCCGCCATCGCGCTGCATGCCGATCCCTCCGCCGATCGGGCGCTGGAGGATTTAGCTGCTCCCGATCAAACCGAACAGGTTCGCGAAAAAGCCGCCTTCTGGCTGGGGAATTCGCGCGGCGCTCATGGTGTGGACGTGCTGAAGCGCATGCTGGCGAACGACCCGTCTCCAAAGGTCCGCGAACAGGTGGTCTTTGCCTTATCCCAGAGCAAGGAGCCTGCCGGCATGGCGGCGCTGATCGACGCTGCTCGCAACGATAAAGACGCGAAAATTCGCAGCCGCGCCCTCTTCTGGATTGCCCAGAAGGCTGCCAGTAAACAGGCGCAAAAGGTTATCGGCAAGGCGGTCCGCGACGAACCCCGACCGCGCCGTAAGAGAACAAGCCGTGTTCGCGTTGAAGCAGTTACCCGAAAATCAGGGCGTGCCGCTGCTGATCGAAGTGGCTAAGAGCAATCCCGATCCCGCGGTCAGGAAGAAAGCGATGTTCTGGCTGGGACAATCCACGGACCCGCGCGCGCTCGATTTCTTCGCGCAGGTCCTCGTAAAGTAGGCCTTTGGCCTGCGCACTTATTTCGGGAAGACTTCGAAATCGATATCAACCGGATCTTTAATCCTGATGGTTCCGCCGGCGATGCTGATGGGTTTGATCCCGAAGTCCGTCTGCTTGATAACGGTGTGTCCGGTGAACGATTCGCCTTCGCGCTTCACAGTTACGCTCACCGTTTTCGAAACGCCGTGCAGCGCGAGCGAACCATCCACCTTGAACTGGCCGGCGCCGGACGGGCTGACGTGTGTGGAACGAAAGGCGATCTCGGAATACTTAGCGATCTCGAGCGTCATCTCGTCCATATCTTTCTGGATCTGGGCGCGCGTCTTCGCATCCACTTTGGGATCGGGCTTGATAATCAGCCCCGCGCTTCGCACCTTGAACTCGACCCGCAAGGCCGTTTCGTCGATCGAACCGAAGGCGATGCGTGCGCTCACCCAATGCTCGTGCGCAGCAGCGGAGAGCAGACCTGCCTTTCCCACATGAACGGTAATCGAACTGCGCGCGGTGTCGATGGCTCGCTCCTGCGCGGCGAGCGGCAGGGCCGCCATCAGCGTCAGACAGAATGCAGATCTAAGCAGCATAGGAGTAAACACTGGCGCCCCAGTACTTGATCCATAGTTCCGGCCAAGCCCGACCGGCTCGCGCTTCTATTCGCTCCGTATCTGCTCGCTCAGGTAGCGCTCGTAGCCAAGTTCATTTATCTGATGAACCTGAGCTTCGAGCCAATCCACGTGCCCCTCTTCATCGCGAAGCAGCCGCTCAAAAAGCTCGCGCGATGCATTGTCCCCCTCATCCCGCGCCAACCGAACGAAGCGGTTATACATGGCCACGGCATTGATTTCGAGCTTTAGGTCACCTTCGATCTGGGCCTTCACGTTGGCCCCGATATTCAACAGCATCGGCTCGGTCATGTTGGGTGTGCCGTCGAGGAACAGAATCCGCTCGATCAACGCCTCGGCGTGCTTCATTTCATCGATCGACTCCTTCTTGATATGATCCGCAAGCTTCTTGTAGTGCCAGTTCTCGCACATTTCGGCATGGAGGAAGTACTGATTAATCGCGGTCAGTTCTTCCTTTAAAGCCTCATTCAAAGCAGCGACGACCTTTGCGTTACCTTGCATCCCCACATTCTACAAGCACGTCAGACCGCGGCCAACGGCAGGAATGCGGACTGAAACGATTCAGCGGTATTGCAACTCACTTGCGGAAGTTCAGCGCGCCGGGATCCGGCAGCCGCGAACTTTGGCGACAGTATCCCGCCCCCCGATTCGAGGAGCGACGCCGGAAGCTGTTACCTCGCGTCATTTGTATGCAGGAAAGCAACAATGCTGGG
>Ga0326727_10010701_pt1 | contig 21719 bp, 17 predicted proteins | sample MB2enrmetagenome_FD_207643 | JGI IMG/M metagenome (GOLD analysis project Ga0326727, IMG submission 207643) | Lab enriched peat soil microbial communities from McLean, Ithaca, NY, United States - MB29MY | ecosystem: Environmental > Terrestrial > Soil > Wetlands > Peat | place: USA: New York...
GACCTTTATAGTGATGTTTTCTCAGACGGCTAATAGCTCTTTATTGCTCTTTGCCATTGAAAGCGACGTTGCCCCAATATTTCATATACACGTCATATCCGTGTTCAGGCAGCGGGTGGCGATAGTTGCCCCATTCTACGCAGTGCTGACAGCCGTACAGATCAAACTAAATCAATATATAGCGCGACTTCTCAAAATATAATCAATAGACATAACGAGAGGTGATAAAATGGGAGAAATGAAAACGATCATAAAGGTTCCGGTCAGGCCAGTCGCGTTGATGGTTGCAGTAGTTAGTGCCATTTTAGGGCTCATTAGAGGTATCATTTTAGCTATTGTCATTGCAACTGGCGTCTCGGTCACACACCACGCCTTTCATGCAACAACGATGCTCGGCTCGGGAGCAGGCCTCCAAGCTTTCGCTATTATCGGTGGCTTGGTTTTCGGCTTCATTGGCGGCTATATCATAGTGGCAATTGTAGCACTGATTTACAATTGGTTGGCGCCTAGAATTGGCGGCATTAAGCTCGAACTTCAGTAACGGCAACGCATACGGAATCTCGTAAATCATAGAGTTCTGACGTTCAACGCATAGCGCTAAGCGTTGCTTTTTTTGTTTTTTGAGACAACAGTCAGTAGCCGTGCCGGTGTGTCCCTCAGACAACGAAAGCCATAGTGCTAAAGAACGACTGGCGTTGCAATTTGACGAACGGGGCGATTTTTAGCGCCTGTTCACGAACTAACGACTACCAACTTAGGCAGGTGATGAGATATGATCCCTGCCTGTTACCTGCACCTTCTCTCCGAGAGACTCTAACCGCCCTTTAGCGTACCTTGATTGCCGAAAAACGTGTCTGCTGAGTTCCAGCGTATGCCTCGGCCTAGAAACGGATTGGATCTTTGATCGACGGGCCATCTCACTCTGAAAGCTCGACATCCCTCAACTGCCGCATATACACATCATACACGTTCTCAGGCAGCGGATGCTTGTAATGCTTCCAATCGATACCGCTGACGCCATGCGTCATTATGTACGCTCGATTTGACTGATCCCGTCCGATAACGTCGCCATATTGCTCGGCAAACTTCCTCAGATCGCCTAGAGTAAAATGAGTCGCTATGCGAGTAAGGGGAATCTTCGCTCGCTTGATCCACATGACAAATGAACTATATTCGAACATCTGCATATCGTCACTTCTCCCGCGGATGAGCGGTTGAAGCGCCTCAATCACGTCAGGATGGATCGGCACATAGTGTTGCATCTTGATCTTATCCCGTGAAGATTGCACCTCAACGCACGGTTTGTTGGACTGCATTGCCTCTTTGAATTGTCTGACCCTGAGTTTGGCCATCATTGCCATGCTTCGCTGGCCGGTATATGCGCCAAACAGAATGAAAGCCGTGTAGAGTTGAGCCCTACGGCTGCTTATCAACCCGGCCTTCTCAGCGTTGTGGATGTGAGCAATGACGTTCTCAATGTCTTCTTTCGTGACTATGCGACTTGTCACATTGTTTCGCTCTTTGATCGCCCTTGGCCGCTCAAGGAATACCTCAAAGGCGTAGTAGCGCGTATCCAACCGCGCTTTGGTCAAGAATTTGAGAAAAGCCTTTGCGAAACCAAACACTTTGACGTGCGAGTCTTCACTGCTATATTTTTTCAACACAAATCGGCGCAGCGCGTCGATCTTCTCTTTGCTAATCGTTCCGCCGGTACTTTCCCAGATATCTTTTTGTGCGCGATTAAGCCAATAAATGGAATACTTTGTGAGTCCATACTTTCTGCGTTCGGCGTAGCCTTTCAGTTCGTCTAAAGTAAACGGCAGTGCTAGTTCTGAAAGAACTTGAGGGGCAAAAGGCGAGTGGTCTAGCTGGTTATGGCAAGGGGTTGAGCGATTTGAAGCTGAGAACAAGCAGTGTGAGCCTTTACACGGCGAAGGTCGTGCGTTCGAATCGCCTCGAGCCCATCGTTTCTTTTTACAATCGGCTGCACTAGATCCTTCCATTAACGTTTTCTCGGATACGAGGATTATGACGAAAAAGAGACACAACAAGGACAAAAAGTTGCACAACTTTGACGTTGTGAACGATGAGCCCGATCTTTCGTAGCAAGAACGCGTAGATCTGGCGCCCGAAGACGAGGTTGAAAGTGGCTCTGAAATTTACTACTTCACCGACGAAAACGGAAACATTCAATCACGCGAGTTCCTTGCTCAAGAATTTATCCCTGACGATGTTGAAGATCTGGAAGCTTCACTGAAATCAAGACATGAGAAAGTCCAACGCCTGAAACCAGGCTCTGTGGAGATCATCAACCTCGTTCCAGCATCCGGGGAAACGCAGGGGGAGCTCTCTCTACTCGTGCCAAAGTCAGGGGCACGCCCTCTCGATATTCGAATATCCAGCGAAGTCGTCCCAGACCTGTTAACCAAAAAAGAGTCGCAAACCGACGGCTTCGAAGAAAACAGGCAGGTTACCATCCATCTTCAGGAACGTCCTGCCGCCAGCGAGTCTATTAGTACTGCCGACGATCGTAACGGTCGCGCCCCCTCTCGTGCTGAACCTGCAAAAACCGAACTTGAGGCGTACGTCACCTACCGCAGTGAAGGTCTTGCTACGAAATCGAAGGATTGGATCACTAGATCTTCAGAAGCATTGTGGGAATCGACCAGAGGCGAAATATCTCATCAGACGATGACAGCCTCAGGACATTTGTTCTTGAAAAATACAACTCGGCAGATTCACATTCAAAAGTGCTGCGTTTTGCAGTCGGATTCCTCAATTTCTTGGCCAAAAACGAACATCGATCCACGATACGTATCCTTCAAACTCTTCCTTGAGCGACCGAAGACAAAGAAAGTCAAAAAGCGCTTACAGAGAGGATTATCACTCGCGAAGACATTGGCGCAGTTTTTGAGCGCATTGCTGCAGTGAAGAGGGGGGCACTGATCCACCGAAGATACGCAATTACCGCGCTTTTATACTCCTTGCTTCGTACACAGGGTTACGACCGAGCACAATCCAACGCTTGACGGTTGGACAATTCAGAACCGCACTCTGCGAAGAGAATCCGGTGCTTCACGTGTTTGCTGAACAAGAGAAGAATAGGATCGAGCACTACGTGCCTTTGCACCCCTCAGTTGTTGGTGCAATTAACGAGGTTTTGAACAATGATTTTGACAAAAACGACGATGCCAAGCTCTTCTTTATGTTCAATTCGTTTCAAAACTGGATAGAACGACAGAGAATCCCGCTTCCGCGCGTTCGTGACCCAAGCAAGGCACATATGTGGTTAAGTGACTTCCGCAAGTTCGCTGAACAATTTGGAGATATAATCGGCTGGGATGCGACAAACCGCAAATATGTCTTGGCGCATGGGATGACTGGCGTTGACTGGGAACATTATAAGCACGTCCTTCCCGAGGACGTCTAAGACACATACATGCGCTATTGGCGAGACGTAGAGCTTTGTGCATAAACTACTGCACGATTAGGTACTCCCGTTACGCTCCTCGAGGCTCTCGCGCTCGGTGCCCTGAACAGAACTCTGAGGCCCTAAGAAAGGGGGAGAGCCAGATCATGTTTAATGCTTGATCGCAGCAGCAAAGTAGATGTTTCTCCCGGAGGCTTTCAGGGGAATCCCATACACCATACTGCATCCTTTGGGCATCCCGAGTTTCATTGCGGCAACGCCGGCGGTATACATGACACGATTGTCCACGTTATGGATGCTCGCAGTTTTCACCGCTGACCCTACAGCAATGCCAAGGTCAGTAACCTTGAACACGCAGTTCGGACCTTTGTAATCCGTTTTATTGGCCTTTGCAGCTGCACCGGCTATTTCCATATCCTTGCAGCTTACGTACCCGCATCCACCACAGTTCAGTCCGAGTGGCTTCTCCCCACTTACTCCGATGAGGAACGTTGCATCACTGACTTTGACCTGTTCACCGTTGATCCGAAAAAAGTCCATATCGGTTTCGGCAGCGATTTGGATCATCTTCTCGGCGATCTTCTCCTGGTCTTTGCCCGTGACGATCTCAACAGTGATTGAATCGAGTCCTACGGCTTTCGGTGCGGTCCGTGCTGCCAGCGCCATAAGTTCGGCAACGGTTTTTACTGCTTCTGTTTCTGCAGACATACCGGATTATTAGTATTACACAAGAAAAGTATTACGCCACCTGAAACACTTTGTTAGCCGCTAATTCTGTCAAAATCGCTCTTAATGCTCCTAGCAGCCAGCATTTCTGTAGAAAATGCCGCTTGCAGCTTATAGCCCCCCGTATCCCCGTCCACATTCAAAACCTCGCCCGCCAGATAAAGTCCTTTGAACAGTCTGGACTGCATGGTTTCTTAACAATGTCGCCTTATGCACAGCGCCCGCTATTCGCTTTCGCTCTGTGCATCCATAAGCGACTTAGCGCGGTCGCTGGCGTTAGCGCGATTATAGTTCGCAAAAGAAAGTAAGTTCTATGGGAAAAAACCGGAATTACCAGTCCTTCTTCATGGCTTCTGCCTTCAGGTCCTTTGGCATCAGCTCAATCGCGTACCGCAGCGCCGTCCGGGGCATCTGCCTCTTGTTTTTCATGACATAGGCAAAGACCTCATCAGTGTGCTTCCGGCTTGCCTCCTTCAGTAACCATCCGTACCCTTTCTGTACCATGTCGTCTGTATCGGTTAGCAACAGGCCGGCAATTTCAATGGACTCGTTGAGGAACTTCCCGTGTTTCGCGGGGACAATGAGAGAAACGGCTGATGCCCGGCGCATCCACCGGTTTTTCGACTGGGTCCAGCGTTTCAGTTCATCGATATATTCCGGGTATTGTTCGACGAAGTCACCCATTGTATGATTGCAGAGCTCGTCGCACGACGCCCAGTTGGTGATGTACGTATCGATCCAGCACTGGAAGACGGCGAGATCTTCGCGCTCATACCGCCCCGATAGGGCATGAGCCCATTCAGAAACAATAAAAGACTCCTCCAGGTATCCCGACCGGTAGAGTTCCTCGCAGAGAGCAAAGATCTCCGGCTTTGGGCGGTCCTTAACCTCCTTCCAGTATTTCTTTGCTATTGCAATCACGGTGGCAGTCTTCATGCCGTAACACTGAATCTCGTCCTTGAAGAACCTCTTTGAGCTCTTCTGAATTTCAGGCTCAGCCAGTGCTTCCAGCTCCTGCTGTATTTGCGCAATGATCGGGTCCATAAAAAAATGGTATGGGGGAAAGAGGGATAAGGGATGTGGCGGATGGGAGATGAAAGGGAATGGACGCCAATACTCTAGATCAACTTGCGACCTCCGCCTTCACACGGCGGAGGATTTTGGGGTTTTTGAAATATTTTCTGTGGGGGATATCACTGTGAGAAAGGCCAATGACCCGTCCTATATAGTCTGATAGATTCGTGCGGATAGGCCGGCAAGTTTCGAAAACGTGTGCGGTAGTCGAATAGTCGGATAGTTGTAGCCCGCTTTTGCGTAGTGCAAAGAGATTTTGCTGCGGTGAATCTCCAATAACTCGTGTTTGGGCAATGCAGCATCAGCGAAAAGCTCTGAGTAACGTTGTTCGGCTGGCATAATGGTGAATGGGATCAGTGCACGCCATTTAATCTTTGCGATTAGCCGCGTGTGACTAGCAAAAGTCAATTTAAACCTAGACTGTGCCATACGAAAACCGGGGCGATCGCGGTGCCGTCCGACGCTTTCCCCTTTTTCCGCGGCTATTTTTTGCGCGATCAGTTTTGCAAGAACTTAACTCTCTCGGGTCGCCGACGATCACGATCAACGGTGACGACATCGTAAGAAAGTATTTCTCGTACGGGGTCGGGCAACTATCACTCCCGCCTTAGCTCTAGTTTCTGTTGTGGCTTGGCTTACCCTACCTGTTGGACAGCCGGTGGCACCCATGAACCGTTTAGCACAGCCTCCTGTGGCCAATACAAACGCATTACAAGGTGAAACGCATCCGATGGCGCTGGCAGCCAGTTGGACTCTTTGGCGGGCCCTGGCGACGTGTTTTGGACGTAGATATCGAGCGATCCGTCCGCGTTACGCGTTAGCTTACCGAGGTGAGGCCCGACCGCATACCGATCGAGGGAGTTATTCACGAGGAAGTTTCGGCTGTTGTACATGGTAATCGACCAAAACGCGTTGACCGGTGGCATGTCATTCTTTCCGAAGTGTATGACGTACTGATGCGCGCCAGTGAGGGCGGTCCCGTTTGCATCAACGTATATGGCAGGATAGAACGCGTCTTCTGGGAGATTCGCACCGAGTCCGAGCCACGCCGTTCCGGCACGAAGCGTGTAGTTCGTGCCGTAACTGCCGAGCCCGTAGTTGAAGCCCCAACCGTTTTTAAATACGATGCCCGGAGGCTTCAGACCTGAAGCGTTGACAAGGGCTAGACCGTCTTTGGCGCCCTGTGCAACCGCGTTTTGCATCGTGGCGTTCAAGCCGTTCCAATCGAACGTCGTGCCCGGTACAAGACCGATGCGGGCCATCTGATCAACGACGGGCTTATCAGCCGAGCTCGGGGGATTAGCCACCATAAGCGTTGCCATTCTCCCATAGAACGTTGAGGGGGTCATGTTAGCCACCTGGGCGCTCGGAGCTGCCGTCGTATGTGCGCCGGGAGCGACCGGCACGTTGGTCGGTGGCGTGTAATTTGTTCCCCACGCACTCAGCGGTGTTAATTTGTACTTGGCTTGGAGGGCAGTGACTGCGGGGACGTCAGCGGGACCGTTTAGCTGTGTGCGCCCGACAATCCAAGCCGTCTCGGTCGGCGACTCGATCTTTGTCAGACCACCGGGAAGCGTTCCGTTCCAGCCCGGGCCAACGATCGCGAAGTTGCTCGCGTTGGATCCGGTGGTGCGCGTTCCTGGCGATGAAAAGACGTCCGTCCAGGCGGAAAGCATGGGCATCATGTAGTATCGGCCGTTTGTATCAGGCACGCTCAGCACTATGGGCTCTTTCGTGAGGTTGAGCCAGGCAGACGCGTAGAGCGTGTCAACGTTCGGTGTCACCACGCTTGTAAATGACGCGTCTGGCGGGGTGATCGCTCTGACGAACTGATTGATAGGCGCCCTCGTCCCGTCAGGAGTCAGCGCGGGGACGGCAGTCTGCTGGGTTTTCGTGGCATCCATGAGCAGTAGGGGATAACCGAAAACATACGCCGCCGCCGCAATCTGTCGTGCCTCTGTCGGAGTTGGGGAACCGCTTGTGGTGGGAAGCGTGACCCCTCCGATCGTCTGATTGGTTGACGTTGTCGCGTTCTGGGTGGTCGTCGTGCATCCACACGCAGCGATTACTAAGAGTGCTATTAGTATGAGAACCTCAGCAGCGGCCAGCGAGGGCGATTTCACGGCGTATCCAATGAGTGTGGGTGCCAATAAAGCTTACTAAATCGTGCTGTAAGTTGCTTGAGCACTGATAGTTTTGCGCACATGAACGTGCGTCGCTCAGCGCTCGCACGCTACAAAGGCTCAATAGACGCATGCAGTATTTCTGAGTAAAAAAAGAAAGGTGGACGGAAGAGTTTCTCGTTGCTCCAAGAAGGCCTATTATCAACGAGAACAATGGATGTGGGCTAAATAGACTTTAACACGCTGAAATCTGAATGGCCGCTGATAGATTGGCCAAGTAGCTCCGCCTGATGTAGGCGAATGCTGTTGTCGTTCTTCCCCGAACTCGTTTTCCGAGATAATCAGCAGCAAGCGTGCCGCGACGAGTTGCGCTTCATCATCTTTCCAAGTCGAAGAGCCAAGAATAGGAGATGCAACGAAGGAAGAATCTGACCGGTGACGTGTTAATTGTTCCGCTCGAACGTAAAATCGCCACCGAGATAATCGATCTTCACGCTGCTGCCTTCCTCGAACTCCCGCTTAAGAAGCTCGACGGCCAACGGGTTCTGGATCCGCTGCTGGATCACCCGCTTCAAAGGTCGGGCGCCATAGGTCGAATCGTAACCTTCCGACGCGATTTCGTCCAAGGCCGTCTCGGTCACGTCCAATTGAATCCCCTTATCGGTAAGCTGCTTCCGCAACCGCGCGACCTGAAGCTCGACGATCTTGCGAATCTGCCCCTTTTGCAAGGGGTGAAAGATCATGATCTCGTCGACCCGGTTGAGGAACTCGGGCAGAAAACGGGTTTGCAGCGTCTCCATCACGGCGTCGCGCATCTCTTCCTCGGTGCCGCCCTCCTTGGCGATCTCCTGGATCACCTGGCTGCCGATGTTGCTGGTCATCACGATGATCGTGTTGGTGAAGTCGACCGTGTGACCCTGATTATCGCTCAACCGCCCATCGTCCAACACCTGCAACAGGACGTTAAAAACATCGCGATGGGCCTTTTCGATTTCGTCGAGAAGGACGACGGAATAGGGCCGTCGGCGAATCGCCTCGGTCAACGCGCCGCCCTCCTCGTAGCCGACGTAGCCCGGCGGGGCGCCGATCAATCGACTCACGGTGTGCCGCTCCATGAACTCGCTCATGTCCAAGCGGATCATCGCGTCTTCGCTGTCGAACATCACCTCGGCCAGCGCCTTGCACAACTCGGTCTTTCCGACGCCGGTCGGTCCAAGGAAAATAAACGAACCAATCGGCCGGTTCGGGTCCTGCAAGCCCGACCGGTTCCGCCGCACGGCGTTGGCCACGGCCTCGACCGCCTCGTCCTGATCGACGAGCCGTTGGTGGATGCGATCTTCGAGCACTAAGAGCTTCGCCCGCTCAGTCTCCATCATCCGCGAGACGGGAATGCCAGTCCAAGCACTGACGACCTCGGCAATTTCCTCTGGACCGACCTCTTTGCGCAAGAGCCGGCGTGTGCCGTAGGTTGGCTTCTTGTCGGCGTCCGATTCGAGCGTGTCCAACTGGCCGGCCAGATTTTTCTGCTGGAGGTCCAATTCGTAAAGCTTCTGGTAATCGGCCTCTGAAACGATGCTGCCCGCCGATTGCTTCTCCTTAATCGATGCAGCTAACTGATTGTACTGCAACTGGGCGTCAATCAAGTTTTTACGGATATCCTGCACGTTGCCCAGCCCGCTCTTTTCAAGCTCCCACTGTTTGCGCAGGTCAGCAAGCTTTTTGCGCAGCTCGGCCATCTCCTCCTGGATTTCCTCGCGACGTTGCTGCGCGTGCTCCTCGGTCTCGTCGGCCAGTTGGCGGTCGGCCAGCTCAAGCTGCACCAGTCGCCGCTGCACCACGTCGATCTCACTGGGCACGCTTTCCAGTTCCATCGCCAGCCGGCTGGAGGCCTCGTCCATCAGGTCGATGGCCTTGTCGGGCAGAAACCGGTCGGCGATATAGCGGTGCGAAAGGTTGGCAGCTGCCACGAGGGCGGAATCTTTGATCCGCACGCCCTTGTGATGGGCCTCGTAACGGGGTTTTAGGCCTCGTAAAATGGCGATTGTGTCCTCGACCGACGGTTCGCCGACCATGACCGGCTGGAATCGCCGCTCCAATGCGGCGTCCTTTTCAATATACTTGCGATACTCATCCAGCGTCGTGGCGCCGATGCATCGCAGCTCGCCCCGGGCCAGCGCGGGTTTCAACAGGTTCGCGGCGTCGCTGCCCCCTTCGGCGCGACCGGCGCCGACCACGGTGTGTAACTCATCGATAAACAGAATCACGTTGCCGGCGTCGTTAACTTCACGCAACACGGCCTTGAGCCGTTCCTCAAACTCGCCACGGAACTTTGTGCCGGCTACGAGCGTGCCCATGTCGAGAGCGATCAGCCTCCTATTTTTCAAACTTTCGGGCACGTCAGCCTCGACGATCCGTAGGGCAAGCCCCTCAGCGATGGCCGTTTTGCCCACGCCCGGCTCGCCGATCAACACGGGATTGTTTTTAGTCCGGCGCGAGAGGACTTGCATGACCCGGCGGATTTCCTGGTCCCGACCGATCACCGGATCGAGTTTTCTCTGCCGGGCGCGATCCACCAGATCGATGCCATAGCGTTGCAACGCTTGGAACTTGTCTTCCGGCGTCTGGTCGGTCACACGCGCACTGCCGCGGATCGCCTGCAACACCTTTAACAGGTCCTTCTCAGTAACGTCATTGAGTTTCAGAATACTTTTTGCTTTGGAATCGACCTTCGCCAATGCCAGCAAAAGATGTTCGGTCGAGACGAACTCATCTTTCATTGCATCGGCCTCGCGTTGGGCCGTTTCGAGCACCTGATTCAGCTCCCGGCTCCCTTGTGGGGGCGCTCCGCCCGAGACCTGGGCGAAATGTTTTAGTTCCGTCTGTATGATTGAATCGAGTTGTTGCCGGTTCACTCCAATCCGCTCGAGGATCGACCCTACGATTCCATCGTTCTCTGTTGACAGCGAAGCCAGCAGATGCAGCGGATCGATCTGCGCATTGCCTCGATCGGTTGCGAGTTCTTGCGCCCTCACCACAGCCTCTTGTGCCTTCAGCGTTAATTTGTCGAATCGAAATGCCATAGTTCGGTCCTCTCTCTACATATTTACTCTGTACCACACCCTTATTCAATCTTGCAATAAAAGAGCATTATAGTGATTAGCGTATAGAAAACCCTATGCTCCGAACCTCGTTTTTGAGCCTCGCATGACGCTATCAGGTACCGATTCATCCACTGCATCCTTTTTTTCTGGAGGGAGGTGTCGTTGCGCCCCGATCAAAAAGTCTACGTCTTTTCGGTTCACATTGCAAAAATAATCAATGCTTTAGTGCGTTGAGATCTATCTTTCCACTGCAACCAGGCGTCTCGCCCCCCTATGAAAAGCGGCATCATCTGATAGATGTCCATTCCGTTCCAATATGGGACTAGTTCATCGTGCTCGGCGTCTTCAACGGTGATATCCTTAAGATTAACCGGCGTTTCGGGCGTCACAACCGGCACCACGTCTTGCCACCAGTGCAGCACAACCCGTTTTGGTTCGTTCACTGATTTGCAGCCTTTTGGCACTTTTTGTGTCGCACACACCCACGCGACCACAAGTTCGTCAAGCTTTTCCGACTGCTCTCTTTTGTCCCGCCTGCGAAAGAGCGATATCCCGGGAAAGTCCTCTGAGACGAACTTAATCTCGACTTCGTCTTTTAATTCCATCCCGCCGACGCCGCCCGTATACAACAAGCGCGATTTTACAAGCATCCGCTGCCTGAGCACGTGTATGATGTTTATATGAAGTATTGGAGGGATACGCGCTTCGCAATATCTTAAGCCGCAGGTAGACGTTATCCAGTCTTTATGCATCGAAATCTTGGCGTAGGCAGCAAAGGAACTGCGATCGGCCCATAGAGCGTCGCAAGATATTATTACGAGAATGGTAACTCTCTCTAGAGGACGCACATGAGAAAGCTCAATGAGAAGGATTTGAAGATCTTAAGGAAGCTTGCCCCGGAGGCGAGTATACCCACCCACTATCGCTCCATCCTGCCACCGGTCTCCATGCATTTTGCAGCCGACGATGACGATTTACAGGACCGGCTAAAGAGGCCCTCAACAGAGGACCTCAAGTATCTGGCCGACCGCATCCTAGACGGCTCAGAGTGCTTGCTGTGCATCTCCCCAGAGGCTGCTGGGATGTTTCTAGACCTGCTGGAGGAGAGAGTGCCTGGCGATACTGCGAAGAGCATAAGAGAGCAGTACAATGCGGCCACAGGATATGATATTTGAAGGATCTCTTTTCCCGGAAATCCTCTGCGGCTCCAATGTTAGCCTGGAAAGCAACTGCTTATCGTGAAGACGTTCTGTTGGATCAGGACCAGATCCGTGTGCAACACCCGCCCCGTATATCACCACATACCTTAGTTTAGCGTCTAGTCTGGCCCGTTCAACGCTTTCTATTAGCTCTTCTAGCGGTGTTGTGTGAATGTAGGCAGCAAAGAGCTTGTAGATGGCCTGTTTTTTGTCGCCTGCATTAGTTGGGGGATGGATTGCCTGCACAAATGTTCTGTGTGTGCTGATGCGATAACCAAACGGCAAAAACGTGCTAAAAACGTACGACCACCTTCATATTTCCATCCGACAGCACAAATTTACGCGGGTTGTTTTTCGATTTTAGGCAGTTCTAAAGCCAGATTTTTCCGCAAGTGAGGTCGTGGCATGAATAATAATTGAGACACTGGCCAAAAGAGACACTTTCAATTAGGAGGATTATCATAGGACGTGCTGAGCATAAATAGGCAAAGATGAATCAGAACAGCATAGGGAGAATTGGGCAGATGGTAGAGAAAGTGGTAATTTTAGGAGGAGGCGCTGCTGGAATTGATGTTTTAGAGCTTTTGCTCAGAGGATGCAAAGATCCCGGGAAGATGGAGATAACGCTGCTCAAGAAGGAGGACGAAGGCTTCTTTTCCATGTGCGGTTTGCCTTTTGCACTGCAGGGTATGTATAGCACAAGCTTGCTCAACTTATTTAAACCAGATTTCTATAGAGACAAGGGAATCGACTTTAGGACTTCGGTTGAAGTCACTGGCATCGATCTTAAAGAAAATCATGTGCTTCTTAGCTCTGGCGAGCGGATATCTTATGATTTTTTGGTGATAGCCACGGGGAGTTTGCCCTTCATCCCGCCAATTAAGGGGGCAAATATAGAAGGCGTCTATACAATTGGCAGTAGCACGGATGGCAAACTCCTAGAGAAGGCCATAAATGAAGAAGAATTGGAAAACGCCCTAATCATTGGTGGCGGCTGGATCGGGCTGCAAACTGCGGTTGCTTTTTCGAAAAAGGGGATCACCACTAGAGTCGCAGAGAAGCTCCCCCACCTTCTCCCCTCCCTTCTTGACGGAGACATGGCATCGATTATTAAAAAATATCTGGATAGCGACTTAATATTTCTCCTGGGAACGACTGTCGATGCTATAAAAGGAAGGCAGCATGTAGAGTCGGTGAAGGCAGGCGCAGATGAATTTTCTGCAGATCTTGTTCTTATATCTGCTGGGATGCTTCCCAACGTTGATATATCCAGGAAAGCAGGTATAGAAATAGGAGAGAGCGGCGGAATTGTTACCGATCTGTCGCTCAGAGTCAAAAAAGGAAGCTCCCATTTGGAAAACGTATATGCGCTTGGCGATTGTGTTGAAGTGATAGATGCAGTGACATATCGCCCCCGCCTCAGCTTGCTGGCATCAACAGCGCTGATCCAGGCTAGAGTGGTAGCCCATAACATACGGGGTGAACCTTCATACTACGAACCCTGTTTGAGTCCATCGGTGGCCAATATATTGGGCCTGCAGGTGGGATCGGTAGGAGCGACAAGTGAGATAGCGGGTAAATACGGGATACCAATCAAGGTTGGCAAGTCTGTAAAACAAACGAAGGCCAGGTTCTTTCCGGGTGGAAAGGCCATTACGGCTAAACTAATCTTCGAAGCATCTAGTGACAAGCTAATAGGGGCGCAGATAATCTCTCAGGAATCCGTGGCGGAACGCATAAATGAGCTTACCCTTGGAATTAAGGCTGGGATTACTGCCAAAGACATTTGGATGAGAGAGCGATGCTTTGATCCATCGCTTACCATGGTGGAAGATGTCATAGTTGATGCGGCAATTAATGCTGTACAAAGCTGACTTCGTGTTTCGCCATAAAAGAACAACGCCTTTTTAAGTCAATTCCAAGCTTAAATTGTTGCGCAAAAGGGCCACGCGACGGCAAAGCGCTAAGCCATTCGCATCTGATGAACTCTCGCCTCATTAGACGGCTGAGAATCTACCTTATTATAATGCTCGTCGTATTTGCCGTTATAGTAGTTGAAGTTTTAGCAGGCAGATTTGGCATTCCATTTGTTTTAATAGGTGTCCTTATAGGTCTAGTGATAGGTATCGTAGTCAGTCGCAGTTATCGTCTTAGTTGGGATGTAGAAACTAACAAAGCGATCAGTCACATCGACTGGATAGGAGCAGCGCTTCTAGTGTGTTATCTGGTTTTTATATTCACTAAAAGTTATTTTCCGGGATTTTATGTGCAAGGAGCTGCTTTATTTGCTATTATTCTCGGCATCACGGCAGCCACCATGCTAGGTAGGATATTAGGCACTAGACACGGAATGAACAAAATTTCTGAAAATCTTAGAAATTTAAAGACAAAGCATGAATGTCATAGGCTAGCGCCGGCGGTCGCCGCAAACGAATACGTGGCGAGAAAAAGCCCCGCGGTTCATGATAGCAGTACGGTGAAGGTAAGTTAGTAAAGGTCACAGGGATAGCGCAGCGCGTTCGTTTCGACCTATCCTTAGCGCGTAGTTCATTATTTCTTTTTTTATTTCCTTTGATTTTTGGGCCGCTACGAAAGTGTGACGTGTTATCGCAGCATTTCAACACAAATCGACAGCTTTAACGCCCTGCATCACTCAAAAAGAATAACTAATGATGCGGTATAAACAAATTAAAGCCGCTATACTAAAAGAACTAGAAAACGGGCCATTATGGGATGATGCGCTTAGAACAAAGATAGATGCCCCATATATATGTATCCGGTTCGCTTTATGGAATTTGCGTCGTAATGGCGCCATAAGAGCGGCTGGAGTAAGATATAGAGAATGATGAACGATAAAGAATCTGAAAAAGTAGAGCGAATGTGTTAAAAACTGTTTCGTAATCGGACGACGCATAGCTAATTTCGATTAACCGGCCTATGTATGCCCTTCTTTTTTCGATTTCATTTGATTTCTGATGCCCGTTCAGAAGTATGGCGGCAAAAGCACTTGGTATGCCTCAAAAATCCCTTGAAACGCATATGCGGGGATCACGCTCGCAATGATGTATCACATGGAACCATACGCTGAAACTATTTATGTGGTAAAAATCTGGCCTCGAGAAGTTGACACAAAAGAAGAATTATGTACTGACGGGTTTCCGGATTGTGAGTGAGGGATAAAATGGTTAAATCTACGCATACGTTGAAAGATTATAAAACTCTGGTCAAACTGATTATAGAATTGTGCGAGAAAGGAGCAAACGAAAGTGCCAAGATAATCGTGACTCAGTGGACATCGCTGCTTCTTTTGCAAATGGGCGATATGTTGCCTACATGGAAGTGTCAAATCTGATTGTTAGTTATAAAAAAGAGGACAAAGAATGAACTGGCAGAATTCTTTCTTTATAACGACGTTGCAACGGGCAGATAAGCTGAAAAACAAGGGATAGCGGAAAGTCCTCTGAGTTTTGCGTGATGCTAAAACCGCGGGCATAGAAAAACAGGCGACAATCAACAACGAAGCGACCAAGATCGACAATTACAGCCTTATCTCAATCCTAATACGCAAGCTATTCTTTGATCTGCTCTTTATCAAATTAATAGCCATTTCTGCCCTTTTTTAGTGTGTGTATCTATGATGTATTAAGCGGCCAAATTTGTGTATTATTTTAAACTTTTTGGTTATTTATGCGTCAACTATACACAATCTGAGCTGAGCGGTGATATTCTTTATAAATCCATCGATTTTGATCGAATCTTATGGCTTTTTTAACTGGTGTATTGATGATGTATTATTTTGACATTAAGGTGTATTATTAGACGAATCAAATACACTACTAATACACAAGAAAATTTAACAAAAAATGGCGCGATTTAACATAACTATACCTGACTCTATTGCTAAGCGACTTGATGAAGACGCTGAAAATCAAGAAATGGCACGCTCCACGCTTATTGCACAATATATTGAGCAACACTACGAAGGAAAATCCGACGCGGATATTGAGGCTGAAATAGAAAGGCTGCGGACAGAAAGTGCCGGTATAGTTCAACGCGCACGAAATGAACACGAAAAGAAAGTACAGCACCTTATCGCTACTCACGAAACTGAACTGGAGCAGGTTCGTACCGACTGGGAGAAACAGATCGAACAAATTAACGCTGAAAACGCTGCTACTATTAAGCAGCTTGAAGATGATGTCGAACGGCTTGAGGCAATTTCAGAGGAGTACAAAAACGATCTAAAATCTTCTGAGGGACGCAACGCTTCAGCTGTAGAAAAGCTACGGCAGTCAGAAGCCTCAAAAAATGCTGTGGTCACTGGCTTGCAGCACGAGAATGAACTCTTACAGCAGAAGATCACTAATCTAGAAACGTTATTACAAACTGAACGTGGTATTACGTCAGAACTACGGCGCGATAAAGAAACCACGCAAAAGCAGTTAGAACTCGTGACTCTACGATTACCGGCGGCTAAAGTTGGCTTTTGGGCGCGACTCTTTGGCGGTGGGAGAAAGAAGGAAGAGTAACCGGCTCAGCCAACGGCCCAACACAAATCAAGTTACGACGCGCACGTCAATGACACCCAGTTCTGACCGTCATTATAGAGTATTTGAGTCGGCGTATCGCTTGTTGATATTTCAAACGCTACTTGTCCTCGGACGTGCTCGCCGGGGCTTGTGTGCATTACACCAGTGAGTGGCGTTGCAAGGTCATATGTCGCACTGGAATGCCTGTAGGCCGTTCTCGATGACGTGCTTAACTTGAAGTAGCTGGTACGTGCCGACGGCAACGGCATCCCTAATCAGACCATTAGCTTTAAAACTCAGGCGCGTGTGCTGGTTTTCACGACCGATTATCCCATGAATGATACGAAGATTGATAGCGCCAGCGCGTTCACGCGGTCTGAGCCGGTGACGCGACACGACGCGCCATCCTTTATCACAAACGTCGATCTCGAGGCATGGGCGATATATGGCAGCAATGATCTTTATAAGCCGGCGACGAGCCCTCGCATGCAAGTGACGATTCAGCTCACGTCACCCCTACTTCGTGAAGTACGTTTGGACTCTACTTCTCAGTGATTTTCTGTTCTGATTTTTCGCCCCTTAATATGGTCCTGCCGCGCCCAGATCTACCAAATTCCCCGTTATCTCTCAGGTTTCAGTCGTGTTCGCGCGTAAGTCATAACACCTATCACAAACAGGATGGCCGTCAAAACGATCAACCAAGACATCTCGAAGACGACATCGGCGCTCAGCCCGGTTCCATAGGTTAGAACAGATCGAAGAGCAGAAATAGCATGGGTCCACGGGAGGAGATCGTATATTTGGTAGGTATGTCCCCCGAACGTGCCGAGCACCTGCTGCGGCAGCGGGATAAACGCCCCGGCCATAAAGCCTAGCGGCATCGAGAGCATCGCGCACAGCGTTCCTGCTTGCCGCTCGGTCGTTGTAAAAGAAGCCACTATCAACGCTAGAGAGATGGATGCCATTCCGGCGATTACGCCTATCAGGGTGGCAAGACCGAGTGAAGTGAAATCGCCCTGGTGCTTGTATCCGAGCGCTATGGCGACCGCTATAAGGATGAGCACCTGTGCGACGGTGATTATCGTCCACGTGAGGAATGTCCCGAATAGGAGATCAAACGATCGCACTTTTGACAGCTTTAACCGATCCAGCGTCCCCGTTTCGATGTCGCGGACCATATTTCCTGCAACAACACTTACCTGTAGCAGTAGGGCGAAGACGATGAGCCCAGGTACCAAGTAATCGAACAGTGAAAATGACTGTGTTCCGGGGATGGGCTGTGTCACAAGGGGAATGGAATCGTTAAACAAGGTCTGCACCGGTCCTGACGGAGCAGCCGTCATAGCCTGCGTTTCTGCATTGTTCTTGTACTGGTCAAAGATCGCGGAGATAGCGGCTTGCGCGGTGGCAAAGTTGACGTACCCCGAATCTCCTTCCACCGTAAGCAATGAGCTCGCGTTCCCCGCCTTTGGGAGAGTGGAGTTGGCCCCGGGCACGTTGACCGCGACGGGGCTGAGACTGTTGGCGATCGCCTGCTGACCGACGGATGACGTGATTGCCGCTTGTGCCGAGTCATTCACCATGGCGGCGAACGCGCTTGAGAAGTTTTGGGGGATGATGATGAGCGCGTCGATTTCCCTGCTCTCCAACAGGCCTTCCGCTGTTTCCTCGCTTACGTTGTTGAGGTGAAACAGGTGCGTCGTGCTGTTCTCAGCGGTAGCGTTCTCGAGCACGCCGGTAAAATTGGCGCCGTAGTTCACGTACTGCGGGGTGTTGTTGACGGTGAGCATTACGCCGGCGTCGTTGTTGACAACCGCGATTTGATGAGGGATACTCCCTCCGGAAAGAAATGAACCGCTGCCGAATGCAAACGCAAAAAGTACAATCAATACCATGGGGAAAAAGAGTAAGAGTGCGAATCCACGTCTATCTCTGAGGATTTCTTTTATCCCCTTCTGTGAGATATAAAGAAACTTCAAGTTTTCTTTTATCGACTTCCGTAAGATATAAAGAAACTTCAAGCGCTTCATGTTCACTTTTTTCATGTTCACTCCCGCAGCTTCTTACCCGTTAAGTAAATGAACACGTCCTCGAGCGTGTTTCCGCGGACCGCGACATAGGATACGCTCCACCTACACCCTCGATGAGGTCGATGAGTTCCGGGAACTTACTCGTGGCGTTTAACGCCCGTACGGCAACTCTTCCTTTAAGCTCGTAGGCCTCCTCGATGCCGTCGAGAACACTCACGCGTTGCAGTATTGTCCCATTCATCCCGCCGTCCTTAAGCTGCAGCTCGATGACGTCTCCCCTTCCTACCTTCTTCTTCAGGTCGTCTGGCGTGGGGTCACACCTATTTTGCTAATGCCACAAACCATAGAAGAGTCATCGCCAGCACAGCAAGTACGACCGTATTATAAAAAGATACGGTTTTGCGTCGGTGGCGACGGCCTGCACGAGATATCGGCGCAATATTCGCTTCGCGGCTTTTTCGTAGCGGTTATCAGATCGCCGGGTCGTAAGATGTAGTCTGTCCGTGATTTGCCCCCTTGCGACGTGTGAGATGATCGTATCGCTTTATAAAAACAGAGCGCTGGTGTTGTTCTGTCAAGATTTGCGTGTAAGCCTGCTCTAGTGTTTAAAACCCAGTTGTTTAGTCTCAACATTGTATAAAAGTCTATACATGACACGTTGAGATTCCTAATATTTCACGACAACAAGGGTAGCGCAACATGATAAAAGCATAAACAAGTTACTCGAGCGCGAAGATATTTTATAAAGCTGTGCCAAAGAATTTGAGTCTCTGAGGAGTAAATCTCCCGGCAGGTTAGGTCGAAAGAGTTTTGAGCCAGCCGTCAATTTTTGGGCTTAGTTCTAGTGCTTCACAACCTTTCCCACAAAAAATGAAAACTGTCTTTGTTACAGCATTTTGGCAATTTTAGCACCAATGTTCTAGGATTCGATACACGGGACCAGCCGAAAAAATCGACGGAAAAACGCGTGGCAATGCTAGCTGCCACGCAAGCGAAGCTCTCTCCTTCGTCGTAGCTGCGGGACGGTCGTGTATTTCAGCGTTTTCTGTGCCTGATACGCGGGCAAAGGAGAGCGCCACGCCGCGTGGCGAACGACGTTTACAAGCCAAAGCTGTCAGAGATCGAAAGAGTAGAGCCGCTGAAACGAACTGGGGAAAGAACAAGAGGCCGTTATGGCGCTCCTGCCTGTTCGACGTTCGGCACTGCCCTTTCCACTCCTGTGAATGTCCTTGCACATCGTCCAGATCATAAGGATAAAGCCGACGATTGCAAGCCCGATCGCAAATCTGACGACGTCGAATGACGCAAAGGCGAACGTGAATGCAATCAGCGAAAGCACGCGCGTTTGAGACGTAACCTCATATGCGAGCAGCACAGCGCCGACCCGTGAGCCAACTGTAGAGTTTGAGATTCGAACGCACTCGGCGCGTGTCTTGGCCCAAGGGAGCGGTTTGGGAAGCTGCCGAGCGAGAGCGGAAGCTTAGTCCTTCGAAATACGCTGCAGCACGCCGTGGTCCGCGTCGAGCTCGACAAGGTCGCCGGTGTGAAACGTCCGGGTGGCGTTGCGCAGATTGACCAGCGTGGCAATGCCGTACTCGCGGGCCACGACCGCGCCGTGCGAGATGGCAGAGCCGACGTCGCTCGCGAACCCAGCAATCGTCGCGAAGCTAGGCGTCCAGCCGACGTCGAGCATCGGCACGATCAGGATCTCGTCCGGCCGAACCTCGCTCGCTTCGGCCAGCGTCAGCGCGACACGTGCGCGTCCGCGGACGACGCCGAGGCTTGCAGACTTGCCGTGGAGGATGCCTTCACCGTTCGGAAGCGGCGGATCGATCGGCTCGGCATTGCCTCGGAAGTTCTCCCGGAAGAAGAGTGTCATTTGGTACGGCAGCACCTCGCGGCGCGCGAGCGCTCTCTCGACGAGCTTTGAATCGTGATCGCGCAGAAGCGTGCCGAGTTCTGCGTGCTGCAGGAAGAACACGAGGTCGCCGTCGGGCAGTAGGCCCTCGTTGACCATTTGGCGAGCGAGCGTGCGATAGGCGCGCTTGAAGAGCGTGATGACTAGGACGATCTGCGATTTGGTCATCTCGCGGGCACGGATGCCACGCTGCCCGAGCCTGACGAGCAGCCCGAGCGTCGGTGGCACAGAAGCTTGCTTGCCCTTGGGCGGCGTCGCGTGTCCCGCACGCGCGGCATTGACACCGGAGAGCACCGCCTCGACGATCGGCGTCGGATCCTCGGCCCACTCCTTCTCGCGCAGCTCTACCTCACGGACGCAGCGATGGCCGTGGCGTTCCAGATATGCTCCGTACTCGCGTTGCGCCGGAGCGCTTGTCTCGTGCCGCAAAAAGTGATCCGCCGCTTTTACGTCGAGCGTGAGCAAGCGATCGAGCTGCGATCCATCGTGTTCGAGGAGTGCTGAGACGATGCGATCGATGCCGGCGGCGATGTCGTAGCTCTCTACGTCCTTGGCTCCCGCGAGCAGCCCTGCGACTTCGGCATTCTGTTGCTCGGTCGGTTGCTGGCCCCTGGCGAGGATCATGGGCAGCGTGCTCACAAGCGCCCCGGGGAGCAATGAGGACCCAAGGTGGAGATACCAGGCCTCGCTCAGCTTCGGGAGCTCGCGATCGATCTTGGCATAGGTCGCGCGCGCATCCTCGTCCGGCGCGAGGTCGATCGAAGCGATGAGCCTCTTGAACTTGGCGACATGCCTGCCAAAGAGCATGAAGCTTACGTAACTGAGGCCGTTGCACAGACGCTCCGACTGCGGAGCCCGCGGACCGGGCACGATCTCGGATACAGGCCGCCCACAGAGAGCCTCGACCGCAGTGACCTCCGACGCGCCCGCCATCGAGCGTGCGAGGCCCGCAAGCAGGCTCAGATTAACGAAGGGATATCCAAACCACTGGGCGATGAGGGGCCGCTCCTCAACTTCCTTTTTTTCCAGTGTGGCGATCTGGCTGTACATGTGCTGCATGCCTTGGCCCACGCCGCGCAACGCGGTCGACCATGTGAGCGGCGTCGCTACACCAGGAAAGATCTCGCCGATGTTGCAGCGGGTGTAGACGTCGTCGGGATTCGCCTCGGTGTCGAGCTCGCGTGGGTCGGCCGGGAGCGTGGTGATCGGCCGCGCCTGCAGCCAGGCGATGCGGCCTCTGCGATCGATCGCCCACTCGCACTCAACGGGCAGGTCGAAGTGTCGTTCGATGCGCAGCGCGTCCGATGTGAGAGTGAGCAGCTCTTCGGGCTGTACGCAGGGATCCGGGGCCGAGAGCTCGCTCTTTACGAGTGATCCGTCGCGGGCCAGCGTGAAGTGATCGGGCGTCACCTTTCCGCCCATGAGCGCACTGCCGATCCCCTCGACGGCTTCGACGACCATGCGGTCACGTCGCGCCGTTACCGGATCAGCGGTAAACACCACGCCAGCGCAGCGGGCGTCGACCATGCGTTGTACGACGACGCTCATGACCGCACCGTCGCTTCCCGTGTGCATCTTCCGATAGGCCT
>Ga0326727_10010702_pt1 | contig 21718 bp, 18 predicted proteins | sample MB2enrmetagenome_FD_207643 | JGI IMG/M metagenome (GOLD analysis project Ga0326727, IMG submission 207643) | Lab enriched peat soil microbial communities from McLean, Ithaca, NY, United States - MB29MY | ecosystem: Environmental > Terrestrial > Soil > Wetlands > Peat | place: USA: New York...
GTCACCGTCTCAATTTGTGTTTGACATTCAGAGCAATAATTGTCATTCTTGATATCAGTGTCGATTAACGTTTTCGAGAAATGCATCACGCAATTCACGTTCGAGCAGTGTTGCAGACCGAGCATATGACCGATCTCATGCACCGCTTCCTTCCTAATGCGTGGTTCGAATTGTTCTTCTTCACCTAATTCATCAGCTTGGTGTAGCCTGAAACTGGACACTACAGCTGCTTGTCCAGGACATCGTGCTTCCCCGAAAACGAAATTCATTCCCGGCACGAATAGATCTGAGGCGGCTATTCCGAGAATCCGATCAGCTTTCACAGAAGCTAAATGGTGTTCGAGTAGAACCAACATTCGTGTTGAATGGTACTGGTTTCTGCGTGAATCATAAGCTTCGCTAGGATTCAGTAAGGGTGACTTAAGTTGCACGGCGATGGACAATTTCTTGGATAGGAATGAAGAAAGATCAATTAACGAAATGTCGGAGATTCGTCCTATCTGCACTAATCCTAATACTTCAGACATCGCAAGTTTCACCTGGACTAGGTGTACTTGCCGTTAAGCCCAATTCGTGACTTGACCAGTCTGCAAGGAGTTTGCAGTTAGCTTCTTCACCGTGTACAACGAAGACGCGAGTTCTTTTGTCAACTTCTTTCAGAGTTTCTTGGAGTTGAGTTTTGCCACCGTGCGATGAAAAATCAAACTTCTCGACACGAGCCGTAACTTTTCTTGTTTTTCCATGCAGGATAAAGCGGCCTTCGTCAAGCAATATTCTTCCCGGTGATCCTTCAACCTGATAGCTAACTAGGAAGATTCCGTTCTTTTCGTTTTGCGCTAGATTCTCCATGAAGAAGACTGATGCTCCGCCCTTTAGCATGCCGGCCGGCGAGATTATCACTCCTGCTGTACGAGCCGCTCGCCTTCGCTCGTGCCAGTTCGTAATCTGTTCAGCCTGCCGCATCGCTTTCTTGAATTTATCCTCGTCTCGTAGAGCATGAGGATGTTCTTCAAGCATTCGAATAGCGTCGAGTGCCATGCCATCGACGAAGAGGGGGTGCGAGAAGTTATGGTCCGAGAGCATGCAAATTATCTCCTGTGATCTACCAACTCCAAAGGCTGGAACCAGAACCGTACCGCCTTTTTCCACGACTTCATTGCAAGCCAACACGAAGTTGCGTTCTGACTCCTCTCTGTTCGGGTGATCTTGAGCGGCGTAAGTGCTTTCGATAACGATAGCGTCTAGATTTCGATAGCTTCTGTCTGCTCCAGGAACGAGGTGAGTTGGAATCAAATTGAAATCTCCAGTATAGAGGATTCGCTTGCCTTCTGCTTCAACGATTACTTGGGCGCTTCCAGGTATGTGCCCGGCATTCACCAATGTAACTATCGCGTCCCCTATTTTGATTGGTGATTGGTAATCCACCGACGTGGCGCGAGCTAACATGTTCTCTAAATCGATGTATTCGAACGGCAGATAGTATCCGCTCAGTTTGATCATGTCGCGGACCAATACTTTCGTTAATTTGAAGGTCGGTTCTATGCCGAACAATGGGAGCTTCGAATGTACATAGAACAACGGTACGAGTCCGCTGTGATCTAGGTGAGCATGAGTGAGCACTACCGCGTCGAGGTCTTTCGGTGACACGTGAACGGGAAAGCTCACTTCATGGTTAATCATAACCCCATAATCCATTAGGATCTGGTTGTTCGCCGTTTTCACGGCTATCGCGGATCTACCTACTTCTTGGCATGCGCCCAGGAATCGTAATTGCATTAATGATCAGCTAATTTCAGTATTCAAATTTTAAATGAGACTTGGCTCAGCCATACATTCCACGCAAGGAGCGAGTTGTTTGCTGCAGCCTCTTGTCGATTTCTTCTTCAATGTCTTTTGCGTCATATTCTAGGTCTCGTACATCCGCCTTTAAGCCGTAAGCTTTCGAAACCGTTCGAATTGCTGTTGCAGCTGCTTTTGGGTCGGCATGGTTCGCTGACGCGTAGGGCAGAACCGCGACGGCGGGAAAGTTGCTCTTTTCAAATTCTCCAAGCATAACTGCTAACGGTCCGTAAACGAAAAGTCCAGCCTCAAGCATCGGATGTTTAATTTTCATTTTCTTTATCGGATAGGTTTTTGTAGGAACTATTCTGACGCCATCCGAGCCAGATTGCAGGCTGCCATCAAGTCCACCAATTAGCACAGCATCCCTGAATTTGTTTTCCATAATCCAATGAGCCACTGATTTGGCGAACTCAGCTTCTTCACTTCTATGTGGAGAGAATTCGAGTTTCACTAGGACAAATTTGCCGGCCCGGTAGACTTCGAATGGAGTTACTAGACCGGATTCAGATGTTGCAACAAACGGGGGTGGATGGGCAACGTCAACGAAGCCTATTCTGTGAGCGTTCAATTCATGTACGAGGTACGAGACGGAAATGTATCCGGTCTCACCTACACCGTGAAAACCCGTTATTAATGTGCAGTTGTGAAGGCTGCTTGTCTTTACCATCATGTTTACGGGCAAATGCGCTTCCTCAAAACGAATTCGAGAAGTACTGATAACCACTTTCGCGGAGGCATAGTTTCCCGTGTATAATAAGTTCGCTAGTCCTCCGCAGGAAATTCGCTATACTCCGGCACTAATGTGTACTTTCTAGGAATCTCTGAATTAGAAAAATGCTTATAACCTGCAGGCAGCCTGAAGACCGCAATTACTAGAGGTAACAAAAATGTCCTATTTGGCCGGCCAACCGGTTCTAATTCTGAAAGAAGGATCAACACGAAACCGCGGTCACGATGCACAACGCAACAACATCACCGCCGCGATCATAGTTGCTGAAGTCGTCAAGAGCACCCTAGGCCCCAGAGGCATGGACAAAATGCTCGTAGACAGCCTAGGGGACATAACCGTAACCAACGACGGCGCGACCGTTCTGGACGAAGTTGATGTTCAGAACCCTGCTGCTAAAATGATAGTTGAAGTCGCAAAGGCACAAGACGACGAAGTAGGTGACGGAACAACAACCGCTGTGATCCTCGCAGGAAACCTCCTGAAGCGCGCACAAGACCTGCTCGATGATGAAGTTCACGCGACGACAATTGTTGCAGGATACAAGAAAGCTGCCGATCGTGCAATAGAAATTCTCGAATCCATCGCCACATCGGTGAAGGCTGAGGATAAATCAACACTAAAGAAAATCGCGATGACCGCGATGCACAGCAAAGGACTTGGTAATGCCCGCGAACACTTCGCTGACATTGCAATCGAGGCGGTTCAACAGATCACCGAAAAGAGAGGCGACTCAAACTATGCTGACATCGACAACATACAGCTCGTGAAGAAAGAAGGCAAGAGCCTCATGGACACCGAACTCGTGCGTGGCATAATAGTTGACAAAGAAGTTGTGCACCCAGGCATGCCGAAGCAAGTTAAAAACGCGAAAATAGCATTACTTGATGCCGCTCTTGAAATCGAGAAGACTGAAATCTCCGCTGAGATTCGAATTAACGACCCAAGCCAAATGAAAGCCTTCCTCGACGAAGAAAATGAAATGATGAAACGGATGGTTGACAAGATCAAGAAATCAGGAGCAAACGTCGTCTTATGCCAAAAAGGAATCGACGATACAACCCAGCACTACTTGGCCAAAGATGGAATCCTCGCCGTCAGACGAATCAAGAAGTCTGACATAGAAAAGTTGGGTAGAGCAACTGGCGGCAAAATAATCACCAACCTAGACGACCTGAAAGCCGACGACCTAGGAAAAGCAGGCTCAGTCGAAGAACGGAAAATCGGCGACGACAAAATGGTTTTCGTCCAAGGCTGCAAAGATCCCCGATCTGTCAGCATACTAATACGCGCAGGACTCGAGCGTCTAGTGGATGAAGCGGAACGCGCACTCAAAGATGCCCTTTCTGTAGTGGCAGATGTGGTACAAAAGCCCAAGGTAATAACCGGAGGGGGAGCGGCTGAAGCGGAAGTAGCAAAAAGGCTCAAACAATACGCAACAAAAGTAGGTGGGCGCGAACAATTAGCCATTGAAGCGTTTGCTGATACTCTCGAAATGATTCCGAAGACTTTAGCTGAAAACGCCGGACTTGATCCAATTGACACACTAGTTGCTCTGCGTACGGCTCATGAGAAGAAGGACGGAGTCGATCAAGGCGTCGACGTCTTCAAAGGCGGAGTGAAGGACCTGAGCAAACAAGGCGTCATTGAACCCGTCAAAGTAAAGGAACAAGCCATAAGATCAGCAACAGAAGCTGCATCCATGATATTGCGCATCGATGACGTTATCGCAGCCGCGAAGCCACCTCCAACCCCACCTCCTAGAGGCGGCGGAATGCCGGAATACTAAGCCGATAACTCTTCATCACTTTCTTTCTGACGTCCTTCGTACAGGTTAAAATATCGTGTGCCAACGTTAAGCGAATGCTCCGGGCAAGCAGGGCTCCGGTAGAAGCTGTCAAGCTACCAAATATAGCCCGGTCAAGGTGCGTTTCGCCGAAAGTATGCTGGCCTCTCGAATAATGGAGAGAGTCAGCGACGCGGGTTCAAATGCGAAAAATCGCTGAAACTCCCGCCCGGAGCACCACACATATTCTGCAGGAATCGGTATTATATCCACGGAAAAGCCTCAGCTCATAACGGGAATACATGAAACCACGAAACTAACGCAGTTCAAAGATTATAACCTCTAGGCGTTCGCATCAGAAGACTGGAATCAATGCCCAACGCAGGAAAAGAAATCGAATCTCAGCAGCACTTCAGCCTAGGAAAACAGAGGCTGACCTTCGCCGTCATAATTTCAGTCTTTGTTATGGTAATGGAAATTGTTGGATGGAGTCTCAGCAACAGCCTCGCCTTATTGAGCGACGCAGGGCACGTACTCACAGACGTGCTCACACTTGCGCTAGGATTATTGGCGATCCACTTCGCAGAACGTGCACATACTTCTTCGATGACTTACGGCTTTCATCGAGCAGAAATCCTCGCAGCCCTAGTCAATGGTGTAAGCCTCATCGGGGTCTCGCTCTACATTTTCTACGAAGCATTCCTCCGGTTCTTCCACCCACCTGAAGTCCAAGCCCCGATCCTGCTCGTGTTCGCAATTTTAGGGCTCTTGGCGAATATTGGTACCGCGAAGCTGCTGTTGTCGATTCGAATCAGCAGCTTGAACCTTCATGCCGCATTTGTTCATGTAATAGGAGACGTGCTGGGTTCGCTTGGAGTAGTACTGGGTGCGATAATCCTCTATTTCACGGGCATCACGATAATCGATCCCATCATCGCCACAATTATCGGCTGTTTCATAATGAAAAATGCGTTCGACATAACGATACAATCCGCCACAGTCTTGCTTGAAGGCGTCCCAAGCGAAATTGACTTACCCAAATTAACACAGGAACTGCTCACAGTTCAAGGCGTACAAGGCGTTCACGAGCTTCACGTGTGGTGTATAACTTCTGGTTTCTATGCTCTGACAGGACACGTGACGATCGAGGACCAGAAACTGAGTCAAGCTCAAATCATACTCGAAAGGATCACTCAGCTTCTACGTGAAAAATTCTCAATAATTCATGTGACACTTCAGCCTGAAGCAGCACAGGTCATAGGCATAGACCGTGAGAAGAACACGAAATAACGGGGAGAGCTCTTGCCGGTGCACGCGCTCAGGCTTGTGGCGGTGGTCTTGTCCCAAGCGTGATTTCCAACGTCATGGGGTTACCGTTTCTGATTATGTTGACAGTGATCGTCTGGCCTGGTTGAGTGTTCCGCTCAAGATAAGTAGACAATGCATCGTTGTTCACTATCCGAACTCCGTCGATCGAGACGATTATGTCCCCTCCGATTATGTATTGTTGCCCCTGAACGACGACCTCGTCGGTTCCTCCTTTTAGCCCCCCAACGTCTGCTGGCCCGTTGTGCACCGATTTTTCGACCAATACTCCATAAGTAACCTTGCTCTGTGTCGCTTCTGCTAGCTGGTAAGTCATATCGACCGCTTCGATGCCTAGATACGAATGCAGAGTGTACGTGCCCGTTGTCACTAGTGATGGGAGTTCACGAAGTACTGTATCAGAAGATATCGCGAAACCAATGCCTTGGGATCCGACGACGACCGCAGTAGTAACTCCAACGACCATTCCATTCGTGTTCAAGAGTGGCCCACCGGAATTCCCCGGATTAATCGGTGCAGTAATTTGGATAACATCGGCGATAGGAAATGTAGCGTTGCCCGTAGCCGATCCGTACTGTACACTCCTTCCAAGTTGACTGACTATGCCTGTTGTGATCGATCCCGAATAACCATACGGATTTCCGATCGCAGCGACAGCGTCACCCACCTGGAGAGAAGATGACGACGTAAGTTGTAGAGGATAGAGTTCGCTTGATGGAGCCTGAGTTGTTACGAGAGCAACATCCGCGTACGGATCCGTTGCCACCACTTTAGCACTGTAGGTGTTGCCGTCGGAGAAGGTTGCCGTTGCGTTTACCAATCCTTGGACTACGTGAAAGTTCGTAACGATGAAATCTGAACTTCCGTATTGGATTACAAATCCGGATCCTAAGATGGCTTCCGAGGAATTCTGAGGACCAACGTTCGTGCTCATCATACTGATCTGCTCACCTTGTATCATAACTACGCTACGATCTGCATCCGCATAGATTTTGATCGGGTCAAGTCCAGAAATTTTCGAATTTCCAGTTTGTACTCCAACGTAGTATGACACAACTATTGATGAAGAAAGCACAATTATGAAACAAATCGCAATTAGTACGTTACGCCTAATCGTAGAAACAGACTTCGTTGATCGACGACGAGATTTAGGCATTCGATTCTATCCTATACAGTTCGATTCAGAGCACCAGTATCCGACCGAGACATTTAACCTACATGTCGATATTCGAAAGTGTAGGCCTCCGAATGCATACTCAGATCGCTATACGCCATGGTAACCTTCGCGCGCAACATTAGATTATAGCCCCAAGGAAATGATGGGGGAGCCAATAGATACGCGCTAAAGCTGGTAGCGAGCAATTCAAACCAAACTCGCAGGTCGAAGAGAATTGTACCGATGCATCGTCAATTTCTGAATGAATGGCCAAACATGGAGTCATCTGAACTCCCATCAATTTTCCAATTACGCGACACTTGACTCTTCCGTCCGTCGTGGTCGTCTCAGGATTTTACGATTACGCAAAAAAAATTTTACGATTACGTTAAAGTATGTGGCGAGATACTCGATCACGTTCCGCTTTGAACTCTCTGCTCGGCTTGCTCGGTTTGTTCTTTGCAGGTATGATTACAGGCGCTGTTAATTCTGTAGCGGGTGGCGGAACGTTGATCTCCTTTCCTTCATTAGTTGCGTTTGGAGAGACCGAGATTATTGCCAACGCCACGAATACTGCGGCGGTTTGGACCGGTTCACTCAGCAGTGCCGTGGGTTACCGAAAAGACACTTTTGTAGATCGGAACTTGTTTTGTACACTGTTAGTTCCAAGCATAATCGGAGGTCTTCTTGGCGCTTCCGTACTCGTCATCACTCCTGAGGCGACATTTACGCTGGTGGTCCCGTTCCTCGTTCTCTTCGCTACGGTACTCTTCGCATCTAGGGGCCTCTTCTCTCGGAAATTTGGTTCTGACTCAAGTCGCCAAGAAAAAGTGTCAACGAGAGGGCGAATAGGAGGAGCAATGTTCCAGTTCTTCGTAGCCATCTACGGTGGTTATTTTGGAGCAGGGATAGGAATCTTGATGATGGCGTCGTTAAGCGTCATGGGATTACGAGATATACATAAAATAAATGCCATCAAGACCCCGCTTGGGGGGGTCGTCAACGTGACCGCTTTCATTTTTTTTGCATTGAAAGGTCTCGTTGTATGGCCACTGGCATTCATAATGGCCATCGGCAATATTATCGGAGGATACGGAGGGGCTCGTTTAGCTAAACGAGTGAATCAACGTTTCCTTGCGTATGGTATCGTTGCAATCGGCCTTCTGGTTTCGGCGTGGTTATTGACTCGAGCATTATGATCTAAGCTGTTTAGGATCGACCTGTCGAAATCCAACTATCCGTTCTCCAGCATCGGTTATGTTATAATATTCGGTCCCGCCGCGTTCAGCAAGCCACTCTAACAAGGATTTGCCGAATTGAAGCTTTCTAAGTTTTACTTCTGGATATTGAACTCTAAATTTAGAATATTTCCCGATCTTCTTGCCGAAATCCATTCCAGCGAGAACTACTGAAGATGCGTGCATTGCTTTTGTCAGGAAAACTGCTCTATCACCGTCCGTGAATCCACCGAAATTGTACACATTACGACTTGGGCTTACCTGAGTGCTTCCAAGCGCCTTGTTGAAGGATGAGACTGATGATCTCAACAATTCCATGTTGTCGCCGTGTGCATGGATTATGATCTTCGAACCTTTCGTTACCGCAGCCACTAAGTCCCGTAACGGTCCGTCGAGATCAGATACGATGATGTCCGGGATCGTCTTAGCTAGGCTAAGCAGCGCCGATGTTGCGCCATCCGCTGCGACCGTCTTGAAATGGCCAAGAAGGTTTAGTTCGATAAGTTTTCCTAGATCCGTCTCGAGTGATGGACCAGCACCGAACACAATCACCTTACGATCGTTAAGAACTTCCGAGTACTCTGTGATCAGAGAAGACCGACCCATTAACAGCTGGCTTAGAAGTTCTGTCGCTTCCTGATCCTTCTCTTGGCTATAACCAAACGCTCTTGCTATTCGCTCGTACCAGGGCCACCATTCGTTCATCTCTATAGGCACATAGTCAGAATTGGAAGTATTGACGCGAGACACATGCCGCACCGAACAATCCGCGAATGGATGAATGTCGCGCGTGACCCTCTTAAAAGATAACTCGTCAACTCAAGCATTTAGTTCCTTTAGAATCCGTATTCTGCTCAATTGTTGCTTGAAGATGAGGATTAAATCGCGGTAATGAGATCGAAACTAGTGAGTCGAGAGAAAATGAGTGCCACCTTGCAATTAAAACGGTTGTTAGTCGCGATCGATGCGTCCCCAAATGCAGCGCGAGCCGGTATTGCAGCTATTGAGTTGGCGGAGAAGTTTAACGCGGAGCTGATCGTGCTTCATGCAGTTCCTATTCCCAGCTATACCTTCGCGCAAGCTGAAGTCGGATCGGTTGCTCCCTCCATGTTTCGAGAATATTATGAGGCGGCTCAGAAGGAGGGCAAAACAGCAGTGGATGAGGTGGTAAGATCAGCCGAAACTAAGAACGTGAAGGCGACGGGGATTATTCTTGGACCGGCGGTTTCGATAGTTGAAACCATAATTGATCATGCGGCCAAGAATAACGTTGATCTAATCGTTGTTGGCACGCGAGGACGAACTGGATTCAAGAAACTGCTCCTTGGCAGTGTCTCTACGGGGATCCTTAGTCACGCTGATTGTTCGGTGCTCGTTGTGCGCTAATTAGACCGACCATTTGTATCCGACTAGAAGGTTAGTTTTGCGGAGCTAAATTTTAGAAATGTCTGCCTTTGCGAGACTGGGTGACGTAGAGATTGGCGACGGGTATCCAGTAAGAATAATGGGCGTGATCAACGTCAGTCCCGAATCATTTTACAAGGACTCAGTTACAACGCAGGCCGATGTGATTCGTCGACGTGCGGAAGCTATGGTTGCAGATGGCGCAGCTATAATTGATGTGGGAGCTATGTCGACGGCTCCGTATCTTTCAACTCAAATCAGCCTTGAAGAAGAAATCCATCGGCTAGAATCCGCAGTCCGAATAATCAATGATACCGTGCACTTACCCATCTCGGTCGACACTACAAGAGCTGAGGCAGCTGAATCCGCCATAAAAATGGGAGCGAAAATTGTCAACGATGTCACGGGACTGAAGGGTGATCCACAAATGGCAAAGATAATCGCAGAACATGGTGTTTCTACGATCCTGACGGCTCACGATCCGAAAGATTCCAGAAGAGATGACGATCCTATCACGCGAATCAAGGCTGCGTTAGTTAAGTCCCTCGACCTATCTCACACGGCAAATATCGATACTGAGAAAATTGCGTTTGATCCGGGACTCGGTTTCTTCAGGAAGGAAGGTGCGGGAATAGGATTCTCACCGACAAAGGACTTGCCCTGGTATGCGTGGGATTGCACGGTTATCAGAGAATTGAATAGCCTGCGTGATTTAGGAAGGCCCTTATGTGTTTCTGCTTCTAGAAAATCGTTTATCGGAAAAATTCTTGGGCGTGGCCGTCCTGAAGAGCGGTTGATAGGTTCTCTTGCAGCTGCCGCGATTGCTACATTTAACGGGGCGCACTTAATCAGAACGCATGACGTTGCTGAATCAGTGGACGCGGTAAGGATGGCGGAAAACATTAGACGGCTCGGTGCTTAGGTCGAGTTTTCGTTCTACTCACCTTTTCAATGTACATCAGAGGAAATCCGAGACGTGGAAAATACTTCATTCGGACGGTAGCATCAACCCCGGCATAAGATGCGACCACCGTGAGATCGAGATTCTTTTCTTCAAGTGTCTGATAATAGTAAGGTGTGTTTCCTCTCTTTCTCAACATTTTAGGGTTGATTTTAATCTTAATATTTTTCTTGTATGGTGTCAGTCTCATGCACGTAACGATCGCGTGCTCCAGCGCCCTAAGCACACGCCCTTCTGGACTGATAGGTACTCCAGAAAATTGATGACATATCGCGCCTAACGCGATGCCTCCTTCAAAAATCGCGCGTTCGCGAGCAGTAATAGAGGGATCAAAGACCTTAGAGGCTGTTTTCTCGTGATTCAAAGCTTCAACCTATTTCAGCAGAATTAGATTGAGACGTTTTACGATTACGCTCGTCGGGACTGGATGGAGTAACTCATTCTTTCTAGAGAGAATTGAGACAATGGTATTTATGCAGCAACTGCCGACGCACGGTATTAAAAGGATTGATTTGACAATGGCGCAACTATTACTCTGGTTCGATCAAATACACAAAGAAGATGTTCCTCTCGTAGGAGGAAAATCGGCAAGCTTAGGAGAAATGACGTCAAGGACGAAGGTTCCAGTACCATATGGATTCGCCCTCACCGCAGACGCCTTCAGGTTCTTTCTGAGAGAAAGCAAACTTGAGATCAAGATTGCGGAAGCACTGCGACTTCTGCGCGATCCGAACGACACCGTGACCCTGCAGAAGGTCGGCGCTACAATACGGAAGCTGATCCTCTCTTCTCCAATTCCGAAGGAACTCGAAAAAACCATAGTGGAAGCATACGAACGGCTTGGAGAACATGAGAAAGTAAAGAACCCATTCGTTGCAATAAGAAGTTCAGCAACCGCCGAGGACTTACCCGACGCCAGTTTCGCCGGACAGCAGGAATCCTACTTAAACGTACGCGGAAGCAAAGACGTCGTCGAGAAGGTCAAGGAATGCTACGCCAGTCTGTTCACGGATCGAGCTATTTTCTATCGAGTACAGAAAGGATTCAATCATATGGACGTAGCATTGTCGGCAATAGTACAGATGATGTGCTTCTCAGAAACCAGCGGAGTCATGTTCACGATTGACGTTTCCAACGGCGACGAATCCGTCATAGTCATCGAGGGAGCCTACGGACTAGGCGAATACGTAGTGAAGGGTAGCGTCACCCCAGACGACTACTACGTAGACAAAGGAACGATGAGAATTGTTAAGAAAACGATCGCGACGAAAAATATCATGCTCGTCAGAAAACCAGACGGTGGCACTGAAGAACTCCAAGTCCCAGCCGAACTTAAAGATCGTCAAGTAATTGACGACGACAAAATAGTCGAACTCGCAAAATACGGAATCACAATCGAAGACCACTACGGGCGACACATGGACATTGAATGGGGCCACGACACACAGACCGGCAAAATGCTGATCCTACAAGCACGACCTGAAACAGTCTGGTCAGCGAAGACCAAACCCGCACAACAAAAATCGGTTACCACAACGGAAAGAAAGATTCTGCTGAAAGGTAATCCAGCTTCACCTGGAATAGGCAGCGGCACGACACATCTGATACCCTCATCGGACCAAGTAAGCGAATTTCAAACAGGCGAAATACTGGTCACGGAGATGACAGCACCCGACTGGGTTCCAGCCATGAAGAAAGCTAAGGCAATTATCACTGACAGCGGAGGCATGACATGCCACGCGGCGATCGTCAGCAGAGAGCTTGGGATACCATGCATTACCGGAACCAAAGACGGAACAAAGAAACTACCCAGTGGATTAGAAGTGACCGTTGACGCAAAGAGCGGAGTCGTCTACCAAGGAATCGTAGTGGAGGAAGCACCACCCGTTGCTCCACAAGCAGCAACATTCCTCCAGCAAGAAGCGCCCGTTACCGGTACCAAGCTCTACGTCAACCTAGGAGAACCCGATTTGGCGGATAAAATTTCTCAACTGCCAGCCGACGGTGTGGGACTACTCCGAATGGAGTTCATAGTCAACGACCACATAAGGAAGCATCCAATGTGGCTGATTGAAACCGGACATCCGGAAGAGTTCGTCGATAAACTCGCCGATGGTCTCGCGACCTTCTGTCGTGCATTCCGTCCTAGACCAGTCGTGCTCAGATTTAGTGACTTCAAAACGAACGAATACGCCAAATTAGAGGGAGGAGACAAGTACGAAAGCTCAATCAAGGAATCGAACCCACTCCTAGGATTCAGAGGGGCTAGCAGGTATACGGACCCGCGCTACAAGCCCGCCTTCAAACTTGAGATAGCCGCAGTTAAGAAAGTCAGAAACGAAATGGGATTGAAGAACCTATGGTGCATGATCCCATTCAACAGAACCGTCGGAGAATTCCTAGAGATTCGTGCGCTGCTAAGGGACGAGGGGCTGCCGCAAGACGAAGACTTCAAACTATGGGTAATGGCGGAGATTCCAAGCAACATAATCTTAGCCGATGAATTCTGCAAAGCCGGAGTGGACGGATTTTCAATTGGCAGTAACGACTTGACCATGCTAATCCTCGGAGCAGATCGGGATAACGAGACTCTGTCCAACCTCTTCGACGAACGAAACATGGCTGTGAAACGTTCAATCAAGAGTCTTATCGAAACCGCCCACAAGTACGGAAAGACCGTAAGCATCTGCGGCCAAGCGCCAAGTGTCTACCCTGACTTCACTCGTTTCCTAGTGGAGGCAGGAATCGACAGCGTATCAGTAAACCCTGACGTGGTAGTACAAACTAGAAGAATGCTTGCGCAACTGGAACAAAGAATCCTACTCGAGAAAGCAACAGGACACTCAATATAACCACTCTACTATATTTGGTACTGTCGACAGCGGTTCAACACGAACCGTTGTCCACTTTTCTTCTACGCGGAAATATTGAAAAAGCCGAATTTTTGAAACCGTGTTCAACGCGGATAGTATTTAGCGTGAATACCTGAAAAGTTCAGAGATGTGACCATGGATAACCAGAACATCATAACACTACGTAACGTAAGCGTTGTCCTCGACGGAAAGAAAATTATCCAAAACGCCGACTGGACAATAAAACAAGGTCAACATTGGATCCTTATTGGACCAAACGGCTCAGGAAAGACTACGCTACTAAGACTGATCAACGGATACCTCTGGCCGGCATCAGGAACAGTCAACGTTCTGGGAAAGCGATTCGGAAAATATGATCTTAGGGAACTGAGGAAATCAATTGGATTCGCTAGCTCGATTATGAGTGAGAAAATCCCCGAAGAGCTTTCCGTATTGGAAACTGTTCTTAGTGGAAAATTCGGAAGTATTGGATTACATGATCGACCTACAAGCAAAGAAAGGAAACAGGCGATATCATTACTCAGAAGAGTTGGATGCTTCCGTTTCGCAAAGAAGCCTTATCGTACATTGTCTCAGGGCGAGAAACAGCGAGTCATTATTGCCCGTGCTTTGATGAGCTCGCCGAAGATTCTGGCCTTGGATGAAAGCTGTGATGGGTTGGATTTGGATGCGCGGGAAAATTTTCTTGCTTTCCTGGATTCTGTCGGACGATTGAGACATGGCCCCTCCATGATCTTTGCGACACACAGGGTTGAAGAAATACCCATCAGCTTCACGCATGCGATGATAATCCGAGGAGGGCGTACGGTTGCTTCTGGGCCTAAGAGAATTACTTTGACCAGCAAGAACCTCAGCAAAGCATTCACGCGAAATGTGAGTATAGTGGTAAGGAAAGGAAGGTACAGCGCGATCGTATCCTGAACGCTTCTGAGGCAAGTTTTTCTGGGCGATGAACCGTACGTGAGTGACGATGTGAACAACAAGATGGCAGGCCGAACTATCTTCGACAAGGTCTGGGATAGCCATGTGGTTCATGAAGAACCCGGCAGGCCGACACTAATTTGGATAGATCGGCATCTTGTCCACGAAGTGACTTCGCCCCAAGCTTTTGATGGGCTGCGTCTCGCTGGTAGACGTGTTAGGCGGCCTGACCTAACTTTCGCGACTGTAGATCACAGTATCCCGACAACGGACAGATCGCTACCGATACAAGACCCCATAGCTGCCAAACAGGTAGAAGTTCTAGGAAATAATTGCAGAGAATTCGGAATCACCTATCACGATTTGAAACACCCACAGCAAGGTATCGTGCATGTCATCGGACCAGAACTAGGACTAACCTTACCCGGTTTGACCATCGTATGCGGCGACAGTCACACGTCGACGCACGGCGCCTTCGGCGCTTTGGCTTTCGGTATTGGCACAAGTGAAGTCGAACATGTCTTGGCCACTCAATGTCTCTGGATGGAGAAACCACGGAACTTGGAGATTCGAGTTGACGGTAAGCGTGCACATGGCGTGACTGCGAAAGACATCATTCTCTCAATAATTGGAAAAATCGGAACATCAGGAGGAACGGGGTCGGTGATAGAATACCGGGGAGAAGCAGTATCGACCTTATCCATGCCCGAACGTATGACGATTTGTAACATGTCAATCGAAGGCGGAGCTCGGGCTGGTTTGATTTCTCCAGACGAGACAACGTTTCGATTCATTGAAGGCAGACAATACGCGCCGAAAGGTGAGGCTTTCGAGAAGGCAAAAGAGTACTGGCGCCAAATTGCTACGGACGACGATGCTAAATTTGATCGCGGAGTTCAATTTAACGCCAACAACATGGCACCGCAGGTTACTTGGGGCACAACACCTGCAATGGTGACCGACGTAACCGGAAACGTGCCTGCGCCAAACGATTTCGATGATGCTAACACGCGAAAAGCTGTAGCTCGAGCGTTAGAATATATGGCCTTGGAACCCGGCACGTCTATACAATCCATCAAACTTGACCGAATATTCATCGGATCATGCACGAATTCGCGACTCGAAGACCTGACTGCAGCATCAAAAGTCGTTAAAGGCAAAAAAGTTGCATCGGGAGTGAAGGCTATGGTTGTCCCAGGGTCGCAGATAGTAAAATATCAAGCTGAAAAACAAGGACTAGATCGAATCTTCAAAGATGCCGGATTCGAATGGCGTGAAGCAGGCTGCAGCATGTGCCTAGGAATGAATCCAGATATCCTTGCACCCGGCGAACGCTGTGCAAGCACTTCAAACCGAAACTTCGAAGGAAGACAAGGACGAGGGGGCAGGTCACATTTAGTGAGCCCGATTATGGCTGCCGCAGCGGCCTTAACAGGGCACTTCGTCGACATACGAGACTGGGATATTCCTGAGTGATCATCTTGGAACCCTTCAAAAGTGTGAACGGAATAGTTGCCCCTCTGGATCGTGTCAACGTGGACACTGACCAGATAATTCCGAAACAATTCCTGAAACTTGTGCAGCGGACCGGTTTCGGTCAGTATCTATTCTACGACTGGAGATTTTATCCGGACGGTAAGCCCAGACCTAATTTTGTTCTCAACGAGCCGAGGTATCAGGGTGCGAAGATTCTGATAGCGCGTGCTAACTTCGGGTGTGGAAGTTCTAGAGAACATGCTGCATGGTCCCTTCTGGATTATGGCTTTCGAGCTATACTTGCTCCGTCGTTCGCCGATATCTTCTACAACAACTGCTTCAAGAATGGAATCTTACTGATAACTTTAGATGAGGCAACGATTGAGAAGTACTTTGGTCAAGCGAAGCGCGCTGGTTTCTCACTAGAAATAGATCTGATGCAGCAGACGATTCGTGATCCCGAAGGTTCCGTTGTACGATTCAACATTGATCCCTTCAGAAAGAAGGCACTTCTGGAAGGGTTAGATGACATAGAGTTAACTTTGAAGCATGAAGAAAAGATTCGGAAGTACGAAGAGACGTTGCAGCCTATTCGACTGATTCAAAAATAAGAGCGGGCGTTCACCCGCATACCGCTCCACTTGATGCTGAGTGCACGAGTGTGGCGTACTTGAAAAGCGCACCTTTCTTGTATTTTAATTCAGGAGCTTTCCAACTGCGCATCCTGGACGCTAATTCCTGATCCGTAATCTCGACCTTTAGAGTTCGACGTTCTGCGTCAAGGGTGATTAAGTCTCCGTCGCGCAGTACACTTATTGGTCCGCCGACTTGGGCTTCGGGCGAGACGTGACCAACCATGAGCCCCCTTGTAGCGCCGGAGAATCGGCCGTCTGTGATCAACGCTACTTGATCGCCGAGTCCTTGACCTACTAGTGCCGCGGTTATGGAGAGCATTTCGCGCATGCCCGGTCCGCCTTTCGGACCTTCATATCTGATCACGACGACATCGCCTGGACGGATTAGGCGTTTGTTAACGGCGGAGAAGGCTGACTCTTCAGAGTCGAAGATCCTAGCGGGTCCTTGACGGCGAAGCTTTGGTACCCCGGATACCTTAATGACGGCACCATCGGGCGCTAGGTTTCCTCGCAACACCACCAATCCACCCTCCTTGTGAAGTGGACTTGTTACTTCGTGGACGATGGTCTGAGGTTTTCCATCGAACTTAATCGCTTCAATATTGTCGCGGAGTGTCTTCCCAGTGACCGTTAGTGTTTCACCATGGAGCAATCCTGCGTCGAGAAGTTTCTTCAATATGACGGGGAGGCCGCCGATTTTGTCCAAGTCGTACATTACGTACTGTCCTCCGGGTCTGAGATCTGCGATGGTTGGGGTCTTTCTTCCGATTCGGTCGAAGTCATCTAACGTCAGTTTTACTCCGATCTCTTGAGCGATCGCGAGAAGATGAAGGAAGGCGTTGGTTGAACCACCCATCGCCTGGACGGTTGCGATGGCGTTTTCGAATGCTTCGAACGTCAAGATGTCGCTCGGACGGATTCCGTTCTCAATAAGTCGCATAACCGCCAGACCGCTCATGTATGATGCTTGGAAGCGTCGGTCATCGATCGCTGGAGGCGATGCCGTTCCAGGTAATGAGAGGCCTATTGCTTCTAGTGCGGAGGCCATCGTGTTCGCGGTGTATAATCCTCCGCATGATCCTTCGCCCGGACATGCTGCGCATTCTAAGTTGTAGAGTTGTTGTGTGGTAAGCTTGCCTGCTTCATATGATCCAACCGCTTCGAAGACATCTTGTATGGTCACGTCTCTGCCTTCGAATTTTCCAGGCATAATTGTGCCTCCGTAAAGGAATACTGATGGAATATTCAATCTCGCAGCAGCCATTGCGGAACCTGGCAGACTTTTGTCGCAACCTGCAACCGTAACTATGGCATCGAATCTTTGAGCGATGGCCATAACTTCGATTGAGTCTGCTATAATTTCGCGGCTTACGAGGGACGCCTTCATCCCTTCGGTTCCCATCGAGACTCCGTCACTGACGGCGATCGTGCCAAACTCGAACGGGGTTCCTTTGGCGGCTCTTACTCCTTCCTTAACTTTTTTGGTTAACTTGTTCAGGTGGAAGTTACATGGAGTGACTTCATTCCATGTGCTCGCGACACCTATGAATGGTTGATTGAAATCTTCGGATGTGTAGCCCATTGCGCGTAGCATTGAACGATTCGGTGCGCGTTCAGGTCCTTCGGTGATGTCTTTGCTTCTCAGAACGTTCGGACTCAAGGATTCAATTCTCCTTTCGTTGGTCGACTAACGGATTTACGAATATATCTTCTTCTGAACGCTCGAAACGACTATTTGGCTGTGAGTGCTGCCTTCTGAATTCGTTTGCGGTAAAGCACTTTATTGATCGCTTCGATCATGGCTTCAACGCTGGATAGGACAACGTCTTCTCTTGCTGCTGCAGCTGAAACAACGTTGCCTGATGCGTCTTCAACTTTAACCATGGCCTCAGCTAGTGCGTCCGATCCGCCTGTAATGGCTTCAAGTCTGTATTCCTTGAGTTTGATTTGAACTGATGAGTCGGTGATCTTCTGTACTGCACGCATCGCAGCATCTATCGGACCAACACCAGTTTCTGATGACTTGTATTCTTGATCATTTAATCGCAATCGTACTGATGCTGTGGGAAGGAATCCTTTTCCAGTCATGACGGCTAAGTCGAGTAGTTCGAGCAATCGTTCTCTCTGGCTTCCAAGAATCGCCTCGGTTATGGCGATTAAGTCGGCGTCGGTAACGGTTTTCCCTTTGTCGCCGATGTCTTTCACCCTCGCAACGATCTGCCCTAGCTGTGTTTTGTCTGGAAAGTAACCTTCCTCGGCAAGTTGAGCAGCTATTCCATGTGCTCCAGCATGTTTTCCTGCTTGGAACCAACGTCGGCGTCCTACGATCGATGGGTCGTATGGTTCGTAGGTGAGCGGCATTTCAGTTATGCCGTGCGTGTGAATTCCTGACTCATGACCGAACGCGTTTTCGCCTACGATAGCCTTGTTCGGTTGTACCCTTATTCCGGTCAAGGTGGCCACCAGTCTGGATGTTTCGTAAAGAAGTTCGGTTTTGATTTTGGTCGGGCGGTTATACAGTCGGTGTAGAGACATTACTACTTCCTCTAGGGACGTGTTGCCTGCACGTTCTCCCAATCCATTCATGGTAACGTGAACTTGGGAGGCACCCACGTTTACTGCTGCTAAACTGTTTGCGACCGCCAGTCCGAAGTCGTCGTGGCAATGAATACTGACTGGGATTCGTAGAGTCGAGACGACTTCCTTTGTTATGCGTGAAATCATTTCGGGTGACGATACACCGACTGTGTCAGGCAGATTGACGCGATCTGCTCCAGCCTCTTGTGCTGTTAGGTAGGCTTTCTTCAGAAAACTAATTTCCGTTCTTGTCGCGTCCTCTGCTGAGAATTCTACGATGGCGTTTTGTTTCTTCGCGTATGCGATGGATTCGGCTATCTGTGCTATGACCTGGTCTTGTGTTAGTTTCAGCTTATGTTTCAGATGCAGGTCGGACGTAGCCAAGAAGACGTGTACGCAGTTTACTTTTGCGCTTAGAGCGGCGTCTATGTCTGATTTATTGGCTCTCGCCAGGCCTACGACTTCACATGATAGTCCTGCGGTCGCGACTGCTTCAACTGAATCCTTCTCGCCTTTTGATGATATCGGGAAGCCTGCTTCGATCGCGTCGACGCCGAGTTTGTCCAGTTGGCGTGCGATTCGCACTTTTTCCTCGGCGGTTAATGAGACCCCAGGCGTTTGTTCACCGTCTCTTAACGTCGTGTCGAATATTCTGATTGTTTTATTCATTATTCTACTTCTCCGATAATCGTTTCTTAATCGCCTTCGCCATCTCTAGGGTCGTCAATTTTCCTCCAAGGTCTTGAGTGCACTCTCCCGCTCTAAGGCATGATTCAACTACATTGTGAATCATTTTCGCGGCTTTTGAGAGGTTCTCGTCTTTTTTCTTCTGACTTAGCCAGTCCAGCATCATCGACGCGGATAGGATCATGGAAGTTGGGTTCGCAATGTTCTTGCCAGCTATGTCGGGAGCGCACCCATGTACGGGTTCGAAGATTGCGAATCGTTCTCCGATGTTTGCGGAAGCGGCTAATCCTAAACCGCCTACCACTTGGGCAGCTTCGTCGGAGAGAATGTCGCCGAACATATTTGTTGTCACGATCACGTCGAAAGCCTGTGGATTCCGGATGAGATTCATGGCGGCTGCGTCAACTAGCATGTCTGAGAATTGGACGTCACAGTATGAGGCAGCTATTCCTCTGCATGCTGACAGGAATAATCCATCGGTTTTCTTCATTACGTTGACTTTGTGTATTGCGACGACACTGTTTTTTCGTTGGCGGGCTAGTTCGAAAGCGTACTTGGCGATGCGTTCTGATGCTTTTCTTGTTATTACGCGTGTTGCAGTTGCTTTCTGTTCGTCGCCTGATTCTAAACCAACGTATAAGTCCTCGGTGTTCTCTCTGACAATTACTAAGTCCGTTTTCGAGTTCAGGGATGGTACGTTCGGCATTGATTTTGCAGGTCGAATATTAGCGAAAAGGTCGAGTTGTTGTCGCATTTTGATTATGACGTCGTATGCTGTCGCTCCGACCGGTCCTTTTAGGCAGCTGTCACACTCGGTTATCGTCTTCAGACTTGCGTCCGGCAGAGCCGCTCCATATTTCTTTAGAGTCTCGTCTCCGGCCTCAACTGGAATGAAATCTAAAGAAAAACCAAAATTCTCGGCGACGGCAGCTAGGACTTCTGTAGTTGCAGCTGCTTGTTCGGGGCCGATTCCATCTCCTTTGATGAGTGCAACTCGATAACTCAAGACGCTATCCTACTTTTCCAGGCCGGACAATTTTCTGATTTCTTTGCCCACTCTCTCGATTTGGTGGCGTTCTAGCTCTTGCATCATTTTCTCTAGTTGTTTCGCGGATCTCTTAGGATTGCCTGTCCAAGCCTTCGCGAATTTTCCTGTTTGAATCTCACGCAGGACCTTCTTCATGTTTGTGCGTACTTTCTTATCAATCACTTTCGCTCCAACCGTTAATCCACCGAACTTCGCTGTGTCGGAGACGCGTCGGTACATGCCAACGAATCCGTACTCGTAGACGAGGTCCATGATGAGTTTCATTTCGTTACAAGTTTCAAAGTACGCCAGTTCGGGCGGGTATCCGGCTTTAACTAGTGTCTCAAAGCCTTCTATGACTAATCTCGTCAGTCCGCCGACCAGTACGGCTTGTTCGCCGAAGAGGTCGGATTCAGTTTCATCTTTGAATGTGGTTTCGATAACTCCTGCCCGTGAACAGCCTAACCCCTTGCAAAGTGCTAGAACTAGTTTTTCCGCTCTACCCGTTGGGTTTTGGTATACTGCGAATAGGGCTGGGACACCGAATCCGTTTTGGTACACTTCTCGCAGTCTCTGTCCGGGGCTTTTAGGAGCAACCATCACTACGTCAACATTCTTGGGTGGCACGATGTCTTTGAAGTGAATATTGTATCCGTGCGAGAAACTGAGCGCTTTTCCTGGTTTGAGGTTAGGTAGGATTTCGGATTTGAAGACAGCTGGTTGCTGTGGGTCAGGTATCAGAATCAGGATCGTATCCGCTTTTGCGGTAGCTTCGGAGACTGATACTGGTTTGAATCCGTCGTTCTCTGCAAGCTTCCATGATTTTCCTCCCTCTCGCAGACCTACGTAGACTTCGGTTCCTGAGTCTCGCAGGTTTAATGCCTGAGCTCGTCCTTGGCTTCCGTAGCCGATGACGCCGACTTTGATTTGATGGATTAGCGAATCGTCGATATCGCGATCGTAGAAGACTTTTACCATACTGCGGTCGTCTCTGCAGGAATCATCTCTCTAGATAAAGCCACCGCGCCTGTCCGAGCAACTTCTTTCAAACCATAGTTCCTTGCCAGCGTGATGAATGCGTT
>Ga0326727_10010704_pt1 | contig 21716 bp, 23 predicted proteins | sample MB2enrmetagenome_FD_207643 | JGI IMG/M metagenome (GOLD analysis project Ga0326727, IMG submission 207643) | Lab enriched peat soil microbial communities from McLean, Ithaca, NY, United States - MB29MY | ecosystem: Environmental > Terrestrial > Soil > Wetlands > Peat | place: USA: New York...
TGATCGTTGCGACCTTCTACATCGATGGGTCGACGGCCCGCTGGATCGGCTGTGCGCTGTTCGTCCTGGCCGCCGTCACCGATTTCTTCGACGGTTACTTCGCCCGGCGGCGCAACAGCGTCTCCAGCCTGGGGCGCTTTCTCGATCCCATCGCCGACAAGCTGCTGGTCTCGGCGGTCCTGCTGATGCTGACCGCCTTCGACAGGGTCAGCCATTTCAGCTATCTGCCGGCCCTGGTCATCCTCCTGCGCGAGATCATGGTCTCGGGCCTGCGCGAATTCCTGGCCGAGCTGCGGATCGGCATGCCGGTCAGCCGGCTGGCCAAATGGAAGACCGGCATCCAGATGACGGCCCTGCCGACGCTGATCGTCGGACACGCGGCTCCGGACTGGATTCCCGCCCAGGCCCTGGGCGAGGTGTTGCTGTGGGGCGCCGCGGTGCTGACCCTGATCACCGGCTGGGACTATCTGCGAGCCGGGCTGAAGCATATGCGGGACGGGGCGCCGTGAAGATCCTCTACTTCGCCTGGCTGCGCAGCAGGATCGGCATTGGCGAAGAGGATGTTACCCCACCCGAGACGGTGGCCACCGTTGCCGCCCTGGTGGAGTGGCTGAAGGAGCGCAGCCCGGCCCACGCCGGCGCCCTGGGCGAGGGACATCTGGTGCGCGCCGCCGTCAACCAGGACTATGCCGGCCCCGAACACCCGGTCGGCCAGAACGACGAAGTGGCCTTTTTTCCGCCGGTCACCGGGGGAACGGCGTGAGCGTCCGCGTTCAGCGGGATGATTTCGATGCCGGCCTGGAAATCGGGCGCCTGTCCCGGGAACGGCCGGATGTGGGGGCCGTCGCCAGTTTCGTCGGCCTGGTTCGGGGCGACGCCGGCGGCACCGCCGCCATGACCCTGGAACATTATCCCGGCATGACCGAGCGCCAACTGGGCGCCATCGAGGCGGAAGCCAGGACCCGCTGGGTCCTGGACGACGTGACGATCATCCATCGGTTCGGACGCCTGGCGGTCGGTGACCGTATCGTCCTGGTTGCCGTGGCCGCCCGCCACCGCGGCGACGCCTTCGCGGCCTGCGAATTCCTGATGGATTGGCTGAAGACCAAGGCGCCCTTCTGGAAAATGGAAGAAGGCCCGGACGGCCCGCGCTGGGTCGACGCCAAGGACAGCGACGACGACCGCGCGAAACGTTGGTAGGTCAGCAGGGCCGGCAGATCATCGTAGATCCGGCGTCCCACCGGCCTCCGCCGCGAAAGCGGCGGAGTTCAGAAGAAACGACGGCGGGGACGCCGGCGCTACTGTGCCATCACAAGCGTCCCCGTCTGACCCGCGCCGCCCTTACGCTCGAGCCACTTGCCGCACCTGGAAGGGACGCAAGGATTCGGTCCAGCCATGCGGGTCGGGGCTTTCGGCGTATTGGATGGCGACGATGGCGTCATACAGTTTTTGCGTCAACGGGCCGGTCTGGCCGCCGTTGATGGTGACCCGCTCGTCGCGGAATCCCAGTTCGCCAACCGGCGACACGACGGCCGCCGTCCCGGTTCCCCACATTTCCGCAAGGCTGCCGTCACGGGCGGCGGCCATCACCTCGTCGATGGTGATGGGACGCTCGGACGCCTTCAAACCCCAGTCGCGGCAAAGGGTCAGGATCGAGTCCCGGGTCACGCCGGGCAGAATGGTGCCGGTCAGCGGCGGCGTAATGATCTCGTCGCCGATCTTGACCATGATGTTCATGGTCCCGACCTCGTCCAGATAGCGATGCTCGACGCCATCCAGCCACAGCACCTGGGTAAAGCCAAGATGCTTGGCCTCGACCGCGGCATAGATGCTGGCGGCATAGTTGGCAGCGGTCTTGGCGTCACCGATGCCGCCCTTGACGGCGCGTACATGCTTGTCGGTGGCCAGAATCTTCACCGGGTTGATCCCTTCGGCATAGTAAGAGCCGACCGGAGAAGCGATCAGAAAATAGGTGTAGGTGTTGGACGGACGCACCCCCAGGAACGGCTCGGTCGCCACCACTGTCGGCCGCAGATAGAGGGCGGTGCCGCGCGACGACGGGACCCAGCTCTGATCGATGCCGACCAGGGCATGAAACGACTGCAGAACCAACTCGGGATCCAACTCGGGGATACACAGCTTGGTCGAGGAACGCACCAGGCGCTGGGCATGCTTGGTCGGACGGAACAGTCGGACCGCGCCGTCACGGCCGCGGAACGCCTTCAGTCCGTCGAAAACCGCCTGGGCATAATGCAGGACGGCGGTTGCCGGGTCGAAGTCGAAAGACTGATAGGGTACGATACGCGGGTCATGCCAACCACGCCCCTCGGTGTAGTCGATCCGGAACATGTGATCGGTGAACACCGTGCCAAACTGAAGCTGATCGTCGGCGGGGCAGACCTTCGGCTCCGACGTGCGGGAGACCGTGATCGCAGAGGGACCGGACGCCCCGTCAAACCAAACGAGGCCGTCGCGATCACCGGAAAGAGCCAAGCCCATTGATCCAATTCCTTGTAATGGGTTAGAAAATTACCGAATTTCGTCTAACCAGGTAACATTTTAAGGCATATATGTCAACATGACTGACGTAAAATCCGGTGTGAATCTCCTCTTCCTGCGCGAGGAGGAACTTCGACAGGGCATCGAGCTGCTCTATTTCGCCTATCGCGGTTTCACCGAGGAGCCTGACGCCATCCTGGCCCAGTACGGCTTCGGGCGAGCCCACCATCGCGTCATCTACTTTGTTGGGCGCCGCCCCGGCATTACCGTCAGCGACCTGCTGTCGACGCTGAAGATCACCAAGCAAAGCCTTTCGCGGGTTCTCAGTCAACTGGTCAACGACGGTTTCATCGTTCAGCGGCCGGGCTTGCGCGACCGGCGCCAGCGTCTGTTGGAGCTGACCGCCAAGGGAGTCGATCTGGAACGCAACCTGACCGAGACACAGCGGGCCCGGATCGCCGGCGCCTACCGGGCTGCCGGACCGGAAGCGGTCGAAGGATTTCGCAAGGTGATGCGCGGCCTGATCGAAAAAAAGACACAGGCCGATGAGGCGGAACGGTCGCCGTCCGACCAGGACCGGCAATGACCGAGCAAGCCCATATCCTGGTCGTCGACGACGACACCCGGTTGCGCCAGTTGTTGAGGAAGTATCTGTCCGACAACGGTTATCTGGTTTCCACCGCCGGCGACGCCGGCGAGGCCCGCGAACAATTGGCGGCCATGGCTTTCGACCTGATCGTCCTGGACGTCATGATGCCCGGCGAAAGCGGCCTGGAGCTGACCCGGGCGCTGCGCACCGACAACGCGGTGCCGATCCTGCTGCTGACCGCGATGGGCGAGACCGCGGATCGCATCACCGGCCTGGAGACCGGCGCGGACGACTACCTGGTCAAGCCGTTCGAGCCGCGCGAGCTGCTGTTGCGCATTTCCAGCGTGCTCCGGCGGACCACGCGCGAGGTTCCGGCCGAGCCTCCGATCTGCCGCTTCGGGCGCTTTTCCTTCAATCGCGCCCGCGGCGAATTGCTGGCCGACGGCACCCTGGTCCATCTCACCTCGGCCGAGGCCGCCCTGCTGGCCCTGCTGACCGAGGCCTCCGGCGAGGCCCTGTCGCGCGAGGATCTGGCCGAGAAGACCGGCAACGGGGCCAACCCCCGCGCGATCGACGTTCAGGTCACGCGCCTGCGCAAGAAGATCGAGGACGACCCGCGCCTGCCCCGCTACCTGCAGACCGTACGCGGTCGCGGGTATGTGCTGTGGACGGATGCATGATGCGGTTCACACCGGCGCGCTGGATCAAGAGAATCCTGCCTCGCGGCCTGCTCGGACGCTCGCTGCTGATCCTGGTCTCGCCCCTGATCATCCTGCAGCTGGTGTCCGCCTACGTATTTTACGGCACCCACTGGGACATGGTCACCCGCCGCCTGGCCGGCGGCCTGGCCGGCGACGTCGGTGCGGTGATCGACATGATGCGCAACTTCCCGGGCGAGCGGAACCGCATGGTCATTTTCACCGTCGCGGCCAACACGCTGGACCTCAAGGTCGCCCTGGAGGAGGGGGGCATCCTCGAGACCACCGGCATCAAGGGCTGGCCGCGGGGCACCTTTCCCGATCCGGCCAACCACAGCCTGGAAGGCAACCTGACCGGCGCCCTGGCGGAGCGGGTCGGACGACCGGTGTTCATCGACACCGAAAGCCTGGATCGCGAGGTCCGCATCCGCGTCCAACTGCCGGACGGGGTGCTGGACGTGCGGGCCTCACGCAAGCGCCTTTACAGCCCCACCACCACCATCTTCGTGCTGTGGATGGTGGGAACGTCCCTGCTGCTGTTCGGGATCGCCACCATCTTCATGCGCAATCAGGTCCGGGCGGTGCGCCGCCTGGCCGCCGCCGTCGACAATTTCGGCAAAGGTCGGGACGTCCCCGATTTCACCCCCCAGGGTGCCGCCGAGGTGCGCCAGGCCGCGGCCGCCTTCGCCCGCATGCAGGACCGCATCCGCCTGCAGGTGCGCCAGCGCACCGAGATGCTGGCGGGCGTCTCCCACGATTTGCGCACCCCGCTCACCCGGATGAAGCTGGCCTTGGCCATGAGCGACGGTGACAATGTCGACGAGCTGAACGAAGACGTCGCCGACATGGAGCGGATGATCGAGGGCTATCTGGCGTTCGCGCGTGGCGAAGGAACCGAGAAGTCGGAACCGACCGATCTGGCCGCCCTGCTGGAGGACGTCGTGGGCAAGTTCCGTCGCGACCGTCCCGATATCGCGCTGGTCTGCGACGACGACCTGACAATGCCGCTGCGCCCCCTGGCCATCACCCGCTGCCTGACCAACCTGATCGGCAACGCCGTCCGCTACGCCCCGCACGTTCTGGTTCGGGCCCAGCGGCTCTCCGATCTCATCGAGGTCGTCATCGACGACGACGGCCCGGGCATACCGGCCGATCGCCGCGAAGACGTCTTCAAGGCGTTTCTGCGCCTGGAAAGATCGCGCAACCCGAAGACCGGCGGAGTCGGCCTGGGTCTGACCATCGCGCGCGACGTCGCCCGCGTGCACGGAGGCGACGTGGTGCTGGGAGATGCTCCGACCGGAGGGCTCCGGGTCCGTCTGACGCTCCCGCTGTAGACAACTGCCGGATATTATATTGCCATAACATCAACATCCCACGGTTGTGCATGACGGCCGACCCAACGGGATATCATCATCCGCCCGTCGAATGGGACGTGCGTCTTCGAACCTCTCACGCTATCCTTCCGACCGAAGGTTCCTCGCAAGGCGTTATCATGGCGACTCAGCCCAACAAAACAGTGTCGGCACCTCAAGATCCGGAAGCCCTGGCAAGACGGGAAGTGACCCGCACCCTGAAAGGGCCAGTCGCCGACAAATTCAAGGAGCTGATTCCTCCACTATCGGGACATGCCGATCCTTATAAGACTGTCATGGAATCCCCGGAATTGCTTGATGCCTGTTTCAAGCTGTTTCGCTTGCGGCGCAGCGCTTTCCAGGAGTTCCTGGTCGATGCCGACGGTAATCCGGTCACGGATGAAACCATCCGGTTGAAATGCGGACGCTCGGTCGCCGAAGTCATCGGCATGGCCGTGCGCACCGGAATGCGAAACTATGCCGAGGCGCATTTCGGCGACCTTATCACGCCGCCCAAGGTCAAGTCGGCGACCCCGGCGTCGACACCGAAAAAGCCGCAGACCGGCCGCCTGCTGCGCCTGGTCAATGTCGACAAGATCTCCCAATTGTTCCGCCGCAACTATGGACAGCCGAAGCCGCTGCCGGCCGGCCAAACCCAGTCGGGGCGGTTCTACGCCTCGATCAAGGACAACCTGGACTTTGATTGGCAGGTCCGCTTCTTCCCCATCTATGTGGAGATTCCGCCCCACGTGTTCGATCGCCTGGGCATCGGCATCACCCGGATGGACACCGAGGAGCGGCTGCAACTTCTGGCCCAGCTGGCCATCACCGACATCAACAAGGCGGAATCGGTCATCACGGACCCCGAGCTGTTCCGCGAAATGATCGAAAACAATGTGCTGGCTTCCGCCACCGTGTCGCATCTGGGCGAGGAAGGTTTCGAGTCGGTCCATGGAGCCCTGGAACATCTCGATCCGCAAAAGAAATGGAATGTGCTTGCCAACAAGGATACGGCAATCCGTCTGCATGAAGACAAACGCATTACCAAGAGCGATATCGCGGCACTGGCAGATTATTTGGATATTTTGAACGAGTATGCCCTGGACGCAATCTTTGATTTGAAACTGAACCGCGACCAGATGCAGATGTTCCTGAAGACGGCCGAGGACAACCTGGGGCGTGCGATGTTCATGGCCCTGTTCGGCCCGATCCAAACGGTGATGCCCGACGATCACGAGGAACAGCAGAAGCTGCGCCGTTACCAGACCTTCACGCAAACCGCACTGCGCAGTCTGGTGTCGGCCGTCAAACAACTGGACGACAATCTGCGCAAGTCGGGAAGCGGCGGCAGCATCGAGGAATGTCTGGGAACCGTCTGCCGGGCCCGCCGGCCCGATCTTGAGAAGGACGTCAAGAAGCTGGCGACGACCGCCGTCTGACGGGGTTTTGGCCGGGGTCACGGCGCCCATCGGCGCCGTGATGACTCTTCGAACGGATCCCTTCCGCCTGAGGCAGGTGTGGCTGCATTGACCCGTAGGGCCGGCGTCCGCCGGCCTACCGCGCAAAGCGCCGACTTCGGCCCCTTCGGCTCCGCCGAAAGGTCGGCGCTTCTCCGCTTTTCACACCCGCTGAGGCAGGAATGGCGCTCATCGGGGAGACCCGGCGCAACCTACGCCTTGATCTTGGCCAGGTTGTCCTTGAACTCGTCCAGGACCTGGGAGAAGCGCTGGTTCAACAGCGAGAACGCCTCGCTATTGGACTTGGCGAGTATTTCGGACAACTCGCGCGAGTTGGACAAAGCCCGCTCGAAGGCATCCTTGACCAGTTCGGTCTGCCGGATCGCCTTTTCCTGGGGAGAACCGACCTCGACCAACTCCTTGGCGACGGTCGCCCCTTCCTCGATAGCCTGCCGCAGGATCTCGGCCTGACGCTTGAACACCGCCTGGACCCCTTCGAAGGCCAGCTTGTTCGCATGGGTTAAGGCTTCGATATTCTTGCGCTGGGACGACAGGATGGTTTCGACATCAACGCCGGGAACCTTGAAATCACCAAGGAACTTGGTGACGTCAAATTCAAAAGCCGATTCCGGTTGCTTGGCCATGGGCGCACTCCTCCATTAGGAGAATAATCGTGGATGTGAGAACGCCAAGGTACGGGCCACGGTCCGGCCGGTCAACCAATTTATTGCAATGCAATAAAAACTTATGCGTGTAGCCCTTCTTCGGGACCGCCACCCGAAGGGGCGGCCTGCGGGCGCCGCCAGGCGACGCCGACAATGCTCTCGGCGGCCCGCAAATAGCGGTCCAAGGCCGCCATGGTCCGGCTCATGTCGACCGACTCGTCGGTCAGCCAGACCCGGGTCGTGGCCAGATAGATCCCCAGCAACCCATGAGTCTTGATCCGGCCGGCCGGGCCCGAAGCACTGATTCCCGAAACCTCCAGCATCAGGCCCGCCGCACGCAGCAGCCGGGGTCCCCCGACCAGGGCCAGCCAGGGATCGCCCAGCACGCCCCGCGCCAGCGCCCTGATCCCGGCCCGGTGGGGCTGCATCGCCTCGAACCGGCGCATGATCACGTCGAACAGACGATCGCGCGGCGTCTCGCCGGCGTCCGGCAACGCCCCCGACCAGACGACGTCATCCAACCGTTGGAAAAAAGAGCGGGCGATGAACGCCTTGCTGGCCCCCGCGGTGCGCAGCTCGGAAAAGCTGCAACCGGCGCGGGCGGCGATATCGGCCAAAGAGACCCCGTGCCAGCCGTTCTCCGCGGCCAGGGTCAAAGCGGCGTCGATGATGGCGTCAGAGCACCGACCGTCCGCTACTGCCATGTCTGCCATGATCCATTGTCCAAAGCCATGTCCGCTGCCGTCGTCAGCTGGCCAGTTCCCGCGAACGGCTCGCCGCCGCGGCGATGGCCTCGGTCATCAGCCGGACCATTCCCTGGTCCCGCATCAGAACCTGCAGTGCCGCAAAGGTGGTGCCGCCCGGACTGGTCACATTCTCCCGCAGGCGTCCCGCGGTTTCCAGAGACTGGTATAGAAGTTCGCCGGCGCCACAGACGGTGGACCGGGCCAATTGCTCGGCCAGTTCGCGGGGCAGCCCGGTGGCAACACCGGCCTCGGCCATGGCCTCGACCAGAAAGAAGACATAGGCCGGACCGCTTCCCGAAACGGCCGTGACGCCGTCGATCAAGGCCTCGTCATCGACCCAGGCGGTCTCGCCGACGGCAGCCAGCAGATCCGTGCACTGGGCGCGTTGCCGGGCGTTGACTTGACCATTGGCCACCATGACCGTCATGCCGCGGCGGACCGCCGCCGGCGTATTGGGCATTGCCCGCACGATCGCCCGTCCGCCGCCAAGCTGGTCGTTGAGGCCGGCCAGCGTCTTGCCGGCGGCAATGGACAGGAACACCGCGCCATCGACACTGCGGTACGGTGGCAGGACCTGGGCCATCATCTGCGGCTTGACCGCCAGCACGACGACGTCGGCACCAAAGCCCAGGACGGAATGATCCAATGCGGCAGCCACCGCCACCCGGGGGCGGGGGCGGGTGCGGGCCTTGGCCTCGGCAGGATCGACGATCATGATGTCGGATGCCGCGATGCCGCGATCGAGCCAACCGTCCAGAAGGGCTCCCCCCATCTTGCCGCAACCAACCAGAAGAATGCGGGTCATGCTTCCCCAACCGTATCGAGAAGGGCGGCCGAAATGGCGTCCTGCGCCGATTTTCCGCCCCAGATGACGAACTGGAAGGCCGGGTAGAACCGCTCGCACTCGGACAGCGCGATATCCACCAGGTCTTCGATCTGCTCCATGCTGGCACTGCCCAGGCCGCGCAGCAGCACGGCATGACGGAACATGGGCACGCCCTCCTCCGTCCAGAGTCCGAAATGCCCCAGCCACAGCCGCTCATTTACCATGGCCAGCAGTTCATACACGTGGGACTTCTTGACCGGCTGGATCTTCATGTCGAAGGCACAGGTGAAGTGCAGGGCGCCGATATCCTCGCGCCAGGCGAAATAGAGGCTGTAATCACACCATTTGCCCGGAACTTCCACCGCCATCTCGTCATCGCTGCGCCGATCGAACGGCCAGTCATTGGCGGTAACAAACTGCTCGACGAGGTCAAGCGGATTGGCGGCAGGTTCTTCTTCCAACGTCGCCGAAAAGGTCATGCCCGCGACCTCCTTTACCTGTCGTGGGTTGCTGCTGCGGCAGCCAACAAAGATATGGTATGCCAGGGTTTCCGCAGCACAAGGGTTAGCCTATCGGGCACGTCCCGCCGGTGCAAGGCGGAAACTGCGCGCGATGCGGCTTTGTTGTGGATAAATATCGAAAGATTACAGCCGTGCAACAATATCAGTGACAAAAAATGTTCCGGAGAAACCACATTCCAGCGAGTGTTCGGTCAACTGTTCACGGCCGGTATTCTTTGACTCTTGCTTCGATTTCCAACGGCGCACGGCCTCACTTGGCGCCTTTCACGGCCCGCAGCTCCTCCTCCAGAGCCGCAACGCGCGCCGTCAAAGCCTCCTGTTCGTCGCGGGCCTTGGCCGCCAGCGCCGCCACCGCATCGAACTCCTCGCGGCTGACCAGATGCAGGTTGCCCAGGAAATGTTCCATCTGTTGGCGAACCAGGCTTTCGACCTCGGTCTTCATTCCGGTCAGGGCGTTCAGCGCCCCTCCGGCCATCCGGGCCAGATCGTCAAAGAAACGGTTATCGGTCTGCATGATGGTGAGGCCCTTGCGGTAAATGTTTGGATCGAGGGCGCCCTGCCCGCCCGATCCCATGATCGAATCCCGCCGCCGGCCGCCCCGCCCCCAGGCAAGGGTGCCAAACGTCGGACGACGGATATGAACGCAGGCGCATTATGCGAATCGCGGTTCGGCAACGCAACATTCAACATTGGTAAAACGACGCTCCCCTTGTTGGCGAGGCGACCTCAGCCTATAACTGTCCAACATTCGTTGTGACGGATTGGGATAGTCTGGATGTATTTTGTCACCGGCGGCGCCGGCTTCATCGGATCGAACCTGTTGGCGGCCCTCGAGGACCGCGGCTTCGGCCCCCTGGTCGTCTGTGACCGGCTGCGAGCCAACGACAAATGGCGCAATATCGCCAAGCGGGAGCTTTCGGACGTCGTCCATCCCGAGCAGATGTTCGACTTCCTGGAGGCCAACCGGACCCGGATCAAGGCCGTCCTGCATATGGGAGCGATCTCGGCCACCACCGAAACCAATGCCGACCTGATCGTCGCCAACAACTTCAATCTGTCCCTGGCACTGTTCGCCTGGTGTACCCGCAACCAGGTGCCGATCATCTATGCTTCGTCGGCCGCCACCTACGGCGACGGATCGGAAGGCTTCGAGGACGCCAACAATACGGCGGCGCTGTCCCTGCTGCGCCCCTTGAACGCCTATGGCTGGAGCAAACATCTGTTCGATCGGCGGGTTTTGCGCAAGGTTGCCGAGGGCAAGCCCATGCCGCCCCAGTGGGCCGGCTTGAAGTTCTTCAACGTCTACGGCCCCAACGAATATCACAAGGGTTCGCAACAAAGCGTCGTCGCCCAGATCTATCCCCATGCCGAGGCGGGCGCGCCGGCCCACCTGTTCCGATCGCACCATCCCGACTATGCCGACGGCGGCCAGAAGCGCGACTTCATCTGGGTTGGCGATGTGGTCGACGTGATCATGTGGCTCTTGGAACACCCCAAGGTCACCGGGTTGTTCAATGTTGGTACCGGGCAGGCCAGAACCTTCCTCGACCTGGCGTCGGCGGTCTACCGGGCGGTGGGCAAGGAGCCCTACATCAAGTTCGTCGACACCCCGCAAAAGATCCGGGACAACTATCAATACTTCACCGAGGCGACCATGGACCGGCTGCGGTCGGCCGGCTATGACAAGCCCTTCACCTCGCTGGAGGAGGGTGTCACCGCCTACGTCTCCCGGTTCCTGGCGGCCAAGGACCGGTATCTCTAGCATGGCCCTGCAGTTCCCCAACATCGACCCGGCCATCGTTCGCATCGGGCCGATCGCCATCCGTTGGTATGCCGTGGCCTATATCGCCGGGCTCTTGGGCGGCTGGAAATACACCCGATGGTTGGTGGCGCGGCCTCCCTTCGCCATGAAGCCGGACCAGGTGGACGACTTCCTGGTCTGGGCCACCCTGGGCGTCGTCCTTGGCGGACGCCTGGGCTATATCCTGTTCTACAAGCCGGCCTATTACCTGACCCATCCCCTGGACGCCGTGATGGTCTGGCAGGGCGGCATGTCCTTCCATGGCGGCGCGCTGGGCGTGATCCTGGCCATCATTCTTTATGCCCGAAAATATCATCTGCGCCTTCTGGCGGTCGGCGATACCATCTGCACGGTGGTGCCGATGGGACTGTTTTTCGGGCGCATCGCCAATTTCATCAATGGCGAGTTGTTCGGCCGTCCGGCTCCCGACGACCTGCCCTGGGCCATGATCTTTCCGGGCGGCGGACCGATCCCGCGCCACCCCAGCCAGCTTTACGAAGCCGGTCTGGAAGGATTGATTCTGTTCCTGGTCCTGCATCTGCTGTGGCGCCGGGAGTCCTTTCGCCTGCGCCCCGGCGCCCTGTCCGGCGCGTTCCTGGCCGGCTATGGCCTTGCCCGCATCACGGCCGAGTTTTTCCGCCAGCCCGACGCCAACCTGGGTTTCCTGTGGGGCGGCGCCACCATGGGGCAGTTGCTGTCGATCCCCCTGGTCGTCATCGGCACCATCCTGATCGTCCGGTCGAAGCGGCCGGAATGAACGGCCTGGCGGGACTCCTCAAAGCCCGCATCGAACGGACCGGTCCGATCGGACTTGACGACTACATGGCCGCCTGCCTGGCCGATCCCCAGTGGGGCTATTACCGACGCGCCGATCCCCTGGGGCGGGACGGCGACTTCATCACGGCACCCGAGATCTCCCAGATGTTCGGCGAACTGATCGGACTTTGGGCCGGCGTCGTCTGGCAGACGATGGGTGCGCCGCGGCACCTCCTGCTGGTGGAATGGGGACCGGGACGCGGCACCCTGATGGCCGACCTGCTGCGCGCCGCCCCCATGGTGCCGGGATTCGCCGATGCGCTGTCGGTGCATCTGGTGGAGATCAGCGAACCTTTGCGCCGGCGCCAACGCCAGGCCCTGGCCGGCCATGCGGTCACCTGGCACGACCGCTACGACGACCTGCCCGATGGTCCCCTGCTGCTGATCGCCAACGAGTTTTTCGACGCCTTGCCGATTCGCCAATATGTCCGCCGGGCCGACGGTTGGCGCGAACGCCGGGTCGGCCTTGGGACGGACGGCGGCTTTTGTTTCGTGGACGGCCCCATTGCCGCCATCGACGCCCCGGCGGCGGCACCCGGCGAGATCTTCGAAATCAATCCGGTCGCACGCCAGTCGGCCGGATGGCTGGGACAGCGGCTCGAGACCGAGGGCGGCGCCGCCCTGATCATCGATTACGGCCATTCCGCCAGCGCCATCGGCGAGACCCTGCAGGCGGTGCGCGGGCATCGCTATGCCGAGGTCTTCGATGCTCCCGGCGAAGCGGATCTTACCGCGCATGTGGATTTTCAAGCGATCGGCCAGGCGGCGCGGCCGGCCAAAGCCACCGAAGTCGTGACCCAGGGAGCGTTTCTCAGGGCTTTAGGCATAGAAATGCGGGCCGAAAGGCTTATGACGGCGTCTCCCAAGACGGCAGATGTGGTCGCCTCCGCATGTCGACGCTTGATCGAACCCTCGGGAATGGGCACCCTATTCAAAGTAAGGGCATTGACCCATTCCGGGTTGCCCACTCCGCCAGGATTTGTCCGTTGACTAGCATGCAGCCGGGAATGATCACCCTGTCGACCCTCAATGAAGTCTTGCGCATCCGCCATGGCTTCTTCACCCGCGAAGGCGGATCCTCGGAAGGAATCTACGCCTCGCTGAACTGTGGCCTCGCAACCGGGGACGACCCCGAACGGGTTGCCGCCAACCGCGCTCGAGCGCTGGCTCTTCTCGATATCGAGCCCCAGGCTCTGGCCACCGTGCAGCAGGAGCACACCACCACCGTGGTGGTGATCGACGATGCCTGGACCGCCGAGGCGCCCCCGGTGGTCGCCGATGCCATGGTCACCAACCGGCCCGGTGTCGCCCTTGGCATCCTGACTGCGGACTGCGCGCCGGTCCTGCTGGCCGACCCGCGGGCCAATATCATCGCCGCCGTTCATGCCGGCTGGCGCGGTGCTCTGGCGGGAGTGCTGGACAACACCGTCGCCGCCATGGTCAAGCTGGGGGCCAAGCCGTCCCGGATCGCCGCGGCGGTGGGTCCCTGCATCGCCCACCGCTCTTACGAGGTCGGGCCGGAATTCCCGGCGGCCTTCCTGGCCGATGACCCGGACAATCATTTCTTCTTTGCGCCGGCGGTTCGGGAGGGGCATTTCTATTTCGACCTGCCCGGATTCATCGCCCGCCGCCTGGCCAAGATCGCGGTGATCGACGTCGCCCGGACACCCTGTGACACCTATCGTGAGGAAGGACGTTTCTTCAGCTATCGTCGAAGCGTTCTCAAAGGAGAGAAAGACTGCGGACGTTCGATGTCCGTCATCGTCCTGGAACGCTGAAGCCGGCCCTGACAGCGGACGCCGCCAAAGGACTGGGGCGCCGCCGCGCTTTCGTTGCGATGCGCCTGTCGGCGCTGGTGTTCGCCGGCGTCGTCGCCGGCTGCGTGCCGCTGCCCCGCCCTTTCGAACATGAGCAGACCAGCCGGCTGCTCCGTGACCAGCGGGCGCTGGCACCGGTATCGGTCGCCGGCCCGGACGAGATACCGGCGCTGGCCCAGGCGGTGGTGCAACGCCTGCTGCAGGCGGACATCGCCGCTACCACGGCAGCCCCGGGCGACGGCTTTCTGTCCCTGGCCGGCCATATCCTGAAGCAGGGCGGGACGGCGCAGGTGATCTGGCACTTGACGGACGACCATGGCCAGGTGCTGGGCGATTTTCCCATCGATCTCGGCGGCGCCGGCCCCGACATGGACCGCCTGGCCGAGGCGACCGCCGCCAGGACGGTCGTCGCTCTGCGTGGCGACGAGACCGTCATCGCCGACCACCGCCCGTCGCCGCAGATCGTCATCCGGACCGTGCAAACGCCGTCCGGTTTCGACGCCACCCTGCTCAGCCGCGCCATGGCCACCGCCTTGCGCCATCGTGGCCTGGTGGTCGCCGGTACGCCGAAGGCCTTCCTGCTGGACGGGCATCTGATGATTACGCCGGGCAAGGCCGGGCAGGACCAGATTTCCATCGACTGGACGGTGATGACCCCGGACGGGCGCTCCCTGGGGGTCGTCTCGCAAGGCAGCCCGGTTCCCCATGATCAGGTGTTGGCCGCACCCGGCAGCCTGTCGCGCGATATCGCCGATGCCGGCGCCGAGGGAATTGTCGCCGTCGTCACCAAGGTGTCCGAAGCCCCGCCACAATGACGACGCACCGCCGGCAGCCGCCCATGCGCTGGCATCACATCACCCAGAGCCTTACGGGATAGCACATCGGACCAATTGCCGTTTACATCCATGGGGCCGACTGTTACAGTCCGCCGCACCGAGAAAATCGCCATTCCCGGAACAATCCTCTTCGGCTAGACCCGCAGGGTTCTCCTATGAAAATTCTTACCTGCAACAGCAACCGGCCCCTCGCCGAAGCTATCTCCAACTATCTCAATCTCGCCCTCACTTCGGCCAGCGTCCGACGTTTCTCGGATATGGAGGTTTTCGTTGAAATTCACGAAAACGTCCGCGGCGAGGACGTCTTCGTGGTGCAGTCCACCAGCTTCCCGGCCAACGACAACCTGATGGAACTGCTGGTCACCCTGGACGCCTTGCGGCGCGGGTCGGCACGACGCATCACGGCGGTCATTCCCTATTTCGGCTACGCCCGTCAGGATCGCAAATCCGGTCCCCGCACGCCGATCTCGGCCAAACTGGTAGCCAACCTGATCACCACCGCCGGGGCCGACCGCGTCGTCACCCTTGACCTGCATTCCGGCCAGATCCAGGGGTTCTTCGACATCCCCCTGGACAACCTCTATGCCGCCCCGGTCTTCACCAACGACATCACCCATCATTACCCGGGCGACGACCTGATGATCGTTTCGCCGGACGTCGGCGGCGTCGTTCGCGCCCGACTGATCGCGCGGCGCCTGGAAGCCGATTTGGCTATCATCGACAAGCGCCGCGAGCGGGCCGGGGTGTCCGAGGTGATGAACATCATCGGCGATGTGCACGGCCGCCGCTGTGTTCTGGTCGACGACATCGTCGATTCCGCCGGCACCCTCTGTAATGCCGCCGAAGCCTTGATCAAGGCCGGCGCCGTGTCGGTCTCGGCCTATGTCACCCATGGCGTCCTGTCAGGGGGCGCAGTGGCGCGCATCACCAATTCGCCGTTGGAGGCCATGGTCACCACCGATTCCATCCAGGCAACCGAGGCGGTCAAGGCGGCCCACAACATCCGCCAGATCTCCATCGCCCCCTTGATGGCCGAAAGCATCCAGCGCATCAGCGAGGAACGCTCGGTATCGAGTTTGTTTGATTAAGGTAGGACAGGCGTCCCCGCCTGTCTCCACCGCCAAGGGTTGGAAAATTGGCCCGTTCGGCTTCGCCGAACGACAGGCGCAGAGGCCTGTCCCACTGTCAGATTTTGTCAAGCCTCGCTCCAGTCCCCTTCTCGGATGGTTTTCAGAGTGGCCCAACCGGAGCGGTCTTCAGCCCGCGACTAGCCCGTTGAGGGCGCCGCAGCGTTGTCGAGAGCGAAGCGGAGACAAAAGCGAGGATAGCCAAGCCGGCGGATGCCGGCGCCGGCGCCTGAGGGCAAATGAAAAAGCCAAGGGGCCGGATGGCCCCGCCCGGCGCTTCGTGGGCTATTTATAGATACCTGCAGGCGAGGCTTGAAAAGCCCCGCCTGCAGGTGTAAACACTCGCGGTTCCGGCGTCGGCACCCCTGGAGGCGACGCCGTATTTTGTATTGGAGAGTTTCATGAGCGAAGTCAGCAGCATCACCGTCGAGGCGCGTGAGCGGGCCGGAAAGGGGGCCGCCCGCGAAACCCGCCGTCAGGGCAAGGTCCCCGGCGTCATTTATGGCAACAAGTTGGCCCCCGTCTCCATCGCGATCGATCCGCGCGTCCTGTGGGCGGAAATGAACAAGCCGGGTTTCCGGACCCGCCTGTTCGACCTTTCGGTCAACGGCACCGTCGAGCGCGTCCTGTGCCGCGACGTGCAGCATCACCCGGTCAACGACCTGCCCCTGCATGTTGACTTCCTGCGGGCCAGCGGCGAATCGAAGATCCACGTCCAGGTTCCGGTGCACTTCGTCAACCAGGATCAGTCCACCGGCATCAAGCGCGGCGGCGTCCTGAATGTCGTTCAGCACGAACTGGAAGTGATCGCCCCGGCCAACGCCATTCCGGAGGCGGTCATCGTCGACCTGTCCGGGCTGGATATCGGCGCCACCATCCACCTGTCGGGCATCACGCTGCCGACCGGCGTCTCCATCGTGTCCCATGAAAAGGACATGACCATCGCGACCATCGCGGCTCCGACCGTGACGACCGCGGGTGCCGCCGAGGACACTGACGCGGCTGCGGCCAGCGAAGCCGAAAAGCCGGCCAGCTAAGCCATGCATCTGCTGGTGGGCCTGGGCAACCCGGGTGGGGCCTATGCCTGGAACCGCCACAATATCGGCTTCATGGCGGCGGACGTTTTCGTCCGCCGCCATTCCTTTGCCGCCTGGCGGTCCAAGTTTCATGGACAGCTTACCGAGGGTAACCTGGACAGCAACCGCCTGCTGGTGCTGAAGCCGGAAACCTTCATGAACCTGTCCGGCCAGTCGGTCGCCGAAGCGGCGCGCTTTCACAAGCTGACCCTGGACCAGGTGATCGTCATCCACGACGACCTGGATCTGGCGCCGGGCAAGGTCAGGATCAAGCAGGGTGGCGGTGCCGGCGGCCATAACGGCCTGAAGAGCATCGACGCCCATCTCGGCAACGGCTATTGGCGTGTCCGGCTGGGCGTCGGCCATCCGGGCCACAAGGATCTGGTCACGCCCTGGGTTCTGGGCAATTTCGCCAAATCCGACGAGGCCTGGCTGGCCCCGTTGCTGGGTGCCCTGGCGGATTTCCTGCCCTTGATGCTGGCAGGCGACCATGCCGGATTCCAGAACAAGCTGGCCCTGGCTGCGCCGGCCCCGAAACCGTCGAAACCCGAAATGTAGTGGAGGCCCTGATGGGGTTTAACTGCGGAATCGTCGGACTGCCCAATGTCGGCAAGTCCACCCTGTTCAACGCCCTCACATCGACGGCGGCCGCCCAGGCGGCGAATTACCCGTTCTGCACCATCGAACCCAATGTCGGGCGGGTGGCCGTTCCCGATTCGCGCCTGGAGAAGCTGGCGGTGGTGGCCAAGTCGGCCAAGATCATCCCGACCCAACTGGAATTCGTCGACATCGCCGGCCTGGTCCGCGGCGCCAGCCGGGGCGAGGGGTTGGGCAACCAGTTCCTCGCCAACATCCGCGAGGTCGACGCCATCGTCCATGTCCTGCGCTGCTTCGAAGACGGCGACGTCACCCATGTGGAAGGCTCGGTCGATCCGGTGCGCGACGCCGAGACCATCGAAACCGAACTGATGCTGGCCGACCTGGACAGCCTGGAGCGCCGGGTGGTCGCCACCGCCAAGAAGGCCAAGGGCGGCGATAAGGACTCCAAGACCCAGCTTGATGTGATGGAGCCGGTCCTGGCGGCCTTGCGCGACGGGCGCCCGGCCCGCTCGGTGTCTCTTGACGCCGACGGCCGCGCCATCCTGCGCACGCTGGGCCTGCTGACCTCCAAGCCGGTTCTTTACGCCTGCAATGTCGAGGAAGCCTCGGCCGCCACCGGCAATGCCTTCTCCGAGCGGGTTGCCGCCAGGGCCAAGGCCGAAGGGGCTGCCCATGTGGTGATTTCAGCCGCCATCGAGGCCGAAGTGGCCCTGCTCCAGGACGAGTCCGAAAAGGCTGAATTCCTGGGCGCCCTGGGGCTGGAGGAAACCGGCCTGACCCGCGTCATCCGGGCCGGTTACGAATTGTTGCACCTGATCACCTTTTTCACCGTCGGTCCCAAGGAGGCTCATGCCTGGACCCTGGTGAACGGACTGAAGGCACCCCAGGCCGCCGGAGTCATCCACACCGATTTCGAACGGGGCTTCATTCGCGCCGAGACGATTTCCTGCGAGGACTTCATCGCCTGCGGCGGCGAGGCCGCCGCCAAGGAAGCCGGCAAGATGCGTCTGGAAGGCAAGGACTACGTCGTCAGGGATGGGGACCTGTTCCACTTCCTGTTCAACGTGTAAGGGAGCCCGGCCATGCATACGCCCACCTTCGCCGTCGGACCGACCTTCCTGGGCGCCGCCGCCGGCCCCGCACCGATCACCGTCGCCGGCATACCGTTGGACATCGGCGTCACCAACCGGCCCGGTGCCCGCTTTGCCCCCCTGGCCATCCGGCATGCCAGCCGGATGCTGACCGACGGCGTCAATCCGTCGGGGTGGATCGACCCCAGCCGCCTGCCGCTGGGGGATGCCGGGGACTTCGCCATTGCACTGGGCGACATCGTCGAGACCTTACGCCTGGTCGAAGAGCAGGCGTCGGCTCATTCCCACCTGATCGCCCTGGGGGGCGAGCACACCATCACCCTGCCCCTGCTGCGCGCCCTTGCCAGGAAGACCGGGCCGGTCGGGCTGATCCATTTCGACGCCCACATCGATACCTGGCCGGACAATTTCGGCCAGGTCTTCGGCCATGGCTCGGTGTTCTTCCACGCCATCACCGAAGGACTGGTCGATCCCAAGCGGATGATCCAAATCGGCATTCGCTCGCCGGTGCAGAAGGAGATCTGGGACTGGACGGTTGGACAGGGCGTGACCATCCTCTCCGCCGACGACGTCCATGGCAGCACGCCGCAAGCGATCGCCGAGAAGATCCGCCAGGTCGTCGGTACCGGGCCAACCTATCTGTCCTTCGATATCGACGCGTTGGACCCGTCGCAAGCGCCCGGAACCGGCACCCCGGAAATTGCCGGCCTGTTCACCTGGCAGGCCATGGGTATCCTGAAAAGGCTGACCGGACTGAATTTCGTCGGCATGGATGTGGTCGAAGTCAGCCCCTCCTACGATGTCGCCGAAATCACCTCCTTGGCGGCAGCAACCCTGGTTTGGCAATACCTTAGCCTGCTGAGACTCTGACGCAACCCAGGGTCCGGGTCCCATTCTCGGTCCCCGCAAGAAATAAGCTTGCGCGGACCGAGAATTGGCGTATATATCCGCGCAAGACGCACTCGCACGTGCCTATGGCCCGCACAAGGGGAACGCATTGTTCCTGGGTTATGCTACGACGGTCAGGCGTCCTTTTTGGTCTCCGATTGACAGTGAATCGGTCCCCGAAAGGGAGGTGGACATGGTTGTGGAACGCGCGAGGATTTCCCCGCACTTCCGAAGTTGACTGAAACGAACGCGACAGCATTGCGCGACTTCTAGCCTGCCGATGTCTGTTGAGTTTGCCTTTATTCGGCGCGGCCTCCGTCCCGGAGACCGCGAAGTTTGAACTGTTCCCGGTCGAAGGCCGGTGTCCTTCGGGAGATGCGAGATGACCGTAATCCGTTACCGCTCTGTGCCGGCCCCCGTCAATCGAGGGCGGGCCATCGAGATGCCCGCTCTGCCGACCGTCGATCAGGCGGTCCTGGCCGGGCGCCCTGACGAGCCGCTCTACTGCCTGCGCCCGCACCTCCTGTCCGCCTCGGCGGCCCGCTTCACCGAGGCCTTTCCCGGCGACGTCCTTTACGCCGTGAAATGCAATCCCGAGCCGAACGTCCTGAAATCCCTGTGGGAGGGTGGTCTTCGGCATTTCGACGCCGCTTCGCTGAATGAAGTCGCCCTGGTGCGCGGGCTGTTCCCCGACGCTGCCATCCACTTCATGCACCCGGTCAAGACCCGCTCGGCGATTCGCCAGGCCTATGACCGTTTCGGGGTGCGCGATTTCGTTCTCGATACCGAGGAAGAACTGACCAAGATCCTCGAGGAAACCGGCGATGCCCGCGACCTTGGCCTGGTGGTCCGGCTGGCCCTGCCCAAGGGCAACGCCATCTATGACCTGTCCGGCAAGTTCGGTGCCGCTGCCGGAGACGCCGCCGATCTGCTGCGGGCGTGCAGGCGTGTTGGGGCGCGGGTCGGCCTCTCGTTCCATGTCGGTTCCCAGTGCCTGGATCCGTCCGCCTACGAACGGGCCATGATGCTGGCCGGCGCCGTGCTGGACGCCGCCGGCGTGGACATCGACGTCCTCGACGTCGGCGGCGGCTTTCCCGTCAGCTATCCCAATGAGGTCCCCCCTCCGCTGGAGGACTTCGTGGCGGCCATTGCCCGCGGCTCCCAGCGCCTGCGCCTGCCGGCGCATTGCCGGCTGTGGTGCGAACCGGGGCGGGCCCTGGTGGCCCCGGCCCAGTCCATCGTCGTGCGCGTCGTGGCGCGCAAGGGCGGAGCGCTTTACATCACCGACGGCATCTATGGATCCCTGTCGGATGCCGGGCCGGCGGTCGGATTCTGCTTCCCGGTTCGCCTGATCCGTGCCGACGGCAGCCAGCGAGACGGCGAACTGCGCGCCTACGAGTTCTTCGGCCCGACCTGTGACTCCGCTGACCGGATGAAGGGTCCCTTCCTGCTGCCGGCGGATGCGCGCGAAGGGGACTGGATCGAAATCGGTCAGCTGGGCGCCTACGGAACGGCGCTGCGGACCGGATTCAACGGTTTCGACCTGGCATCGCTGGTCGAGGTTTCGGACCGGCCGTTGCTGGAAACGCCGGGCTATCTTACGGCAGCCCAGCAGGCGGCTTGAATGCCCGTCGCGCAGTTGGTACAAGTGTAAAGCGATATCGCTTTTGGGCGGGAGATTCGGATAACTGCGGCGGGTGGCCGGTTTCGGCACCGGGTCGGATCGTTTTGGTGGATGACACCCTGACCATCCTTTGGTCAGACGATCGATTCCCGGTTTACCGGCACGGCCATTTCGTCCCAGGGCGTTGGTTAAACCTACTTTGGCGGTTTTTTAGGAGGGCTCGAAGATGGCCTTGTCGAGAGGGTGGCGGAACGGCAGCGTTCCAAGACCTTGGGACAGGCCAGTCGAGTAGATGCAAATGTTGATTACGCAAATCTCGGGGAATAACAAAGCCCAAAGTTTGTTGCTGCAGCGGGGCACGCAGAGCGCAGGAAAGCAGTACGTCGTCGATATCAGACAGGCGTCTGGTCTTGACGATCTGGATCTCGTTGAGAAATTCATGCGGGATGCCATCGCGGCGTCCGGTGCGACCCTATTGCATCTACATTTGCATCATTTCACTCCGTTTGGCGGTGTATCCGGCGTGGCCGTTCTGGCTGAGTCCCATTTGGCGATTCATACCTGGCCGGAGCGCAGCTATGCCGCCATCGACATGTTCGTCTGTGGCGACGCCGACCCGTCCCGGATGATTCCCGTCCTGCACGAGGCGTTTTCCCCCGGCGAGATCGACGTTGTCGAGTTGTACCG
>Ga0326727_10010707_pt1 | contig 21712 bp, 19 predicted proteins | sample MB2enrmetagenome_FD_207643 | JGI IMG/M metagenome (GOLD analysis project Ga0326727, IMG submission 207643) | Lab enriched peat soil microbial communities from McLean, Ithaca, NY, United States - MB29MY | ecosystem: Environmental > Terrestrial > Soil > Wetlands > Peat | place: USA: New York...
AGGTGAAATCGCATCGCCCATACCGAACTCGAGTTCACAACGCACAGGGCATACGGCTGCATGTCCCCTCTCCCCGACCGCCTTCGGCGGGGTCACAAGTCATCAGTCAGGAGTCATCAGTCAGAGGAACACACTCGTGGTCGCCCTTCAATCTTGCCTTGGCCGCCCACGAACGCCCTTCTATCCTTGCACGAGTGGGCGGTAAATCTAGCCTGAAAGGCACCAATGGCGCTGCTGCTCCGATGGATGCCGGGATTATCAGCTCCCGGGCTGAGAATCACGGCCTGAGTGGCCAGCGGCATGGAGTGGAAGGTCCAGGTGTGGATGGGATGTCGGGTCTCGTAGACCGGAGGCGTATATGCATACGTCGGAGGGCATGAGGCCTGACAGACCGCCGCAGATGGGCCTTCCGCTTCATGCCGCTGGCCTTCAGCATACATCTCATTGTATTCTGCCATACAATTATTGCAGCTATTTACACAATCATCCGTCGGAGGGCATGAGGCCCTTATTCCAGCAGCCGCCTCAGGGCCGCGATCTGCTCCTCCGTGACTGCCCCCCGCGCCGTGGCCATCTCCAGGGCCACGAGCGACAGGCTCTTGTAGACCCGCTCGTGGAGCGTCATGCCCTCCATGGCGCCCAGGTGGGCCCGCACCGTTTCCCCATCCCCCCGCACCACGGGTCCGGTGAGCGACTGGAGGGGGCCCCTGGCTTCAATGTTTTTGAGGGTGGCCCTGATGATGGGATAGAAGGGCACGAGATCGATCCCGATGCGCTTCATGACGCCCTCACCCGCATAGAGCAGAGCGGACAGGAGGTTGCAGACAAAGACCGCGGACAGGTGGTAGAGCACCTTGTTCTCTTTCTCTATGAGGACCGCATCAACGCCCACGCTCGACGCGAGCAGCTGAAGCACGGGAAGGGCCTTCTCATCGCCCTCGATGAAGATATAGGTCTCGGGGAGCACGGCGATGCCGGAGTCGACGTCGGGGAACGTCTGGAGGGGATGGAGCGAGCCGAGAAGGGCACCCTTTTTTTCGAGGGGAGAGAGCTCCGTCGAGGCGTGGGCGCCGCTCGTGTGGAAGAAGAGCTTCCCCTCGACTGCCGCGTCCGCCTCGAAGATCTGGGCTGCCACGTGCCGTATCTCCCTGTCCTGCGTGGTGACCGCCACCACGTCGGCCATGCTGACAGCCTCCCTGTTATCGAGCGTGTAGACGCACGCCTTGCCCACGTAGGCCTTTGCCCGCTCCAACGACTCCGCCCGCCTCGAGGCGACCGCCACCACGTCGAATCCCTTCTTCATCAGGGCGCATCCGAGGGCAGTGCCCACTTTTCCCGCTCCTATGATCCCGATTCTCATCTCTATTGCTGCTCCTTGTGGATCTCGTCGAAGAGCTCTTTCGGCAGCTCGAGAGTGTTGCGCAGCATATACATCACCCTCGCGCCGACGCTCTTGACGTAGCTCGATCTTACCTCCGGGTCTCTGAGGGCTCCCGAGACGTCATAGACGAAGAAGAGGAAGCCGCTCGTTTTCTCATGGACGATGTTGCGCAGCAGCGGAATCCAGTTGATGAGCTTGTCCACTCCCACGAGGGGGGAGACGGTCATCTTTCCGTTGATCCGTCCTGCCCCCAGATCGAGGTCTCCCCGGCCGGTAATGAACATGGAGGGACTCTCTATGAAGAAGTTGTCGGTGTGGAAAAGACCGTTCTTCCCCTCGAAGGAGGCGCTCAGCCTCTTGTACGCCAGACCGTCCCGCGTGAGGTCGACCTGCCCCCGAAAAAGGTCGTAGAAATTGGTGATGGCCAGGATCTTGGAGAGGATGTTCCACCTCCTGATCACCCCTTTCCGGCTCTCTAAGCTCACCGTGCCGCTCGCGCTTCGCGCGAGCTCCTCTCTGTCCCTGCCCGCAAGCCTCACCATGCCCGTGATCGATCCGGTCCCCTCGAAGACATCCGCCTTCCCCCCGAGAAGGGCGAGGACATCCTTGGCGGTCACCTGACGGAGCCGTCCCGCCACGCTGACCCGCGGAAGGGAGGCAAAGCTCGCGGTCCCCTGGAGCATGATCTCGCCGGTCTCCGTTGCCATGCTCCCCATGGTCATGGTGACGGTCCTGTCCTGAAACGTGCCACCCAGCATTAGGTCGGACCCGATGAGGCTCCTCATCCGGACCGACTTCGACCTGAAAAGAAAGGTGCCCGTGGCTCCGGCCATGAGGCTGCCTTCCTCGATCACGGGCATCCGGAACGGCCTCCTGTATTTCGCGGCAAAATCGAGAGGATCGAAATGATCCATTTCTACGGTAAGGGAGAAGTCCGGGGCGTGGAGACCGGTGACCTTGAGCCGTCCGTTGGTGAGCACGCTCCGGCCCGACCGCAGCCTCGACAAGTCAACGGCAAACCTCTCCCCCTCGAAGGTGCAGGCAAGGTCGATATCCCGGAAGGGTTTCTCCAGGGCGGGGAAGTGCAGGGCACCATTGCGAAAGGTGAGGTAACCCGTGATCCCGGGGAGCTTAGTCACGGGGTAGAGCAGGTCTTCCACGCGCACATCGAGTGAGAGGTCCCCCTGTGTCTCGCCGGGGTCAAAAAAAAAGAGCGTTGCCACTCTTTCCAAGCCGGGGACATCGACCACGAGGTGCATGTGGGAGATCCTGCCTCTCCCGACCTTGCCGCTCGCCGCCGCCCTGAGGGCGCCGAGGTTCCCGGTGAGGTTCTCCACCCACACATCGCCGCCCCTCTGCCCCTGCACCAAGGCCACAGCCGAGCTCTCAATGCCGCGCTCTTTCTTCACGAGGTGGGGGACCTCGAAAGCAAGGTCGGTCATGGTGACCAGGCCGCCGGTGCGGAATGCGCCGCCGTGCACGGCCACGTCGCCGTCAAGCCCGAGGAGCCCCTCCATCCGATAAGGGTGCCCAAGGATCTGCCTCACGTGCTGCCCGTCCACCACCCCTGCCACGTGGAGGTCGGCCCGGTCCTGCGCCACGCTCCCCGTAAGGGCGAGGTGTGTCCCTGCCCCGCTTATGACCAGGGGGTTGAGGAAGGCCGCGTCGCTGCCGAAGGTGTAGCTCCCCGCGGCACCAAGGGTGATCTGCCTCCAGACGAATCGGCCGTCCCGCAGCGTTCCCGCGCCCGCGACCTTGAAGCCCCGGTCCTGCCTGCCCCGCAGCTCGGCCTCCCCCTCGGCGGTCCCCGAGAGCACCCTGACCCCGCCCCTTCCGGCAAAGGCAACGAGGTCGGCGAGCTTCAGGGAGAAGGAGCCTTTGATCTCCACATCCCGATCCAGCTTCAGGGGCACGGCACCGGCCACGCCGGAGATCCGGCTCTCCCCGAATCTCCCCTCGAAGCGGGTGAGGAAGAGCATATTACCCTCAATCCGAAGCGAGCCGGCCACGTCCCTGAAGACGACCTTCCCGCTCCCCGCATCCACGTCCCGCAAGTCTATCTCCGCCCTGAGGGGCTTTTGCTCCTCGAAGATAAAGCGGGAGATCCGCACCTCTCCGTCCTTGACCAGTGACAGGGGACCCCAGTCCTTTTCCGAGAACGCGGCGAGGTCTATGTACTCCGTCAGATCGGGGATGGCGAGAAAACCCGTGGTCAGCTCAAGGTAAGTCATGTTCCGTATCGTGGCCATGAACCGGAGGGACACCGGGGTCTGCTTGAAGGAGAGGCCCTTGAGGGTCACATCGAATGTCTCCCCGGCCCGCACCAGGTGGATGCGGCAGGCGTTCCGCAGGGAGACAAGCCTCTTGCGCATGAACCGCTCCACCATGGAAAAGTAGGGCGCCTCCACCGCGCCGTCCATGACGAACACCTCATCGTGATAGGTGAAGGTACCGCGGGAATCGGCCAGGCCTTCGTAGTCCTTGAAGACGCGGGCCATATTCACCCGGGACAGCTCGTATTCGCCCTTGATGTCGGAGCGTTTTTCACCCAATATGCCGACGCCCTTGGTCTTGAGGTTGCCCAGCCCTTCAATCCCCCCGTCTATGCTGAATTCCATGGTGCCGCCGGTGTTGAAGTTGCTCACCCTCATCTCACGGAGCATATACTTCTGCCCGTTGTAATCGACCGTACCCTTCCTGATCTCCGCAAGCTCCACGGGCACCGGGTAGAACCCCAGGTGGCCCCCCTCCCGCCCGAGGGTGATATGGAAATCGGAAATGGCGAAGTATTTGATGTAGACGCCCTTCGAGGGCTGAAGGCGGAGCTCACACATGCCCACCGTGCCCGTAACCCTGCCTTTCATGCGCACGTCGTCGAGACGGAGGACGAGGAGGCCGCCCTTGTAGGTCACGCCCGCCTTCGAAGCCTCCACGGTCCCGCCTATGGCCTTGCCGAGCATGCGGAATGCGAAGGAGGGCAGATAGAGCCACGCCGCCGCCATCATCCCGCAGAGGACGACGAGCACGGCAAGGATAATAAGAAAGGCCTTTTTCATCCGGGCGTTCTTGCAAGGGCAAAGAAGAGCACCTTCCCCGGCCTTGCCCGTAGGAGTATCCTGCAGGCTTCCCGGGCGGTGTTGCCCGTGGTATAGAGATCGTCGACGAGGAGGAGCCGTCTCCCCTTCAGGGCCGCCCCGCCCGTGAGATCGAAGGCACCCCGGATATTCTTCTTTCTCTCTTCTCTCGAAAGCAGGTACTGGTCTTCCGTCTCTTTCACCTTCCTCAGGGTCGAGCAGTCGACGGCCTTGCCCGTGAGGCGCGCGATCTCCTCGGCGATAAGGAAAGACTGGTTGAAGCCGCGTTTCTTCAGCCTCTTTTCCGTCACGGGAAGGGGTATGACCACATCGAAGGCCGGTGCGAGAAGACCTATTTCTTCGTCGAGCAGGTGCACGAGGGCCCTCCCCACATCTTTTCTGCCCTGGAACTTGAAGGCATGGAGGGCCTCCCTGGCCCGGCCTTCGAAAGAAAAGCCGTAGTATCCCGCCTCAAAGCATTGCCGATGCTGCATGCACGCGCCGCAGACGACCGGGCGGCCCGTCTGCCTGCCGCAGATGGGACATGCCGAAGAGCGGTCCGGGCGGCAAAAAGACGACCGGCAGGTCCGGCAGAGCACCTCGCCATGGCCGCCGCATCCGCCGCAGCGGGTCGGATAGAGGAGCTCCAGGACCGGACCGAGGACCTCACGCGCCGTATTTATCAAGCTTCGCACCATAGGCAAGGGCAAGGGTCATCAGCTCTTTCGCGTAGAAGGTGCCCAGGCTGCCCCTCACGCAGTTCTTTTCGTGAAAGGCCATGCCGTCCCTCTCGCCGGTGTTGGCGACGATCAAGAGCGGCACAGGGTGCCAGCTGTGCCCCTTGAGGGGACAGGGAGTCGAGTGGTCGCCGGTGACGACGAGCACCGCCGGGTTGAGGGCGGAAATGTCGGCCACTATCCGGTCGACCGCCTCTATGGCCTTTGTCTTCTCTTTAAAATTACCGTCCTCTCCCGCCACGTCCGTCTCTTTTATGTGCATAAAGAAGAATTGGTACCTGTCGTAGTGCTCCCGCAGAATGGCGACCATGTCCGCGTAATCCCGCGGCTCTTTCTCCACCTTCATGCCGATCACCTTTGCGATGCCCCGGTACATGGGGTAGGTGGTGATGGCCAGGGACGCCATGCGGAATATCTCGGGGAACAGGGGGATATCCGGTTTGCGCGAAAAGCCCCGGAGGAGGATCATGTTCGCCACCGGCTCACCCTTGAGCACGTCAGCCACCCGCTCGACGAAAGTGTTGACCGCCGCCGCGGTCCGCGCCGCATCCGCCTTCCTCGGCGCCGCGGGCAGAGGGGCCTTCTGCTCCTTGTGGGGGTCCGTGTCGTCGAGGTCATCGGAAAGGCCTTCCCCCCTGAAGATGATGCCGAATCTGTGGGAGACACCCGGCCGCATGATGACCTGCACCCCGTCCACCGACGGGACCTCCTGCGATATCAGCCCGCAGAGCCGTTCCGTCACGGAGGTTTCGGGCCTGCCGGCCCTCCGGTCGACGATCACGCCGTCCCTCACCGTGCAGAAGTTACCCCTCGCGGCAACGTCGTTCGCCTGCAGGTCCATATTGAGCCCGAGCACCTCCAGTATGCCCCTGCCTATCGCGTAGAGGGCGGGGTCGTAGCCGAAAAGGCTGAGATGGCCGGGCCCGCTGCCCGGCGTAATGCCGACGCCCACCGGAATGGTCCGGCCGAGCACGCCCCTTTCGATGGCGAGGCCGTCTATGTTGGGCTTCCTCGCCGCCTCCAGGGGTGTCATACCGCCGTGGGCCGGATCGGGGATATCCCCGAGGCCGTCGAAGACGAGGAAAATAATCTTGCTGCCCGTGGCCAGAACGAGATCCTCTCTCATGATACCTCCCAGGGCTGCTCATAGAACTGCCGCAGGTCCTCGGCTTCCTTCCGGAAGAGGCCTTCCTGCCTTATGTTTACCGTATTCCAGCGGTGACAGTTCTCGCAAAAGGCGGTCCACGTCTCTTTGACAGCCTGGCACCGCTCGCAGTAGAACGGGATATAGACGTCATCCATAGGAAAGGACTTGGAGAACTCCTTGACCGCGGCTTCGAGCTCACCCCTGTGGAGGTAGGCCTCGGCCATGGCCCGGTGAAGCCCCCTGAATTCCTTCTCGTCAGCAAGCAGGACGTTCAGGGAATCGATCGCCTCGTCGATCATTTCCAGCTTGAGACAGAGCCGGGCATAGAGGAACACGAGGAGCTGGTTCTTGGCCGCCACCTCGAGGAGCCTGCGATAGATCTTCAGTATCACGCCCGGCTCCCCCCTGCCGATGTAGAACTCTTCCATCTGCTTGAGGAAAATCACGTGGCCCGTCTTCGCGAAGCCCCTGCCGTACATCCTGCCTGCGTCATTCAGCCTGCCCATGCGCTTCTGCACCTCTGCGGCCAGCACGTAGGCGGGGATGAAGCGCTTCTCCTCGTCGGTGATCTCCCGCAGATCCTTCAGAATCTGCTCGTAGAGCCTCTCGTCCCCCCTCTCGAAGCGCTCCCTCGCGCTCTCGTATTGAAGCCCGATCAGGCGCTGATTCTCGTCCGGAGTCTTTATCTGCTTTTTCACCCGCTTCTCTATCTCCAGGGCTTCGCCCCATTTTTTTCGTTCGATGCAGACGTCTCTCAACATAGCCATGGCGTCCAGATTCGACTCGTTGGCCTTCAGTATCTCTTTCAGGTCGCGCTCGACGCCGTCCGTGTTCTTTCGGGCGGAGTCGACCTTGACCCGCGCGAAGAGTATGGTCTCCTTGGCCCCGAGACGCGCCTCAGCCATATCCAGGATCTCGCCGGCCCTGTCGAGCTCTCCCCTGCCCGCATACATATCGGCGAGGAGCACGTACGGCTCATCCATGTCGGGCGAGGTCCGTATGACCCGGTTGAAATAGTCCGCAGCCTTCTCCGCCTCTCCCTTCATCTCGAGGAGCTTCGCCTTCTCGAAGAGCTCCCTCGCCTCGGCCTTCCTCCTCTCCTGCTTTTCACGACGCCAGTTTGCCAGGCCCCTCCTCGCATCGGCAATAAAGCTCGCGATGATGGAAATGATGACTCCCAGCACGAAAGAAGCGGCCACATACGTGGCGACCGTAGCCTCGTAGTACTTGCCGTTGCCCATGTAGAGCTTCACGTTATCCGGGTTGAGATAGGCGATGTACAGGTAGGCAAGAAAGAAGAGAAAGAAGAGAAAGAAGAGGATCTTGTACTTCATCGGCTCATATACCCTTTTCTTCGATCATCCTTTTGCAGGTGATGCAATAGCGTGCCACCGGGTTTGCCTCCAGCCGCTTCTCATTGATCGGCTCCTCGCACTCCTCGCATATGCCGTAGCTCTGGTTCGCGATCTTGTCGAGGGCCGAGTCGATCTCCTTTACCATAGTCCTCTCGTTGTCGCTCAGGCTCATGAGGATGTCCGCGTTGTAGGCGTTGCTCGCGGCATCCGCCATGTCCTGGATACCGTCGGTGCCGAGGGTATAGGAATCCTCCTTCAGCTTTTTCGACTTGTTCAGGATCGCCTCCCGCTGCTTCAGGAGCTTCTTCTTGAAATATTCGCGCTTTCTCTTGTCCATTTTGCCACCCCGCGATGTAATTTTCTGTTCTTAGTCCACGCCCCATCTCTTTGCTTCTATCCAGAGGCTCTCAAGGTCGTACAGCTCTCTGAGGGGTTCGAGAAATACATGGACGATCACGTCTCCGTAATCTATTATAACCCATCGCCCCTCATCGTGGCCCTCCATCGAGAGGGGCGGACCGCCCTCTTTCTTGGTGCCGCCTTCTATGGCCTCCGCGACGGTTCTCACGTGCCGCTCACTCGTACCGCTCGCCAGCACGAAATAATCTGCGATATCCGTCAGCCCGGTCAGCTCAAGGATCACCACGTCCCCGGCCTTTTTCTCCAATGCCAGCCGACCGCACTCAACCGCCTTGTCCCGGACCTCCATCTAGTTCCTGTACAGCCCCCTCGCGATAATATAGCGCTCGACGGGAGGGGGAACCAGATATTTGATCGATCTTCCTTCCCTGGTCAGCTCCCTGATCCTCGTCGATGAGATATCGAGCTGCGTCATGTGGTGAAAATGGATCTTCATGCCCGACGCGTGCTCCCACGTCGAGTCATCCACCCTTCCCACCTGCCCCCGCAAGGCCTCGGGCGGCCCTTCAAAGCGCCTGCCGGGCCTCACCATGACAATGAAATTGGTGGAGCGGAAAAGCTCCTCGAAGTCCTTCCATAGGCCTATGTCGGAGAAGGCATCCACGCCGACGAGGAAATAGACCTGATCGAACTTGAGGCAGAACTGCCTGACCGTGTCGATCGAATAGGAGACACCTCCCCTCTCTATCTCGATGGTGGACGTCCGGAAAAAACTGTTGCCCCGCAAAGCCATCTTGAGCATGCGTACCCTGTCCTCCGCCCCGGCCCCCTTCGCCGGATGTTTGAGGGGCTGGATCCGGGCGGGGACAAAATAGACGCTTTCCAGAGAAAAGGTTTCCCGAACCTCCTCGGCGACCCTCAAGTGGCCCATATGCACCGGATCAAAGCTCCCCCCGAATACCCCTATGCCCATCAGCTCCTCTGCTGGCCTTGACCAAAGGCGATAAACTTCGTCACCGTGAGCTCCTCCAGGCCCATGGGGCCGAAGGCGTGCAGCCTGGTGGTACTGATGCCCATTTCCGCGCCGAGCCCCAGCTGGAACCCGTCATTGAGCCTGGTGGACGCGTTGACGAGGACCAGGGAAGAGTCGACCTCTCTCAGGAACCGCCACGCGTTGTCGTAATTCGCGGTGATAATTGCGTCCGTATGCCGGGAGCCGTACGTCCGTATATGTCGTATGGCCTCGTCCATGTCGGCCACGACCTTCACCGCCAACGTGAGATCGAGATACTCCTCGTACCAGTCTTCCTCGGTCGCCTTTTCGACCCCGGGGGCGATTGCCAAGGTCCTTTCGCAGCCCCTCACCCTCACGCCCCTTTCCTGCAGCAGGGCGATCATGGAGGGCAGGAAGCGCGGCGCCATAGCCTCATGCACGAGGAGGGTTTCCATGGCGTTGCAGGTAGCGGGCTTCTGGACCTTCGCGTTGAGGCAGACCTGCCGCGCCATCTCCTCATCCGCCCAGGCGTCGACAAAGATGGCGCACACGCCTTTGTAGTGCTTGAGAACTGGTATCCTCGACTCTTCGGCCACGCTCCGGATCAGCGCCTCTCCCCCTCTCGGGATAACGAGATCGATGGAATCACTCAGCTTCAAGAGGGCATAGAGGTACTCCCGGTCGCTCGTCTCGACGAGCTGGGCGAGGGTGGTGGCCACGCCGGAGCGGGCCAGGGCTTCGGTGATAAGGCTGAAGAGGGCCCTGTTCGAGTGGAAGGCCTCTTTCCCCCCTTTCAGGATCACCGCGTTTCCACTCTTGAGGCAGAGCGAGAAGGCATCGATGATCACGTTCGGCCTCGACTCAAAAATGATGGCGATCACGCCTATGGGGATGCGCATCCTGCCGACAAGGAGGCCGCTCGGCCGACGCCACGTCTTCACGATCTCGCCCACGGGATCGGGCAGCCCGATCACATCCCGCAGCCCCGCCGCCATTTCGCCGACCACCTTTGCATCCACCCTGAGCCTCTCTATGAGACTCAAAGGCATCTGCTCCCTTTCCGCCTTTTCCCTATCCTTCCCGTTCTCCCGGAAGAGGAATTCCTGCCTGGCGAGGAGCAGCTCCTCGAGGGTCGCGAGGATCTCGTGCTTTTTGTCGGTCGTCAGGCCGGCTGCGGCGCCGGCCGCGATCCGCGCCGCGTCCCCTACCTCTTCCACTCTCATAGAACCACCATATTATCCCGGTGAATCACCTCTTCCGTATACTTATACCCGAGTCTCTTCGCTATCTCCATGCTCCTCGACCCTTTTATCTTGCCGATATCCGAGGACGAGTAATTGACGATGCCCCGGGCGATGACCGTGTCTTCTCCGCCGGTCACCTCGACGCACTCACCCCTCGAAAAGTCGCCCTCCACGTTGACGATGCCCGAGGGAAGCAGACTCTTCCCGCGATGGAGGAGCGCCTTCTCTGCGCCCTGGTCTACCCGGATTCTTCCCTTCGATTTAAAGGCAAAGGCGATCCAGCATTTCTTTCTCGTCAGGCACTTTTTGGCTATAAAGAGGGTGCCGATCTCTTCTCCGGCGACCACGCGCGGCACCACGTCCGGCACGTCACCCCTCACCACCCTCGTGGGTATGCCGTAATTGCCCGCCTTTTTCGCAGCCTCCAGCTTGCTCGTCATGCCGCCGACGCTCTTCTCGCTGCTCGTCCCCTGGGCGAGGGCCTCGACCTGCTCGTCGATCCTCCTCACCGTCCTGATCAGGGGGGCGCCGGGATGGCGCTTGGGGTCCTTTTCGTAGAGACCATCGACATCCGAGAGGAGTACGAGCAGCTCGGCGCTGGTGATCTGGGCGATCAGGGCCGAGAGGTTGTCGTTGTCCCCGAACATGATCTCTTTGAAGGAGAGCGTGTCGTTCTCGTTGATGACGGGCACTATATCCATGGCAAGGAGCGTGTCGATCGTGTTCATGAGATTGATGCACCTGCTCCTCGACTTGATATCTTCGTGGGTCAAAAGTATCTGGCTCGCGGTGAGCCCCACCCGCGCGAAGGCGTCCGTGTACATGCGCATGAGGACGACCTGCCCCACCGAGGCAAGGGCCTGCTTCCTCGCCATTTCCCTCGGCTTCCTCTTCAGACCCATCACCTCCATGCCGCATGCTATGGCACCGCTGGAGACCATGATCACACCCACGGACCGGTCCTTGACGGCCCTGATCTGGCGGGCAAAGTCCTCGGCCCTGGCGCGGTCAACCCTGCCCTCGCTGTCGAGCAGCACGGACGTGCCTATCTTGAGCACCACCCTCTGCACGTCACCCATGGAGCCGCTCCCTGCCCTTCTCCGTGATCCGCGCCTTCAGCTCGTCCATGCCGAGACCCTGAACGGCGCTCACGGCGACCACCGACTCATCCCTCCCCCGGAAAAAGTGCTCCCACCGGTCGATCTCGTCCCGGGTGACCAGGTCGATCTTGTTGAGGACGATGATGCGCTCCCTCCTCTCGAGCCCCTCTTTGTAGAGACCCAGCTCGTGCCCCAGGGTCTTGTAGTCGCCGAGCACATCGGGGGAGGAGAGATCGAGGACCCAGAGGAGCATCCCGGTTCTCTCGATATGGCGCAGAAACGTGATCCCCAGGCCTTTTCCGCCGGAGGCCCCCTCGATAATGCCGGGGATATCGGCGAGGACCACGCGCTGGTCCTCCTCGAAGAGCACACCCAGGTGGGGCGTCAGGGTCGTGAATGGATAGTCGCCTACCTCGGGGGTCGCCCGCGTGAGGCGCGAGAGGAGGGTCGATTTGCCCACGTTGGGCAAGCCGATGATGCCTATGGCCGCCAGCAGCTTCAGCTCGAGCTGCAGGGAGCGCTCTTCTCCCTTTTCACCCTCGTCGAACTCGGTCGGCACGCGATGGGTGGAGCCCACGAAGCGGGCGTTTCCCCTGCCGCCGCGCCCGCCTAGGGCAGCGGTGTAGGTCTGCCCGTCTTCCACGACGTCGGCGAGAAGGCGACCCGCCTCATCGTGCACCTCCGTGCCGACGGGTACAGAGATAAGAAGGTCGGCCCCGTTTCTCCCGGTCTTGTTCTTGCTGCCGCCCCTCTTCCCGTTTTCTGCTTTGTAAATTCGCTTATACTTGAAATCTAACAGGCTGATAAGGCTTTTCCGACCAACCATGACGATGTCGCCTCCCTTTCCTCCATCGCCCCCGTCGGGTCCGCCCTTGGGCACAAACTTTTCTCTTCTAAAACTGACGCATCCTCGACCGCCATCCCCCGCCTTCACGTAAAGAGAAGCTTCATCGACGAATCTCATTCCCCGGGATACACGCTCACCTGCTTCTTCTCTCCCCGGGCCTCAAACTTCACCTGTCCGTCAATAAGGGCAAAGAGGGTGTTATCCCGGCCTATCCCCACGTTCGTGCCCGGATAGATCTTGGTCCCGTGCTGCCTCACAATGATGCTTCCCGCCTTTGCGAACTGACCGCCGAAGAGCTTCACCCCGAGCCTCTGGCCGCTTGAGTCTCTTCCGTTCCTTGAGCTACCCCCGGCCTTCTTATGCGCCATTTGCCGCCTCCATCACGATCTTTTCTACCACCAACTCCGTGTACGACTGGCGATGGCCTTTCTTCTTCTTCGTGTCCTTCCGACGCTTGTACCTGAAGATGGTCTTCTTTCTCGCCCTGCCCTGGGCCACTATGCGCCCGGTCACCGAGGCCCCCTCGACATAGGGCGCACCCACGAGGGTGCGCTCGCCGTCATTGACCACGAGCACCCCGCCGAGTACTATCCGGTCATCGGCATTTCCGGCCAGGCGCTCGATTTTCAGCTTTTCGCCCTCGCTTATCCTGTACTGCTTGCCGCCGCTCTCTATGATGGCATACATGATCTTCTCCTCGCTCTCTCCCCCCGAAATTTGAGACACTATCTTAGTAAAATAACGTCAAAAAGTCAATAAATAACTTATGCTCTCGCGATTTACGCCCGCGACGCCGCCTCGGAGGCGACTGGGGCCGACCCGGGAAAGGGGGGTGCCGAAGGGAACGGGGAGCCGGGGGTGCAGGCAATGAATGGCCAATCGATTGGGCGGAATGCGTTCAGTGCGGGGTCGAAAAGGCGCAGCGACTCGCAATGCATGCGCAGCGCGAGCGGTGCAGCCTTACCCGGCCCTTCAAAAGCCGAAGAGCCTCTTCATGACGGCGACCGTTGCGGCCATGAGCGCCGATGCGAGAATAGGCGCGATCCTCTCCAGAAATATCTCCGCCTTGTCCGGACCTTTGAGCGATGCTGCCATTGGCTCCTCCGGGACGTTTTGAGACCCGGAGACGTCCTCTCCTGTGGCGCTCCGGCGGCGCGGCCATCTGACGAAGAGGTGTGAAGGGGCAAGTCTGAGACCCGTCGGCTTTCCTTCCCACCCTCGCGGATGGTTCGGCCTGCTCAGAGCCACTCTCATATGTTATACCTTATAGTACAATATGTCAAGGGAAATCGCACGCGATGGAGAGCCGCTGCGACCCGGCAAGGCACTAGGGAGCTGGGTACCCCGTGCGACCCAGCAAGGCAATATGGAGCTGGGTACCCCGTGCGACCCAGCAAAGCAATATTGAGCTGGGTACCCCGGCGCGACCCAGCAAAGCAATATTGAGCTGGGTACCCCGGCGCGACCCAGCAAAGCAATATTGAGCTGGGTACCCCGCTTATGTCGGGAAAGGGGCCTGAACGCGCGAAGGAACGGGTGCCATACGGTCCGGCGGCTCAACAGGTTCCCAACGCGTGCGGCCTCGGGAAATCGCCGCTGCCCGGTCTCCTGTTGACACGGAAGACACGGCCCGTTGCACCCCCCTGAGAGAACGCTTATAATCTGACGTATGCAGGGGTTCCCGGCTGCATCCCGGAGGTCTTCGCAGCCCCGGGCCGGATGAGTTGGAGGTCCTTCGATGCTGGATGAAGAGCAGGTGCTGGAGGCTGTCTCTTTGGAGCTTCTCGAGAAGGGCTACACCGTGGTGCGGAAGTCGACGGAGGATCCCCGGGAGGTCGACATGGTCGCCCGGGACCCCGAATCTGGTGGCAGGATCCTGATCAGCGCGGCAGGAGTCGCACGCTCGAAGGCCGGGAGAGGGAAGCTCGCGGCACGGTACACCGAATCCCAGGTGTTTCGTTTAGTCATGAGGGGCTTCCACAGTGCGCTTCGCATGCGTAAGACAGGCGAATTCAATCCCGGGGACCGGATCGGACTCGCCTTCCCGGACGTGCCTGCCCTTCGAAAGTACCTCTCCGCTGAGAAGCCGGTCATCGATGCTCTGGCCGTCAAGATCTTCCTCGTCACCGAGGAGAAAAAAGTTCTCACCCTCTGAAGGCGTCTTCGCCCCCGGCCAAGCCATCCGGAAACGCAGGGCGGCCTCGGGAAGCCGACCTCATTACCTCTGGTCCCAAAATCCGTGTGCCCATAAGACGGGACCGCAGAGAGGGCAGGTTCATTTTGTCCCGGTCCTGTCCGGTGAGTCCTGTCCGGCCCGTGGACCCTTTGGCTCGCCGGGAAATTGCTTTACGGAAGACCCGGTTTCCGGGTATCTTTTTGCGTGCCGCGGGTCGTGCGTCCGGTCGCCCCCGGCGAGGAGCGCTTTCACGGCCGGGCCAGCCCATTTCGAAGGGAGGCAGCTCGAAGGCATGAGAACGGCCTTAAAGAACACCCGCGTATTCTACGGATGGTTTGTGGTGGCGGCCTCCGGCCTTATGCTTTTCTTCAATTCCGGCGCGCAATACGCCTTCGGTGTGATGTTCAAGCCGATCATCAGGGAATTCGGCTGGAGCAGGGGCGCCATCTCCCTCGTCTTCCTGATGAATATGGCGGTCTTTGCCGCGGGACTCACGGTGGTGGGGAAGGTCTACGACCGCTACGGGCCCAAGTGGGTCATCATCGTGTCGACCCTGCTCGTCTCAGGAGGATTCGCGCTCACCTCCTTCGTCCACTCCATCGGTCAGTTCTTCTTCTCTTACGGGGTGCTCGCCGCCGCGGGTCTCGCGGGCACGGGCGTGCCGCTCGTGGCGACGGTCGTGAGCAAGTGGTTCGACAAGTGGAGGGGCATGGCGATCAGCCTTTCCCTCTCGGGCAGCTCCCTGGGCGCCTTCGTCCTCGTTCCCCTGCTGAGTCTCTCCGTGCTCTCCCGGGGATGGAGGGCTTCGTACCTCTACCTGGGGATCGCCGTGGTCACCGCGAATATCCTCATCGCCCTGTTCGTCATAAAGGGTGACCCCCACGGCCTTGGCATAGAGCCTTTCGGCCGGGGCAGGGCCGACGAGGGAGGGGCCGCACCGGGGCGCCGGCCTCCCCCGCCCAGTGCCCTGTCCGGTTTCGGTCTCAGGCAGGCCATGGCTACCCGCTCCTACTGGCTCTTCGTGGCGACCATGTTCGTCTGCGGGAGCGGCGACTTTTTCGCCACGAGCCATTTTATCAACATAGCCACTGATCAGGGCGTCTCCCCGCTCCTGGCGGGGCGGATGATGGGCTGGTACGGCCTCATGAGCCTCGCGGGCATCCTCATCGCGGGGCCCGCCGCCGACCGGATCGGCAGCAAGATCCCCATCGTCCTCACCTTTGTCCTCCGCCTTGCCCTCTACCTCTTCATACTCAAGTATAAAAGCACCACGGCCCTGTACCTATTTGCCCTGCTCTTCGGCTTCACCCACCTGGTAACGGCTCCCCTCACGCCCATGCTCATCGGCACACTCTACGGGACGAGCCAGCTGGGCCTTCTCACCGGCTTCATCAACACGGTCCACTTCCTCGGCGGGGGGTTCTGGACCTACATGACGGGGCTGATCTTCGACAAGACGGGCAGCTACCAGCTTGCATTCCTCATCTCCGCTGCCGCGGCTGCCGCGGCCGCCCTTTGCACTGCATGCGTGGTCGAGAAGCGACACGGAGGCGTATCAATCGACGCCGGAGAGGGGCGTGAGGGGGGCACGACGGACCGGCCGGCCTACGAGCCTATGTCAAAATAATGACGGAAAGGGAGGATTGCATGAACATATTCAATGCCCACGACGTGATCGAGTTTGCCATCCGTGTTGAAGAGAACGGAGAGCGGTTCTACCGGGAGGAGGCGCGCCTCATCGACGACCCCGGCGTAAAGGATCTCTTTTCCAGGCTGGCCGAGGACGAAGTGGACCACCGGAAGCGGTTCGAGGAGATGCGCGGTGCCCTCGGGGACTACAGCCCGCCCGAGACCTATGAGGGGGAGTACATGGCATACCTGAGGGAGTACATCGACGGTAAGGTGATCTTCCCGAAGGAGCTGAAAGAGGACTACCTGCGCGGAAGGGGCGACACCATGTCGGCCATTGCCCTCGCCCTGCAGAGGGAGATCGATTCCATCTCCTATTACCAGGAAATGAAGTGCTATGTGCCCGAGAGACAGCACTCCCTGATCGACAAGATCATCGCGGAAGAGAAGACCCACTTCAAAAGGCTCTCAGAGCTCAAGAAGGGCATGACACGGTGAGGTAAGGCCCGCCCGAAAGGCGCGGGGCTCGCAAATGCCTCCCGGTCAGGAAGGGAGGGAGGACTTCAGAATATGCTCCATCTCGTCGATCTCGGGCTGCGCGCTGTCGAGGTCCCACACCAGTTTGACCACGTCGAGATGTGCCATGGAGGGGTATTTTTTCTGTAGTACCTTAAAGGCGTCCGTGTCGGTGATGATCACCCCGTCCATGTTACCGTCGAGGCCGTGGAGGGTAAGCCGGGCGAGCAGGTCGGCCAGCGAGATGAGGGCGACCGAGACTATATACTTCGGGGACGCCTGGGTCACCGAGTGATGAAAGGTCGCCACCTCGACGAAGACCTCGGGCAGCTGCCATTTCTGCATGAGCCAGCTTCCCACGACGTCATGGGAGGCCCCCATGATGCGCTGCTCCGCCTCGAGAATCGTGATGTTCTCCTTGTGCGTGAGCTCAAGGATCTCCTGGTAGACGTCGTGCTTGAACCTGTCGAGGACAACCGCGCCCACGTCGTGGGTCAGCCCCGCCAGGTAGAGATTCTCCCCGTGGCCGGCTTTCAGCTTCTTGCAGACGATCTTGGCAATGACCCCCGTGGCCACCGAATGGCGCCAGAAGCGGTTGAGGTCCATGGTCCGCACCCCCCGTGGCGCCACCAGGGATCGGGCCGCGCCGCACGAGATACAGAGGGAGGCCATCTCGTTTGTGCCCAACATCCTGATTGCCTGGTCGAGGCTGGTCACCTTGTTGGTGAGACCGAAGAAGGCCGAGTTGGCTATCTTCAGGACGTTCATGGTCATCGACGGGTCCTTCGATATGATCCGCCCGATGGCTCGCAAATCTGCGTCGTCACTGTTGAGAACGGCAAGGAGCTCCCCCACGCTCGACGGCATGGGCGGTAAGAGATCGATGGTCTGCTCGACCTTTTCCCTGAAATTCTCGATCACCCGACGCCTCCCCGGGTATCGTCTTCGCCGCACGGCGGATTGATGTACCAGAACATACCTTTAATCTTATCGCCCAATGAAGAGAGTCCTTAAGCACGCCCTCAAGGGCGCCAGGCAGACGGGGAGGGCCTTTTGCGCACGGGTCTTGACAAGGGCCCGGGCAGTGCAGGAAAATAAGGGTGGGGAAGAATGGAGCACAATGCAGTCACGAGAGAGGGGCCCATGGCGAAGGTGATGATCCACCCGGCGACCTACGGGGACGTACGCCAAGCCGTGGACCGGGCGTTCGAGCTTTTTTCTCCTGATCTCAGGGGAAAAAGGGTCCTCATAAAGCCGAATTTGCTCCGGGCCTCGGAGGCGGCGGAGGGCATCGTCACCAATCCTGCCGTGCTCCGCGCGGTCGTCGAGAAGGTGGAGACCCTGGCGCCTGCATCCCTCGTGGTGGGCGACAATCCGGGGCTCTTCTGCTACGGGGAGAACGAAAGAAGCTTCGAACAAACGGGACTGATGGAGGCGGCCAAGGGTTACTACCGGAACATAGGGAACGAGGCGCAGGAGCTCGATTTCAATCCCGATTTCCTGCCCAAAGTCACCATCTCCCGCGCGGTCCTCGACGCGGACGTCATCATCAGCCTGCCCAAGTTCAAAACCCACGGGCTCACGGTGATCACGGGGGCTATCAAGAACAGCTTCGGCTTCCTCCCCGGTGCCCAGAAGGGCAGGCTGCACAGGGCAGCCGGTTCTGCCGAGCGGTTCCACCAGGTCATAGTCGAAGTCTTTCGCCTCAGGGTGGCGGACCTGTTCCTCGTTGACGCCGTGGTGGGCATGGAGGGCAACGGCCCCGCCTGCTCCGACCTGAGAGAGATCGGGCTGATTCTCGCCTCCGACAACGCGGTGGCCGTTGACACGGTCATGGCCGCGATGATGGGGCTCGACCCCGTGACCCTGCCCTTTCTCCGGCATGCGAAAAAACTGGGCCTCGGCGACCCTGACCTCGGGGCGCTCGAAGTCGTCGGGGAATTCCGGCGACTGGCCGCGTTCAAGCTGCCCCCTCTGACCGGGGAAATGATGCTCGCCAATGAGCACATACAGGCTCTGCTCAAGGCGCGATCGGAGTCGCGACCGCGCGTGAACCGGGACCTGTGCACGGGATGCGGCACCTGCATCGACCAGTGTCCCGTCTCTGCCCTTTCCATGATCGAGAACATGCCCCTGGTGGATGCGGACACCTGCATCACCTGTTTCTGCTGCCAGGAGATATGCCCTGAGAAGGCCATTGCCCTCGCCTCCTGACGTCCCTATGGGCCAGGGAGCGCAATGGGTGCGGTGGATTCTTCTCAGTGAAACCGCGCTGCGCTCAGCGCTGCGCGCTCCACTCATTGGACCTGCCACCGGGGCAGGGGAGAGAAGGTCTGGCACCGGCGTTGCATGTAACCTCCGGAGGTCAGGAAACGCTACCCGTCTCTTCACTGGCAAGGGCTGGAAGGCTGGGACTTGAGTCAAGCGGGCTGCCCTCGACTGCATTGGCCCGACGGAAAGCTTATGTTTATCGAAAAGAGAAGGAGGCTTCATGAGCAGAAGAATCGTCACGGTGGACGGCTGCACCGCGTGCGCCCATGTGGTACACGCAACGAACGAGATCGTCACCATCTATCCCATTACACCGTCATCTCCCATCGCGGAGATATGTGACAGCAAGAGCGCAGCCGGCGAGCTCAATATTTGGGGGTCAATACCGAAGGTCACGGAGATGCAGTCGGAGGCCGGGGCCGCCGGCGCTGTCCACGGCTCGCTCACCACGGGGGCCCTCACCACCACGATTACTGCCTCCCAGGGCCTGCTCCTCATGATACCCGACATGTATAAGATAGCCGGAGAGCTCATCCCCACCGTCTTCCACATCACCGCCCGCTCCATTGCGGTCCAGGCCCTCTGCATATTCGGCGACCATTCGGACGTGATGACCGCACGCTCGACGGGCTTCGCCATGCTCTGCTCGGCGAGCGTGCAGGAAGCGATGGACTTCGCCCTCATAGCCCAGGCAGCCACCCTGGAATCCCGCGTCCCTTTCATGCACTTCTTCGATGGCTTCAGAACCTCCCACGAGATACAAAAGATCGAGGAGCTCAGCTTTGACGACATGCGCGCCATGATCGACGACAACCTCGTCTTCGCCCACAGGAGCAGGGCGCTCACGCCCGACCGGCCCGTCATCAGGGGCACCGCGCAGAACCCGGACGTCTATTTTCAGGGCAGGGAAACGGTCAACAAGTTCTATAACGAGACGCCGGGGATCACCCAGCGCGCCATGGACCGCTTTGCCGGTATCGTCGGACGCTCCTACAAGCTCTACGAGTACACGGGTGCGCCCGACGCGGAGCGGGTAATCGTGGTCATGGGCTCTGCCGGCGAGACCGTGAAAAGCACCATCGACTTCCTCAACAAGAAAGGGGAGAAACTCGGGCTCGTGCAGGTGCGCCTCTTTCGCCCCTTCTTCGCCGGGGCCTTTGTGCGGGCCCTGCCGGCGAGCGTGAAGTCGATCGCGGTCCTCGACCGCACCAAGGAAGCGGGTAGCCTGGGCGAACCGCTCTATCTCGACGTGAGAACGGCCATCGGTGAGGCAATGGATGCAGACGCGCCGCCCTTCGGCGCCTCTCCGAAAGTGATCGGCGGCCGCTACGGTCTCGGCTCGAAAGATTTTACCCCGGCCATGGTCAAAGCGGTCTTCGACAACCTCTCAGGGGGTGCGCCGAAGAACCACTTTACCGTGGGCATCACCGATGACGTCACCCATACGAGCCTGTCCGTGGACGACGCCTTTACCATCGAGGGTGAGGGCGTTTTCCGGGGCATGTTTTACGGGCTTGGGGCGGACGGAACCGTCGGCGCGAACAAGAACACCATCAAGATCATCGGGGGCGAAACGGACAACTTCGCCCAGGGGTATTTCGTGTACGACTCCAAGAAGTCGGGCGCCATGACCGTTTCGCACCTCCGCTTCGGCAAAGAGGCTATCCACAACCCCTATCTCCTGAGCACGGCGAATTTCATTGCCTGCCACAACCCTTCCTTTCTGAAGACAACAGATATGCTGGAGAATGCGGCGATGGGGGCCGTCTTTCTCCTCACCACCTCCCGTCCGAAAAGCGAGGTCTGGGATATCCTGCCCCTGGAGATCCAACAGCACCTCATCGCCAAGAAGATGCGCTTCTTCATCATCGATGCCGTGGCCCTTGCCGAGGAACTCGGGCTCGGGAGCCGGATCAACATGATCATGCAGACCGCCTTCTTCGTCATCTCGGGCATCATTCCCAAGGAGGACGCCATCAGGTCGATCAAGGAGCAGATCAAGAAGACCTATAAAAAGAAAGGCGAAGAGGTCATCAAGATGAACTATGCCTCCGTGGACACGGCCCTTAAGAACATCGTAGAAGTGGCCGTGCCGGCCCGCGCGACGGGTAAGCCCATGCGCGGTCCCGTCGTCACCGACGCACCGCCCTTTGTGAAGGAGGTGCTCGCCCCCATGGTGGCCATGAAGGGGAATCACCTCCCCGTGTCGGCCATGCCCGTCGACGGCTCCTGGCCGACCGGCACGACCCAGTACGAGAAGCGCAACATCGCCGTCCACGTTCCCGTCTGGGAGCCCGATGTATGCATACAGTGCGGCCTCTGCTCCTTCGTCTGCCCCCACGCGACGATCAGGATCAAGGCCTATGACCCTGCCTCCCTGGCGAATGCCCCGCCCCTCTTCAAATCGGCCGACGCCACGGGCAAGGAATTCCAGGGACTCAAATTCACCGTGCAGGTGGCGCCCGAGGACTGCACCGGATGCGGCTCCTGCGTCTACATGTGTCCGGCCCACAAAAAGGACGCCCAGGGCAACAAGATGGCTGATTTGAAGGCGATCAACATGTCGCCCAACGAGGCCGTGGGCGCGCGTGAGGCAGGGCACAGCCGGTTCTTTCTCGCTATCCCGCCCCTCGACGTCGCCCGGTACAACGTGCGCACCGTGAAGGGAAGCCAGTTCGCCACCAGCCTCTTCGAGTACCACAGCGCCTGCGCCGGATGCGGTGAAACCCCCTACATCAGGCTTCTCACCCAGCTCTTCGGGGATCGCCTCCTCATTGCCAACGCCACGGGCTGCAGCTCCATATACGGGGGCAATCTGCCGACCATCCCCTACACGAAGAGGGCGGACGGCCGGGGCCCTGCGTGGTCCAGCTCGCTCTTC
>Ga0326727_10010708_pt1 | contig 21711 bp, 18 predicted proteins | sample MB2enrmetagenome_FD_207643 | JGI IMG/M metagenome (GOLD analysis project Ga0326727, IMG submission 207643) | Lab enriched peat soil microbial communities from McLean, Ithaca, NY, United States - MB29MY | ecosystem: Environmental > Terrestrial > Soil > Wetlands > Peat | place: USA: New York...
GGTCAGGCCAAAGTGCTCAAGGCACGTGCGGCAGGAAATCAGGCGGACGCCCTGGCCGTGGAGTATCTTCAGGCCCAACAGCGCCGGTGAACCATTGCAGACCAACTTCACGCCATCGGTGTAAAAGCAGATGGCGTGAGGCTTAACAGGGTGACTCTCCCACGCGTGCAGAAGCCGGTCGAACATCTCCAAGCCAAATTGTTTGTCGTTGGGATCGACGTGGCCCAGACCCTCGCGCGTCACCAGCAGAACGAGTTTTGGCATAAGCGATTAACCCATTTTCTCATTCAAAAGCCGTTTCGGTCCCGGATCTTGTTTCCTCAAGGCCGCGGCCTTTAGTCCGGGTCCAAGAAACCATTCTAGCCTACTGTGGGGCGCTGTCAAGAGACAGGAAGTCCGCGCTGGGGCAACAATGGACTTTGTGTCTCTCGACATCCAGCGGCGCCAGTGACACAATCCCGAGCCCAAGGAGCACTTGTAGCATGGAGCAGATCACTCATGATGTCTTGATCTTCGGAACCGGACTTGCCGGGCTGCGCGCCGCGGTCGAGCTTTGCATCAAGACGCGCGGCAGTGCCGACATCGGGATCGTTTCAAAAGTACAGGTCATGCGCGCGCATTCGGTGTGCGCGGAAGGCGGCACGGGAGCCGTGATGCGCCCCGAAGAGGGCGACAGCCTGGAGTTGCACGCCTGGGACACCGTAAAGGGTTCCGATTTCCTCGCAGACCAGGACGTGGTGGACCGCTTCGTGAAAAGCTCGCCGGACGAAATCCGCCTGCTCGAGCACTGGGGATGCCCCTGGTCGCGCCGCGAGGATGGGCGAATCATGCAGCGGCCGTTCGGCGGGCATTCCTTTCCTCGGGCCTGCATGGCGGCTGACAAGACGGGCTTCTTCGAGATGCAGGCCCTCTACGACACTCTCCTCAAGTACGGGAATTTCAGGCGCTACGACGAATGCTTCGTGACTTCCCTGCTTCTCGAAGGCGGGCGCTTCGCCGGACTCACACTCTACGATCTGCCCACGGGCGAGTTTTTGACCCTGCGGGGCAAGGCGCTCCTGATTGCCTCCGGCGGGCTGGGGAATCTTTACGGTTTCACGACCTATTCCCAAACCGTAACGGGCGACGGCCAGGCCATTGCCTACCGCGCCGGGCTGGCCCTCGAGGACCCGGAGTTCCTCCAGTTCCATCCCACCGGGCTCGTGCCCTCCGGCATCCTGATGACCGAAGGCTGCCGCGGTGAAGGCGGTTACCTGCGCAACAACCAGGGCCAGCGCTTCATGGAGAAGTACGCGCCCAAAATGATGGAGCTTGCGCCGCGCGACATCGTTTCCCGCTCCGAAATGACGGAAATCCTCGAGGGACGCGGTTTCACGGGTCCCGACGGCCTTGATTACATCAACCTCGATTTGACCCATCTGGGCGCCGAACGCATCAACAAGCGCCTGCCTTTGATCCGCGAAGTATGTATAAAGTTTCTCGGAATCGATCCCATCACGACAGCCATTCCCATCCGGCCTGTGGCTCACTACTCGATGGGCGGGATCGAAGCCGATATCGATGGCCGGACGAAAGTGGAAAACATCTGGGCCGCGGGCGAGGTGGCGTGCCACTCGATGCACGGGGCCAACCGCCTCGGATGCAACTCCACCGCCGAATGCCTGGTTTGGGGCGGGATCACTGGCGGCGAGATCGCCAAGTACGTGGCCCAAAGCCCCAAGCTGAGCGATATGCCGGAGAGCCAGGCCCGGGAAGAAGAGAGACGGATCTTCGACGGCCTGCTCAAACAAAGCGGCTCCGAGAAACCCGCACAAATCCGCCGCGAGCTTCGCACCTTGATGGATAAACATGCGGGCGTTTACCGCTCGGGCGAATCCATGAATGAGGGCCTGTTGAAGATTGCCGAGCTGAAGCGGCGCTTCGCCCAAATTACCATTCAAGACAAAAGCCGTGTCTACAACACCAACTTGGTTCAAGCGCTCGAAACCGAGAACATGCTGGAACTGGCTGAGGTGCTGCTCTTCGCCGGCCTGGCGCGCCAGGAATCGCGGGGCGCCCATGCGCGGACGGATTTCTCGAAACGCGATGATGACAAATTCCTTGGCCACTCGATGGTTTATTACACCTGCGGCAAACCGAGGCTGGAATATAAGCCGGTGACCATTACGAATTGGAAGCCGGTAGAGCGGAAGTACTGACAATCCACCCGGGTCAGCATGAACGAGGGTACCCGCACCACGCCTCGGAAGACGCGTCGCATTCATTCACGAAAGGGGACTCAGTGATAGAATGTGAGGGTTGGAGGTCGCATGATCCTTAAGGTCATTGTGAAACAAGGCGAAGACGGCTACTTTGTAGCCAACTGCCCCTCGCTGAAGAGTTGCTGGTCTCAGGGAAAGACCCGAGAAGAAGCGCTCGCGAATGTTCGAGAGGCGATCGAACTTTTCCTGGAGCCTCCGCCCGATGCGCTTACACAAGACGAAACCAAGGAAGTCGTCGAACTCTCCCTATGAAGTTGCCCCTGCTATCTGGTCGGGAAGTGCTCGCAGCCTTGCAGCGCCTCGGTTTCGTAGAGATTCATCGCAAGGGTAGCCACGTCAAAATGGAACACCCGGACGGAAGACGGATTGTGTTTCCTTTCCACAATGAAATCGATCGGTATACGCTCAAAGGGGCACTTCAGGATGCGGATATCAAGGTCAATGAGTTCCTCGAGCAGGTCCGTTGAGAGATTTCGACTGAGGTGGCACGGGCCGTTAACCAACTGACGGCGGGGTGCCGTCCCGCTCGACAATCGTCAATCGACAATCCTCGCAGGAGGCAGGCATGGCCGAAATCCAACGGCACGACAATCGGCTCGGAATCTGGGGATGGCTGGGGGGCGGGCGATGGGGCGTGGAGCGCTACGCTTACATCTTGCACCGCCTGACTGGTCTGGGCATACTCTCCTACTTTTTGATGCACGTGGTGGTAACGAGCCTGCGCGCCACGGGCGTTTACTTGTGGGTCGAAGGAGGCGTGCTTCACCAGCCGGCTTTCAAGGTCGGGGAGTTTCTTGTCTTCGCGGCTTTTGCTTACCACGCTTTCAACGGCGTGCGTTTGGTGCTCGTGGAACTTGGATTCGCGGTGGGCAAACCCATCGAGCCGGTCTATCCCTACAAAACGTCGCTGAACGTGCAGCGGCCGCTGCTTATCGCCATGATGATTTTGGCGGCGGTTTTTCTTGCGGCGGGGGGGTATCAGTTCCTCGGACTGGCAAAGTAGGAGGCACGATGCGCGAAACGAAATACTGGACGTGGCATATGGCGGCGGGAGTGGTGATCCTCTTCCTCCTTGGCCTTCACATGCAGATCATGCACTTGGGCGGGACGATGCATCTGTTTGCCCCGCATGGCGGCGAAGCGGTCTCGAAGGCGAACAGCGTGTTTCGCGATGGCACGCTGTTTTTCACCGTCACTTACATCCTTCTCCTCGGAGTCGCGCTCTATCACGGCCTCTACGGCCTGCGGACGATCCTGCTCGAGTTGACGCTGAAGCCTGCGGTGGAAAAACTCACGACGGTGGTCCTCGTGTTAGTAGGGCTGGGATTGTTCGGATTAGGCACGTGGGCAGCCATCGCCGCGCACGCCGTCGCCATCGCGGGAGCCAGGGGGTAGCTATGCCGGAAAGCAGCAAAGCCGTACGACAAATCAATTTTCACGTCACGCGCTACAATCCTGAAGACGACCGCACACCTTACGTGAGGACTTACACCCTACCGGTGCGCGAGGGCATGACGGTGCTGGACGGGTTGCACTACATCAAGGACAACCTGGACGCAACGCTGGTCTGGCGCTATTCCTGCCGCATGGGCGTGTGCGGCTCGTGCGGCATGCTGCTGAACGGAAGACCGACCCTGGCCTGCAACACGCAAATCCTGCACATCGCCACTGCGGACCTCACCGTCGGACCGCTGCCCAATTTCGATATCGTGCGCGATCTGGTCCCCGATCTGACGACGATGTTGGACAAGCACCGCACGCTGAAACCTTACGTGACGCGCGCGGACGAGGACGAGATCAACGATCCGGCGGGTGAGTTTTATCAGTCACCGGAAGAACTCGAAGCCTACCTGCAATTCACCTACTGCATAAAATGCGGCTGCTGCATGGCGGCCTGTCCAACCCTGGCCACCGACGTGCGCTACTTGGGGCCGATGCCTTTAGCGGCAGCCGAGCGCTATAACCGCGACACGCGCGACGATGGGCGGCGCGAGCGCAGTAAGCTGACCGGCGGCGCAGGCGGCGCGTTCCGCTGCCACTACGCTGGCGAGTGCTCGCGCGTCTGCCCGAAAGGTGTGGACCCGGCCAAGGCTATCCAGATTCTCAAGCGCCAGTTGGTGCTGGATTATCTCCACCTGTCTCGAAAGAAAAAACCGTGCCAGAAATTGCACGGGCCGGGCCAAGGCAAGCCGCTTCCCAACCTCCCCGCCGCGCCGCCCCGAACGGTTTAATCGGTTTCCATTGAATTCGTGCTTTCGCGGGAACGACTGCGACTCGGGGCGCCCGAGTCTCGTGTATGATACTTGTACACACCTTACTAGCAGTGCTGAAAAACCTTCTCCCCTGTGATATTCTCAAGCCATAGAGGCTGGGAATGGCTACCAAGACCTTGCTTACCATCGATGATTATCTCGCGCTCGAGGAACCCGTGGGCGTGCGGTACGAATTAAGCGAGGGGGAACTCATCGTGACGCCGTCCGCAAACTTGTACCACAACGAACTCCGGGATGAACTGAATGGCCTGTTAAGGCTCTTTGTCAGGCGCCACAAGCTGGGCCTCGTCACGAGCGAGACCGATATGCAGCTCGCACTCGACGTGGTCCGCCGGCCAGCTGTGGCATTTATTAGCGCTGAACGCTTGCAGGGCATCGATCGCCGTAAGGTGCCCGTACCGCTTTCCCCCGACCTCGTCATCGAAGTCGTCTCCGAGAACGACCCCGCCGACGACTTGATCCTGAAGGTAGAGCAATACCTGACTGCCGGAACCAAGGCCGTCTGGCTCTTCTATCCGAGCACACGCCTCGCTTACCGTTACATTTCCGGAAGGCTCGAGCCGGAAGTCCGGAGCGCCGCGGCAGGCCATGGGTTTGAAGAGCCTGAAATGTTGCCCGGGCTGTCTATCCCACTAGCGGAGATCTTCGCGCAAGCCGAGTAAGATGTAGGGGCGGCCCCTGTGGCCGCCCTGGGGCAGCCACAAGGGTTGCCCCTACGTTCTCTCGGCGCCATCCCCTCGCCTGGCACGCAGCGTCCGGTTCTAATCTGGTGACCCCTGACTTCCGACTCCTTCGCAGGTTTGAATTCCCACCCGCTATTCCAGTAGAATTGAGGCTTGAGGGCTGATCTCACAGAGAAGCGGACAGACATGGTCAAATTCCGAGAATACCTAACCTATCGAGGCGGACCTGGGCATTGGTCCTGGATTCTGCACCGGGTGACCGGTGTGGGGGTGTTTTTGTTCTTGCTGGTTCATATCGTAGATATCGCTTTAGTGGGCTGGGGTCCTGCAATTTTCAATAAGCTGCTTTTCCTCTACCGCTATCCGCCCTTTCGTGTGGGTGAGATCGCACTGGTGGGAGCGGTGCTTTATCACGCGCTGAACGGCCTGCGGATTTGCGTGATTGATTTCTGGCCCGAAGCAACCGTGATCCATCGCAAGCTGGTTTACGCGGTAGGGATCGTATTTGCCGTGGTTTTCATTCCCACGGCGATCTTCATGGCAAGCGCCATAATGAAGTAGAGGCGCATGGCCTTGCGCACCCACGAAGAACCCACAGGAGAAAGAAGGAGCCAATGAACGGTGCGGGCAGAGCGAGACCGGAAAGCGGGCTGGAACTTTACGCCTGGATGTTCATGCGCGTGTCGGGCGTGGTGCTGCTTTTTCTGGCCTTGGGGCACTTGCTGATCATGCATCTGATCCACAACGTCGATAATATCGACTTTCAGTTTGTGGCGCGCCGCTACGCCACGCCGTTCTGGAGAACGTACGATCTGGTGATGCTCTGGCTGGCTCTCATTCATGGGCTGAACGGCATTCGAACTCTGGTTGGAGACTACGTGCGGGCCAAGGGCTGGCAGGTGGCCACGCTGGCTTCGCTGTACGTTTTTGGGTTTGTTCTTTTGGCTCTAGGGTCGCTTACGATCGCGACATTTAAGCCGTAGGGAAGGGGAAGTCATCAGTTTTCAGTTATCAGTTTTCAGTAAGAACCGGAACAGACAACCGATGACTGAACCGAGAACTGACAACTGACAACTGACGACTGACAACTACCATGGCACAACGCTACGATGCGGTAATTGTGGGAGCGGGGGGCGCGGGCCTGATGGCGGCGTTGCAACTCGCGGGGCACGGCCAAGTGGCGGTGTTGAGCAAGTTGTATCCTACCCGCTCGCACACGGGGACTGCCCAGGGCGGGATTGGCGCGGCGCTCGGAAACCTTGAGGAAGACCACTGGGAATGGCACATGTTCGACACGGTGAAGGGCGGCGACTACCTTGTCGACCAGGATGCAGCGGAGATTTTGTGCCGCGAGGCGATCGAAACCGTCTATGACCTCGAGCACTGGGGCTTGCCCTTCAGCCGCACCCCGGAGGGCAAGATCGCGCAACGTCCTTTCGGAGGGCACACCCGGGAATACGGCAAGGCCGCCGTGCGCAGATCCTGTTACGCCGCGGACCGCACCGGACACATGATTCTGCAAACCTGCTACCAGCAGTGTATCAAGAACCAGGTGCATTTCTACGATGAGTATCACGTGCTGGACTTGCTGATCGAACAGGGTCGCTGCGCGGGAGTGGTGGCAATGTGCCTGGCCACCGGCGAGATTCACACCTTCCACGCCAAGACCGTGCTTTTCGCCACGGGCGGATGCGGGAAGCTGTTTCGCGTAACCTCGAATGCCCATTCGCTGACCGGAGACGGCATGGCGGTGGCCTACCGGCGGGGGATTCCACTCGAGGACATGGAGTTCTTCCAGTTTCACCCGACGGGCATTTACAAAATGGGCATTCTGCTGAGTGAGGCGGCGCGCGGCGAAGGCGCCATCCTGCGCAACGCTTCGGGCGAGCGCTTTATGGAGCGCTACGCTCCCACGCTCAAGGACCTTGCCCCGCGCGACATGACCTCGCGCGCCATCTACCAGGAAATCCGCGAGGGACGCGGCATCGACGGGAAGAATTACGTTCACCTCGATCTGACCCACCTGGGAAAAGAAGTGCTGGACAAGAAACTGCCGGACATCACCGAATTCGTGCGCACTTACCTGGGCATCGAACCGCTGCGGGAACTCGTACCCATTCAGCCCACTGCCCACTACGCCATGGGCGGAATACCCACAGATGTCGAGGGGCGCGTGGTGATCGACGAGAAGAACACTCCCCTGCCGGGCTTCTACGCGGCGGGCGAGGTGGCCTGCGTTTCCGTCCACGGCGCGAACCGCCTGGGAACCAATTCCCTGGTGGACATTCTCGTCTTCGGGCGGCGCGGCGGGCGGCACGCGGCAAAGTTTATCAAGGAAAACGACTGGGCGCCGCTGCCCGCCAAGGCCGATGAGCCGGCGCGGGCGCTGATCAGCGGACTGAAGAAGTCCGGCGGCAAGGAGCGCCCCGCCGATCTCCGGGATGCGCTCCAGGACGAGATGATGGATAAAGCCTCGGTCTTCCGCGATGCCAAGGGCTTGACGGCGATGCGCGAAAAGCTGCACGAACTTCGCGGCCGCTACCGGCAAGCCAAGATTGAGGACCAGAGCGCTTGCTACAACACCGAATTGCTGGAAGTGATCGAGTTGGGCGGCTTGTTGGACCTTGCTGAAGTTCTGGTAGAAAGCGCGCTGGCCCGCCAGGAGAGCCGGGGGGCGCACTTTCGCGAGGACTTTCCGAAACGCGATGACCCGAATTGGCTGAAACACACGTTGGCGTATAAGGGTGAGAAGCAGGTCGATTTCAAATACAAGCCGGTGACGATTACGAAGTTCGAACCGAAGGAGCGGAAGTACTGAAGAAGTCGCGAGTCAAGAGTCGAGAGTTAAGAGTCCAAAGCCGAAGTTTGAAGGCTGAAGGTTAAAGGCTGATCTCTAAGGTTGACAATAACCCTCTCCCCCTTGGGGGAGAGGGTGGACCGCGACGGCGTTTTCATCAGCCGGCGCGGGACGGGTGAGGGGGCAAATCGATCCGGGGAGTTACTGATGCAAGTTGTTTTGAAAATCAAGCGCTTCAATCCTGAGACGGACAAAGAATCGTGGTGGGGCGAATACAAGGTCGAAGCCGAGGCCACAGACCGGCTTCTGGATGCCCTGAACCATGTGAAGTGGTACCACGACGGATCGCTGACCTTTCGCCGCTCCTGCGCGCACGGCATCTGCGGCTCGGACGCCATGGTCATCAACGGATCGAATCGTCTGGCGTGCAAAGTGCTGCTTAAGAACCTGGGCGAGCATATCACTGTCGAGCCCATGCGTGGCTTCCGCGTGATCAAAGACCTGCTGGTGGATATGGACGCGTTCCTGGCCAAGTACCGGAGCGTCAAACCTTACTTCATTACTCACTCACCGGAACCTGAGAAGGAAAGACTGCAATCGCCGCGGGACCGGGAGAAATTCGACGACACCACCAAGTGCATCCTCTGCGGCGCTTGCACCACGAGTTGCCCTTCCTTCTGGGCGAATGAGGATTACGTGGGCCCGGCGGCCATCGTCAATGCGCACCGCTTCATCTTCGATAGCCGCGACGAAGGCGCGGCGGAGCGAATGGAAATCCTGAATTCTGTGGAAGGAGTCTGGCGCTGCCGCACCGTGTTCAACTGCGTCGAGGCTTGTCCGCGCGGCATCAACGTGACCCGCGCCATCGGCGAAGTGAAAAAAGCGTTGTTGTATCGTAAACTGTAAGGTGCAGGAAACTGGAAGTTAGAAAATAGAAACTGGGAAGGAAGCGCTAGTGTCCTGCGTCAGAAGCTTGTTAAGAAAATCTTTCTCATGTGCGACCGTTTTTTTGGAGCCCCGTCAGGGGCGGCATAGAGTAGCCCAGGGCATAAGCCCTGGGTTAGATGGCCCTCACCCCGCCTTCGGCACCCCTCTCCCGCTGGGCGGGAGAGGGGACGGGGGAGAGGGTGGGCTGTGCGCGATCCGTCGGCTGACGGACTACAGTCTGCCGCCCGTCGGCTGACGGGCTGAATTCTCCAGCGAATTACTGACTCAGGACATTAGTTTCCAGTTTCCATTTTCCAGTTTCTGATTTCTAATTTCTGATTTCTGATTTCCTATGACCCGCCGCACCATACTCACTGCTGCCGGACAATCTTTAGTCTTGTGTGCCTCCCCGCTTGTGCCGGGGCCGGCCGCCGGGAGTTCTCCGCAAACCGGCGAACAAAGACCCTACGACCTGCTGATCAAGGGCGGCAAGGTAATCGACCCTTCGCAAGCCTTGGAGGCGGAGCTTGACGTCGCGGTGCGCGGCGGGAAGATAGCAAGCGTGGCGCCCGCGATTCCCGAGGGGCAGGCAGGGCAAGTCATCCGCGCCCGCGGCAAGATTGTGACGCCGGGGCTCATTGACGTTCATACCCATGTTTTCCCCTATGTCGGCCCGTACGGCATCGAGCCGGACCCGTATTGCGTCAGAAGAGGCGTCACGAGCGTCATTGACGCCGGGACCTCCGGGGCCTTCACCTTTCCCGCCTTTCGGCGCTTCATTATCGAACGCGCGGCAACGCGGATTCGCGCGCTCTTGCACGTGGTCTCGATCGGCATGGTGGCGGGCGGCACGCCCAACATGGGAGAACTCGAGGACCTGCGCTACTGCGTCCCGAAACTTGCCGTCGAAACGGCGAATCAGAATCGGGACCTGATCGTGGGATTCAAGATTCGCTTCTCCGAGCACTATACGGGGCCAAACGATCTGGAAGGCATGAGGCGCGCTCGCGCCGCCGCTGACGAAGCCGGCCTGCCCATCATGATTCACATTGGCGGTTCGTACACGCCCCTCAAGGAATTCCTCGCGCTCATGAAAAAGGGCGATGTCGTGACCCATTCCTTCAATAGTCACCCGCACGGTTTGCTGGACGCGAGCGGCAAGCTTACGCCTGAAGTGGTCGAGGCCCGTCAGCGGGGCGTTCTGTTTGACGTCGGGCATGGGGCGGGGAGCTTTTCGTTCGAAGTGATGGAGAAGTGCCTGGGACAGGGCTTCTCGCCGGACACCATTTCCAGCGACTTGTACTCGGCGAACATCAACGGGCCCGTTTACGACCAGTTGACCACCCTTTCCAAGTTTCTGGTCTTGGGAGTGAGTTTGCAGGACGTCATCGCGCGCGCCACCGTCAATGCTTCGCGGGTTTTCAACTTTGGCGCCGAAATCGGAACTCTCAAGCCAGGCGCCGAGGCGGATGTGAGTGTGCTGGAGTTGGGAGACGGAGAGTTCACCTTCACCGACTCTGACGGCAAGACCCGCACGGGCCGCCAAAAGCTTGAAGCTGTCACGACCGTGAAGGGTGGAAAGGTGTTCGAGCCCACTGGATAACCGCGTCGCACTGGCGGCCACCGCCAACTGCAGACCTGCCCACCTGACGATCCGTCCCCTGCCAACCGCGGCCCTCCAACTTAGGGTCTCGCGCATGCCCCATCAAATCCTGGACGAGGCAGCTTTCGAGAACCTCCGATTTGTTAACATGGTGTTCGACGTGTCGTGCTAAGATTCTTAAGGTATTCAGGGGACCTCCCAAATCATGATTGGAGCGACGGTTTCGCACTACCGCATAGTGGAGAAGCTCGGCGGCGGCGGGATGGGTGTGGTTTACAAGGCCGAAGATACTCGCCTTCACCGGTTTGTCGCACTAAAATTCCTGCCGGAAACCGTCGCCGAAGATCCCCAGGCATTGGCGCGTTTCCAGCGCGAAGCGCAGTCTGCCTCCGCGCTGAATCATCCCAATATCTGCACGATTTACGACATCGGCGAATACCAAGGGCAGGCGTTCATCGCCATGGAGTACCTGGATGGCGTGACGCTGAAGCACCAGATTCAGGGCCGGCCCATGGAGTTGGACCGACTGCTGGAAATCGCCATCGAGGTCACCGATGCCCTTGATGCGGCACACAGCCAGGGCATCATCCATCGCGACATCAAACCCGCGAACATCTTTGCCACCAAACGGGGACACGCCAAAGTGCTGGACTTCGGTTTGGCCAAGGCCACAGCGGCGGGCAGGACTTCCGGTCAGGGTGCAACCTTGGATGGTCTAACCGCCCCTACCGTGGACGAACCGCATCTGACCAGCCCGGGGACAGCCCTGGGGACGGTGGCCTACATGTCGCCGGAGCAAGTGCGGGCCAAGGAGCTGGATGCGCGCAGTGATTTGTTCTCCCTCGGTGTGGTGCTGTATGAAATGGCGACAGGGATGTTGCCCTTTCGCGGCGACAGCTCCGGCGTCATCTTTGAGGCCATTCTGAACCGTGCGCCTGCGCCTGCGGTGCGGCTGAATCCCGAGTGTTCTGCTGAGCTGGAACGTATTATCAACAAGGCGCTGGAAAAGGACCGAAACCTGCGTTACCAAGTCGCCTCGGAAATAAGTGCCGACCTGAAACGCCTGAAGCGTGACACGGATTCAGGGCGTGCCGCAGCGGCAATCTCTGATCGCCGGGCGGCGATGAGGCCATCGCCCTTACAGAGTCCCTGGGCGATCCCCCTCGCCGCCGTATTGGCCGTGATCGCCGTCGGCCTCTCGATCGCCTGGTTTGTCACCCACCGCGCGCCTCTGCCCGCGCCCCAACTTCAGGAGCGACGACTCACCGCCAATCCGAGCGAGATCGGCTTGACGATAGGCGCGATATCCCCGGATGGGAAGGACCTGGCCTACGGCGACGCCCTGGGATTGCACCTGAAGCTCATTCAAACTGGGGAGACAGTCAACATTCCTCAGCCCGAAGGGCCAGCCGCCCCTAGCGCTGGTGGCTGGTGGCCAAACGCGTGGTTTCCGGACGGCAGCAAGTTCATTGCTAACGGAATCGCGCCCAATGAGCCCCTCACGGCCTGGGTTGTTTCAGCCATCGGCGCACCTCCACGCAAACTCCGCGATGATGCCGATCCGTGGTCCGTTTCGCCCGATGGCAAGCTGATTGCCTTCGGAACTGGTACTGCCTTTGCCCGCAACCGCGAGATCTGGCTGATGGGCGCACAAGGGGAGGAACCACGCAGGCTTGTGTCGGGTTCCGAAGACGACGGGTTCTTTTGGACGGCGTGGTCGCCAGATGTCCAGCGGATCGCCTACAAAAGGTTTCACCGCACACCTGAGAGACTCGAGTGTTCAATCGAGAGCCGCGATCTGAAAGGCGGCCAGCCAATCCTCATCTTGTCTGACCCGACCTTGTGTGACACGAACACCAAATTTCTGTGGTACCCCGATGGCCGGCTAATCTACACAATGTATGAACCGGACCAGCAAGGACACAATCTCTCGGAAATCAGAGTTGATATGAGGACGGGCAAAGCTGTGAGCAAACCAAGACGACTCACCAACTGGGTGGGGGTCGCTGCATGGGGCCTTTCTGGGACCCAGGATGGGAAGCGATTGGTTGTTACGAAAGCGATTCCAGAAGCGGACGTCTACGTCGGGGACCTCGAAGCCAACGGCCGCCGTCTGAAAGACGTTCGTCGCTTGACCCTCAATGAGAACAACGACTATCCCGGCCAGTGGACGCCGGACAGCAAAGCGGTGCTCTTTGTGTCTGACCGCAACGGCACGTGGGGCATCTTCAAGCAGGCGCTGGATCAGGCCGAAGCCCAGCCGGTGGTCACTGGCCCGGATTATAAGGGCCATCCTCTCGTGGGCCCGGATGGTTCCTGGATCCTATACTTCTCCAGTGCAACTAGCGAAGTGACGGCCACGACCCCAGTACGCATCATGCGCGTGCCCACCTCCGGCGGAGCGCCGCAGTTGGTGCTGGAGGGACGAGGTATCAACGGCCCGGCCTGTGCGCAGTCTCCGGCGACTAACTGTGTTTTCAGCGAAGAGACCCCGGACGCCACGCAACTGATTTTCTCGGGTTTCGACCCTGCTCATGGGAGGGGGCGGGAGCTCACCAGGATCAACCTCCGGCGACCGAACGCTGGTTACGCTTGGGACCTATCGCGCGACGGCTCGCGCCTCGCATTTGCACAATACGACTTTCGCGAGGGGCGCATCGAAATCCTGCCGTTGGCCGGCGGGGAGGCTCATGAGGTCTACGTCAAGGGTCGGAGCGGCTTGTATACCTTGAATTGGGCAGCGGATGGCAAGGGCCTGTTGGTCGGGGTCGTCAACGCCACAGTCTCAGGGTCCACGCTGCTTTATGTGGATCTAGAGGGGCGTGCCGAGGTCCTCTGGCAGCAAACGGGTGCGGGCTTGTTTGGGACGCAGGGTGTCGCTTCCCCAGACGGCCGCCACCTCGCGCTGTTGGGCTATGGGCTCGCTGACTACAACGTGTGGATGCTGGAGAACTTTTGAAGGCAGTGACCAGTGCCGGGTGACGAGTGGCCCTTCGGCAAGCTCAGGGCCCCGAGCTAAGTCGAGGGGCAAGTGACGCCCTGCGGTCAAGAGCCAACGGCGTCTGGCCGAGTGACGCGCTAAGCCTCAACCGCAAGCCCTGACCTTCGGCGGTTTCACCACAGTCTTCCTCCGCTGCCACCCGCGCTTCCAAGCCCTCCTGCGCCGCATGAACTTCCCGCCGTGAGGACGCCCGCGGCCTTTGGCTCCCCCTTTTCCTACGCCTGCCGCCGATGCGATTCCGTTCCGCACGTACGCAGTTGCGGAATCGACTGGCATAAATTACAACAAGGGAGAACACGCCTTCGGATCACCTCTGCCAGATTGTGCCTGTGAACGCCCTTCCCGTCGAATATGACGACCGCGCTCTGAAAAGCAAGGACTCGATGATTACCATCCACCGCTGCCATCAGGGAAATGGAAAACCTTGGTAACAGCGGGTCAGTCCACGGTGAAAATTGCGGGTTACTCGTGGCGGTAGCGTGGGCCGAGGCGTCTTTCCAAAGGTCGGCGCAGAGCGAAGCTCTGCGATTTCAGGGTTTGATGATATGCGGAAGCACGTTAAACGGTTCGGGTACGCTTTCCTCCCTCAACTCTCTTCGATGCCGTTTCCCTTTCCCGAATGCCGGAGTCCGCGCCGGACTGCCAATCTCGCGGTTCGACTATCAAACTCTCCCAATGCGTGGAATTCGCTTGGCAAGCTACCGCCTGAGAGTCTAGGCTGAAATCTGGCGGCCGGCGGGCTCAGTGGACCGAAGCGCCGGACTCACCCGACCTTCGGCCCAGAGACGGCATGGCGTGGCACCCCGCTTGAGGCGGGCGGATGCGAGCCAAGCGGATTCCGAACCCGTCACTGGGGCCAAAATAAAGGAATTCGACGAACGAACCGGGAATGTCTATGAAAACAAAGAGTCGAGGAGTTGAGAGGTCAAGGAGTTCAGGAGTCGAAGCCAAATCAAGACGGACTGGGTCGGGTGCCGACGGTTTGTCACTCTTCGACTCTCAACTCTCGACTGCTCGACTCGAATTCGTCCGAACAAAGCGAGAATGTCTATGAAAACAAAGGATGACAGTCACAGGGACAGGCGGTTTTGAGGTTCAGGAGGATCCCACCAACGACAATCTGTCCGGTCACTCTCAACCCGGACATTGTGTCATTGCGCCCCCTGGCTCCTCTCCCTTCTGCCTTAAAGTCGCCTGTCATTCCGAGCGGAGCGAGGAATCTCGCTCTGCGCCGAGTGCTTCACTGAACAAGGACCAGGGCGAGATTCCTCGCTCCGCTCGGAATGACGTTTCATGGGTTCCGGGTATTCGTCGGCTGACGAACCTGGGCGAGTGCCTTCTGCCTTCCGCCTACTGCCGCTTCCGATCTGCCCACCTGCCGACCTGCCCATCTGCCTACCGCCAAGTCAACCGGAGGCGCTATCTCTGTAGTATAATGGCGCATTGACTTCTGCGCGCTGAGATTTTGTGCAGCGATTGCCCGGCCACGTGCCCTTCGGCATTCGAACAGGTCGCAGAACAACAAGACCAAGCAATGAAGTTCTCTCGTCGTCAAATCCTCGGTTCTTCCACGGTCGTGCTGGGCTCAAAGCTGCTCGACGCTCTTACAACTCCTCTCTGGCGCTGGAACGGCACACCGGCACTCGAGGCCGCCACGGTTCCCAATCCTCAGGAAACTTCGCCCGTCACTTTCGTAGACGTGGCGGAAGAGGCAGGGTTGACCGTGCCCAACGTCTGGGGCGGAGTGGCGAGTAAGAAGTACATCGTCGAAGCCAAGGGCAGCGGCGTAGCCTTCTTCGATTACGACAACGACGGCTGGTTGGACATTTACCTCACCAATGGAGTGCGGTTCGAGGAGGAGCCCTACCCGCCCGGAAAAGGGCCAATCCAACATCTGTTTAAGAACAATCGCGATGGAACCTTCACCGACGTTACGGACAAAGCCGGGATCGGCGCCACCGGCTGGGGCACCGGAGTATGCGTCGGCGATTACGACAATGACGGATGGGACGATCTGTTTTGCTGCTTTTGGGGTCACAACATTCTGTGGCACAACAACGGGAACGGGACTTTTACGGATGTGACCAAGAAAGCGGGGCTCTGGGACGACCGCGTACGCTGGGGTTCCGGATGTACCTGGGTCGATTACGATCGCGACGGATTCCTGGATCTCTTCGTCTGCAATTACATTGAGCTGGATATCACCAAGGTGCCGGTGCCGGGCGCCACGGGCTATTGCCAGTGGAAGGGTATCCCGGTGATGTGCGGGCCGCGCGGACTGCCCGGCGGGATGAACCTCCTTTACCACAACAACAAGGATGGGACCTTCACCGACGTTTCGGAAAAGTCAGGCATTCTGAAACCCGGACAGCGGTATTCCATCACCGCCGTCGCGTATGATTTTGACAACGATGGTTGGCCTGACGTCTATGTGGCTGTGGATTCTGAACCCAGCATCCTTTTCCACAACAATCACGACGGCACGTTCACGGATATCTCGGTCATGGCCGGTTGCGCCTATAACGAGGACGGACAGGAACAGGCCGGGATGGGCGTAGGCGTCGGAGACTACGACTGCGACGGCTGGCTGGACATCTTCAAGACGAACTTTACCGATGACACCCCGGATCTCTACCACAACAATGGCGACGGCACGTTTACCGACGTCACCTTCGTCGCCGGCCTGGGCGTGAACACTCAGTACGTCTGCTGGGGCGCGGGCTTCATGGACTACGACAACGACGGGTGGACGGATATCTTTCACGTCACCGGCCATGTTTATCCCGAGATCGAGAAGTACCATCTCGATGCTACTTTCAAGTCACCACGCCTGCTCTATAAGAATCTCGGCAATGGCAAGTTCAAAGATGTCTCCAAGCAGGCGGGACCCGGTGTCACGGAGCAATTCTCCAGCCGTGGTTGCGCTTTTGGGGACTACGACAACGACGGGGACATGGACGTCCTGGTCCTCAATATGAATGATCGTTTTTCCCTCCTGCGTAATGACGGCGGAAACAAGAATAACTGGATCAAACTCAAACTAATCGGAACGCAGTGCAACCGCACCGCAGTTGGCGCGCGCGCCCGCGTCCGAACCGGGAAACACGCCCAGATCGACGAGGTCCACTGCGGAACTTCCGTGATGTCTCAGAGCGATCTGCGTCTGCATTTCGGCGTCGGTGACGCCAAAGTGATCGATGAAATAGAGATCAAATGGCCGACGACCCAGAAGACCGAGAAATTCACCAAAGTGGAACCAAATCAGATTCTCACCATTGAGGAAGGCTCGGGAATTATCAAAGCCGAAAAGCTGGACAAACAGGAAAAGCCGTGGAAACTCGTGAGCATGAAATGACGTGGGATGCGCAACCTAAAGCACGAGGGATGACAGCATGAAACGATATGGCGAGCATCGTTTCCCGGGAAAACTCTTCGTGGTTGAAGGGATCGACGGCTCGGGCAAGTCCACCCAGTTGATGCTCTTGGACCAGTGGCTGCATGGAGAAGGCTACGGGGTTATTTTCAGCGAATGGAATTCCTCCCCGCTCGTCCGCGACACCACGCGGCGGGGGAAGAAAAAACAGATGCTCACCCCCGCCACCTTCAGCTTGCTTCACGCTACGGATTTTGCCGACCGGATGGAGCACAACATTCTCCCCTTGCTGAAAGCGGGGGCAGTGGTGCTTTGCGACCGATACATTTACACCGCCTTCGCCCGAGACGTGGTGCGCGGGATGGATCGCAAGTGGGTTCGGGAGCTTTACAGCTTCGCCGTCAAGCCCACGGCCGCATTTTATTTTCGCGTCCCCCTCGATGTCGCCATGAAGCGCATCCTGGTGGGGCGGAGTGGCGTAAAGTTCTACGAGGCCGGCATGGACCTGGGGTTGCATGAAGACCCGGAGCAGAGCTTTCACCTTTTTCAAGGCAAGATTCTGGAGGAGTACGAGAGCATGATCACGGAATTCGACCTCACGACGGTCGACGCCACGCTTCCCATTGAAGAACAACAGGCCCAGATGCGCCAGATTGTTAAGGCTAAGCTGGCGCAGGCCAAGCGACTCAGGGTAGCCCCATGAGAGAAACCTATTCAGTACCATTGCCCAAAATGGGCCTGGCGGAGCTCACCGGCCGCTTAATTGTGATTGAGGGCACCGACGGCGTCGGCCGCTCCACGCAAATCAAGCTACTAAGGCCGTGGCTGGAGCAGCAGGGACACGCCGTGCTGGACACCGGCATCAAGCGGTCACAGTTGGCGGCGAGAGGAATCCAACAAGCCAAAGAGGGGCATACTCTGGGACGCATTACCTTGAGCCTCTTTTACGCCACGGATTTCGCCGACCGCCTCGAAAACGAGATTATTCCCGCCCTGCGCGCAGGATTTGTGGTCCTCACGGACCGATACATTTACTCGTTGATGGCTCGAGCGATTGTGCGTGGCCTCGACCCTGGCTGGATTCATAGCGTACACAGCTTCGCGCTAAAGCCCGACGCTACGTTCTATTTACGCATCGGCGTCGACGACCTGATTCCGCGCGTAGTCTTTTCCACCGGATTTGACTATTGGGAATCCGGCATGGATCTCTATCCGAGTGAGGACATGTACGAGAGTTTCCGCAGGTACCAGACGGCCCTGCTGGCGCAATTTGATGCCATGGCAAAGGAATACGACTTCACAGTGATTGACGCTTCTCCGGGTATCCAGACGGTTTTTGAGCGGCTACGCACCGGCATTTTGCGCGTTCTCAAAGGTGAACCTCGGGAGCCGCTCTTTGAGGTGCCTGCCTCGGAGCCGCCCGTCGCAGACTCCAGCCCTAGCGAGGCAACGGGTGCTGGAAAAGCGAAACGCCCCGCAGCAGAAAAGCCGACAGGCGACCTGGAGGAGTCCGCTTGAAGACTCTCTTTCAAATACTTCAAACCTTGGCCAACGCGGGTGCGGCCTGGAGACCCTCCATCCAACTTTTGATCTCCTGATGGCTGGGAGGAGTCCGCGTCATCTGGAAGTATTTATCCCGAAATCCTCGCTTGCTGGCGCGATTGCGCAAAATCAGTTTGCCGGTGACTAAAGCCAGCGGCAAATGATCTCGCAAGAACTGCGGACTGGCCATCATCTCGATGATCATCTCTTCCAGCACTTCCATATCGTGCCAATTGCCGAGATGCTGTTGGATTCTTCGCAGCCAGGCGAGGAACTGGGAACTGCCCGATATTCCGAACTGGTTCACCACCTCAAGCAGATAACGGAGTCGTTTGGCGCCGATGCGCGCGGCATGGATGGAGGCCGCGCTGGGTTCGCTGTGCGAGCTGGCAACCTGCTTCTCAAATTCGCTCCAGACCCCGACCAGCACCTGGGCCAGCCGTTTCGGGAAGGGCTCAAGAACGGCTCCGCCGGGATGTGCCAAAGGCTGCGCAATTTGCCCCTGGTCAGCTTTGGCTCCAAGTCGGTCCAGGATCGATTTAGTGCGCATGTAAAAGACAGCTAAGTTCAATCTGCTTAGCTTCCGAGTGGCCTTGGTGAAGCTCTCGGTCCTGCGCTCCTGGAGATGCCGTTGGACGGCCGTCCAGGCTTCCCGGTGTGAGCTGCGCCGCCGGGCCAGCCGCCGCTCCACGAGCTCGAGCAGCACGTCGCAGTTCCGGACGTCTCCCAGCGCACGCCGGCATCGCCGGATCTTGCGTCGCAATCGGCGCACCTCGCGGGGCAGTGGAGTGGGGAAAATCAAGTCCAGTACTTGCTGGAGGCGCCGGCTTGCCACACGCATGTCATGAATGGCGTTCGGATCATCGCCTTTCAACACCTTCGCCTCCAAGGATATGAAGCGGTTGAGGTGCCGTAGCGCCAGCTTCCTGACTTTGTTCCATTCATTTGCCGGAGGAGTTGTCCCGCCGCTTATGGCCGGGCCGTGGGCGGGGTGGGAATGATTGTGGGAAATGTGGGCCTGGTTCTCGTTCATAGGAATGTGCTAAAAGGGGTTGAGGGCCGAGGGATTCTGGCCCCTCGTCCTGCTCTTTAAGCCACCCCCCTTGTGCTGAATTAAAGCCAAGCCTGTTGGCTTCTACCTCATAGTCTAAACTCAGTGCAGCCAACTTACAAGGAGTGGGGTGGCCATACAAACCTCTTGCCACCGCGGCGCGCTGCATGTTAATTGAATAGATTGCGAGCGTTGAAGTCTGCTGCAACCAGTATGAGCCGACCTAGAATTCAATTCGTGAACCAACCTGCCGCTTCGAGAGAGCCACGCAGGACCGCCGGGCTGGCCGTCATTGGGCTGGGCACGGTGGGGACAGGCACGGTCAAGGTGTTGGTCGAGCATCAGAGTGAAATCCAGCGGCGGCTGGGCTGCAAGCTGGAACTGAAGACCATCTGTTCGCTCGGCATTCGCAAGAAGGATCTGTCCTGGCTCGGCGGGCAAGTAAAGACCACGGTGGACTGGCACGACGTGGTGCGCGATCCTGAGATTGACATTGTGGTGGAAATGGTTGGGGTTCTCCCCGCGGCCCGCGCCATCGCCTTTGCAGCCGTCGACGCCGGCAAGCACCTGGTGACCGCAAACAAACAACTCGTCGCGGAACACGGCGTGGAACTTGCCGAACACGCCCACGCCGCGGGTGTCAGCCTGGGCATCGAAGCGTGCGTGGCGGGAGGTACCCCCATCCTGCATGCCATCCGCGAGGGATTGGCAGGCGAGCACTTCGTGGGCGTGTATGGCATTCTGAACGGCACCACGAATTACATCCTTACGGAAATGGAGCGCCGCGGCTGCAGCTTCGCCGAAGCGCTGGCCGAAGCTCAGCAAAAAGGCTATGCCGAGCCCGACCCTACCTTCGATGTCGAAGGGTATGACGCGCGCTACAAGATCGCTATCCTCGCCATGCTCTGCTTCGGTCAGGCCGTGGGCGTGGGAGAGATTCCGGCGGAGGGGATCACCGCCATCGAGCAGGTGGATTTTGCCTACGCCCGGCGCTTGCGCCACACTATTCGGCTGATCGCCTCAGCGCGCCGCCGCTCCCGAGACCGCCTGGAGATTTTCGTGCGGCCCATGATGATCCCCGCCAGCAGCCAACTGGCCAATGTGCTGGGCTCGCTCAACGGAGTCCTGCTGGTCGGGGACAAGGGCGGAAACACCACGCTCACAGGACGCGGCGCGGGCGGTGAACCCACCGGGGTTGCAGTGCTCTCCGACGTAATTCAAATCGCCCGCGCCATGGCGGCGGGCGGAACAGGCGCTACTCCGCTGGGCTACGAGACTTGGCAGCCCTCCAGAATCGCTCCCTCTTCCGACAACATCATTTCCGCCTACCTGCGCCTTGTGGTCCACGACCGCCCCGGCATCCTGGCGCGCGTCTGCACCCTGCTGGCGCGGCACGGTATCAACATCGACTCCGTGCTGCAAGAGCCCGCCATGCCCAAGAACCAACTGCCCTTTGTTATGACCCTCGAACCCCGACGCGAGAAGGACGTGTCGCAAGCTGTCGCTGAAATCGCCCGCCTGCCCTTCATGGCGCGTCCGCCCCTTATGATGCCCTTTGCGGACCTGCCGTAAGTTCAGTGACGAGTGACAAGTGACGAGTGACGAGCGAGAAATCGGGAGTCAGGATTCACGATTCAGGAGAAGAGCGTATCCAACGGAGAGTGATTGCGTTCGGGAAAGAGCGTCGAAGAGCAAGCCAATTGCGAACAGCGAGCTGCGGGGAGTAGTGAATGCTTTCTGCTTTCTGCTTTCTGCTTTCTGCCTACCTGCCTGGTGAGCCGGCTGGGACTCGAACCCAGAACCCCTGCCTTAAAAGGGCAGTGCTCCACCGTTGAGCTACCGGCCCACTCTTGATAAGCGCAAGCTCCGTCGTTCAATCATCCTGCCGCCAGGGGCGGCCGCGCTGCGTCTCGCTCGAAACTTAGGTGGAGGAGCGCCGGACAGCGTAGCGTAGCATTGCGTATGCTTACAACTTACACCAGCAGGAGCACACCCGTAAATACCAATCCTCAGCAGGGGCGCCGGGCGAATTTCGGGAGACAGTCATCTCCCGTCAGGATAGGGCCTTTCGATCAAGAGTTTCGGAACGAGAGATAGACTACCGCCAGCCGAGGCTTAGAGTCGGGCCTTCTCCAGGGCTGTTCCAGAACATTCCCCAAGCTTTCCTATTTTCGCATTCACAAAAAGGGCTTGCTTTTCG
>Ga0326727_10010709_pt1 | contig 21711 bp, 23 predicted proteins | sample MB2enrmetagenome_FD_207643 | JGI IMG/M metagenome (GOLD analysis project Ga0326727, IMG submission 207643) | Lab enriched peat soil microbial communities from McLean, Ithaca, NY, United States - MB29MY | ecosystem: Environmental > Terrestrial > Soil > Wetlands > Peat | place: USA: New York...
CCGCCCGACGTCGGGCGGTGGAAACTTGGTTACAACAAAACGGAGTGATCACCATCACTCAGAACAAAAAAGTGTTACCCATTTTTCCCGAAAAAACTGCTCATAATTAGGTTGCCCCCACACCTAACAAGGTGTTGTTTTATCGTTTAGATAAAGAGTTGACGGACAAGGTCCTGGAGGAGATTGTGGCCGACATGGAAGAAAAGAAGCAGAGCCGTCTAGAGAACTTCGCAAAGCTCGTTGCGATGATTGAGTCGGGTGAGGACCCAACAGCAGCGATTCGAAACCACTTGGAGACGGATGGCGAATTGGACGCATAATCGTGGGTTCCATAAGGGGGACGTCAAAATCAGCGCGGAGTTGTGTGCGCAGCACACTGCTCAGCGGTTCTCAAGTCCCCTTTCACGCAAACAGCCTTTCTTGCTGTTCGATGCGAAAATGGGAGTCGATGCTTTGCAGCACACCGCGGGCGGGGATTTGGGCGAGTTCTTTGGGTTCGACTTTGTGGAGGCCTCCGCCGTAAACGCGGCCTTCCGAAACCAGTTCGGCGGGGTTAATCCGCTTTAGTGCCTCGAAGCGGGTAGCACAGAGTTGTTCCGCCTTTTGGAACTACTCTGCGGTTTTTATCCGTTCAAGAAATCCTCAAAGTACTATTACCAATTTAGGACGGATTGCCAATTTACGAACCGCAGAGTAGGGCAAACGTCGCCCAACTCTGCGCTACCCGCTTGGCAAAGACTAAACTGCTGAGCACCGTTTTTAGGGTCAAGGAAGGGATTCCATGAACATCGTGCTCGTCATTCTCGTGATGTTCGTTTGCCCGGCTCTGTTCGTGGTGACTGAGGCAGCCACGTCACACCACCCCGTCAGCGTCTATTTCCTCATCGCGAAGTGGTACGTCTTCTGGGCGGTTGGGATCCGGATGTTCACAGCGGGCGTGTGGCAGGTGCTGCAGCCTGCGTTCACGGTCCGGGGAATCTTCGGGATTCAAAGCGCTGAGTCATACCCCTTCGTGCGGGAGGTTGGATTCGGAAACCTGTCCATGGGGACTCTGGGAATCTGGTCCCTGTATCGTCCTGGCTGGATTGTCCCCGCAGCGCTGGTCGGCGGCCTATATTACGGGCTGGCCGGACTGTTGCACGCCTTCAGGAAGGGCAAGAACGCGATGGAGGAGACGGTGATGATCTCCGACGCGTTTGCCTTTCTCGTGTTGCTGGTTGTGGTGGTGATGGGTTGGGCCTGAGCGGCCGCTTTCAGTTGCCTTCCAGCCTGATCTCACAAGACGCGTTTCACGGATCTTCGGACCAATTCGCCTCAGTTCCCCTGGCCGGTGGCAGCAGGGATCATCACGGCAGTATCACGGGCTACTCGGAAGCAAGCGCGGACCTGCTAGCTAAGGTCCGCGGTTTTTCGGCTTTAAATCCGCCTAGGCGGATCGAAGGGAAGCGGAACGCGATCGCTGCGCAGTCCGCAGAACCGTTCTTGGTCCTCCCCCTGACCCCTGTGTATTCCCGCATGCTCGACCACTTCCAGTAAAGCCGCGCACCTGAGGAGCAAGTCCTCCCGTTATAGATGCGCTGTCCACTCATCGCGTCTTCTGGTTACTGCTTCCCGGTTTCCCGGCGCAAGGCCTCGTGCAAGAGCATCTTGACGTAGGTTTGGTAGCCGATTCCCTTTTGTGCGGCCAGGGCGCGCGCCGTTCGGCCCCACAAAGGCACCCGTTGGCTGTTATTCTGTTCCGTCACTTCTGTTCCGCGTCGAGTCTGCCGCCGGTCCAACGGATGGCGTCTTGGACCAGCACGCGGTAGGCAGGGTAGAGATGCGCACTTTCACCGTGGCCGAGCTGGATGTAAACCACGCGCGATTTCGTGTAAGGGCTGATCCAGGCCACGGGGCCGTCACTGGTAGGCGCATCGGATTGGAGCAGCACTTTCACATTCGGTGAAATCCACATGCCCTTATAGGTTTCGTCCCACAGGTGCATGGTTCCGATATGGGACGTGATGGGGTGGCGCATGACCGGTCGAACACAAGCCTCTTGATCGTGTAGGTACGTCGATGCAGGCATAGAGCCGCCGGGTTTGAGAAGGTATTTCCCTCCGACTACCTCTTTGTACCACCATTCCCAGTCCTGATAATCAGCGATGGCGTGGTGGAGCACCACGACCCCTTTGCCCGCTTCCACGAAGTCGCGCAAGTTGGTTTTTTCGGTGTCGGTAATCTCCTGGGTAAAGTCGTAGAGCACCAGGACATCGTACTTTTTGCGGAGGTCGCCGCGGTAGGCCTCGTGATTCGAAAGGGCGTGGTCCCAGTGCAGGTCATCCGCTCCTTCAAAGACCGTGTAGAAGGTGGTGGCGTAGGGGTGACCGCCGGTGACCACCAGCACGCGAAGCGCGGGCGGCGCCGGGCTGGGAAGCGTGCCGGCGGATGAAAGCGTAACCGCGCCGGTGGCGGCCCATTCCGCGCCGCGTGCAAACGTGCTCACAAAACCACTTTCTTGCTGGGCGGACACATCGTGCCCCAGCGCGGTGTAAAGCGTGCGTCCCCGACCGTAGTTGACAGTCCAGATAACGGGCTCATCCTTGCCGGTGCCGCCATTGGCCGGGTCATCGAAAGCCGTCGCCAGAACGTGTGCAGCGGGGGACATCTGGGGACTATGGTAGAGCTCATCCGAAGTGCCGAAGGACTCTGCCAAACCGTTGGTGACGGGATGCTGGCGGTCGACGATCTTTACCGTGAAGCAGTGGCGCGGAGCGTGGCCGGTGGCGGGCGGTCCCAGCGTCCACCACCCGCCGATCATCTGCAAATACTCCGGCCAGGGCGGCTGCTTGAGGCCGGAGGGCCTGTGGTGGTCGGCCAAAACCTCAAGACCCGTGAAAGTGTAATTGGCGCCGTGCACCGCCACCAATCCTTTGCCCTGCTTGACGAAGTTTTCGACGGCCTTTTCCGTCACATCTCCCCAACGCGGGCCCTCATAGTCCAGCACCAGCAGATCATAGGCTGCCAGCGTTGCTGCTGTAACTCCGGCGGGCTCCTCTTCTACCCGCACGTCAAACCGGCCGCTGTCCACCAGAACTTTTCGCAGGAAAGGCGTGGTGGCGCGCCAATCATGATTGTTGCGGCCGGAGAAGATCAGCACGCGAATTTTTCCCGGCTGGAAGAAAGGGATAGTGTCCTGGGCGATGCCCAGCGTGGGGCTGAACGGCGTTCGGCCTGGGGAGAAGGCCAACCCCAGCGCGATGCAGAAAGCGAAGAATAATGATGCATGGCAATGAATTCGATTCATGATTTGCCCTTTTCTACTGTGCAGTGCATATTGCGGTCTCAGCGATGACCGGGAACACGCAGGCCCGTCAGGGCCGATAGAATGTGGCCCACGGCAACTATTTTCTCACCGAGGCCTCCAACTGAAGGCGCACCTCTTGGCCGGGCGGCAGGGTGACGGCGAGCGCGAGGCACTCGAATCCCGGAACCAGATTGAACGTCCGCTCTTTCGGCCCGGTTTCGAAGCCTTGAGCGGCATCCGTGCGGACGACCAGGCTACCCATAGGCTTCGTGATCCGAATGGTTTGGGCATCGGGTTGTTCGACGACTTCACCAGCTCGCGAGACGACCGGAAGGATGAACCGCGCCGCCGGGGAAGAATCTGTGGCACTGGCCACGATCTCCACGGCAGATTCGGTCAGGCGGTAGACAAGGTGATAGCGCAGCTCCCCGCCGGGAGGGGGTTGGTGTGCAGCCGTAAGCATGCGGCCCTGGACGTCGAAAACAATCTTATCGGGAGAATCGTTGGCCGTCAGCACGGCCGCAAAGTCGCTGAGGCTGGTGTAGATGAGATTGCTCGCGAGCTCGATGCGGGGAGTCAACGTCATGTGGGCAGGGTTGCGAAACGCTTGCTGATTGGTGGGTTCGATCATCTCATATACCGTCGGGCTGGCCACCGAGATGGGGCCGAGACTGCGATGGAAGAGAATCGTCAGGGCTCCGCCCGTGGCATGCCCCCCCGTGTAAGGGCTTCCATGCTCGGCATACTCGTAATCGTACTCCGTAACCGTTGCGCGCCATTCCCCGATGGCCGCCAGGTGGGCGCCGATTTCGGGGTAGCTTTTTACACCGTAGGCTTCATCGCGAGGCAGAGGAAGCCGCTGGGCGGACTCCGCGCCGTCGTGATCGAGCACCGTGGCCAGCGCTTTAGCGTGTGTTAACGTGTGATGGATACAGGGCGGGTCCCCGTGCTGATCGTAATCCGGGCCGCCATAGAGGAGGCCATCGCGGGTACAGGCCGCCATCAATTCCAGGTTACGCCGTGCCACCTCGTTAAACTTGGGTTCGTAGGGCGCCAGGAAGACGTAGCCGGGGAAACACCCATCGCTGGTGCGGCTTCCCCACCAGGTCCACTTGAAGTTGCGGGTGCCCCAACTGTTGTCCCAGCCGCCATCGGGAAGCATAAACTCCATATGCGTTCGCAGAGCGGCGATGACCTGATCAAGGACCGGCTTGTCCTGGGTTAGCAACGCATAAAGCGCCAGCGAGGGGAGAGACTCCTCCACGTTATACCCCAAGTCGACAGGACGGCAATGCTTGGGAGTGAGTGACCGGGCTGGATGACCTTCTCCGAAGAGCAAACCGTTGGCAGTGAAGTATTCCAGGCTCGCGTGCGCCATGCTCCGCGCGCGTTCGAGATAGTGCGAATTCTGCAAAACCTGGCTGCACAGCGCAAACGCGTAGGATGAAGTGACGGGATAATTGATGTTGCCGGTTTCGATGGTTATGAAGCCGTCGAGGAACTTCGCGGCTCGATCCAGGCGCGCGGTCCAGCGTTGGCGCGTGGCGGCATCCAGAAGGGATCCGTGGCGGTGGAGCGCTTCGGCCAGGGCAACGGCATGGAATACCGTGATGCCCTGCCAGGAATTAAGATTGACGTCGTTGATCCAACTGCCGTCGGGTTGACTTACCTGTCGTTCCGACCATTCGTGCACCAGAAGGGCAGCGCGGAGGTATTTGGGGTCCCCCGAGGTGTGAGCCATGCGCAGCAGTGGGTAAACGGCATCGCCGCAGCGTCCGTGGACCAGCGCGCAGGCCGGACACAGAAAGCCCCCCTCAAGCGCCGGGTCGTGGATTTCCGTCACCTGGTGCGCCAGCAGCCCGTCGCACCATTTCTGCAAGAGCTCCGAATAGAGACTCGCCTTTGGTGGTGCAGCGTGGGGAGGCGTAGATACCTCGCGCTGTGCGGCTGAACCAGCCTGCGGGAAGGCCTGTATGGCGCCTAATGAAGTTGCTCCCGTCGTGGATAATTGCAGGAATTTGCGGCGAGTCAGTTCTTTGCCGGAATCATGTTTTGTCACGGCGAAATGCTAGGCGAATGCTCTCTTCATGTCAAGCGTGCGCGGAACAGCGTGCGCGTAGCGCGCCGGTCTGATGAGGGGCTTTGCGATTTTGGATAATCCGCTAACGCCCAAACATGCTCGGGGCATTTCGGTAGTTCGGCCCTTATACGCCCTTGTGGCGCCCACTGGACGTGAAGGCGACTTATCCGGCCGCCGCCGGATCCTGCTCTAACGGGTTGAGGCACTGCCCGAGTCCTAAGACCAACCCTATCAAGCTACTGCGGGCCTTAACTCTATTTAGTAAATTATTTCAAATATTCCAGATTTAACTTGACAAAGCAAGTTAATTAAGCTACTCTGGATAAGGAGATGAGACCGTATTCCCACCTTCCAGGTCATCTGAACTAAGTCAGGTCATCTGCAATCGCACCTCTTAGGCGAGATCCAAGGAGGTCCCCATGTTTGCTCGGAGCGTTTCCCTTCATCTAAAACCCAATCGTGTGGAGGAGTTCACGCGCATCATCGAGAACGAAGTCATTCCGATGATGCGTGGGCTGAAAGGCTTCCAGGACAAGATCGTTTTGGTTGCCTCAGGTGGACTGGAAGCGATTGGCCTGAGCTTCTGGGCTGAGAAAGAGGATGCAGAAGCCTACGGTCGCGGAATGTTTCGAGAAGTCCTGAAGGCCCTGGCGACGGTCATTGAGGGGACTTCTCGTGTTGAAACGCGCGTGGTTTCAAACTCGACGCTCCACAAGATCGCCGCTCACATGGCAGCCTGAGGGAGATGGCTGTATTTGTTCGGTGAGGGTGGCTGACTCCGGCCGCCTTCTTTTCCCGGGAAGAAAAAGTTAGGAGAAGCGAGGTATCCAATGCTTACGAGAATCATGCATCAATGTTTCCTGCCGGTCGGGCTCCTGGCGCTTCTGTGGCCCTCGCTGGGGGAACTCTACGTACGGATAGGAGCCGCGGCTTGTTTGGCAGGCCTCTGGGCCCTCCAGGTAAACCGCAGTAAGTACCTTCGCCAGGCCGCCTACGCGACGGCATCGCCGTTAAGGTGAAATACGAGAATTAAGATCAACTGAACTTATCGTGAGAGGAGACTCAAGATGAACTTTAGACCGCTGCATGATCGAATTCTGATAAAGCGCATTGAAGAGAAGGAGACGGTGAAGGGCGGAATTATCATTCCCGACTCCGCCAAAGAGAAACCGCAAGAAGGCGAAGTGATCGCCGTCGGAAACGGGAAGATGACCGAAGAGGGGAAGGTCGTTCCCCTGGACGTGAAGGCGGGGGATCGCATCCTTTTCGGCAAGTACTCTGGCTCAGAAATCAAGATGGACGACGAAGAGTATCTGATCTTGAAGGAGGAAGAAGTGCTGGGCGTCGTGGAAGGCAAGGCGGCTACCGCGAGCAAGAAGAAATAGGTTGATAGCCGGTGCTCAGCAGCCCGGTGGGTATAACGCCGCGGGGTGCTGCCGCAACCGAACAGCGACAAAAGAAGACATCGAAATCCTGGAGGAATTGACTATGGCAAACGCAAAGCAAATTGTACATGGCGAAGAGAGCCGTCACGCGATTCTCCGCGGAGTGAATCAACTGGCGGATGTCGTAAAGATTACGTTGGGTCCCAGAGGCCGCAACGTGGTTCTGAATAGGAAATTCGGTGCTCCGACGATCACCAAGGACGGCGTGACGGTGGCGAAGGAAATCGAGCTACAGGACCCCCTCGAGAATATGGGCGCGCAGATGGTGCGCGAGGTCGCATCCAAGACTTCTGACGTGGCCGGCGACGGCACCACTACCGCCACCGTTCTCGCCCAGGCGATCTTCCGGGAGGGCGCAAAGACGGTTGCTGCGGGCGCTAACCCCATGGCCGTGAAGCGCGGCATCGAAAGCGCGGTGCGCACCATTTGCGGTTACGATGAGACCGGCAAGGACGGTAACAAGAAGCACGTCAAGGGCGAGATCGACAAGATCTCGAAGCCGGTCGAGGGCGCGATGATCGCACAAGTGGGCGCGGTTTCCGCCAACAACGATTACTCCATCGGCAACATCATCGCCGAAGCCATGAAGAAGGTCGGCAAGGATGGCGTTATCACGGTCGAGGAAGCCAAGACCATGGAGACGACACTCGAAGTGGTCGAGGGGATGCGGTTTGACCGCGGTTATCTCTCTCCTTACTTTGTTACTGACCCCGAGCGGATGGAGTGCGTGATGGAAAACGCACTGGTCCTTATCCACGAGAAGAAGATCAGCTCGATGAAGGACCTGCTTCCGCTGCTCGAGCAGATCGCCAAAGCCGGCAAGCCGCTGTTGATCATCGCCGAGGAAGTTGAGGGCGAGGCCCTGGCAACGCTGGTGGTGAACAAGCTGCGCGGGACCCTCCAGTGCTGCGCGGTGAAGGCGCCGGGCTTTGGCGATCGCCGCAAGGCCATGCTTGAAGACATCGCCATCCTGACGGACGGCAAGGCCATTTCCGAGGACCTAGGCATCAAGCTCGAAAACGTGAAGCTTGACGACCTCGGCGAAGCCAAAAAGATCACCATTGACAAAGACAACACCACCATCATTGAGGGCGCCGGCAAGAGCGCTGACATCGAGGGCCGCGTCAAACAGCTTCGGGCTCAGGTGGAGGAGACCACGTCCGACTATGACCGCGAGAAGTTGCAGGAACGCCTTGCCAAGCTCGTGGGCGGCGTCGCGCAGATTAAGGTGGGTGCGGCCACCGAGACCGAGATGAAGGAAAAGAAAGCTCGTGTCGAGGATGCCATGCACGCCACCAAGGCGGCCGTCGAGGAGGGCATCGTGCCCGGCGGCGGAGTGGCGCTGGTGCGCTGCATCCCCGCCCTCCGTAAGCTGAAGGCCGAGGGCGACGAGCAAATTGGCATCAACATCGTTACACGCGCGCTCGAAGAGCCTCTCCGCATGATCGTCGCCAACGCCGGCCATGAAGGCGCGGTGGTGGTGGAGAAAGTGAAGTTGAACAACAACCAAAACTATGGCTTCAACGCGGAGACCGAGAGCTTCGCAGACCTCGTCGCGGATGGCGTCATCGACCCTACCAAAGTCACCCGTGCCGCGCTCCAGAATGCTGCGTCCATTGCATCGTTGCTGCTCACCACTGAGGCTACGGTCTGCGAGTACCCGGAAGAAAAAGATAAGGCTCCGGCAGGATCTCCGGGAGGCATGGGCGGAGGGATGTACTGATATGAGAATTCAGATTCGGCGAACTCGCTGCTTGCGGTTCTTCGGCCGAAACAGAGCCTCTCAGCACCTGGCGGGATGCCTTTCGTCAGCACCATGTGGTTCCAATCTTCGAAGGGATTTATTCAAGAGGAGACTCAACACGCAACTCGACAAGGCCTTGCAGTTTGCGGTGATGCAATTTTGGGAGGATTTGACGCGAGATCCCGAGCCCTGCTCCATCCGGGTGGAATACCAAGGTAAGCCAGGAACCCCTTTGGATTCTCTGCGGATCTGGTCGGATTGGGGCGGGGGTTACCAGCGTTTGGTTTGCGACTACTGGACACGCACCTCCCCGGCCCATCCAAGCGGAATGCGCTTCACGAACGGATACCACTCTGACGGGTTGGGTCAGGCCCTGGACTTCATCATGAAGAATCAGGATCGATTCACGCGTCGTGCCGATGCTTGCCGCGATGGCATGGTTCTGATTTACCCGCCCACCGGAGATCAACAGGCGGAAGACGCCGCTTCGATGGCTGAAAGCCATGGCATCGCCACGAGCTTCGTGGGCGCTGGGGTTGAAAGGGTGCCACTCTCCGGGATGTCGCTGACAGACCTCCACCCGGGAAGCGAGTCGCTGTGAGGCGGTAAGCGTGGTGGCCCTGAGCGCACGGGCAAAGTGAGGATAAAACTAATGGCACGAACAATCGAGATCGGGACGCTCCTCATCAAGGAGGGCACGCCTTTACCGGAAACCTTATGCCTGGTGGACGGCCACCGAACGGAAGTGGTGGGGTGATGGAACGTCAGCTACGCGGCGCACGGCTTAGCCCTCCACGGGCAACCCCCGGCAGCTTCAGTCTTCTATTTTGAGGAGATTCTTGACTTCGCGCACACCCGGCGCGGCCCAGGCAGCCCGCTCGGCGTTCTGATACTCCTCCCAAGTGCGAACGGTCCCAGTGAGAATGACCTTACCACCTTCGGCCTTCACCGTGATCCTCTTCGCCTCAACAACCGCGCTGCGTTGGAAAGCTGCTTCGATCTTTGCCTTGACCTCGGTTGGCTCCACCTCCGGTTTGAGGACGATCTGGTTGTTGACAGCCGTGACCCCCGCTAAGTGGAGCACGACTTGGAGTGCGATCTCCCTCTCGAATTGCTTCTCAACCTCGCCTTCCAGAGTGATCCGCCCTTTTTCTACTCTCACCTTAATGCGGTTTTGCGGCACGTGGGCATGCCATTTGAGTGCGTTCTCTGCCGCCCGGGCAAGATCCGCGTCGGTTAGCTCGCGGAAGCGAGTAGGTTCAACTCTTATCTCATCGGCCAACGCCTTGACGCCAGACACTCGCTTGGCGGCCCCTTCGGCCGCCCACTTCTCCGCGAAGGATTCAACACAACCGGCGAGGGTCACCAGGCCATCCTTCACTTCGACCCGAATCTGCGTGGCATTGACAGCCGGGTCCCACTTGAGTTCGTCCAAAACATCTCTTTGCAATTCCACGTCACTCTTCATAGGGTCGCTCCTTTCGCTATACCCATGCTGTTCGATCAGTTACATTCCTCCGCAGGTCACGATGCGCTTTTTGCCGATCGCGTCCGGTCCTGCCGTGGCAGATCGAGTTTATCCGGTTCTTCCACCCGGAACGGAACCAGTCCGGCTTGCACTTCCGCTTGTGCAATCTGGGTGGCGCGCTTCGACGGTGTCTGGATTAACGGCCTAGCGCCTGATGCCAATTGTCGTGCGTGCGCGGCCGCGACCAGAATGAAACGAAACTTGCTGTCAATTCCCTGCGGAAAATCCATCCAGCTTAGCCTCCAAACTGGAATTCCATTTTCGCCTTCCAGAGGCTGCGATTATACATCCACTCGTCTCCCCTTGAACGATGCGTTAGGAACGAAAGACGTTAGTGCTGTATCGGAAGCGCGCCGACGAAAAACGGTCGGGGATCGCCATGAGCAGAACGGCGCACTTTCGATACAGCCGTTTGAACGAAGCCGCGTCACGACGCTATGGGGTTTGAATCGTGTTTTTCGTGCAGGGTGGGAGGGCGGGGCACGAGAAAGGCGTGGGGGACGGGCGGCGAAGCGAGGCAGCAGAGGTGATTGGAGTTTTGATGGACCTCGATAGAATGCGAAGGAGGGGCAGTGAAAGAGTGTTGCGGGCTCCAACAGGCACACGAAGAGTGCTGGCGCTGAAAGCCCTGAGCCTTTTGGGAATGGCCGCGAGCGTTTCATCAGTTCCTCGCTAGGGGGAGGGGTGGAGAACGGAGAGTGATCTGGGCGGCGCTCAGTCGCTCCAAGATGATCATCGGGCCGCCGCATTTACCCCGGCAACACCTAGGGTGAGCGGTGGCAGGAACGATCGATTGTCCCTCTCCAGGCCGTCCTTCGTGGAACAGCGGGGGTTCTATGTTCAGGCCGTATGTTGTTCGGGACGTTTCAACGTGCAACCCTTGCGGCTGCGCCGCTTGCTGAAGACGGCGAGCGTATTTTCTATCGTGAGAGATCCGCCGTTGCCGAGTGGTCTGGGGCAGGAGTCAACGAGGACGCCCAATTAAGCCGCCCTTGGGAATGCCGCTGTCTAGTCGCCATGTTGGGGAGTTTGCTCCCCCGCGACACTTGCCTCTGCCGTGAGCGGTGCAGGTATAGCTCTGCACGATCTTGCCGTCCACAACCTCGAAAATCTAAGCAGAGCGAAAATGCAAAGGGTCTCTGAGGTTTTGCAGCTCACGGTAATAGTAAAGGGCGAGGGGTCGTTTTCCGCTGAAACCGAGCTTCTTAAGGAACCGGATTTCCTCTTTCGTAGCATCCCCGCTGAGGGAGGCATCCTGAAGGAATTCCTTGAGGGCCGGCTCTTCCTGGAAGGGCGGTTCGGGCTGCCTTTCGACATACTCGAATTTCTTAGGGGGCCCCGGGACGACTCGGTGGTTCAAGACTACATCAATACCAAAGGTAGCCAGGTCGATGTCCCAGGATGCAAGCAGCGGCTGTAAGAAGGATGCACAGTGTTCGGCCGACACGTTGAAGACCTCCGCATCCAGAAATTCCAGAATGCCGACGCGCGTTTGTTCATAGCTTCGTTTGCTGAGCCGAGCCACTCTGCGAAGCCACTTCTCATTTTTCAGTTCTTGTTTGGCGACTGCCTTCACCACATCCAGAAGCTTTTGGGTGACCAGGCGTTCGAGTTCGCCGAAAGGTTGCTGCTCAAAGATCGCGCGTACAGGCTTTGCCTTGTCGGGGTGACATTTGCGGAGAACCAATTCCCGGACCTCCTTGAAAAGGGGTACGGGGGGATCAAGCAGTTCTTTCTTGATCGCCTGTTTACGTTGGAAGTCCGCGATGCGAGCGAGTTCGCCCTTCGTGAACCCCAGCAATTCTCCCATCTTGTCATAGATATCCGTCCGATCTGGGGCAGGAGGCCCCTTTTTCCCGGCCAGCAATTGCGAAATGTAAGACTCGGTGACCCGTGCGGCGATCGCCAGGTCCCGTTGTTCCAGCCCTAACTGCGTGAGGCGCTGGCGTAGTATCAAGGCTAAATCCATGGGTTTCTCCCGTACTTAACCAAATATGATTAATCCACCATCCAGATTAACAGATTTCACTTGACAAGACAAGTTAATTCGTCTAGGCTGAGAAGTGAAGTTGAGCCTCTCTCCCCTCACCTTTTAGTTCATCTGAGCCGAGTCAGGTCATCTGTCCACCCTCCCTTGTCCGGTGACAAGGAATTCGTGTCGGAGAAGAAACGAGGATTCCGAAACAGGTCGGACTCCGGGAAGCGTGTCGCTGTGAAGCCGTAAGCGTGGTGGCCCGGAGCGCACGGGCAAAGTGAGGATAAAACTAATGGCACGGACAATCGAGATCGGGACGCTCCTCGTCAAGACGGACGCCATTTTGCCGGAAAGCTTACCCTTAGAAAGCGATCCGTATTTGAAGGGTTGGAGAGTGGTCAAGAATCTGAGTAGCTCTGAACTGGACCGGAAACTCTGTGAGGTGGGATGGGCCTTTTTCTACATGGCCGGTGAGGTCACTGCGATGGCCTTCGGTGCTGATTCAGAGAAAACCACCCGCAGGGCGGTTAAACAGGTGATTGCAAACCTGAAATCCGACAGATTCAACTGCCTGGAGATTTCCCGAGTGGCCGCGAAGAGTTTCCTGGGGCTGCCCTACGTCACTGTCGCTGGCCATGCGCGACATATCCAGGAAGGTATTCATCTCTTCCGCGCCCAACCCATTGCGGAATGGAAGCAAGCGAACTTGGCGGCCATCGGAGTAGAAGTGCAATCGTAAAGTATCAAGTCCCCTGAAGGAGGACTTCCATGATCAACGCTCGCAGACTGGTAGTTTTGGTTATAGGGGCCGTGCTGGTGGCGGCGCCCTTGATTCGCTCGCAGGATGTGAAGACGTCTAAGGCAGAGGTGGTCCTCATACAACCGCTGCCGATCCAAGCCCTGGGGTGGCAGCGCGGGCACGTGTTCGACGGTTGGCTGCAAGCGGTCCCTGTTTCGGCGCCTGCCATGGGCGCACTGGATCTTTCCCGTTACCGGAATTTTCAGTTTGGTGAGACACTGCCGGCACTCGCGAAACAGGCAGGCCTAGAACCGTCTGACGTGAGGCTGATCCATGCCCGTCCGGCGGTCATTCAAGAACTGGAATGGCCGATCTGGCTCTCCGGCGGGTCTTCCTCGCAAACGGACCCGGTCAAGACTATCCTGTTCAGCTTTTACAACGGGGAACTCTTTCGAATCGTGGTCAATTACGATCAGAATGAAACCGAAGGGCTGACTACCGAGGACATGATCCAAGCGATCTCGGCCAAGTACGGAACTGCCACCAAGCCTGCTGGCACCGAGATCACCTTTTCCACGAGTCAAGTTTACAACGATAGCGAACCCATCATCGCACGTTGGCAAGACGCCCAGTACTCGTTTAACCTGTATCGCTCCGCTTACCAACCGAGTTTTGGAATGATCGCATTCTCGAAAAGACTGGATGCCCTGGCCCGCACCGCGACCACAGAAGCCAACCGGTTAGAGGCGCAAACGGCGCCTCAGCGGGAGATTCAACGTCAACAGAAGGAAGACGACGAGAACCACGAAGCGCTGGAAAAAGCCAGGCAAGAGAACAAGAGCAACTTCCGTCCTTAGCGTTCAGCAATGAAAGCAACTCCCATGAAGGAAGAAATCTCAGCGCTCCTGTTGCACCAACCCACCGAATCACAGCGCGTGCTGAAACAGGCTCTGGAAGGTCGATCGATCAAGGTCAATTGGCTGCAAAATTACCGGGAGGCTTTGCCGCTGCTCAGAGGGGCCGATCCACCCCACCTGGTCTTTACGGAAGCGCTGCTTCCTGACGGGACCTGGGTGGACGTCGTCAAGCTGGCGCTTGAGGCCGTTGAACCCGTGAGGGTCATCGTGGTGTCGCGCCTCATCGATGTCAGGCTCTATGTGCAGACGATGGCCGGCGGGGCTTTTGACTTCATTGTGCCTCCCATGACCAGCGATGAACTCGCTCACGTCCTGGCATGCGCAGTAGAGAGTGTTTTGAATCTGCGGCAAACGCAGGCCATGGCAACGGCCGAAGCGCACGGTCAGAAAATCACTGACCGTGACTACCTGCGCTGCCCCAGCATCTAGCATCTGACACCCAGTAACGCGTTGAGATGCGCCAGGCTGCGGGCGGCCTGCTGCTCAGTGCCGCACTCGACGGAGAGCACACCGCGGAAGTTCGCGCCCCGCAAAATCGCAATGACCCACTGCCAATCGATGACGCCATCCCCGCAGGCGCATCCCACCGGCGTCCCGGTCACCTTGCCGCGTTCTGCATCGGCGTGCTCAAGGGTAATATCCTTGGCGTGGACTTGAACCAGCAAGGGACAGACGGCCTTCAGCCCCTCGTAAGGGTCGCCGCCCGCCAAGTACACGTTTCCGGTATCGTAATTGATGCGCAAAAGCGGCGAATCCACGAGGCCGGCGATTTTCAGCAGTCCTTCCGTGGTGCGGGAAATGTTCTGGTGCGGTTCTATGCCGATGAAAACCCGGTAGCGCTCAGCCGTTCGCAGCACCGTTGAGAGCGTGTACTTCATGACTTGAAAAGCTTCATCCATGCTCACGCAAGTGGGGCGAATACCTTCATCGGTGTTGACGACGGGGGCGCCGATGGCGGCATTTCTGCGGGTCCGATCCGGGGAAGGCACCATCAAGAACGTAGAGCGGGTAGCCGCGCTCGGTGATTTTCTGACCTTGGGTTCTTCTGGCGGTGGTCGAGTTATAACAATTTGCCTTGGACAAGGCTGCGGTGGCGGCGTGCCCAAATCAAATTGATTACGTGCAATTGCCCTTGGGGGACCGCGCATGAGGAAAGCCCACGGTCAAAAAATCATTGACCGTGGCTGCGTGCTTGCTCCCTGCCAAGATTATTCTCCTCCTTGAAAGATGTGGAGTATCGAGAACAACAGCGCTAGAATGGGTGCCGTAGAAAGCCCTTTCTCTGCTCACGTAATGCGGAAGTCACGCCAACATACGACGAGGGGGTATCTTACTATGACCTCACGGACCAAGATTCTACTGATGGTTTTAGTGGGCGCGGCGGTGAGCCTGGGAACCTTACTGGCTCAGGCTCAGAAGAAACCCGCCATCCCCTACCCCGCCTATCCCAACGATCCCCGCAAGTGGAGGCACGCCAGAACGATGGTGATCTTCAGCAAAGAGAACAAACTGTATGACAGGTTTGGAGGCCTCCACAACATTTATGTGAATGATATCGGCTGGCCCTCGCTAAAGGATCGCAGAGCATACGCGGATGGTTCGATGTTCGCCCTTGAACTCTTTGACATCAGCACCCCCCAGGGGGCGATCGAGCCTCGGGGACGGAAGGCCCTTTACTTGATGAAGAAGAATTCCAAGCTTTATCCGGACACTGGGGGCTGGGGCTTTGAAGTTTTCCAGGACGATCAAACAACGGGTTCTGTGAAGGATATGAAAGAGTGTTTTAGCTGCCACGTAACGCAGAAGAGCACCGACTACGTTTATGCAGTGTATATGCAGTAGGTGCAGCACTCAGGCAGTCGGACTGGACGCCGGTTCCGCCGGGGTGGAAGCCAAGTGGGTCCATGCGTGACCCGGCATGAGTCTGGCCCGTGGCCGTCCGGAAATGTTGTGCCGTCCGTCTTGACAAGTATGATGTGCCCGTCTTGGTAAACGTTCGCCGGATCGGGAGCCGCAGGCGTGCCGGTGAAGTGCGCCAGTGCCAGGAGCAAGGCCTAAAAGCCGCGGACCTTGGGGAGCAGGTCCGCGCTACAATCTGCGAGTACTTGGCCGTGTTGTCGCCAAACTGTACATGGGGTCTGGGCTGTCATTTCTGCGGGTCCGATCCAGGGAAGGCACCATCAAGAACGTAGAGCGGGTAGCTGCGGTCAGTGATTTTCTGACCACAGGTTCTTCTGGCGGTGGTCGAGTTATGACCATTTTGCCTTGGACAAGGCTGCGGTGGCGGCGTGCTCAATTCAAATTGATTACGTGCAATTGCCCTTGGGGTACCGCGCATGAGGAAAGCCCACGGTCAAAAAATCACTGACCGTGGCTGCGGGCCCCAACACCTAACATCTGACACCCAGCAACCCGTTGAGATGCGCCAGGCTGCGGGCGGCCTGCTGCTCAGTGCCGCACTCGACGGAGAGCACGCCGCGGAAGTTCGCGCCGCGCAAGATCGCGATGACTCGCTGCCAGTCGATGACGCCATCTCCGCAGGCGCATCCCACCGGCGTCCCGGTCACCTTGCCGCGTTCCGCATCGGCGTGCTCAAGGGTAATATCCTTGGCGTGGACGTGGACCAGCAAAGGACAGACGGCCTTCAGTCCCTCGTAAGGGTCGCCGCCTGCCAAGTACACGTTTCCGGTATCGTAATTGATACGTAAGAGCGGCGAATCCACAAGGCCGGCCAGTTTCAGCAGTCCCTCCGTGGTGCGGGAAATGCTTTGGTGCGGTTCTATGCCAATAAAAACCCGGTAGCGCTCAGCCGTTCGCAGCACCGTTGAGAGCGTGTACTTCATGACTTGAAAAGCTTCATCCATGCTCACCCAAGTGGGGCGGATCCCCTCATCGGTATTGACGACGGGCGCGCCGATGGCGGCGGCGAGGCGAATGGCCTTCTGCAAATAGGGCACGCTAATTTCCGGCCGCATCAGCGGGCAATGCGCGCTCAAGCCGGAGGGCTTTACCCCGTTTTGATCGAGGATATCCTTCATTTCTCCGGGGTCGTCATCGAGAGAAAAAGAATGAAAATAGCCCGCCTCGCTCAGGAGCTCCCGCCCGTTGTGGACCATCGGCTCCACGTACTTGTAACCCAATTTCGCGGCTACCTCTACTCCAGCGGCAAAGCCCTTGTCCTGTGAGCGGATGAATTCCATGTTGATGCCGACTTCGATGCTCATACCTCCCACTCCTTCTGCCAAGTGGCCCGGCTCCGCTGCTTATATGCGAGGTTGCCGATATGGCAGGCCATTGCCGAATAGTGTCCGCTCACCACGTCGGCATTGGGTTGCTGGCGGCTGCGCATGCAGTCCAGCCAATTGTTCATGTGCGTATCTTTCACGCCGGGCACGGTGGCTTCAGGGGCTTGCGAATTCGTTTTGCTGGGGATGAAATGGTAGCCGTAGCGGAAGATCGAGAGCCTTCCTCCGGTGCCCATGAAGACGATATCCTCTCCCCCTTTGTTGATCATATCAGTGATGGTGGCTTCAAACGTCACGTTGAGCTTCTGGGGATATTCCACGATGAAGTTAACGTTGTCGGGGGTATCGCGTCCGTCGTCGTAAAGGTAAATTCCTCCGCCCGCCACGGCCGCCAGGGGACGAGTCAAGTTCAGGAACCAGTGGACCACGTCGACCATGTGCACGAACAGGCCGCCGCTCTGGCCGCCCGTGGAGAAATCCCAGTAAGCGAAGCGGTTGAAATAGCGCCTGGGATCCCAAGGGATTTTGGGAAGCCAGCCAAGGCAGGCATCCCAGTCGAGCCCCGCGGGTTTCTGCTCCATGCCGGGGGGGACGGGCGTCAAATAACCGCTGTTGCCGTTCCAGTAAGTCCTGACCATGTTGACTTCGCCGATCGCGCCGGTATCGAAATACTCCTGCTTGGCTTCGGCGAAATGGGCCGTCGTCCGCTGCTGCACCCCCACTTGCAAAATGCGCTTATTCTCACGCACGGCGCGCACCAGGGGCGGCCCCTGCTCGGGCAACGAGGTCATGGGCTTTTCCACGTAAACATCCTTGCCGGCCTTGCAGGCTTCAATAGCAATCTGGGAGTGCATGTGGTCGAACGTCGCTACGATAACCCCGTCGATGTCCTTGCGATTGAGCAATTGGTGATAATCGGCGTATTTCTCGACACGGGTTCCGGCCACTTTCTCGGCGGCGTCCCGCCGGGCGTCATAGATGTCGGAAATCGCGACCCATTCGATGTTGCCGGCTTCGTTCGCCCTGGTCATCAAGTATTGTCCGCGCTGGCCCGAGCCGATGATACCGAGGCGAATTCGGTCATTCGCTCCCCAAACGCGCAGGGCCGCAGCGGCGGTGGCCGCGCCGACCATAAAAGTCCTTCGCGAAATATTGTTTGTCACTGCGATTTTCCTCCCTTGCCGGAAATGCGACTCTCGGTGTTTCCAGAGCCGGGACGATGAGGGACCCTTGCACACTACGAACTTAGGATTGGCGAGAGCGGGGTCGAGGAGTTTTCTTGGGCGATCCGGAGCTCTCTTTCTGGTCCTCGGACGGGCAAAAGTATACACCTCCCGGTAAGCAAAGCAAGTAGACGCGTCCGTAGCGGGTTGCCAGGCCGGGTGGCGCAGAGTGCAGCTCTGCGACCCATCAGTGGCGCTCAGCAATCGGAACTACGCTAACTTTTGGACAGATCAACTCCAGAGAAGTGCTTGCAGGCATCGAGTAGCTTCTCCTGCCGTTCCACATCGCGGGACGCGGGGTTAGGTGCACGGAGCCGCAGGTGATAGAAGTACTCGCCTGTGACCTTCGCGGCAGGGTCATCGCTCGCCACAAGCCACACCTGGGTGCGGTGGGCAGCATCCAGGTCATCTGGCGCTCCCGGACCTCCCATTTTCGTCGCCACCCAGCCGGGCTCGAGAGCGTTGGAGAGAACATTCGGCCAGAGGCGCGCGACGGCGAAGGCCAGGAGCACGTCGTGCAGCTTGGTATCGGCATACACCTGTTGTCCTTGCCATGGGCGGTGCTCCCACGCCAGATCCTTCAGAGTTGTATCCCCGCTGCGGTGAAGGCCGGAACTCAGATAGACGAGGCGCTTGGGTCGCTGGATCAGGGCGGTCAGGATGTACGGTGCGAGCGTGTTGACGGCGAAAACATGAGGCAGGCCATCTTCGGTTGCGATGCGCCGGGGCTCCCGATAGCCGACGGCCGCATTGTGAATGACTCCATCGAAGGAGCCCAGCCGGTTCACCTGCTCGGCCACGCTGCGAGTCTGCGCGATGCTCGAGAGATCACCGATGACCACGGCCTCCGCGCCCGGCACGGCGGCGAGCGCTTCCTCGCCCCGCCGCTCATTGCGCGCCTGCAGAACTACCCGGTGTCCCTGCTCAATGAGGAGCTGGGCGGCCATCCGGCCAAGCCCGTCGGAAGAACCTGTAATGAACACCCGCGCCATGATTGCTAACCCCCTTGGGCGTCCTCAGCTTACTTCTCCGCCAAACCAAAGCAATAAAGTCTTGAGTCGTGGTCCACGGCGTACACGCGGCCGTCCGCAACGGCCAATCCACTGAAGTGAACCCAACTGGCGATGGTATCGCCGCTTTGGTAAAGGACCCGCCCGGTTTTGGCGTCGAGCGCATACAGAACGGCGTTGTGGGTATTCTGGCTTCGCTGCTGGTCCGTCAGGAGCTTCTGGCCGGAATAGATTATGACGCTGGGCCCGGTGGTTTGCTGCGTGTTCTCTCCAGTCGAGAGCGCAAAGATTACGCCGTTGGCGATGGCGACGGGTTCCGGAACGTCAAAGTCACCGGAAATCCACGCGGGATCGAGTGTTGGCTTGTGCGTCGATGGATCGGTTGCCAGTTTGAAAGCCATGATGCAGCCGTGAGGATTGGCGCCCTGAGTCACGGGAAAGTGTGGCGCTTCCTTCGAGACCGGCCCCCAGATGGGGACATAGAGCCAAGTGGTGCCCTCCTCATCCCGCCAAGAGGAGAGTTCTCCCCAGATGCCCATCATTTCAAACTCAAGATTGTCATTGGCCAGCTTTTGGCGGTAAAGCGGCGTCTGGTGGTCCGCTGCGCCCAAGGAATCAGCGTCCAGCACGTAGAGGGCGCCTTCCTTTCCGCCCCCGGCCACCAGGCGATCGCTGTGATAAGGGAACCAGATGAGGGTGGAAGCCGCGATATCTAGATCGTATTTGGTGAGCTGTTGGAAATTGAGAGGTGAATAGTAGTCGATCACTTCAAGATCTCCCGGGCGGGCGGCGAATAGGCTGCTGCCGTATTCGCCATCCACGGGATTAAAGTTACCGTCACCGGTGGAGGCGTAAACTCGCCCGTCGGCGCCGATGGCCACTCCGCCGCGGCCCCAGATTCCCGCCCCCCTCTTCGCGACCAGCAAATCATGGATCACCGGCCGGTTTGGGTGGCGGATGTCCAGGGAGTAAATTCCTGACCGCGCTCCGCCGCAGCCCTGGGAGATCGAGGTGTACACGATGCCATTCGAAAGGTTCAGGCTCCAGTCCTTCGAGTAAGCGGGGACAAACTGCACGGGACCGAAGCGCGTCTGGCCGGTGCCCAAGTCAAGCCCGTAGAATTTGCCGTCCGTAGCGATCACGTAAATCAAGCCGCGGGCTTTATCGATGGTGGGCGTGGCGTTCAGATTGTTCGGACACAGCCACATGCCCGCGTCCTTGGGAAGCACGTGACTTTCAAAGGCCCGGCTCCAGATCGGCTCACCCGTGCGTGCGTCGATGGCGTTGAGATTATCGGAGCTTCCCGCCACGTAAACCACACTGCGGATGCCCGTGGGAATAGTGACCTCCTCAGCCACCACCGGAGCCGTAAGCGCTGTTAAAGATCGAGGCTCGTTTTTGACCTGAATTTTCCAAAGCAGTTTCAAATTTGAAACGTTCCGAACGTTTAGGGAATCCTCCTCGACGGCCCAACCTGAGCGTTGCGGGTCGTGGCCAAAGGTTGGCCAGTCAGCGCACCAGCTTGTGACGCAGCGCAAGAGGAAAGCTAATACCAGGGAACAGCAAACGAGTTTGATGATTTTCATTTTTTTTTGCCCGACGGCTAACGTACACCCGACTGGCGTCGAGGGCAAGGGCCAGTCGAGTTTTCATCGCGGGTTGCTTCTGCCCGCGGGAGACAACACACCGGAGATTGTTTGCTTGCTCGGCGTGGCCGGGCTACAATCCGACACTTCTATTGGGTGAAGATGATTTCAAAGTCCCATCACGAGAGTTTTGAACTGTTAGCGCACATCGCCGGAAGAAAACTCGAGCACCGCCCCGATGGGTCTATTATTCTGCCGGAAGATTTCGCCTCGGGAGCGGTGAGAATTCGCGCTTCCTGATCGTCCGGAGAGAAAGGAATGGTCGAATAAAATGTTGACGAACTCTTCTCGAATACCGGCTGCCATCCGGATTTTTGTGGCATTTGTAGTCTTGGGTCCCGCAATGATTCTGTGGAACGTCCCGGCGAGACGAGTGTGCGCGGCGCAGGAACAATCATTCTCGTATATGGTGTGGCCTTCCGAGCCGCCGGCGGGCTGCCCTTTCCAAAAGTCCACCGAGATAACCGGCGTTGCCTTCACCGGACGACACATTCGCTATACCAACGCGGACACCTGGTATCCGTCCTGGGCCACGAACGGGAATTTGTACTCGCCCTGGACGGATGGCAGAGTAAACGGCGTCATGTCCAATTCCGGTGGCAAAAAGGCGACCACGGGGTATGCCACCATCCTGGGCGACGACCCTCTGCATTTGGAATTCACCGATGTCGGCGTTTACCCCGGTGACCCTACACCGTACGAGGGGCGGTACCCCTGCGGCAGCCTTGTTTATAACGGCGTGTGGTACTACGGAACCTATTGCCTGCTGGATTCCGATCACGATCCCAGCAAAGGATTGAACTGGGATATCCTAGGGCCGTTTGTGGGATATCGATACTCCCTGGATTACGGAAAGACCTGGCACGGCACGCC
>Ga0326727_10010710_pt1 | contig 21710 bp, 15 predicted proteins | sample MB2enrmetagenome_FD_207643 | JGI IMG/M metagenome (GOLD analysis project Ga0326727, IMG submission 207643) | Lab enriched peat soil microbial communities from McLean, Ithaca, NY, United States - MB29MY | ecosystem: Environmental > Terrestrial > Soil > Wetlands > Peat | place: USA: New York...
TGCGCAGTTTCATGAGGACCACGTTGACGGCCAGACGGTGCAGCCAGGTGGAAAAGGCCGAATCGCCGCGGAAACTGGCGATTTTGCGGTGCAGTTGCAGGAACACCTCCTGGGTCAAATCCTCGGCCTCAGCCACGTTGCCCACCATGCGCAGACAAAGAGAGTAAATGCGGCGCTTATGCAGTTGATAAAGCTGAGCAAAGGCCTGGTGATCGCCGGCCTGGGCGCGCGCCAGAGTCTCGGCGTCCGCGGGAGGGGACGCGGCTGCGGCGAAGGCCGGCGCAGCCTCCGCGCAGCCGCCGGCACTGGTGCGGTGGGGCGCTTCGGTTGGAACGGGGGCATCGGCCATACAATTCCTTGAGGATATTCGCTACGGGGTTCGATGCAGGATCGTGGCGCCGGAGTTTGCCGTGTCCCGAAAACCGCGTCCTTCATTTTGGCACGGCTTGGAGATGCCAGCGATGCAACTGCCGGTGATCCGCGAAGCCGATTCACGCTTCTCGAATGAATACGGCGGGTGGAAACCGCCTTCACGGCGAAAACTCAGGTTCCGACGTGGGGTCACTTCTCTGGCACGGGGCACGACTGGCCGGGAATCGCCTCTCCGGTTTTGCCCTGGCTTCTTTCCTCGTTAGTATAAGGGGGAAGCGTCTGGGATTGGCTGAAGGACAGGAGTTGACCCAAGCCACTACCATACAACTTCGCGCGGTGAGCCACTTTGCGGCATTTTGGCAGTTGCTGTTGCCCTGAAATGGCATGCAATTGCCTCCTCATTTTTCAAGCTATGGCCTTGCGGACAAAGCCGGTGGAAAAAAGTGGCGCCTGGGCTCCCCGACTCAGACTTCGTTTCCCTCTCCTCATTCCAGCCCCTATGGAACAGCGAAGTCTGGCGAATCGATTGGTGCGCTCCGGAGGTTTGCTCGCTTGCGGGCTTCTGGTTCTAAGCGGAGCGCGCGCAGGCTGGAGCCAGGGGCCGCAGGCACCGCCGGCATCCTTGGCGCCACCCTCCACCACCGGCAACTCCCAAAGCGCGGCGTCTCCCGTGCCCTTGAATGACCCCGTTCCACCGGCCGGCTCCGCACTCGAGTGGGAGGGATTGCCGGTGCGAAGCGTTGCCTTCGAAGGCGTTTCCGCCGATCAATTGCAGCCGCTGGCCGGGCACTTGCCCGCGGCCGAGGGCGCGCCGCTGACTGCGGCAAACCTGAAGCGCAGCTTGCGCGAACTGTACGCGACCGGCCTCTATGACACCATTGAAGCGCGCGGCACGCGCACGGGCGACGGCGTGGCGCTCACTTTTTCCGGCGTCCCGCGCACGTTTATCGGAACGGTAAGCGTCGATGGCGCCGCCGGTTCCACTATGAATATGCAACTGGAGCGCGCGAGCCAACTCGATGCTGGAAGCCGCCTGACCCAGGAAAAGATGCTGCGGGCGGTCGAGCAGATGCGGGCCACGCTCGAGCAGAACGGCTATTACGCGCCGGCGATCGCGCAAAGGGTCACTCCACAACCCCAGCAGCAGCTTGCGGACATAGCGTTTCACGTGGTCTCGGGTCCGCGCGCGCACGTGGGCAAAGTGACGGTTACGGGCGATTCCGGCATGACCGTGGACGAGTTCCGCCAGCACGCCCACTTGTGGAAGATCGCGCGCGTCGACCACGATACGGTGAATCGCGCTCTCGACGGCGTGTTGCGCGCATACCAGAAACAAGACCACCTCGAAGCCGAGGTAAAGCTCGAAGCGTCGTCTTACGATCGGGCCGCGAATGCGGTCGATTATCGCTTCACTGCCAATCGCGGGCCGGTGGTGCGTGTCGAGGTGCACGGCGCCAGCATCGATACCGAGCGCGTCAAACACGTCCTTCCTATCTATCAGGAAGGCAGCGTCGACGAAGACCTGCTCACCGAAGGCAATCGCCGCTTGCGCGATTACTACCAGCGACTGGGCTACTTCGATGCGCGCGTCGATCACCAGCTGCAATCGGCGGGCAGCGGAGAGGTGACCATTCTCTATTCCGTCGAGTTGGGCCCGCGACGCCGCGTGGAGCGGGTTTCCGTGACGGGAAACCGCTACTTCTCGACGGCCACGCTCATAGACCTGCTCAGCGTCCATCCTGCCAACGTTCTCGACCGTCACGGCGTCTACAGCCAGGCGTTGGTCTCGGCCGACGTCAGCGCGCTTGAAAACCTGTATCGCAACAACGGCTTTTCCCAGGTCAAAGTCACGCCGGAAACCAGCACTCCCGCAACCGCGGACGATTCCCAGAATGGCGGCGCCGCGCCACCGGAGCCGGCCGGCAAGCGCACCGCTGCGCTGCAGGTTGTCTATCGCATCGCGGAAGGCCGGCAGCTTCGCGTGGGAAGCCTCGCGTTGGAAGGCAACGATCACATCCCTGCGGCCGCGTTGACGGCGCTGCTGAACACCACGCCGGGCCAAATGCTCTCGCCGCGCAACCTGGCCGGCGACCACGACGCCTTGGTGACGGCGTACTTGAGCCGCGGTTTCGCGCGGGTGGACGTGAAAACCGCGCAGCAGCCCGAGGCCGCCGATCCCGGAAAAGTCGACGTGACCTTCCATATCGACGAAGGACCGCAAACCTTCGTCCGCAACGTATTGTTGACGGGCCTGGAACAGACCCGCCCGCAAACCGTGGCGCGGGCCATCACTTTGCATGCAGGCGACCCGCTCAACCAGGACGCCATCGCCACGACGCAAAGCAATCTCTACGCATTTGGGATTTTCAACGAAGTGAACACCGCGGTCGTCAATCCCACAGGGGACGCGCCCCAAAAGACCGTGCTGCTGGAGGCCACCGAGGCGCGGCGCTGGACGCTGAACTACGGCTTCGGCTTCGAGGTGCAGACCGGGCAGCCGCAAAACAACTGCTCCGGCGCCTTCGCAGCCGGCGTTGCCTGCAACCCGAATGGCAAGACCGGCGTCAGCCCGCGCGTGCTGGCCGGCATCTCGCGCAGCGATCTCTTCGGCCGCGAGCAATCCGCCTCGCTGCGCGGCACCTACGGCCTGCTGGAGCAGAGCATCGGAGTGCAGTACCAGGTCCCGCACATCGAGGGCAACCCCAACTTCGGCCTCACGTTTTCCGGCGGCTACGCCAACAGCGAAGACGTGTCGACTTATGTGGCTTCGCGTCTTGAAGGCGCATTCCGATGGACCGAGAACTTCAATCATCCGGGATCATGGCTTTCCCGGGCCAACACTTTCATCTACGAGATCGACTTCCGCAGAGTGAAAGTGGCAGCCAGCAGTTTGCAGGTTTATCCCGGCGAAATCTCCGAGCTCTCGACGGCCACGCGCGTGGGCGGGCCGGCATTCACCTGGCTGCGCGATACACGCGACGTACCCCTGGACGCGCACCGCGGCACCTACACGAGCTTTCAGGAGTTTCTCTCCGACCGGCTCTTCGGCGCGCAAGCCGAGTTCAACCGCATCGACACTTCGAATTCCAGCTACTACAGCTTCGATAAGAACCGTTTCGTGGTGGCGCGCAATACGCGTTACGGGCAGATTCGCGCCTTCGGTAACGGTTCGAGCGAGCAGATTCCCCTGCCCGAGCGGCTCTATGCCGGCGGTCCCGTCTCGCTGCGCGGTTTTTCGCAGAATGCCGCAGGCCCGCGCGATCCCGAGACTGGCTTTCAGATCGGCGGCGCGGGAGCCTTGATCAACAGCACCGAGCTGCGCTTGCCGCCTCCCACTCTGCCCTGGTTCGGCAATACCGTCAGCTTTGTCATCTTTCACGACATGGGCAACGTCTTTACCAACGCCGGCGACGCATGGGCCAGCATTCTGCGCGTACGTCAGCCCGACAGTGACGCGTGCCGAAACGCGGTCGCCGACCCAAACGATACGAGCACGTATTCCAAGTACGCACCCTCCGGTCCCTCCACCTCGACCGGGCAACAAGGCGTGTGCCAATTCGACGACTTCTCTCATTCGCTGGGAGTGGGCCTGCGTTACCACACGCCGGTCGGTCCTATACGTTTCGACTTTAGCTATAATCTGAATCCGCCCATCTACCCGGTTAATATCAACTACTCCATTCCCACCCCGTCGCCGAACCCTTTGCAGATACCGGGTTACGAGCAGGGCCCCTACCTCGGCCAGGGGCCGCACATCAATTTCTTTTTCAGCCTGGGGCAGGCCTTCTGATGAGCAAACGCGCCCCAATTTGCCTTGAGATTGCGCACAGGCTGGAGGCATGCCTGTTTGCAGGCTTCATTGCCGCAGGCGTTGCGGCCTCCTGTTCCTCTCAGACGCCGCTAAGCGGTTCCACTCCGGAACAAGCGCCTGCCACCGCTGCGCCCATGGTTCTCGATCGCGCGGTTGCGGTCGTCAATCGCCACGTCATCCTGGCCAGCGATCTCGACGACGAGATCCGCATCTCCGTTCTCGATCCCAACAACGCACCGCAAAAGAAACTCACGCGGCAACAGGCGCTCGATCAACTCATCAGCCGCGCTCTCATCGAGCAGCAGATTCGCCAGGAAGACATGCCGGCCATCGAGCCGACAGAGGAACAGGTGAACGCCCGGCTGCACGAGATTCGCACGGAACTGCCCGTGTGCAAGCGCCAGAACTGCGCCTCCGACGCGGGTTGGAAGGCGTTTCTGGCAGCTCATGGGCTCACGGCGGAGCGCGTCGAGGCTTATCTGCGCTACCGGCTGCAGATTCTCGGCTTCATCGAGCAGCGATTCAGGGAGGGCATTCAAATTTCCCCGCAGCAGATTGAAAGCTACTACCACGACACCCTGCGGCCCGAGTACGCGCCCGGTGAAACCATCCCGCCGCTCGACAAGGTGTCGCCGCGCATTCAGGAGATCCTGCTTGAGCAGCAGGTCAATGTGTTGTTCGATAATTGGCTCACCAATCTGCGCCAGCAGGGCGACGTGGAAGTGCTCGATCCTGAACTTGCTCCGAAGCCTGCCCCGGCGCCTGCAACCGCGCCGCAAACTCCTGCGAGCCCGAATGCAGGGGAAGAGGGGAGCCGATGAACGAACGCGAAGAGATCGCGGGCCAAGAGCTTCCCGGGCCTCAAAAGCCGCGGCGCGGTTTGCGCAGCCGTTTGCGGCGCTTTTTCCTGCGCCACTTACCGCTTGCCGTAATAGGCCTTGCGAGCTTTCTGGCGCTTTTGGCCGTGGGGCTCTATTTTGCCGCCAGCTCCGCCGCGTTTGAGAACCTGATGCGCAAGCGCATGGTGACGTCGATCGAGGAACTCACGGGCGGCCGGGCTGAGATCGCATCCTTCCACTGGCGCCTGCTTCATCTCGATGCCGAGGCCGACGGGCTGGTGATTCATGGCCTCGAAGATCCGGGTGAAGCGCCCTACGCAAAGATCGAGCGCCTGCGCGTGGTTTTGAGCCTGAGAAATTTTTTCAGCCCCAGTCTCCGGCTGCGCAGCCTGGAGATCGACCGGCCCAGCTTTCACTTGATCGTCTATCCCGACGGATCGACGAATCAGCCGCATCCACGCAGGCCGCAACGCGCCTCGAAGCCGGCAGTCGACCAATTGTTCGAACTCCACGCCGGCCACATTGCTGTTGAACAGGGCAGCTTTCATTACGATTGCCGCGCGGCCAGCTTCGACTACCAGGAACGTTATCTACCGCTCGATTTCGTGGCCAACGATGCGTCGCTCGTCATGCGCTATCTTCCCGGAACGTTTCGCGCGCCCGCGTCCTATCGCATCGAGGCAGCAGTTTCCGACCTAAGCCTGGCTCGCACAGTGCCGCGCAAGGATCTCGAGGTGCATGGAACCTTAGCGGCCACGCTCGACCTGGAACGCTCGCGAGTTCTGCTGCGCGCGCTGCGGATTACGGCAGAGAGGCCGGGCGGCAAGAGGCACGCGCTCGAAATGACCGGCGAACTTGCCGACTTCACGCATCCCCGCTGGCACGCGCGGCTCGCCGGCGATCTCGATATGCGGATCGTCGATCCCATCACCGGCTATGCCGATGCGCCCGACGGCCTGGCTCACCTCGATCTATTCGCGTTCGGGCAGGAAGGCGCTTTTCAGATTGACGGCGGCATTCACATCGACGACGGCTCGTACATCGGCGAAGGCGTTACCGCCCGAGGCATCACCCTCGACACCCACATTCACGCCGATCAAAAACAATTGCTCATCACGCAGATCGTCGCGCGCCTGCGTCAGGGAGGGCAGATCGAAGGATCGGTTGCGCTCGAGCCGTGGCTTCCCGCAGTTCCACCGGCCCACCGGCAGGCCGGCGTTGAAGCCGACGCCTCCCCGGCCAATCGCAATGTTCTTGTCCGGACGCCGGACTGGATCATTCCCGTCAACGGCAAAGTGAACGCCAATTTCAAGGGTGTTGCGCTCGATACGGTGCTCGATATGGTCTGCCCGCCAGGGTACCGGCGCCTGGGACTGGACGCACGAGTGAATGGTTCCGCAGTGGCCGTGTGGGAGCATGGCGACGGCCGCACCGTCTCAGTCGATGCGCAGTTTGGCTTGAGCCCTTCATCGCAGACTCCGGCCGGCGAAGCGCCCACCAGCGGCGCGATCGACGCCAGTTATTCTGAAAGCAACGGCTCCGTCGAGTTGCGCAAACTCGAACTTCACCTGCCCGCGAGCGATCTTAAGGCGCATGGCGTACTGGGCGCCTATCCCCTCGCCAGCCCTTCGGCGCTCAGCGTCGATTTCCACTCGCACAATCTCGGCGAATTGGATGCCGCGTTGCGCAGCCTCGGCTACCAACGTAACGGAAGATCCGGAATTGCGGCGCTGCCTGTGGCCTTGGCGGGCCAGGCCGATTTTCACGGGAACTGGACCGGCTCGCTGGCCCGGCCGCATATTGCCGGCGCCATAGCGGCCACCGACCTTACCGTAGAAATGCCGATGCGCGCCGGCGCTTCCGGCGCGCCGCAAACTCTGCGTTTCGATTCCATCTCGGCCGCGGGCAGCTACTCCCCATCGCAAATCGCCATCCAGCATGCGCAGCTCATGCGCGGCAATGCGCGCGTCAACATCAGCGGCACGCTCGATGCCGCGCCTGGCCGTCAGCCACAGTTCGACGCGAATTCGGTTCTCCATGCGCGCTTCGACGCCGTCAACCTCGACGTTGCCGATGTGCAACCGTTCCTCCCTGGCGCGGTATCTTCAAGCCTGCCGCTTTCCGGCACGTTGAACGCGCGCATCGCGGCCGACGGGCCGATTCATGAGCAATCGGTTTCAGGCTCCGTCGAAATGGCGCGAGGCGAATTCTATGGCGAGCCAATCTCGAACCTGCGCGTTCAGGGCGCGCTCGCGGGAACGGTACTCAAGCTCAGTTCCGCCACGTTCGATGGCGCGGGCGGGACGGTCTCCGCGTCGGGAAGCTACGACTTCAATGCCCAACGCTTCCAGGTGGATGCGCGTGCCGCAAACATCGACCTGGCGCGCCTGAACTCGATTCGCAGCCGCGGTTTCGATGCATCCGGCAAGCTGGCGTTTGCCCTTATCGGCTCAGGCACGTGGAGCGACGCGCGCAACGACTTGCGCCTTGAGGGCCACGCAACGGTGACAGCACTGTCCCTGAGCGGACAGCGATTCGGCACACTGCAGGTTGCCGCGCATGGCGCGGGGCCGGTGCTCGAATACAGCGCGACCACGCAATTGGAGGAGGCGGATCTCACGCTGCACGGGCAGACTGAACTTCGCAACGATTACGCAACCCACGCTCAACTGGAGTTTTCCCGGTTCAATCTTGGCACCGTGCTGCGCTTGGCGCACGTGGACGCATTCAAAGGCGAGTCGGCGCTGGCTGGCACGGTTTCGATCGACGGCCCCCTCGCGCATCCTGAACAACTGCAGGGTGAAGCACAACTTCGTCAATTGGCATTCACCGTCTCCGGCGTCGCGCTCAAGGGCGAAGGCGGATTGCATGCCACGCTGGCCAACGGCCGCATCCATCTCGATCCGCTGCACGTCACCGGCGAAGATACCGATCTGCATATGCAAGGCGTTTTGTCGCTCGAGGGTTCGCGGCAACTCGATCTCACCGCCAGCGGCGCCATCAATCTGAAACTGGCGGAGACGATTGACCCTGACCTGACGGCGAGCGGGTCAACGACATTTCAGTTGGAAGCGCATGGGCCCCTCGAGCATCCCAATCTCCAGGGCCGCGTTGATTTTGAGAACGCGGCGCTCTCGCTTGAAGATCTGCCCAACGGCCTGAGCCAACTGCACGGCACGCTCGAATTCAACCAGAACCGGCTGGAGGTGAAAAACCTGACTGCGATGAGCGGCGGCGGCCTGCTCAGCGTTGGCGGATATCTGGCCTACGAGCACGGTATTTATGCCGACCTTACGGTGACGGGCAAGCAGGTGCACATTCGCTATCCCGAAGGAGTCAGTTCGCTTGCCGACGCAACCTTCCATCTGCAAGGCCCGCAGGACCGCCTGCTTCTGAGCGGCGACGTCCTGATCACGCGATTCTCCGTCAGTCCCGATTTCGACCTGGCGGCCCTGGCCAGCGAGGCCGGCTCCTCGGCGCAGACCATAGCGCCGCCCGAGGCTCCGTCGAATCACGTGCACCTCGATGTGCACATCGTCTCATCACCGCAGTTGAGTTTCCAGAACGCCTTCGCCAAACTTGCCGGCAATGTGGACCTGAATCTTCGCGGAACTCTGGCTTCGCCATCGCTTCTGGGCCGCGTCTCCATCACCGAGGGCAGCGCGCTGATCGCCGGAACCCGCTACGACCTCGAGCGCGGCGACATCACCTTCACCAATCCCGTTCGCATCGAGCCCATCGTCGATCTGAGCGCCACGGCGCACGTTGAGGACTACGACATCTCTCTCGGCCTGCACGGAACGCCGCAAAGACTCTCTGTCAGCTATCGCAGCGATCCTCCCCTGCCAGAAGCCGACGTGGTTTCGTTGCTGGCCCTGGGCCACACTGCCAGCCAGCAGCGCCTCTACACCCAGCAGCAGGAACAGTCCCTCGCCAATCCCACCGACGCGCTGCTGGGCGGCGCACTGAACGCCACCGTCAGCAGCCGCGTGCAGAAGCTCTTCGGCGCCGGGAGCGTGAAACTTGACCCCAATTATCTCGGCGCGTTCGGCAACTCCACCTCGCGCATTACGGTGCAGGAGCAGTTCGGCCGCATCGTTACCCTCACCTACGCCACCGACGTAAATACCACCAGCCAGCAGTTGCTGCAGGCAGAAGTGGCCATCAACCGCCATGTCTCGCTGGTGTTGGCCCGCGACGAGTCTGGCGTCTTCTCCATGGTCATCAAGGCCACCCGGCGTTATCGCTGAACCGGCCTCCGCGCCAAGGCAAGAGAGCCGGCCGATCGTAGAAGTGGGCCGGGAATTCAACGGCAAAGTCATTTGGAGCTGTTTTTTGCGGGTTCTGCTTCCAGACGAGCCGTCAGAATTCAAAATTCCGCGCAACCCGACCGCCGCTTTCTGTGTCTAAGAATGCGCGTGCCAGGGCGGCGCCGTCGGCGAATCTCTGAACGATGCGGCTGCCCCGGCACGCGCAAAGATCGTAAACATGGAGGATCCCGCTATGACGAGGAGCAATGGTTCCCGCAAGCGTTTGATGTTGACTGCCGCGCTGTTTGCGGCTATTTTCGGCCTTTTCCAGGGCCAACCGGTGTCTGCCCAGCAGGACGTGGCTGCCCAGGTCCGCGCCAAGCTCGACAAGAAGCAGTACAAAGACGTGCAGGTGAGCGTGGACGCAAACGGAATCGCTACGCTCTCGGGCACAGTCAGCCTGTATGAGTACAAAGCCGACGCCGACAAGGTCGCGCACAAGGTGCGAGGCGTAACGGCGGTGCGCAACAGCATTGAAGTCGCCGGCCCCTCGGTGCCCGACAGTCAGTTGCAGAAGAGTCTTGGGGAAAAACTGGCCTACGACCGCGTCGGCTACGGCAACGTCTTCGACGCCATCACGCTCAAGGTACAAAACGGCGCGGTCACGCTGGGCGGACATGCCCACGATTATCCGAGCCGCGACTCCGCGCTGGCCCTGGTGGCGACAACTCCCGGCGTCAAGGACGTGGCCGACGAGATCAGCGTCGATCCCGCCTCGCCGATGGATTGGGGAATCCGGATGGCGGTGGCCCGCGCGGTCTACGGCTATCCGACGCTCAATAAGTACGCTATCGACCCCGCCAAGCCCATTCGCATCTCGGTTGAGAACGGCAACGTGGCGCTCTACGGAACGGTGGACTCGGAGGCCGACAAGGATACCGCCTTCATCCGCGCCAACTCGGTTGCAGGCGTCTTCAGCGTCAAGAACTACCTGGAGGTAGAGAACCAGCCCAGTGAAAAGCAGAAGTGAGGCCCTGATTCCTGGTTCTGGGCTCGTGGTTCGTGACTCGTGATTCGAAAAACGGGAACTGTGCTCGATGCGTTCAATGCCTTTCGTTACTCACGAAGCAAGAATCACGAGCCACGAATCCAATTCCACCTCCCTGGAACCAAACTGCCCCGGCCTGCGTAAAATGCGAATGTAGGAGTTGAAGAGAGACGCAGCACACGAGATCCCTGTAATGAAGGAGATTTCATGGGGCAGGAAAAGATAGCCACGCAGTCGGCAGTGCCCGCCGCAACGAATTCTGAGCCGCTCTTGACCCCATCGCCCGCGGTGACCGATGGCCCGCCCGCAGACCCTGCTCTCCCTGAGGTACCCTACCGGGGCCTCCGCTGGATATTTATCGGCAGCCAGGGCTTGCGCGCCGGCTGGTCGGTGCTTGTCTTCTTCCTGATCTTTGTCCCTCTCAACATCGGCATCGACGCGGTGCTGTTCCATTTCCATCTGATGAGCAAGACAGATCAGTTTTCGCCTCGGAGCGCGTTCTTCTCCGAAGTGGGAGGTCTGCTGGCACTGCTCGTCTCTGTTGCGCTGGTGGGCCTGATCGAGGGCCGGCGCATTCTCGCGTACAACCTCACTGGCCCACGGCGGTCGCAGCATTTCTTCTTCGGCCTTGGAGCCGGCTTTCTCGCGCTTTCTGCGCTGGTTGGGGCGCTTGCAGCGGGTGGATGGCTGCACTTCGGCGCGGTTACACTCTCCGGCTCGGCAGTCTTCCGGTTTGCCCTGTTCTGGGGCTGTGTTTTTCTCGTGGTGGGTTGTGTAGAGGAAGGAATGTTCCGCTGCTACCTGCTCTTCACCCTCACACGCGGCATCAACTTCTGGTGGGCGTCGGGCATTCTGGCAATCGTTTGCGCCTATCAGGCAATCTTCGTTGGGGGAACCGCCTCATGGGGCGTCTATCTCACTGCTTTGCTGGGATTTTTCCCCTGCCTGTTACTCAACCAAAGGGCTGCCCCACGCAGTGGGTTCTGGTGCGCGGCATGGGTCACGTCCACCATGTTTGGCTTTGTGCACGTCGGCAATCCGGGCGAAGCCTGGATCGGTATTTTCGCGGCGGCCTTCATCGGTTTCGTCTTTTGCGTGAGCATTCGCGTCACCGGCTCGGCATGGTGGGCCATCGGCTGCCATGCGGCCTGGGACTGGGCCGAAACATTTTTCTATGGCACCGCCGACAGCGGAATCACTCCGCACGGCAGCTATCTCACCAGCACTCCGGCGGGCAATCCCCTGTGGAGCGGCGGCGACGTCGGCCCGGAAGGCAGTCTGCTGGTGCTGGGCGCTATTCTGTTTCTGCTGGCCCTGGTCCTGGTCTACGGCAGGTGGAGCGCCCGCGTCGCGCCCGACGCCGCGTAAACTCAGAACTGTGAACTACGGACTGTGAACTGTAAGATGCGCCTTTGGCTCAATCGCAGTGCCGAGATCTCCCTTCGCGAGCAGTTGAACACCCAGGTTGTGCTCGGCATTCTCACGCGCGAGATTCTTCCCGGCCAAAAGCTGCCCAGCACCCGCGAACTCGCGCGCCGCTTCGGCATCCATCCCAACACTGCCAGCGCCTGTTATCGCGAGCTCGAGCGCGACGGGTGGCTCGAATTCCGCCACGGCAGCGGCGTCTTTGTGGCCAACACGCGCCCCGCGGTTCATCTCACGCCGGAGATGGCGGTCGATCAGCTGATTGGCGACCTGACTGCGAGGGCGCGCAAGATCGGCGCGTCAGACTCATTGTTGCGGGCGCGCTTGCGCCGCTGGCTCTCGCTCGAACCGCTGGCGCGCTGGCTTGTCATCGAGCCCGACCCCGATCTGCGTCAAATTGCCGTCGCCGAAATGGAATCGAACCTGGCGCTGCCGGTGGCCAGTTGCGCGCCCGAGGAGTGCGGCGAAGCCAGCTTGCTCGAACGATCCATCCCCGTCGCGCTGCCCAGCAAGGCCGCCATGGTGCGCAAACTCTTGCCCGCGGGAACCATGCTCACCATCTTCCAGGTGAATCCCGTGGCCTCCGCGCTCGAGGCCAATCTGCAGCGCTATTTGCCAGAGCACTCCGCCGATCTCATCGGCATTGCCTCGCGCTGGAGCGAGTTCCAGCGCATCGGGCGCACCATGATTGTGGCCGCGGGTCTCAAGCCCGAAAACCTTTTGGTGCGCGACGCCACACGCCCCGGATGGAAGCGCGGCCTGGAATCGACTTCAGGCGTCATCTGCGACATCGTGACCGCGCAGCAGTTGCCGAAGAAATGCTTTCCCATCGTCTTCCACCTGCTCGACGAGGCCTCCATCGCGCAACTTCGCGCCGTGGAAGCCGAAGCTGCGGCAAAGCCCGCCTGACAAAGCGCCCGGAAAAGCACTGTGACACTTGCGAAAGTGTCCTATTCGCCATCCACGCCGGCGTGCAATCGCAATAACCTCGTCCTTGTAGACCACAAGGAGATCCCATGAACCGCGCAATAATTCAAGCTCTTCTCATCATCAGCCTTTGCCCGCTGCTCTTGGCGCAGCAGCCCACGCAATCTGCCTCGCCCGCCACCACGGCAAAGCTTGTCTCTGCGGAGCAACCGCCGGTCAATGTGCCGCAAGCGAGCCCCGTCACCGACCACAATCAGATCCTCAAAAACGCCCGCACGATTTGCATCAGGTCCGAGACGGCTTTTCTCACCGTCAGCACCCTGGAGCGGGCGCTAATGAAGCAGAAGAACTGGGATCGGCTGGGCGTCAACATCGTCGGCGAAACGTGCAAGGCCGATCTCGAGATCGACGTCGACAGGCTCATCTTCACGCATATCCACACCTACGTCCTCACAGACAAGAAGACAGGCATCGTTCTCGCCTCGGGCAGGGTCACGGCCTTCGACGGAATCGTCGCCTCCGGTCCCATGGCCGAGCAGATCGTGAAAATTCTCTCTGCGGCCCGGCTCCCAGCGCAGGCGGCGGGTGCCGCAAGCGGGCTGTGAGCGCGTGCAGGCCAGTCGAGAAAGGAATCGCCATGATCCGCAAGCTTCTGCAATCCACCCTTTGCTTCTTCCTTTCATCGATGCTCGTGGCGCAGCAGGCGGCCGCGCCCACTGCGGGCGCGCCCATCCCTGCGCGCATCGACCTCGACCTCATGCGAGTGGGACAGGTCCGGTTTCTCTCGCCCGGCATGGCCTCCCTGGAAAGAATCCGGCGCGGACGTATTGTGCAATTTGAGTTGAGTGCGGACGCGGCCTTCGGCAACGAAATTCTGATTCCTGCCAACGTCCCCGTCACCGGAGTCGTTGTGCGGGTTAAGCGCCCCGTGCGACGCCGGCACCAGGATGGGCTGCTCTTCATCCACGTTACAGAAGTGCTTTCCGGAAAGAGCACTGATGTCATTGTCCGCTGCTCGAACCCTGCCGACCCGTACCGTGCGCCCGATTTTGAGGAACGCGGGGACCACGCAAAGTTGATTGGGGCCATCGTCGCGATTGTGTTAGTGATCGGCATGTATATCGCGGTGGCAATAGTCCGGCCGGAATAATCTCGGAAGATCCCAGCCCGCTGCCGGTTGCGCGGCCAGAGTATTCTGAATCTGGCCAATGTCCGACTCCTCCCCATCCACTAAACCTGCTCCGCGCACCGCGCGGCAGCGTCGCCGCATGCCCAGCTGGCCGTGCATTCTGCTGCGCACGGCAGGCGGCCTGCTTCTGCTGCTTATCGTCGCGGCAGCCGTCGGCGTTCTCTGGCTGCGCTCCGTTGCCCAGGCCGCTTTGCCGCAGCTCGATGGCGATGCGCGCCTCGCTGGCCTCTCCGCGCCTGTCACTGTCCGCAGCGACGCGCATGGCGTGCCCCACATTGAAGCCGCCACCGAAGCCGATCTCTTCGTCGCGCAGGGCTACGTCACCGCGCAGGACCGGCTGTGGCAGATGGACGCCTCCCGCCGCGCCGCCAACGGCAACCTGGCTGAGATTCTGGGCCCCAGCATGATCAAAAACGACAAAGCGCAGCGCGTGCTGCAAATTCGCATGACGGCGCAGCGCGTCTACGACCACTTGCCGGCCGCCGAGCGCACCGTTCTCGACGACTACGCGCGTGGCGTGAACCTTTACATCGTGCAGTGCGAAAAATCCAATACGCTTCCCGCAGAATTCCGTCTTCTCGGCTACCGTCCCGAGCCGTGGACCGGCGTGGACTCCGTGAGCGTGGGTCTGATGATGGTCGAAACCCTCGACCTGCGCCTGACCACCAAGCTCACGCGCGCCCACGTCGAGGCCAAACTCAGCGACAATCCGCAACTCGCCCCTCAGCTCATCGCCGATCTCTATCCCGTCGGCTCGTGGCGCGATCACCCGCCCACCGGCATTGCGGTCGATCTCAGCGCCCCGCTGCCGCGCCCCGCACCCTCAAAGCAGGACGGCGACGACGAGGACGACGACGAGAATACCGAAGCCCACGCCGCGCCGGGCGGTGTTTCATCCTCATTCGCTTCGAACGTTGCATGGGACGCACCAGAGGATCCGGAGGAAATGGCGCTGCTGGGCCATTCCGATTGCGAGGGCTGCGCCTTCGGTTCGAACAACTGGGTGGTCGCCGGCTCGCACACTTCGAGCGGCAAGCCGCTGCTCTCGAACGATATGCACCTGACCCTGCGCGAGCCCGACACCTGGTACATCGCCGACTTGCGTGCGCCCGGGTTCCACGCCGTCGGTGTCACGCTGCCGGGCCTGCCGCTCATCGTCGCCGGCCACAACGAGCATGTGGCCTGGGGATTCACCGCGCTCTACGCCGATGTGCAGGATCTCTACACAGAAAAACTTGACGGCGAGGGCAACTACGAAGGCTACGACGCGCAAATGCATCCGCTCGCCGTCGATCGCGAAGTCATTCATGTGCGCGGCGGCCGTGATGTTGTCGTTGATATCGAATCCACCGCACACGGGCCTCTGCTGAACCCCCTCCTTGCTACGGGCGATCCGCCCATCGCTCTCAAGTGGACGCTCTACGATCCCTCGCTCAACGCGCTGCCACTCTATGAAATGAACACCGCGTCGAACTGGCAAGAGTTTTCGGCCGCGCTCGCGCAGTGGTGCTGGCCGACGCAGAACCTGGTCTACTCGGACGATCAGGGACACATTGCGTACCACGCCATCGGCAAGGTGCCCATACGAGGCTCTGATGGGATGAGCATCTTTGATAAACCGCTTCCGCACGACATGATGGACCTGCGATTTGAGTGGGGAAAATTCATCGGCGTAAAGGAGCCGCAGATCTACATCCCCTTCGACCAGATGCCCAACGCCTTCGATCCGCCCTCGGGATTTCTGGCCACGGCCAACTCGCGCGTGACCACCGACAAATCGCCTTACCCGATCACCGACGACTGGGCCGACCCCTACCGCGTCGAGCGCATTTACAAATCACTCGATGGCCGCGACCAGCTCAAGCCCGCTGACATGCTGGCCGTCGAGACCGACATCTACAGCGAGGTCGATCAGGAGATGGGCCATCGCTTTGCCTACGCCATCGATCACACGCCCGGTCCCGAAGGCAATGGCGATCCCGAGCTGCGTAGAGCCGCGGACCTGATGCGCAGTTGGGACGGCCGCCTCACCACCGGCTCCGTGGCCGCATCCTTCGCGACGCAAACCCGCGCCGCGCTCTGGCCGATGATTCTCGAACCGAAGCTGGGCAAAGTAGCCGCGGATTATCATTGGGGCGAGTCGAACTTTGCTCTGGAAGAGATCGTGATGCACGCCAAACCCGCGTGGCTTCCGAAGGAGTACAAGAACTGGGATGCATTGCTCACTGCGGCCGTGCGCAAAGGCATACGCAACGGCAACGCGCCCGGCGATCTGGACCATTGGACCTATGGAAGCTGGCACGTCGTCGATGTCGAGCATCCGCTGGCCGCGCTGCTTCCGTTTATCAGCCGCGTCGCCGGAACCGGGCCCCAGCCGCAAAGCGGCGACGGCACAACGGTGAAGCAAGTGGGCCGCACTCTCGGCCCCTCGCAGCGCTTCACCATGGACTGGAGCAACATCGACGGCTCGACGGAGAACATCGTGCTCGGCGAAAGCGGCAACCCGTTCAGCCCGTACTTCCGAGACCAGTGGAACGATTGGTACAACGGAACCACCTTCGCGCTGCCGTTTACTCCGGCTGCGGTCGCGGCGCAAACTAGCCACACCTTGCGGCTGCTGCCATGAAAAGACAGGGAGCAAGGCAGCAAGGGAGCGAGGGAACAAGCACGGCCCAGGCTTCGCCTCCGACCGGCAGCGAGCATCTCGGCCCGGTCGTCATCCTCTTAGCCGCCTTCATCGCTATCGTCCCGCAACTTATCCACGGCAACTCCTGCGGCCACGACTTCGACGTGCATCTGGTCTCCTGGCTCGATTGCGTGAACGCATGGCGGCATGGCATTCCCTATCCGCACTGGGCGTCCAGCCCCAACTACGGCGCCGGCGAGCCGCGCTTTGTTTTTTATCCGCCACTGACGTGGATGCTGGGCGCGGCGCTCTCGCTCGTACTTCCCTGGAATCTGGCTCCCATCGTGCTCACGTTTCTTACGCTGGCTGCAACCGGCCTGGCCACGCGCGCCCTGGCTCTTGAGGCTCTCGACGATCTGCCTGCCACGCTGGCCGGATGCGCAGCGATTTTCTCAGGCTTCGCGCTCTTCACTGCTTACGAGCGCTCGGCATTCCCAGAGTTCGCCGGCGGATTCTGGCTTCCACTGATCGTGTTGTTCGCGATGCGCAATCGGCGTCCTTCGGTTTCTATTTTTCGTCGCGCCCTCGACGGCTCAACCGCGCCTCTTGCCCTCGCGCTCGCCGGCGCGTGGCTCTCAAACCTTCCCCTGGGCGTAATGGCCGGCTATCTCATGGCCGGGGTCGCGCTGCTCTGGGCGTTGGTCTTGAAATCCTGGGCCCCGCTGGTTCGCGCCGCTGTCGCGGCTGCGCTGGGCCTGGGCCTGGCCGCAGTCTATTGGCTCCCGGCGGCGTTCGAGCGCAATTGGGTCGACATCAGGCAAGCCACCGAAGATCCCGGCTACAACTTCGAGAACAACTGGCTCTTCGCGCACAACGCTGATCCGTCGCTTGCACTGCACAACGAGATTCTCCGCCAGGTATCCTGGATTGCCGTTTCCATGATCGCCGCGGCCGTTGCCTCGCTCGCGATCGCCTGGCTCCGCGGCAAACTGCCCATCGGCAAATCCGGCGCATCGCGTCTCTGGTGGGTCCCGCTGGCTGCCATTCCGGTCGCGGTCTGCTTCTTTATGTTTCCCATCTCGCGGCCGCTCTGGCATCTACTACCGGAAATGCGCTTCCTGCAATATCCCTGGCGCTGGCTTGAGGCGGTGGAAGCACCGATGGCGATTTTTTTTGTCGCCGCCATCTGGACTACCGGCCGGCGCGCGCGCTGGGCCGTGCTCGTCGTCTGCTCCGCGGCGTTTCTGGCGGCAACGGCGTATGCATCGCGAAATTTCTTTCAGGTCTGCGACAGCGAAGATACCGTCGCTTCGGTTCTCAGCGATTACAGGGCCGGCGCAGGATTCGAAGGCATGTACGAGTACGAGCCTCCGGGCGGCGACATCTCAAGCATTGCCACGGGCCTTCCCGATGCCTGTCTCGTCAGCGATCCCACGATCGTTCTGGGTAAGCCCGATCCCCGCGATCCCGCTCGCAATCCCGTCTGGAACCGCGATCAGGGCAGTTGTCTGGCGGTTTTCCATTTTCTCAACGGCCTCCAAACCAACCCCGAGCATCGCGAGCTCCGCGCTCCAATTGCTCAAGCAGGTTACCTGGTGCTGCGCCTGTTGAGCTACCCCGCATGGCGCATTCGCGCGAATGGCCAACTGCAGACGGCGCTGCCCGCGCGCGGCGACGGACTGATTGTTGTGCCTGTCGCGCACGGCCCCATCGACCTGACCATCGATTGGACTCGCTCGCCCGACGTTCTGGCCGGCCGATGGGTGAGTGCCCTCAGTGTGCTGCCGTTCGCGGTGCTCGCGTTTTTTGAGATGCGACAGAGCCGCATTCGTCTAACATAAGAACAGAATGCCTGCAGACGTAAAATCGCTGATCCAAGAGGGCGCTGACCTGACCGACCATGCGTTGGAGTCCCTGATTCCGTCCGCAAGCACGGTTCCCGCCTCGATCCACGGCGCCATGCGTCACTCCGTTTTTGCCGGCGGCAAGCGCTTGCGGCCGGTATTGGCCATGCAGGCCGGCGTCACCATTGCCGGCACGCTGCCCAAGGGAATCGCCTGCCTGGGCGCGGCCTTGGAGATGCTGCACACCTATTCGCTCATCCACGACGATCTGCCCGCCCTCGACAACGACGATCTGCGCCGCGGCAAGCCCACCTGCCACAAGGCCTTTGGCGAAGCCATCGCCATCCTGGCCGGCGACGCACTGCAAACGCGCGCCTTCGAAGTGCTGGCCGGGCTCGAGTGCCCGCCCGCCGCAACGGTCCAGATCGTCGGCCTGATCGCCAATGCCGTAGGCACGGTGGAAGGCATGATCGGCGGCCAGGTGCTCGACATCGAGAGCGAACACCTGAAGCCCACACCCGAGCTAGTCGACTCCATCCATCGCGCCAAAACTGGCGCGCTTATTCGCGTCAGCGTGGTTTCGGGCGGCGTCTATGCAGGCGCCACGGCTGAGGATGTTGCACGCCTCGATCGCTTCGGCCGCAAGGCTGGCCTCGCCTTTCAGATTGTCGATGACGTGCTCGACATGACCGTGGACTCGGCGCATTTGGGCAAGACCGCGGGAAAGGACCAAGCCACGGAGAAGGCCACATGGCCGGCCGTCTACGGTATCGAGCAGAGCCGGCGCGACGCCGCGCAGCTCATTGACGAGGCCTTCGCCGCGCTCGAGCCCTACGGCAGCCGCGCAGACGGCCTGAAAGCCGTGGCTCGCTACCTGGTGGAACGCAAGAACTGACGGCTGGGGGAATAATTCCTGGAAGAATGGGTCTTGTATCAGGGCACGAGCTTACTCGTGCCGTAACGACCTCAAAATGCTGCGGGCTTTAGCCCCTGAGCGAGGCTTGATTAGATTCTGGCCTCTGCATGGTCACCAAACCAAGAGCTCCGAGTCTCACCTGCTCAGAACCCGGCGCAACCTCTCGCCCTGCCCGGAGATCTCTTCCACCGCCGCTTGTGCGCGGCCTGCCACGCTCTGGATCGCGCCCAAATAGTCGGAAAGCGCATTCCAATAACTGCTCACAGCTTCGCGCTGTTCGATCATGGCCAAGGCCGCGCCGGAGAGAGCCATCATCAAGCCGGCGCGCCGCTTACCGGCAAACAGCAGAGCGCCGCTCGCCACCAGCGTACCCGCCGCAACCATGCGGAGCACGCGCCTGGAATCGGCCGTGCTGGCGGGGATTTCGCTCGCCTCGCGCATTGTCTTCGAAAGCGGCACAACCGCCATGACCTCTCCCTCCCCTCTCATCTTCGGCTCAACGACACCAAAACTCAAGCCCGGAGTCTCTCGCCGGCGCTCTCCACTCGGCGAACGAAACGCATTCCGCAGCACGGCCCCGCCTAACTCCGCTAGCTCCGCCAACCCCGCTAGCTCCGCTGCTTCTCCGGCCGCTCAATCCAGGTCGATCTCGCGCATCGGCTTGACATCGGGCGCGTCTTTGGCCTTGCGCAGCGCCTCGGCAAACTTCTTTTCAAGCAAATCCACCTTGTTCTTTTCCGCGTCCACGCTCTGCCGGAAGATCGATTCCGTCCGCTCGCCGTGTTCGCGCATGGCCTGGGCCGCAGTCTCCAGATCCTCGAACAAGCGCTTGCGCGGCGCAGGCGTGTGACTCACTACCAGGCCCGTTGCGCCGTCGATCTTCAGCATCGCTCCGCAATCCGGGCAGGCTACTTCGAACGTCTTGTCCTTGGTCTTGGCCATTTCAACTGGTATTTTATGCGTTCCCGCCCGTTTTTGGCAGGGGCTTCCAACGCACCCGCATCATTCAATCGTCACATGCAGAGTGAATTGCTCGTCGTTCGGATTGGGCGGCTCCCACGAACGCACATAATGCAGCAGCAAAACGCCCGTCCCCGTCGCCTTGGGCGCAAACTCGAAGATCTGCACGACAGGCCGGCCCACTCCCGGCTGCGTAGGCTGCGTCTGCGACTGGCCCGTCAGCCTGAGCAACGCCGTCGATTCCTTCTGCAGGTACCACGCGAATCCGGTCGAAGGATTGGCACTGAGCCGGACCTCCAGCACGTCTCCCATCTTGATCGCGACGTTTCCACCCTTGTCGGCATCGGTTACGACCTTTGTGGCCGCTCGGGACGCCGCCGGACAAAGAGCGATGAGGAAGAGGCCGGCGAGCAGAAGCCAGGAATTGACAGCAAATCTCCGGTACATTCGTGCAACTTGCATGACGAAGCGCCTTTCCCGCGGCCGCGCCAGAGTTGCCGGTCGCGCCGCGCACACCGAAGATAACTCCGTTGCGGGCTGGATGCAACCGCCGGCGTAAGGCCGCCGGCCATTCTGGTCGAGCACCGTCTCGCTCCCTTGCTCCCTGCCGGGGCCCCCGTCGAGCGATTTTTGCTCGATGGGGTGGCTCGCTCCCTGTCTTTACGCCGCCGGAGTCGCCGCGGTCTTGAAGTTGACCACGTGATAAATCGCCGGCTCTGTTCCCACATTCTTGAACCCATGCAGTTGGTTCGACGCGTTGAAGATCACCGATCCTGGACCCACACGAATCCATGTCCCGTTCGAGAGCGTTTCCACCGTGCCCTGGCGGATAATAATCAGCTCTTCGTTGGGATGCTTATGCGGCGGATGCGACATCATCCCCGGCTTCAGCGTTGAGATATGAATCTCAAGATTCTCGAGCGTCGCCGTCGGCGTGTTGCAAACCGTCCGCACCGATCCAGTGGCCGTCGGCTTATCTTCAAGCGAGTTCCAATCAAAGACACGCGAACCCATCACGGGCGTCGAATTAGGTGATTGCCCAGCAAGGGCTAGTGCGTCTCCAATGACGGCCGTCGCGGCCAGTGCGGCAAAGAGTTCTCTGCGGTTCATTGCATTATCCTTTCTCGAAAGACATCATGCTACGCGCATAACTATACAAGTCGCTGAACCGAAAGTGGACGGTCTTGGAGTAACTTTCGCGCCACCGCGATTTCCCACCTATTTATAATGGGCTTCCGTCCGCGAAGCTTTAAACTTGAGAGTCTGAGGTGAATCCGATGCCAGTTTCGTTCTCTCAAATTCAGGTTGGCGAATCATACTCGCGTCACCAATTAGCGGCTTTATGGGGATATTCGTCGTTTCATGCGATCGCACGAGGCATTGTGACGCCCAAGGACGATGATAAGATCATCCTCTTCATCACCGAGGAAAAGCAAGAATCTGCGGAGCAATACGAGGATTCTCTCCGCGACGGGAGACTACGTTGCGAGGGGCCAACCGACC
>Ga0326727_10010712_pt1 | contig 21707 bp, 20 predicted proteins | sample MB2enrmetagenome_FD_207643 | JGI IMG/M metagenome (GOLD analysis project Ga0326727, IMG submission 207643) | Lab enriched peat soil microbial communities from McLean, Ithaca, NY, United States - MB29MY | ecosystem: Environmental > Terrestrial > Soil > Wetlands > Peat | place: USA: New York...
TAACCCGGGGCTACCGAATCCGGCCCGAAGAGCTCTTAAAGACCTTCACTTCGAGCCACCACGAACTCATCGTGGTTTCCGACATCAATTTCTATTCACTTTGTCCGCACCATCTTTTGATCTATCGCGGAAAGATGCATTTTGGATATGTGCCCGACGGGAAAATCGTGGGACTCTCCAAGATTCCCCGCCTTATCCAAGGGATGGCGGCCCGATTGATCGTTCAGGAGGATCTGGCCTCGGAGATTGCCGACACTTTCATGGCGCACGTGAAGCCTCTGGGCTGCGTGGTGAGGGCGACGGGCCGGCACGACTGCGTGGCCGTACGCGGGGTCAGATGCCACGAGGCGGCCATGACGACTGTGGCACTGCGCGGGGTCTTCAAGGAGAAATCCTCCCTCACAGAAGAATTCCATCAGATCCTTTCAGCAAGCGGTAGGTTATGAGGGGAGACGAACAAGGAGGATTGATGAAAATCATACTCTTTCTCGCGGCCACCACGCTGGCCACCATCACGATTGGATGGGGAGACGTGATGAACATCAAATCTGAGAGATCCATGGCAGCACCGGAAGGAACCTTCCCAAAGCTGACCGCCTCTAACTTGGAGAAGGAGTCCTTCTCACTCCCCGAAGACTTTGCAGGAGATCGCAACCTGCTCCTCATTGCATTCCAGCGGGAGCAGCAGCAAAACGTGGACACGTGGTTGCGCCAGATGAAACGCTTCGAGGTCTCCCCCAGCTTCCAGTATTATGAGTTGCCCACCATCGACAGGCTGAACCCCGTCTTCCGCTGGTTCATCAATAGCGGGATGCGCCGTGGTATTCACGACCGCAATGCTCGCGCCCGGACCATTACGCTTTATCTCGACAAGCCTTCCTTCCGAAATGTGTTGCACATACCGGACGAGAAGCGTATCTACGCGATCCTGGTTGATCGCTCAGGGCGCGTTCTGTGGCGCACTGAGGGCGACTTTGACGAAGCCAAGGCCGCCAGTTTGCAAGCAGCGCTGACTCCCGGCAAGCAATGACCTGCAAGGCAGTTATGAAGGTTAGAGCTCTCCATCGCGAACAGATGATCCCGGCACTCTTGCCGGAGGTTTTCTCTTTCTTCAGCGAGGTACGCAACCTGGACCGAATCACCCCGCCATGGCTTCACTTCCAGGTGCTGGACCAGACGGACCGTGAGATCAGAGCTGGGACGCTGATCCATTACCGGCTCGCCCGGCATGGGCTACCGATAAGCTGGACGACCCTCATCGAGGAATGGTGCCCTCCCACAAAATTCGTCGATGTTCAGTTGAAGGGTCCATACTCCCTCTGGCGCCACACCCACAGTTTCGAGGCGTGCGACAGCGGCACGTTGATCCGGGACACTCTGCAGGAAGTTAAACCTGGCGTGCGAATTGGCTGGACCGGGAAGACCTTTGGAATACGCGCGCTCCACGTTTGGGAGTTCAAAGGCCTGGATGGCAGGACTCACGTGAAGACATGCGAATCGTTTGAGCGATGGCTTGCCAGGCTGTTCCCAGGACTCATGCGGAAGATGCTGCGGCGGGCCCTGGATGTGGCGATTGGGAGCCTAAAAGCTGAGTGTGAAAGAGGTCCGGCCAAAGGTTGATTTTCGAGGTAACGTATTTTGCCCATGGAGAACGTTGAGCATTCTGAAGGCACGCCTCTGATCCTGCTGGCCGGCGGCACGGGTTACATTGGTGGCAGGCTGCTGAAGGCCCTGGAGGCAAGGGGCCGGCCGGTCCGTTGCCTTGCCCGCCGCCCCCGCTTCCTGCAAGCGCGAGTGGGTCCCGGAACTGAGGTTGTAGCTGGTGACTGCCTGGACCGCAGCACACTTGGGCCAGTCATGTCTGGCGTGCACACGGCCTATTACCTTGTGCATTCGATGGGTTCGCCGCGAGATTTTGAGGAGGACGATAGGCAAGCGGCAAGGAATTTCGTCAACGCGGCCAGCCAGGCGGGTGTCCAAAGAATCATCTATCTGGGCGGTCTCGGCGACCCTTCCTCGGAACTTTCCTCTCACCTGAGAAGCCGTCAGGAGGTAGGCGAGATTCTTCGGCGCTCCAACGTACCCGTCATAGAATTTCGCGCCTCGATCATCCTCGGTTCCGGCAGTCTCTCACTCGAAATGATCCGAGCGCTGGTCGAACGATTGCCGGTTATGATCTGCCCACGTTGGGTTTCAACGCCAGCTCAGCCCATTGCCATCGAGGATGTTGTGGCGTATCTGCTCGAAGCGTTGTCACTACCGGCTGGGGAAACCCGGGTCTTCGAAATTGGCGGTGCCGATCAGGTTTCGTATGCCGATATCATGCGCGAATACGCCCGTCAGCGGGGTCTTCGTCGCTGGATGATTTCTGTGCCCGTGCTCACTCCGCGCCTGTCCAGTCTATGGTTGGGACTCGTAACGCCTGTTTATGCGCGTGTGGGCCGCAAGCTCGTGGATAGTCTCCGGCATCCGACGGTCGTCCGTGACGCGTCGGCCGCACAGGTGTTCAGTGTTCGGCCACGGGGATTACGCGCCGCCATGGTAAGGGGTTTGCACAACGAAGACCAAGAGTTTGCTCAAACCCGATGGTCGGACGCTCTCTCGTCCGGGGGCCGCCCACAGCCGTGGGGTGGCTTGCGTTTTGGCATGCGAAATGTGGATTCGCGAGTTATCCAGGTCAACGTTCCGGCCAAGATTGCTTTCGCTCCGATCCGGCGCATTGGGGGAACCACCGGCTGGTACTTTGCGAATTTCCTGTGGCGATTGCGGGGCTTCCTCGACCTGCTTGCGGGCGGGGTGGGACTCCGGCGAGGTCGGCGTGATCCGGAAACACTTCTAGTGGGTGATACCCTCGATTTCTGGCGCGTGGAAGAGTTCGATGCGGATCGGCGTCTTCGACTCGTGGCCGAGATGAAAGTCCCGGGAAGGGCTTGGCTGGAATTTGAAGTCACGGGCGACTCCGCACACTCCACGATTCGGCAGACAGCTATCTTCGACCCGCGGGGCCTTTTCGGTTTGGTCTATTGGTACGGCCTCTATCCACTCCATCGACGGATTTTTGCAGGTATGCTGCGCAAGATTGCGGAAGCTACCTTGATCGACTTATCGTAACTCGCGGCCACAAAACCTCAACGAGTGGCATTCGGCGGGGGATTAATAAGGCTGAGAAAATCGGCGTGCCGCAAGTGGCTGTTTTCAGCGGGGTTGCAAGCCACATTTTGCCTGGCCAATAATCGAACGTCAATGGACCAGCAAACGTGACCGGTCGAGCACTAAGCGGGGACTATTCTTCGCCGTTCTTCTTGTGATGGAGGGTTTGACCAAGACCCGCTTCTATCAAACTGACGGCAACCTCGACACCGTTCTCCTTCGACATCACCGTCCCCAGGACCGAGGCTCGTTTGGCTTTGTCCGGGCATGCCAAGACCTGAGCAATGGAGTTGGCCAGTCGTCGTGATGAAAGTCTCTGGCGTTTCTGTGTCGGACCTGCCACGCCCAGCCTTTCGAGTTCAGCACCCCAAAAGAACTGGTCGGCCATATGCGCCACTACAACCGACGGGCACCCTGAGAGAAGACTTGATTGCGTGGTCCCCGACCCGCCGTGATGGACAACCAAGGAACACTTCGGGAAAACCTTCTTGTATGGCGACCTTTTCACCTTGAAAACACCGTCATCGGTCTCCAACGCGGAAAGGTCATCAAAAGGCAATTGGAAAACCGCACGGCATCCCACCCTTCGCACCGCCGCAGTCCATATGGCAGTTGCCTCTCTGATGTAATCCAGATTGTGAAGCATCATGCTGCCGAAGGTGAAGTAGACCGGAGGCTCGCCCGTCGCAAGGAAATCCTCTAAGCCACCGGGAAGTTCTTCCTCCAACAGGTCCGTTGGGGGATTCAGGAATCCACAGACACGGTGCTTGGTGCCCCAGTCGCTAGGGGCTTCGCAAATGCTCGGGCTGACGGCGACGAGATTCAGCCTTTCCGAAGCCCACGTCTGAGTCATGACATCCGAATCTGGATGGAGACCTTCCCTCTCACGTAGGGCGTTGACCCTTGGAAGGAAGATTCTGTTCACCATCTTCCGCACCAATATCCACCCCAGTGGGTAAGACCATCGACCGAGGTTAGGAAGGCCGGGAGGGCAAATCTGCGAGGATGGAAGGCAGTTGTGGACGATGTTAACCGTTGCCATCGGGACTTTCGCCATTTCGGCGGCAACCGGAGAGCACCAAGAGGAAAAGTGCTAGAAGTTAGTGTGAGGTATCGACTAGCGCCTAATTACGGGGCCTAAAGAACACCGGAGAGATGAACGCGAGTACATCTACACGGAGAAGCAACTTGAGGATGCCAAGCCTCACGACCCCCTGTGGAACGCCGCGCAGCAGAAAATGCTGATTTCTGGATGCATGCACGGCTATCTGCGAATGTACTGGGCGAAAAAATTCTGGAATGGACGCGCTCACGCGAAGAGGGTTACGATATCGCCATTAAACTGAATGATCGGTATGAGCTGGACGGCCGCGATCCCAACGGTTACGCGGGTGTTGCCTGGGCGATGGGCGGCAAGCACGACCGTGCCTGGGGTCCGGAGCGTCCTGTCTACGGGAAGATCCGCTATATGTCCTACGCCAGCACCTCGCGGAAGTTTGATAGCCAGGGCTACATCGAACGGGTGAAATTGTTGGCGCCATCTGGAGGATGAATGCATGAGTGAAACGAAGTCTACTCCGATTCGTATAGGTGTCTCAGCGTGTCTACTGGGTGAAAAGGTTCGGTTCGACGGCGGCCACAAGCGGGACCCCTACCTGGTCGAGAGCTTCGGCCGTTATGTCGAATGGGTGCCCATCTGTCCGGAAGTGGATTTGGGCCTGGGCACGCCCCGCGAAACCTTGCGGCTCGTGCGCATCAGCAGCGAGATTCGCATGATCATGCCCAAGACCGGTGCCGACCATACTGAGGCCATGCGCGCCTATGCGGCCCACCGCGTTCGCGAACTTGCCAAGGAAAACTTGAGCGGCTACATCCTGAAGAAAGGCTCCCCGAGCTGCGGCATGGAACGTGTGCGGGTCTTTGATGCCCACGGAGTGCCGGCCAAGTCGGGCCAAGGACTCTTTGCGGAAGCTCTCCTTCAGCACTTCCCCCTTCTTCCCGTCGAAGAGGAGGGGCGGCTTACAGACCCACGCCTGAGGGAGAATTTTGTCGAACGCGTGTTTGCCTACGCTCGTTTGCGGTCGCTTTTTTCCGGTCACTGGAAGGTTGGAGGCCTGGTGGCATTCCACACGGCGCACAAACTGCTTCTCATGGCCCACTCGCCGCGTGCTTACGAGAGCCTTGGTCGTCTGGTGGCAGAAGCCAAGTCAGTGCCGCATGAGGAGCTTCGCCAGCACTATGAGTCGGAATTCATGGGCGCGCTGAGGGAGATGGCCACGCCCAAGCGGCATACCAACGTGCTTCAACATATGGTTGGTTATTTCAGCAAGCAGCTCGATTCGGACTCGCGTCGAGAGTTGCAGGCACTGCTCCAGGACTATCGTGCTGGTCTTGTCCCCCTTATTGTTCCGCTCACGCTGATCCGTCACTACGTTCGCAAATGCGATGTCACGTATCTACGCGGGCAAGTGTACCTGGAACCGCATCCCAAAGAACTCATGCTGAGGAACCACGTATAACAGAGTTGCTTAAATGGGTCACAGGAACCTCCTTGTGACCCATACACTACACCCCTGCTCAGACCGAGGGACATGGCACACGATAGCTTACGCCGCCGCAGAGGCTTAGTTCTGGTCGCGTAGACGGAGATTACTTTCAAGTGGTCGCAGAGGGATCTACTTGCTCGCCGCACTGCAAGTTGTGGCCGCGCAGAAAGTTCCGGCGCTGTTGGGGATTCGGCCCAGGAGTCTGTCGGAGATAAGCCCCTCGAGATTATCCTTGTTGCGTGCCTGCGCGTTGGCGAGCCAGGTTTGAGTCATTGAGCACTGAGAAGCCCGCGCAAAGAGGGGGTTGAGCGAGTCATCTCTTGCCCTTTTTTTCATGCCATCTGCGAACTCCTTCCGCTGCGGTAGAGTTTCAACGGATTATGGGTGGCGCAGATCAGCTTCCATTCCGCCTGCACGTTCAGCAAGCCGCGCAGCAGAAATTTCCGAAAACCTCGCTGCTCTTTAATCTGTCCAAAGACCGGTTCGACCACCGCCTTGCGCATCTTGTAAATGGCCTGTCCTGGCAGGGTTTGGAGTTTGTGGCGCATGGCCTGAGCAGGGGATAGTGTCGGAGATAAGGCCGGCGGGCTTTCGACAGGTGGGCCGGTGGCCACGGGCACCTGCTCGCCATGCTTCTGTCGATCCGGCGCCACCCACAGATCGATCCCCTCCAGCCGCCGGTCGGTCACCTGCGCCTCGCTGAAATAGCCGCTGTCCGCCGTGACTTGCTGCGGCTGGCTTCCCGTCACGATTTTCACTTGCTCCAGCATCGGCACTAATTGCTGCTTGTCGTTGGCCTCCTGCGTCACTTCGGCCGCCACGATCACCTGCGCTTCGCTATCCACCGCCGCCTGGGCGTTGTAGGCTTGCACGAACTCTTTCGTCGCTCCGTCTTTCATAATCCGCGAATCCGGGTCGGTAAAATTCCGCTGCGCTTTCGGCTCCGGCTTGGCTTGTTCCGGGTCCGGCGCCTCGGGCGGCCGCCCGCCCAACTTCCGCCCTCGCTCGGCTGCTTGCTGCTCGCGTTCCTTCACCCGCGCCTCGACCCGCACCATCATCCGCGGATCATACGCCGCCAGCCCCCTCCCGTCGCCCTCCTCGTACTTGCCATAGATCGCGGAGAGGTCCAGCGTCTCCACTAGCTCTGCCACGAACCGCGCCAAGTGCCCCTCCGGCAGCCAGTCGTGCAGCGATGCCGGGAGCAGAAGCATCTGATCCAGATTGCACTCGCGAAATCGTTTGCTCATGCGCCGATCTTACGAACCCTCCCGCAACTGTCAAGAGAAAACCAAACGGCTCCACGACAAAATACGATCCCTTTCCTCTGTCAGGCGTAATCTATCTCCGACAGACTCCTAGGGCCGCACCCCTAGCTCCGCCCAGGAGGACACTAAAAGTCAAGCCGAAGTGCGAATTGAATTGTGCGCGCGCTGGCACCCTCTGCATTTTGGACGCTGTTAATACTGCCAAACGAAACCGAATTGGCCGCCATGTTGGGCGTTGCGAGGTTCACATGGTTGAGAAAGTTCGTGAACGTGCTCTCAAAGCGCAGTTTGAGACCTTCTGTCAACCGGAAGTTCTTGGACAGCCCGAAGTTCCACAATGCGGTCCCAGGGCCCGTGAGAATACCCACGCCCGAGTTGCCGAAGCGCCCGATCGGCCCTGGCCAGCCGTAGTAGAAGCAGCTATCACCGAAAACTTGCCCTTCAGAAGGATCCAGCCCAGAACACGCGCTGATGGGCAAACGGTCTGGCCGCTGGGATCCCTGTCGACCTGGCGCATTAGTTCCGGAGGGGTCCGCTGAGCCTGCATAGTAAGGAGTTAAATAGGGGCCGGTTTGGAGAATGATGATGTTGGAAGTGCGCCAGCCACCCACGATCCCATCGAGAACGCGGTTCATTGAAGAGCCGTACTTCATACCACGCCCCACCGGAATGTCTATCACGGCAGTCGTCAGCCAGCGATGGCGGCGGGTGAATGCGACATTCCCGTAGTTCGCCGGGACGTCGAAATGGTTCATAATGCGGGTGCCGTAGTCTCCAAGAAAGCCGCCCGGAGCGTCACCCTCGGCGTCGGAGAGGTTCTTGGCCCACACCCAACTGGACTGAACGAACACGCCGGCGCTGAATCGGTGGGTGACGACGGTTTCTAGTCCGTTGTAGATTTGCGAGCCTCCATTGGTCAGCGTCTCGACCGTAGACCATTCCGGGTAGGGTTTTTCCGTTGGATCGTAAACTGTGGTCTGGGGCTGGATCTCGTTAAGGTCAGGGCTAATGATAAAACCGACCGTACGCAGGCCATTGTATGTCACCCGCAGGCCGGTCTGACGTCCCAAATCCCGCTCAACGGTCAGATTCCATTGTTCGCCATAAGGGTCACGAAGATGAAAATCAGTGGCTGTGCCGAACCCCGCGTTGCCCGCGTAGCTTACTCCAGTCGTCGGAGTGTTGCTCTCGGTGTTGGGAAACTGGATTTTGGGTACGTCATCAGTGAAGGAGTTGTAAAACGCTTGATAGTTGCTGGTGTGAATTGCGGTGAGGGCGTTAAAAATGCCACCTAGGAGGGCCTCGTCGTATAGGCCCCCACCAGCCCGGACCACAGTTTTGGCAGACACTCGGTAAGCAAGGCCCAAGCGAGGGAGGACCTTCGTCTTGTCGCCAAATCGCAGCGACTCTGGTATCCCCGCTTGTTGCGCGGTCACGACTGGTGTGCAAGGGTAAAGTCCGTAGGATGTGGGGATGGGAGTCGGAAGACCGCAGGCGTTGATGGATTGTAAGAACGCCTGAGTTGCCAATGCTAAGGAGGCTTGGTTTGGCACCACCGCTCCACCCGTGGCGGGGTCGAAATTCGTAAACTGAAGGGTTTCATCGTGGAAGGGTGGGTGATATTCGTAGCGAACCCCGAAGTTGATGGTGAGTCTGGAAGTTGGCTTAAAGCTGTCCTGCCCAAAGAAGCCATAAGCGCGCGCCCGAGCTCGGTAGTCCGGGCCCGCCGCGACAACTTGGGTGTAGCTGGGCAGCCCAAGTGCGAAATCGGCGAAGTCAGACCCAGTAAACCCGCCTTGGAAGTAAAAATTGCCAAAGTTGTCCGCTCCCGTGAAATTTGAATAGTCGCCGTTCTGGAGATCCCGAATGTCCAATCCAAACTTCATAGTATGGCGGCCGCGGATCCAAGTAAGGTTGTCGGCGATCTGGTACTTCCCCTGTGGGTTTCGCTCCTCCCTCGCTCCCGAAATACTCGTGATGCCTGAATTTCCCCCGAAATACAAACCAGGGATGGCGGAACCCTTTGGAAATGGTGACGCCAGTTGTTTGAAACCAAGGGTTTGAGTCACCAGCGTGGCGCCATCCGGGAACTTGGGGTAACTGATCAATGTTAGCTCTTGGTTGTATCCAAAGCGAAGCTCATTGAGCACATTCGATAAAATCGAGTAGTTGTAGCTGACAACGTAGGCCTTGGGTTGTGTTGACGCCTGCTGATTCCCTGCCAGAAGTCCAATAGGATAATTGGCCGTAAGCTTCTTCCAGCTTATCCGACCGAAAATGGCCTGCTTCCTAGTAATGTTGTGATCGATTCGGAGGTCGAACAAGTTGGCCGTCACGGGAGCGGGGAAATTGGCACGATAGTCGTTGGTCGTATCGAGCGGGCCGGCGTTCGGAAAATTGGCCGCTGGGTAGAACGTCTTGAGAATGTTCAGTGACGTTTGGGTAAAATCAGTAGTAGCGATCTGGTTGTTCTGGTACGGCTGCCCTGTAAAAGGGTTGACCAGTTGTGTCCCCGGCAGGAGCGCGGAAAAGTCACCATTGAGCATCGCCGCGGTTGGCACGTTCTGTGTCAGGGCAGCGGCCGAGTGCTGTCGGTTGCTTTCCCAGTCAAAAAAGAAGAAGGTGTGATCTTTACGGATCGGCCCACCGATCGATCCGCCGAAATCATTGGCTCGCTTCCTCGGCTTGCCGTTTGCAAAAGCCGGAATGGCATCCAGCGCGTCGTTCTGAAGATACTCGAACAGCGAGCCATGAAATTGGTTAGTCCCTGACTTACTTATGAAGGAAACATCGCCCATCTGGCCGTATTCCGCAGGCGCCAGCTCGGTCGTAACCTTCAATTCGGAGATTCCATCGGTGGAAGGATACATGTCCGGCGTAGCCCCGTTGTTGCGAACGGAAGACGTTGAAAAGCCATCCACCGAAAACTCACTCTGTGACGGGCGGGAACCCGCAAGGGAAATACCCGCCGCTCCGTTAGCGTCGCTGCCTAAGACCCCACCACTGTCAACCTGGATGCCGGGCAGCGTGGTAATAATGGTCAGCGGACTCGTGGTGAGCGCCCGCGTGTTGATGGGTAATTGCCTGATTTGCTGGGCCCCTTCAAGGTCGCCCACCATGGCCGTTTCCGTCGTAATGACCGGCACCAGCCCCTTGACTTCTACCGTTGTTTGTGTCGTTCCGACCTGCAGAAGCGCATCCACTCGAACCGTGGCGCGCGGGTCGAGCGGGACGTTCCGTTGCACGAACCCTTCGAAGCCGGGGGCCTTCACGGAAACGTCGTAGGCGCCAGGCAACAGGTTTGGTAGTTCATAGTTTCCAGAGGCGTCCGTGGACACGCTCCTGCTGGTATTGGTTGCCAGATGTGTGGCAGTGACTATTGCGTTGGGGATTACCGCGCCAGTTGGATCAGTTGCAGTCCCAACCAGCGCCCCAAAGGTTGATTGGGCAGACAGTCGCGTGGCCAGCAGGGTCATGCCTACCAGTATGCCGAAAAGAATCGTCAAAACTCTACTGCAAGGTCGCATAGCTCAATTCCTCCAAAACAGGAGAATTCTCTAATAACGTTGCGAGATATTAGCCGCCGACTTGCTTCCGTGTCAAGTTTTTTCTAAGCCTTTTTTTAAGCCTTGCTCTCTCCAATAAGCCGCTATCTATCTCAGGGATAGGCCATTTCGTGGAGGTGCCGGGCCAACTTCCCGCCTAAAGCCCAGCTTGAACAAAGAGACTTGACGGGGAAACCTAACCGGGTGTAAACCATATTCTCGGAACGATTCGAGGAAAGAAGCTATTTTTCACATGATAACCATTCGCGAAATCGCCAAGGAGTTGGGCGTTTCCTTTTCGACCGTGTCGGCAGTGATCAACAAACGCCAATATGTAAGCGCTGCCATGCGAGCTCGAGTGGAGAAGGCCCTTGAGGATGCCAACTACCAGCCCAACCAGTTTGCGCGCAGCCTGAGACTGCGAGAATCGCGCACCATTGGCCTGATTGTTCCAGACCTGGCGAATCCCTTTTTCAGTCGCCTGGTGCGGGGCGCGGAGGACTACCTTACCCGCTTTGGGTACCGACTGATTGTGGCTGATTCCCGGGAAGACTGGAAACGAGAGCAGGACTACCTCGTGTCGTTCGCAGGGCGGACAACTGACGGTATCATTCTGGCGACATGCGCTACCACCGACCAGCAGGTCGCCATGATCCCTGAAATCCTACAGGAGGTGCCGTTGGTCTTCGTGGACCGATGTCCGCTGCACACAAAAGGCATTTGCTTGTCGGTTGACAACGTGCGGCCGGCTTATGATGCGACCCAGCATCTCATCGAACTCGGCCACCGACGGATTGCCATCGTCACCGGTCCACTGACCCTGCTGAACGCTGCCGAACGCTTCAAGGGTTACAAGCGCGCATTGCGTGCGCACGGGATTCCGATGGACCGCAGACTGGTCCGCACGGGTGACAACACGGAGGATTCGGGTTACCGGCGCGGTTTGGACCTCTTGCACAAACCAGACCGACCAACCGCCATACTGGTGTGCAACAACCTGATGACGATGGGAGTTGTGGCCGCGATCCGGAAGCTGAGAATCGCCTGTCCCCGAGACGTATCCTTGCTTGGATTCGACGATTTCAATTGGTGCTCGTTGCTCACCCCATCACTGACCATGGTCCGACAGCCGGACTCGGACCTGGGCGCCGCCGCGGCCAAGGCGGTCTTGGACCGGCTGCACTCGGCTGGCCAGGGTGTCCACGACAAGGTCGTGCTGCCCACACAATTGATTGTGCGGGAATCCACTGCCGCGCCAAACCGGGGTAGTCAGACTCAGCCATGAGGCTGCGATCATAATCCAGCTTAATCCTGACTCTGGGCCCTGCGCAGGTATTTGGCGACTTGGCAGGCGACACGGCGGCCGTTGAAGTAACACCATTCCGCGCCGTGATAATCACCGAGGATATTCCCAGCCGCGAACCAGCCGGGTTCTGAAAGCTGATGACCCGAGCCGACTACAACCCGGCGCGATGCTAGGTCAACCCGCAAATTCCCCATTAACGCCAACCCGGTGTTGGGAACCAATTCGCCACAGATCATGAGCAGGTCGCACCGTGCCTGGGCGCCGTTCGCCGGCATCACAGCCGAGACGGACCGCCCACCCACCACCGTCACCGCATGGGCGCCGCCCTGATAATGAGGCTTTGACCAGCGCCCAAAATAGAATCTGGCGGGAAGGCTGCAATCGGGCCTTGGGGACCGATCCATCATGACTGCGTCAGAAGCTCCCGCGGATTTCAACTTTGCCGCGGCGGCGTGAGCGATCAGATCCGACCCGAGAATGACCGGCGTGCAGCCGATGTCGACTTCGTGTTGATCCACCAAATCCAGCATGTTCTTGGTGAACAAAAGGCCGCTCGGACGGGATCCGTTTATCCAGCCTCGTTCGGCGGGCGTCCTCTCACGTGCCCCGCATGCCAGCACCACGGCTTCAGCCGCCACCTGGAACCTGCCGCGCTTGGGGTTCACCAACGTCGCTGTCTTTTCGCCCGGGAAAATTTCGACCACCTGGGTCTCGAGCCAGACCTCGACCTCGCTCGCACGCAGTTTGTCGGCAAGGCGCCCGGCTATTTGCGCGCCAAAGACCAGGCGTCCCTGGGTCCAGAGCACAAAAGTGGGGACTCCGCCTGGTTTCTTCTTGTAAAGCGACGGCACACCACCAACCCTATCGTGCCGGTCAATCAAGATGACGGGCTTGATCCCGTGCCGGGCCAAGCCGGTCGCGACGCCCACACCCGCGGGTCCCGCGCCGATCACCAGAACTTTGGCTTTCTCGATCGAGTTCATAGTCGTTGATGCTCCACAAACCCACGGCTAAGTGTTCAACAGTTCGCTCCCGGGCCCGTTCTTAGTAATCCTCTCCAGCGGGATGCGGCAGTGACTCGATATAATCTCGGCTACAGGCACCAGGCATTCAAACGCCTGGCACCTTCCCATCAGCGCCCTGGTTCGTCGCTTGACCGCGTCCAGTGTGCGCGGCTTCAGCGGTGACTCCAGGGCATCGATCACTTCCCCGCGCGAAACATTCTCGCAAGTGCAGATGATCCGGCCGTAGTCTTGTTGCTGTCTCAGGAGTTCGGAGTTCTCGAATGGCCTGCGCCACCACCCGGGCCATGCGCGCTCGGGCCGGCTGTCGACTGCGTCTGGTTTTTCTTCCAGCTTCAACTCACAGTTGTCTGCCAAACCTTGAATCAGGTAATCAGCGAGCGCCGGTGATGATGTGAACCCCGTCGAACGGATGCCCGTGACCGTAAGAACTCCCGGATGGTGATCGTTGTATCGGATCAAATAACTTCCTTGCGCGCAATTGCAGCGGGCGCCTGCATAGGTGCTGATGACCGGCTGTCCTTTCAAACGAGGGGACAGTCGCCCCGCTCCCTCAAACACCGCTTGCAGGCCGTCCCGTGTGGTACAAGTCGCGTCAGGTGAGTCAAGCGGCAGATCCTCCGCTGTCGGCCCGGCAATCAGGTTGCCGAAAATGGTCGGAATCACCAGCACTCCCTTGGTTTGGGGTGTCGGCACTGGCAAAAGAATCCGTCCGATTAAGGGGCGGCTGAATTTATCGAAGATGAGGAACTGACCGCGGCGGGGGTTGATATCGAACGGTTGGCCTGCATAGCAATCAGCGAGGGCGCGGCTCCCGAGGCCCGCCGCGTTGACAAGGATGCGCGTGGTGACCCGCTTCTCCGAGGAGGTCACAAGGGTTTTGACCGTAGCGCTGGCGTTCTCGACCGCAGCGATGGAAGCACCCAGGAGAAGATCGACACCGTTGGCCAGGGCGACTTCGGCGAAGGCGATGGAGGCGGCAAAGGGGTCTGCGATCGATTCCCTGGGTACCAGGAGGCCGCCTCGGACGTATTCGGGAGCGTTGGGTTCAAGTTCCCTCACTTCGCTCGGCGTGAGCAGTCTGACTTCGTCGACACCGTTGGCCAGAGCCTTTTTGTGGATATCGGGTAGCTGTGCCTCCTGCTCATCGTCGATGGCTAGCAGCACAGCGCCGCACGAGTCATACGGGATCCTGAGCTTCTCCGCCAGGACCGGCCATCGCCGGGAAGCCTGGGTGACCAGTTTCGACTCCAGGCTCCCGGGCGTCGCGTCAAAACCCGTGTGTACGATGGCGCTGTTGCCCTTGCTGGAGCCCTCACCCACATCGAAGTTCTTGTCAATCAGCAGCACTCGCAATTGGTACTGGGAGAGTCTATAGGCCAGGGCACAGCCGACAACCCCCGCTCCAACGATTGCAGCGTCGTAAGGCTGTGTTCCGAGTTGCGCGGAATCCAGGAACTTCAGTGAGGATTCACAACCCTCGCCTGGCCAGTCATACAGGATTTTGCCTTGCGGCGATGATGTCTGATCCATTTGCGATTCCGCTCTGCCATCCATTTTTCATCAGCCCCAGGGGGCGCCTATTGCGGTTACGGAGCCATCCTCTGTCGTCTGGCATCTTCACTTCCGCCATCCGGAATTCCGAACTCGAAGGTGAAGACTTGCCAGTGTGGCAGCTCTTCCTCGCCAGCAATCTGCAACACTCCCGCCAGCCGCCTACTCTCCCGCTCGAATGACCGCATGCCGCGGCGCAGGCATGGGAATCTGCCCCTTGGTTTCCCGCCACAGGATGGCATTGAGTTTCGCCGCGTCGGCGCCGTGCTGGTAGTCACTGGGATCAAGGGCAGCCAGCTCCCGCCCGGCCCGAACCGGCTCTCGTTCCTGGACCCCCACTCTGATGACCTTGCCGGAAACTTGAAACGCCGCCTTAGCCGTGTCGGCGGGTTCTACCGTACCGCTGGCGGATACAGTAATCGGCTGGCTGATCCTATGGACCTTGCGTACACGAACCGTCACCAGGTCCGGCGGCTTCAAGGTCGCAGGTTGCCGACTGCAGGATCCAAGCAATCCGATTGTGACAACAAGAAACAGAAAGCAAAGATTGCGCTCACAAACTTCCGAATCAAATTGCATCGTCCAAACTCCGACCTGCAAGATGTGAGGCCGATCGCGGGAACGGTTGAAAGGGCGGACCAGCCCATTTTCACAAACCCATCATAATACTAAAGTCGGGAGCTGTGGAAACAAGCCCCCGGACGAGTGCCGTCGCACTTTCTCACGAAGGACTCGGCAGGGGCAACGGAAAACCTGGGATCGTATGGTGTCAACACTAAATTCCGTTTTCATTTTCCGGCCGATCGGTAAGGTACAGGCGACCGCCTCTGAACGTAAGGTCCAGTCGAGTTCTCAGTGCTGGGTGCTTCCACGGACCACGAAAGGCGTCAGTTTCGCCTCTCCGCGGTATCCCAAAGCCTGAAACTGGCGCTTCTTCAACCGATTGAGCTGACACCGGCAGGTTCTTATTGGCCGGCCGCAGGCACGCTGCCAACCGACACTTCGTCCTCGTTGCCCTTCTTCTGGGGTAGCCTGGCTTTGCACGGCTGAGAAATTAGGGAAGGTCCGCGCGCCTCTCGTATTTTTCGCTTGACGAGCCCATAGACTTTGATAGCCTACTATAGTGATCTTGTTCTGGACACATCGTCGCAGGTGGGCGCCGGGGCGCGCCATGGCGCAAGGGAGCAGGTAGCGCAGAGTCCCTGCTGTTGGGACTCTGCGGTTCTTAGCGTGAGGTATTATTGCGCTGGCATTAATAATAAAGGCATTATTTAACGTAAAAAGCCGCAGAGTTTGAAAGGCACAACATCCGCGCTACTGGCTCCCGCGGCGAAGCCGTTTATGGTCAAGGCCCCGGCGTGCGAAGCTACTGGGGATTGGTAAACAGCAAGCGACCAGGCAGGACCTATTTCCTCGAACCCCGGGGAGTTTGCAAGATTGCTGACGGGAAGGGCGTTTATCATTCCAAATCCAGCCCAGTAGCCACTCAGCGTAGTTTCCGAGGGCGGTCAACGGGGCAAACTGCAGTAGAGAGAGGCAAGAGTGCCTCTCCCGTTTGCCAAGTCAACGTCCGCAGCTATGGGGCTCGTCTTCGTAGTTACTGCAGCCTCGCGTACTCCGCCTTGGCTTGCTTGAGGATGGGGATGTCGGGGTCGGCGTCTTTCCAGAGCGTGAGGAAATCCTGATAAGCTGCGCGGGCCTGCGCCGTGTCGCCCTGCATCGCGTAAGCACGTGCCAGTCCGAGGCGGGCCAGCGCCCCCCAGGGGAAGTTCCTCACTAGTCCTCGGTGGTCGATGAATTTCTGAAATTCTGTTGCCGCTCCGTTGCCGTCATGCAGCATGAGATACGCCTCTCCACGCAAATAAGCGGGGCACAGAAATATCGCGAGGTAAGTTGGTGTGCTAAGTTCGGTCGTGCCTGGCACTTTCAATAATACGATTGCCCGGTTCGGGTCTTGGCGTTCCAGGGCGACCCCCGCCCGGATGGTGGGCAGCCAATACCTCTGCGCCAGCGTGTCCAGCGGGAAGGTCTTGTCGAGTTCGACCGCCAGCTTCTCCGCCCCTGCCGTATCGCCTGCCCGCGCCAAGGCCAGCGCCGCTAACGCCCGCACATCGCGGTTCGGGGCCAGCTTCAAGGCCGCATGGGCCTCGGCACGCGCCTGCTCCCGGTTTCCCGCTTCCACCTCGCGCAGCGCTGCCGCTGCCTGATAGGCTGCAGCCGCCTCCTTGGCGTCGTTGTGCTGGGCTGATTCCATCGCCCGCCCGGTCAGCTCGTTCGCGTTCTTCAGCTTGCCGTACCAGCCTTCCGTGTCCGCTTGCGCGGCCAGCAACAGGTCTTCCGCGCCCGGCTTGCCCATGGCGGCTGAGGCCAACTGCGCCATCCGCGCCGCATCGCCCTTCAGAAAAGCCAACTGGTAGTGGTATAAGAGCAGATACTCGTGCTCCAGCTTGCGCTCCTCCGCCTGCTTGTACACCGCCTCCGCTTCATCCAGCCGGTTGAGGGCCGTGTAGGCCAAGCCGAGGCCAGGATAGTTGACCCCCACGTTTGGCTCCAGGCGCAGCGCCTCTCGCCGTTCCTCCAACGCCTTTTCCCAGTTTCCCAGGTGTTGGCAATTATTTCCCAGCACTGCGTAAGGAAAGTCGTCTCTTGGGTAGGTCTGCTGCCACAGCTCGTAGGTCTGCGCCGCCTTCTCCAGCTCTCCCGTTGCTTTAATGTAGTAGTTCCCCTCGATGCGGAACCGCTCCCGTTCGCTTACCTTCTCCCGCAGGTCGTAGGCCTTGCGTGAATATTCGGCCGCCCGCCCCACTTCGTTTCGGGCGTCGTAGAGACTCGACATCCCGTAGTAGGCCATGGCAAAATTCGGGTCGAGGTCCACCGCCCGTTTGAAGAAGGGCAGAGAGGCTGTGACCCCTTTCGCGTGGCCCGTCTTTGCTCCCAGGCTGTAGGCCTTCAGCGCCTCCAGCGATGGCGTGGTCGCTTCCTCCACCGGCGTTTCGTACTTCTGCACCGAGCTGAGCGACTCGCCCAGCTTGCCGCGCAAGCTGACCGCAGCGGCGTCCAGGGCCTTGAGCACTGCTTCCTTGCCCGCCGCCTGCTCCTGCGCCTCGGCCAGCACGTCCCCCGTGTCGCAGTTCACCGCCTTCAGGCCAATCACGTACTGGCTGCCCAGCCCCGCAATCGAGCCGGTCAGCATGGCCTTGCTGCCCGTGCGCAGGCAGACCTCGCGTGCGACCTCCGGCGTCAGGCGGTCACCGGCGGGGCGTCCCATCAGCTTCAACGTCTCGTTCACCCTGCGCTCGGAAACCAGGGCGAGAAAGGGCGATTGCTCAAGCTGCACCGAGAGCCCCTGCTTCAGCGTGTCGTCAAACACGCTGTCACCGGTCTTATTGGTGAAATCGGAAAGAACAATGGTGTCCTTGTCGGTCAGGCGGCTGGTGGTATGGCGCGAGCGGAACCAGAGCGTTCCCCCGATGGCAGCAGCGACAAGCATCAGGGCGGCGGGAACAAGAACTTTCCACAGGTTTCTGCCCGCTGCAGGGACTTGGGTCGCTCTCGCCTCTCTCGAAGGCGAAGACCGCCCCGATTCCGTGTCACGCTTTAGGCGCTGCAACTCGGCTCGCATGTCAGAGGCGTGCTGATAACGCAGCTCCCGGTTCTTCTCCAGCGCCCTGTTGATGATTCGCTCCAGCTCCGTAAGACACTCAGGATTCAGCCGCACCGGGGAGGTCGGCGCGGCATGCAGAATGGCATCGAAGATGGCGGCTGAGGTGGGTCCGGGGAAAGCTGGTTTGCTTGTGGCCATCTCGTAGAGGACGACCCCAAAGGAGAACAGGTCAGTCCGAGCATCAAGCTCCTGTCCTAAGGCCTGCTCGGGCGACATGTAGGCGACCGTGCCCATCGCAACGCCGGGGCTGGTCAAATGTTCTTCGGCGGCTCCCGCAGTGGCGGTCGGCATAGCCGACGCTCCCACCGCTTCCGCCGCCCGCCTGGCCTTTGGCGCGAGCTTGGCCAAGCCGAAGTCTAGGACCTTCGCCTGGCCACGTTCGGTGACGAAGATGTTCGCCGGCTTGATGTCCCGATGGATGATGCCCTTGGAGTGGGCGGCATCGAGAGCGTCGGCAATCTGGATGGCCAGGTCGAGCACTTCGTCCGTCTTGAGCAGTTTCCCGGCAAGGCGCTGCTTCAGGGTCTGCCCCTCCAGCAACTCCATGGCGATGAAGGGCTGGCCTTCGTGCTCGCCGACCTCGTGAATCGTGCAGATGCTGGGATGGTTCAACGCCGCGGCGGCGCGGGCCTCGCGCTTGAAGCGTTCCAGGGCCTGACTATCCTTGCTCCATTCCTCGGGCAGGAACTTGAGGGCGACCTGACGGCCCAGCGTGGTGTCCTCGGCCTTATAGACGACACCCATGCCGCCGCCACCAAGCTTCTCCACGACGCGATAGTGGGAAACGGTCTCGCCAATCATGCGGGGAACCAGACGCCGCACGCCATCTTAAGCCGCGCTTGCGGCCAAGTCAACGCGCAATAGGACTATCGGGAGTGCGGTCTTATGACTTGGAGGGCTTTTTACACACAGACTTTGCCGTTCTCGGAGCACTGCCCGGAGCGAGCCGGGGTGTTTTTGCGGGTGGGACTGTGCCCCGGCTCTCCCGGTAGAAGGACTTAAGGAGAGGCAGGATAAGTCTACTTCTGCCCGCCTTGATGCCACATAACGCCAGAAGGATGCCAAGGCCGGAAATCACGAAGCCGCAGTTGCTTGCCCGATGCCGGAACCCGCGGGCGAGCGGGTCACACGGAACAAAAAGAAGGCCCATCGCTGTCCCCGCCAGCGATGGGCCGACTGCCAAAGGAGATTCCCTCAATGAGCGATATCCGCATCGTATGCCGAATAACGCCCATGTCAAGGAACCTCTTGGGCCAATCAGGCTGGCCTAGCCGCGCAGGGCAAGGAGAGGGCGCCGGCAGCAAGTCTAGGCGGGCCGCCCCCCTGTCGTGACCACGCTTCCGGGAATCCGCGACACCTTCCGCGTGCCGACGGGAAGGCCCGCAAGGGGCTTGGGCGGGCGAGCGCACGGTGATTGAAGGGCAGGAGGGGATGGCAAGTCTCCATTGGACTGTGGTTCGTTTGGCAGAGTCCCCTGCCCCGGCCCAATCACCCAGCCCGCGTGAGACTGCGGGGCATCCTGCCGGCCCGCATTGGCCTCCCATTGCTGGGAAACATTGATGGTGGACCAATCATTGCTTTTCTCATTATCTTTCTCATCATTTTTCTCTTGACAGCCACCTTCGAGGCGAGCACAATCTGCCCCTTTAGCCAAGCAATTGAGCGAGGCCGAGAGGGAGAGTGCAATGCAGCACCGCGTCCACTCTCGTGTTGCTTTGCGCACGCTCCTCCAACTCCGAGGGTGCGCCTGGGGCTTGAACTGCCCGCCCCTTCCTCACAGGCTATGTCCCACAAGAGAACCACAACTTGATTTTCAAGGAGGCTAATCATGGCACGAACCAGTGTTCAGGCAGAGGCTCCCAAGCCCGACCCCGAGGTCAAGAAGCTAGAGGCTTTGGTGGGCCAGTGGACGTTCAAGGGGGAATACAAGGCTGGACCGTTAGGACCCGGCGGCAAGGTTGCTGGGGAATACACCGGTCGGATGATTCTCGGAGGCTTCTTCTTCGAGGGCCGGTTGACTGAAAAGGCACCTTTCGGAGAGATGCAAGGCCTTGAGGTCGAGGCATACGACCCAGCGAAGAAGAGCTTTGTCAGCAACTGGTACCTGTCCGGCGGAAGCACGATTTCAGGGATGTTAACCGCCAGCGGAAACACATTTAGCTGGGTAGGAAAGTTGATGGCTGCGGGAAAGGAGTACCAGTACAAACAGGCGATTATAGTAACACCCGACTTGAGGGGCTTCACGGTGAAAGCCGAAATCTCGACCGATGGCGAAACTTGGACACCTTGGTTCGAGGAGAAAGGCACCAAGGCCAAGTCCGCCCCAAAGAAGTAGCTGCCCGCTGACAGGAGGAGAGAGATACGGTGGGGTCGCCTTGCCGAAGGCGGCCCCAGCTAGGCAACATAATCACGACTTCATTTTCGTGGAGGCATCATGCAACGAATAAGTCTTTTGCTGTTCGTTCTCGTCGTTTTCTTCCCCATGACCATACAGGCCCAGCCACAGGCTCCCAAGCCCGACCCCGAGGTCAGGAAGCTGCATGCCATGGTGGGCCATTGGACGTACGAAGGAGAGTACAAGCCCGGACCGTTAGGCCCCGGTGGCAAGTTCACAGGCGAAGACAACTGTCAGATGATTCTAGGAGGGTTCTTTCTCCAATGCCAGGGGGCGGAAAAGGGACCGAGGGGGGAGGGGCGGGTTCTTGAGCTTCATGGGTACGACCCGGTGAACAAGAACTTTATCAGTGACACATACGGTGACGGCGGAGGCAGGTTCTCAGGGGTGCTAACCATTAGTGGGAACACATGGACCTATGAAGAAAAGTGGGCCGTAGCGGGAAAGCAGTATCGGGTCAAGGACAGCATGGTGCTTGCGCCCGATTTGACGACCGGAACGGACAAGGTGGAAATCTCCTCCGATGGCACGACGTGGGCACCTTTCTGGGAGACTAAATGGACCAAGGCCAAGCCCGCCCCGAAGACGTAGTTGAAAGCTTGGGGAACGACACAAAAGCCGTGGGGGCTCGCTGTCGAATGGTGCTATGGGTGGGGGGATGCTCCGGCCAAACAGTTTTCTCGTCAATCGCCGGAATCCTCTTTTGAGCGGTTCGTCTCCGTGACAGAATCACGGTGGGCAATACGAGACATGCGTGAGAGGCGTGTCCCCCGTGCCAGCCGGGGATTTTCTTTTTCCTTTGAACCAGGTGTCCCTTGTGGTCATGTATGCCAGTCGATTCCGCGAATGCGTATGTACGGAACGGAATCGCATGGGAGGCACACGTAAGAAATGGGGAAGCCAAAAGTCACGGGCGACCTTACGGCGGGAAGTTCATGCGGCGCAGGAGGTGTTGAAACCGCGGGTCAGAGCGCAGGGGGTCCAGTTCTGGATCTACTTTGAGCCAAACCAGCCAACTACAGTGTTGCTCATAGGCTTTTTCGAGCCAAGCGAAGGCCTCCTCTTTCTCACCTAGGCCCGTGTAAATATCTACCATAGCGTACGCGGGCACATAGGCTCGCTTCGACAGCTCCTTCAGTTGCTCCAGCACTTTCCACGCCTCGGCCCTTTGGCCTGCCCGGGCATAGGCGTGTCCGAGGGGAGCCATGAAGTTCGGGTTCTCCTCAGAAAGCCTTGCCGCCTTCTGAAGCTCTCTGACAG
>Ga0326727_10010714_pt1 | contig 21701 bp, 17 predicted proteins | sample MB2enrmetagenome_FD_207643 | JGI IMG/M metagenome (GOLD analysis project Ga0326727, IMG submission 207643) | Lab enriched peat soil microbial communities from McLean, Ithaca, NY, United States - MB29MY | ecosystem: Environmental > Terrestrial > Soil > Wetlands > Peat | place: USA: New York...
ATCTCAACGAAAGAAAGAGCAAAAGGCAGATACAGCCTCCAGCGGCGAAAACCAGGACTCCCTGCCACTTTATGCTGAGCCCGGAACGGCTGATGCCCATGATTGTTCCTCCGATTGCGTCGGCTGCTGCTATCACAAAGAAGAACTTAGCCAGCCCAAAATCTTTAAGAGGTAGGGTTCCCAGTGCAACCGTAATTGCAAGAACCACGACGACGCTGGTGACTTCCCAAGAGAACAGCCATTGCATGGAAAGCGAGTATACGCGCTTTCGTCTATTCTTCGCCACCCTGCGTTATAATCCCATATGGACTTTCAGCTTGTGACCGGGTACAAGCCTCGGGGGGATCAGCCGCGGGCGATTGAGCAGATTATGGAGGGGCTGGCTGCGGGTGAGCAGCACCAGGTTCTGCTGGGCGTTACCGGGTCGGGCAAGACTTTTACGATGGCCAAGGTGATTGAGCAGTCCAACCGGCCGGCGCTGATTCTGGCGCATAACAAGACTCTCGCCGCGCAGCTTTACCACGAGTTCAAGCAGTTCTTCCCTTCGAACGCGGTCGAGTACTTTGTGAGCTACTACGACTACTACCAGCCTGAGGCCTACATTCCCGCAGGCGACCTCTACATCGAAAAAGAAGCGACGATTAACGAGGAGCTGGACAAGCTGCGGCTTTCGGCTACGCGGTCGCTCTTCGAGCGGCGGGACGCGATCATCGTTAGCTCGGTGAGCTGCATCTACGGCCTGGGGTCGCCGGAGGCTTACTACGGGATGTTGCTGCTGCTCGAAAAGGGGCAGAAGATCAGCCGCAAAGACATTACACGGCGGCTGGTGGAGATTCTCTATGAGAGGAACGACACGGACTTCCGGCGCGGGACCTTTCGCGTGCGCGGCGACACGATTGAGGTCTTCCCTACTTACGATGAGTCCGCCTACCGGATTGAGATGTTCGGCGACGAGATCGAGCTGCTCGCGCAGATTGACCCTTTGTTCGGCACAGTCAAACAGAAATACGCGCGGCTGCCGATTTACCCCAAGAGCCATTATGTGGTGCAGCCGGAGCGTAAGGCGGAGGCGATTGATTCGATCACGGCCGAGTTGAACGAGTGGGTCAAGTATCTCGAATCGGAGGGGCGCATGGTGGAGGCGCAGCGCGTGCACCAGCGCACGCGCTTCGACCTGGAGATGATCAAGTCGATGGGGTATTGCCACGGGATCGAGAACTACTCGCGGCACTTCTCGGGCCGGCTGCCAGGCGAGGCGCCGCCGACGCTGCTGGACTACTTTCCGCGGGATTTTCTGCTGTTTGTGGACGAGAGCCACGCGACGATTCCGCAGGTGCATGGCATGTGGCACGGCGACCGCAGCCGCAAGCAGACGCTGGTCGATTACGGATTCCGGCTGCCTTCGGCGATGGACAACCGGCCGCTCAAGTTCGACGAGTTCGAGAGCCGCGTACACCAGGTGGTTTATGTTTCGGCCACGCCGGGTCCGTATGAGCTGACGCGTGCGAGCGGCGTGGTTGTGGAGCAGGTGATTCGGCCCACGGGGCTGGTCGATCCCGAGGTTGAGATCCGGCCAGTGAAAGGCCAGATCGACGATCTGCTGGCTGAGATTCGCGACCGGGCGAAGCGCAATGAGAGAGTGCTAGTGACAACGTTGACGAAACGCATGGCCGAGGACCTGGCCGGGTACTACACGGAAGTGGGCGTGCGCTGCCGCTACATGCACTCGGAGATCGAGACTCTGGAGCGCGTGAAGCTGCTGGCCGGCTTGCGCAAGGGTGAGTTCGATGTGCTCATCGGCATCAACTTGCTGCGCGAGGGGCTGGACCTGCCCGAGGTTTCGCTGGTGGCGATTCTCGACGCGGACAAAGAGGGTTTCCTGCGCTCGACGGGTTCGCTCATCCAGACCATGGGCCGGGCGGCGCGGCACATCGAGGGGAGGGCCATTCTCTACGCCGATCGCGTCACCGATTCCATGCGCCGGGCCATCGATGAGACAGATCGCCGCCGCGTGATCCAGCGGGCTTATAACGAGGAGAATGGCATCACGCCGCAATCGATCATCAGCCAGGTGGATATGGGCCTGGCGCACATTTTGAAGGCCGAATACGGAGAGATCGACGAGGAGGAGACGGCGGGAATCCCCGAGGGGTTTGCCACCCAGGCGGAACTCGATAGTTTCATCGCCAAATTGGAGACAGAGATGCGCGAGGCGGCGAAGAAGTTCGAGTTCGAGAAGGCAGCGAAGCTGCGGGATACGATCAAGGAATTGCGCGAGAAGGAGTTTCTGTTCGGGTAAGGCTGTGACTGCGTGATTTCGGAATCGCGCTCCGAGGGGTGCGGGTCTGGAAACCCGCACTACAGCCGGTCAGGAGACCGGCGCTACAGTCTCTCGCCGCTTACAAAAAATGCAGGGCAGCTTCCCGCCCCGCGAATTCCGCTCCATCTGAGACAACCGGCCGCCCGCAAGCGCCATCTCAGTACTCAGTTAGTAAATAGAGACGGCGCGCAATCGGGGTTTAAGGTGCCATTTGGGGCCAATGACAACTATTCTCCTCGTGGACGACGACTCACTCCAGGCTTCCTTGATGCTTTCGCTTCTGGGACGGCGGTTCGGCGAAGTGTGCCGGGCCACCGACGCGGCGGAAGCTCTGTGCCTGATCGAACAGCCCGAGTTCGCGAGGAAGCTGGGTCTGGTCATCTGCGGCCACCAAACGCGCGGAATTGGCGGTCCCGCGTTTGCGGCCGAAGTGCATCTGCGGCTGCCTTGGCTGCCGGTTCTGGTGCTGGGCAGGGCTGGAGAAGCCGCCAGCGACTACGCGTGCGAGTTCGTGCGCTTCCTTCCCTGGCCTGTCGCAAGCGCAGAGATGCTGGCACTGGCGGGCGAGATGATTGAGTCAGGCCAGGCAAAAAAATCCTAGGTCCAGTTCCGTGCCGGCGCTCAGGAAATAGTCAGGCTCAGTTGGGCAGTGAATCCCGCCGGAGGCTGATTCCGATCTGACAGGCAAGTTCCTTGAGTCGCAGCCAGCGGAATTCCGCACCTCTTCCGGAATCGACGCCGAACGGTACGGATGGACCGGGACGCCGCACGTCCGGCGCGGAAGCGGAAGGCCACCTTTGTGGGATGCGTGGCTACATACTCGGTAACCTGCATCCGGTCTCCCGTCATGGCATTTCCGACTCTCCCGTCATGTCGTCTACCGCGAGGAATACGCCAGAATTCTTGACGGACGCGAACGGCCTCCATACGATCAAAACACAGTGCAGGCAAAGAACGTGCGCGCTGCTGCCTTCGTTGCCCGTGGCGGCGGTGAACGTTCACGAGATGTACTGGTGAAACTGATCGTACGCGCGCTCGGTTTGGCGCTTTGGGCCTAGGTTTTGCTCCCCCTGCTTTTGCCTATGGCATCGAATTCGGAGACAGGCGGGCAAGGGAGAGATCGAAGATGAAGAAGTTTGGAGTTTGTACGATACTGCCCATCGTTGCGCTTTGTGCGCTGCTGTGGATCAGTCCGAAGAGGACTTACGCGGATGCGCTCCTTTTTATGCAAATCACAGGCGTTCAGGGAGCGAGCTATAACAGTGAAGACGTTTATCCCTACTATGGTACCGCCAATGGCAATCCAGTATTGCTGATGTGTATCAGCTTCACCGCTGATATGAATATCGGAGAGACATGGACAGCAGAGAAAGAGTCCATTCCCTATTCTCCGACGTTTGAAGAAGCGGCATGGCTTTTCAATGACGCCAATGCTGCCGTAAATGGAACGTCTCCGTACTCTTCCTACAGTCAGTCCTATCAGATTGCCGATCAGTGGGCTGCATGGGAACTCTTCTCTGCGAGTGCGGATATTAATGCTCCCCCTGGCACGGATACCCAGATGGCCGCTGCTGTGGCTAGTTACGCATCCGAGCCTGCGAGTTTCTACCAGGGATTTATTCTGTATGCTCCGGTCCCCGGGACCCAGAGTGAGCTTGGCACTCCTCAGTTTTTTCTGGGATATGGAGATCAAACTCCCGGCACAACACCGGATACTTACGGCGGAACCCCCGATTCACCGGCGTATGGTGTGCTTCCCGAGCCGAGCAGCCTGATCCTGCTCGCAACCGGCATGTTCGGCCTTGCAGGCGCCATGTACCGCAGAAAGCGTTCCGTTTGAGAGACCTCTCCGCGGGCGCCTGATCGGTGATCCGTTCGCGGTGACCGCCGAGATGCTGGCGCAACACGAACAAGAAACAGCCTGACCGGCAGACTTTCCACCCTCGGAACTGTACGCAAGGTCGATTTATTTGACAACCGCAAAACTAAGGCCTTCACCGGGAGATGGCGCCTTGAGCGGCTGACCCTGTGCAGGGCGCTCCGCAACGGTGTACAGACCAGGGGGCAAGGTATACAGGCCGCCTAGGTCGTCGATCTCAGTGACGACGGCGCAACTGTGCGCGGGGACACTCAGGATAGCGTTCGCCGCGCAGGAGAAATGCTCCGGCCAGAGCGCTAGGTCCTTCTGTTCGCGGTGACTGAGCATGCGCTGGCCGGAGGCGCTCCAAACGTCGATATTCCAGCGGGCGAAAAGCGAACAGGAGCCGACAGGGGCATCAGAGGATGTCTGATTGTCGACCCAGATGTAAAGCGAAACCGCATAGTTTGCGTGGAACTGTGCACTCGATTCCCTTTCACGGTGTGATCCGGGCCAATGATCAGAATCGGTCGGGAAAGAAACGCCGTAACGCAAACCGTCGTGCGGAGCGAAAAAGCGAGGGACGCCCGCACCATCACTGAGATACAGGGGCAATATGCTTCCGGGATCTCTACATTCCGCAGGCAAATCTTTGGACGATGGCAAGTTCCTGACGCGAGGCAGCTTGGGCGGAGGGGGAGGAGCATGTTCCGCGATGATGGGCGAGCCGGTATCGCCAATCTGAAGATGGACAATAAGAGTTTGTTCCGGTTGAGAGGTCACGACTACATCCAGCCTGGCCGTCTTGAATCCAGGATCGTATACCAATAGCTCATATTCGCCCGGTTGGGCGTTCACGGTCACTTTTCCGTTCCGGTCGGCAAACAAGAGCGGTTGTGCCATGTCGGACGGCTGCGTGAGTGTGACTTCCGCACCCGGAACGACACCTCCTGATGGCTCCATGATTGTGATTGCGAGCTGCACAGTTGCTGGTTGAGCAAGAAGCCGGCTACCCAAGAATGCGGAAATCAAGAGGCAAACGACGGAGAAAACCTTCGAACTCTGCATGGCCCAACACAATACCACGAGCCGACTCAATCTCGCGAGCGTCCCTTCCCCACCCAATGGGTGAGCCACGTCACACCTGACCAGCCTATGATGGATAGAGAATAGCTACGCCGGAGGTCGGCCCTTCCCCTCCCGTGCGTGCGAGAATCATCGTGGAGACCTCATGGCAGCCTTCGGAAGTTTCTGTCTTCTTATTGCCTTCGCATTGGCCGCCTATAACCTTTTGGCGGGGGCTCTGGCGTTGCGGCTGCTGGCCACCGGGCAACCCACACGCATCTCGCCGGAGCGGCTGGCCGACACCGCCCGCCGCGCCGGAATTGCCGGATTTGTGGCCGTTACGGGGGCCGCATTTGCCCTGGTCTGGTCGGTCTTTACCAACGATTTTTCAATCACCTACATTCTTGACCACTCCAACCGGGCCCTGCCCATTCCGTACAAGTTTGCGGCACTTTGGAGCGGCCAGGAGGGTTCGCTGCTGTTGTGGGCGTGGCTCCTTGGGGTCTATGGATTCGTTCTGCGGCTGCGCCACAAGACGGATGTGAAGCTCTACGCCTACGCGGGCGCCATTCTGGCCGGGGTTCAGGTGTTCTTTCTGGCGATCCTGGTTTGGGCAGCCCCGCCATTCGCGCTCTGGCGAGGCGCGATTCCCGATGACGGCAACGGCCTGAATCCCCTGCTCCAGTACCCGGAGATGGTCATCCATCCGCCTTTGCTTTACCTGGGCTATGTGGGGTTCTCGGTTCCCTTCGCGTTTGCGCTGGCGGCGCTGATGATGCGCTACCCGGGCGAAAAGTGGATTCGCATCACGCGCACCTGGACCATGGTGACCTGGGTCTTCCTCACCTGCGGCATCTTCCTGGGCATGCACTGGGCCTACGCGGTGCTGGGCTGGGGCGGCTACTGGGGCTGGGACCCGGTGGAGAACGCGAGCTTCATGCCCTGGCTCACGGGCACGGCATTCCTCCATTCGGTGATGATGCAGGAGCGCAAAGGCATGATGAAGAGCTGGAACGTGTGGCTGATCTTTTCCACGTTTCTGCTTACGCTGCTGGGAACGCTGCTGACGCGCGCCGGATTGGTGAGCTCGGTGCACGCCTTTGCGCAATCGTCCATCGGCACGTGGTTTGTTGTCTTCATGTGCATCGTGCTGGCGGTCTGCATCTTTACTTATGTGCTGCAGCGCAGTCACCTGAAGACCGAGCACCAGTTGGAATCGCTGGTCAGCCGCGAATCGAGCTTCCTGTTCAATAATCTCGTCCTGCTGACGGCCTGCTTCGTGATTCTGTGGGGCACGTTGTTTCCCATCCTTTCCGAATACGTAGAGGGCAGCAAGGTGACGGTCGGCGCGCCGTTTTATAACAACGTGGCTGTGCCTATCGGGCTCTTTCTTTTGTTTCTCACCGGCGTGGGGCCGCTGCTGCCGTGGCGCTCCACCTCGCTCAAGGCCATCAAGCGGAACTTTGTGCTGCCGTCAATTGCTTTGTGGGCAACCGTGATCGTTTGCCTGGTGGCGGGTGCGAATCCGTGGGCGGGCGGCGCGTTCAACACGGGAAGGTTCTATGCGCTGGTGGGCTTTGCGCTTGCGGCGGCAGTGCTGACGGCAATTGTGGCGGAGTTTTTGCGCGGCGCGACGGTCATCGCACGGCAAACCGGGCGCAATCTGTTTGCGGCACACTGGCTGCTGACGCGCCGCAACACGCGCCGCTATGGCGGCTATCTGGTTCACATCGGGGTCGTCATCTCCGTGGTGGGACTCTGCGGGGCGGCCTTCAATCGCAACACCGAAAGCGAGCTGGGGCTGCACGACAGGATGAGCGTCGGGCCGTACACGCTGGTGCAGGTTGGCGCCACGCAGGACACGAACCCAAACTACGATTCGGATTATGCCCTGCTCGACGTCTACAAGGGCAACCAGCGAGCCAGGACAATTGAGTTCGATGGTTTTCTCTTCCATCTTGTCCCCATCTTTCACATCGTTCCGTTGCAGATGGCGCCGGAAAAGCGCGTCTACCTGGCCAGCGGCCAGCCGCAGACCATGGTGGCGATTCACTCGACGCCGGAGTGGGATCTCTACGTGGTGTACGAAGGCGCGAATCCCGACACCGGGCAGCCGATTATCAAGGCGTTTCTCAATCCGCTCGTCGGCTGGATCTGGATTGGCCTGGTGGTGATGGTCTTCGGTTCGATCATCGCCTTGGTTCCGAGCCTGGTGCCGGCAACGACCGCTCTACGCGTGCCGGCGGCGCAGACGGCGTCCGTCGCGCCCGCATTGAAGGGAGGCGCCTGATGGCAACTCCGTTGCGTTTTAGGTTTTGGATGAGAGCAGTGGAAGTTTCCGTGCTGGCCGTGGCGATCTGTTTTTCGATCGGCGCGACCGACGCGAGCGCGCGCTTCAATAACCTGGGCCACCGGCTGATGTGCACCTGCGGCTGCGCGCAACTGCTGGGCGAGTGCAACCATGTGGGCTGTCCGGAGTCGGGCCACGAACTGAAGGAACTGACCGCAGCCATCGCGTCGGGCTTGAGTGATCAGCAGATTCTGGATGCCTTCGCCGCAAAGTACGGGGCCACAGTGCTGGCCGCGCCGCCAGCCAAGGGTTTCGACCTGGTGGCGTGGATCGCGCCTTTTGCCGTCTTCGCCGCGGCGCTGCTGGGGACGATTCTGCTTATTCGGCGCTGGGGCGGGCTGGGAAAGACACATGCAGCCGCGGCAGGTAAGCCAGTTGCGCTCGACCCCGCCGAACAGGAGCGCATGGAGCGCATTCGCCGCGAGACGAGTGTGGACACCGGCAGCAAAGGAGGATTCTGAGCGATGACGGAAACTGAGGGATTGATTGCCGGATTGTTTCTGCTCTTCGCGCTCTTTCTTTACACCTTCTGGCCGGAGAACGCATTCGCCAGCCAGAAAGAGAAGACGCGGCTCGACTATTTGTTGGAGCGCAAAGACCAGCTCTATGAGAATCTGCGCGACCTGAACTTCGAATACCGCGCCGGCAAGTATCCTGAGGAGGATTTTGTTGCGCAGCGCGGCCTTCTGGAACGCGAAACAGCGGAACTGCTGGCGGAGATCGACCTGTTGCAACAGATGTAACTGCCCGCCCAGCTACGCGCTGTCATCCTGAGCGACGTCCGAGCGCAGCGAGGACGAGTCGAAGGATCTGCGGTTGCTTTTCTGGTGCTTTACCGCGTGCACGAATTGAGGAAAGAGATCACTCTCATGAAATTGACGAAATTCACTTTGTTGCTTGCTGGGTTTTTCTTCTTGCTCACCGGCGCACTGGCGCAGGCCGCAACGGTCACCGGAACCGTGACCGACAAGACCACGGGCAAACCCGCCGCGGGCGATGCCGTGGTACTGGTTGAGCCGATGTCGGGCATGAGCGAGGTGGGCCACACGACCACGGACGCCACGGGTCACTACGCGTTGAATCTGCCCGGCAGCAGTCCTTATCTGATTCGCGTAACGCATCAGGGCGCCGACTACTTCGCCGCCGCGCCCGAGGGCGGCGGGAGCGCCGATATCGCGGTGTACGACGTGGCCGCCAAGGTGGACGGCGTAACCATCTCGGAGCACGTGACTGGAGTCGAGTCCGACAATGGGCAACTGCGCGTGGTGGAGCGATACGACTTGCACAACGAGAGCACGCCGCCGCGTACGCAGTGGAGCAATCGCTCGTTTGAAGTGATTCTGCCCGAGGATGCGGTGCTCGGCGACGTATCGGCGCAGCGGCCGGGCACGAGCAGCCTGCCCACCAGCGTCAAGCTCGATCCAGAGGGACCCAAAGGCCATTTCGCCTTCAATTTTCCTATTCAGCCTGACGAAGGCGGCAAGGGAACGCTCTTCCAAATCCAGTACAACCTGCCCTACACGAGCGGCAAATACACCTATCACTCGCAGATCACGCTGCCCGCCGATACGGTTTGGATCGTGCTGCCCAAATCCATGACGTTCAGCGGAACGGGCTTCGAATCCTCGCCGCAAGATCCGTCGGTGCAGACGTTCATGGCGCGGAACGTCACGCCTGGCAAGGAGATCACGTTTTCGATTTCGGGCACGGGCGCGTTTCCGCGCGAGGATCAGGGTACGCAAGGCGATAACGGCCAGGGCGGTGCGGCGCAGAGCGGCCCCGGAGGCGGCATCGGCGAGCCGATCAATACCCCCGATCCGCTGTCGAAGTACAAATGGTGGATTCTCGGTGGGCTGGCATTGCTCCTGGCGGCGGTTGCGGCCTTCCTTCTGCGCAGACCGGTAACTCCAGGAGTGGCAGCGCCCGCGGGAGCAGCGGCAACAGGAACTCAGGCAGCCAACGCAGCGCCAGCGTCACCCGGAGCGAAGAATAGCGCACTCCTCAATGCGCTCAAAGAGGAACTGTTTGCGCTGGAGAGCGAGAGAATTGCGGGGACGCTCCCGGCAAATGAGTACGCCGAACAGAAAGCGGCTCTGGAGACGGTGCTGAAGCGGGCGTTGAAGAAACAGTAAACAGCGAACAGCAAACGGCGGACAGCAACCAGCGGGGGAACGACCGGCAAATGATCGTCGAGCGGGCTGCGCGGACCCCGCGCAGTACAGGCCGCCAGCAGAGGTTCGCTGTTTGCCGTCTGCTGTTCGCTGTCTGCTCGGGGCTGTTCGCCGTCCTGTATCATCGAAGAGGCCCGAGCAGATTTGCTGCTGTGCGAGGACCGCAACGGATCGCTTATGAAAACCGGAATCATCGGCTTGCCGCAGGTGGGCAAGACTTCTCTGTTCAGGATTCTGACCAAAGCCAAAATCGAGGATCACGGATTCTCGCGCGAGGCTCACCTTGGCGTGGCGCGCGTGCCCGACGAGCGGCTCGATAAGCTCTCGGCGTTGTATCTGCCGAAGAAGACCACCTACGCGTCAGTTGAATATGTGGATGTGGCGGCCATCGGCCAGGAGGCGCTGAAGGAAACCACGTTCCTCACCAACCTGCGCAACGTGGACGCGCTCATTCACGTTCTGCGCACGTTCGAGAACGAGGCCGTCCCTCACGAAGGCGGCATCGATCCGCTGCGCGATGCCAAGAGTGTCGAATTCGACCTGATGGTGAGCGATCTGACGCAGGTGGAAAAACGCCTGGAGCGCGTTGAGAAGGACATGAAAAAAGGGCGCACCGGCGAGTTGGAGCGGGAGCAGGCGCTGCTTCTGCGGTCGAAGGAGTCACTGGAAAAAGAGATTCCGCTGCGCGAGCTGGAGATGACTCCGGAAGAGAGAAAGCTCATTCGCGGCTTCATGTTTTTATCGCAAAAGCCCATTTTGTATGTACTTAATTTAAGCGAAAGCACGACCCTCGGCGACGATCTTGAAGCCGCGGTGAGCCGCTACAAGCTCGACGATCTCGCGCATCGGCCCAACGCCGGCGCGACCGCGATCTGCGGCAAAGTGGAAGCCGAGCTGGCGGAGATGGACGATGCCGAGGCCGGGGATTTTCTGGAGAGCTACGGGTTGCACGAAAGCGGCCTGGTGCGGCTGATTCGCAAGAGTTACGAACTGCTGGGCTTGATCAGCTTCTTCACGGCCGGCGAAGACGAGTGCCGCGCTTGGACGGTGCCGCTGGGTTCGAAGGCGCCGCAGGCCGCGGGAGCGATCCACTCCGATCTGGAGCACCACTTCATCCGCGCCGAGACCATTCGCTGGGATCAACTGCTCGAAGCCGGCTCCGAGGCAGCGGCTAGGGCCAAGGGCACGCTGCGTCTGGAAGGCAAGGATTATGTCGTGAAGGACGGCGATGTCGTGCACATCAGGCACAGCGGGTGAAGAGAACAGGGAGTAGCCAATAGGGAGTAGGGGGTAGTTTGCATCAGCTACGGTGTGCTTCGCTCCCCTTGATCAATCGGAAGCCCGAAGATCGAGACAGCCCGTCGCGAGGTGGAGGCTGTTCTTCCTTTGACTGGAGGTCCATCCGCTTCAAAGCCTTGACCGTTCCATCGATACCTATAGCTCACATAACCTGAAGAACAACAATCGCCCTCTTGGAAAGCGGGATCGAAGAGCTGAACGACCAATTCATGATTCTTCGCGAAGACCCGGTACAACCCGGACGCAGCGCGGTCGCCGGCGTGAAAAAAGCCCATCAATGTCGGTGCACCTTTAGAGAAGCCGTAAACGTAGACCCAATAGTGATACTGTGTCCCGCCAGAGTCACATCGAAGAACAACGATGGCATCTTCATGCGAATCGTCGGAGAGACTTGCATATTGGACGCCTTCAAGCGTCAAGCCTGAGAACATTGGATCGTTGGCCTTCTCGCTCTCACTTCGTTCGTCCCATTTCCCATTAACCAACTTGACATGTTCTTTGAGCCGCACGCTCATCCACTGCAAATGATCGGGCCACGTGTCCGGATAGTGCCAAGGGTACGAGAAGTTTCTAAAATCGACACTGCGAATCGTCTGCTGGGAAGACTGTGGCAATCCGATAACGTTCGCGCCAAACAACATAAGCGTCAGAGCAGCGATCCGAAGGACTTTACGTTGCCAATTTCCTGGAGGTATCGCTCCCGACATTCGCTCCCTCCTTTTTCCGCGAGTTTCAGATTGCGGCCTCAGCCGCGTGCCGGGGCCTTCAGGCCCAGTTCTTTCATCGCGATCTGCAGATCGGCCCAGGCTTCTTTTTTCTGGCGCGGGTCGCGCAGCAAGTATGCCGGGTGATAAGTGACGATGAGGCTCATGCCGCGAAAGGCGTGCACGCGGCCGCGCAATCCGGCCAGTGGCTGGCGCGCGCCCAGCAGATAGGTGGCCGCGGTTGCCCCCAGCGCCACCAGCACCTGCGGATGCACCACGTCAATCTGGCGAAAAAGAAACGGCGCGCAGGTATTGGCCTCTTCGGGGTCGGGCGTGCGGTTGCCCGGCGGGCGGCACTTGACCACGTTGGCGATGTAGCACTCCTCGCGCTTGAGGCCCATGGCGGCGATCATGTTGTTGAGCAGTTGCCCGGCGCGACCCACAAAGGGCAGTCCCTGCGCGTCTTCGTCTGCGCCTGGCCCTTCGCCCACAAACATGAGCCGCGCTGTGGGCGAGCCATCGGCAAAGACCAGGTGATTGCGGCCCTTGTGCAGGGCGCAGCGGGTGCAATCGCCAATCTCTTCGCGAATGATCTGAAGCGCGGCGGCGCGCTCTTCGGCCGGAACGACGGCACCCACCTCCGGCGTGTGAAAACCTTTGCGAGTCTTGATGGCGGGTTCCTCCGCGAAGAAGTTGGTAGGGACGGATGAAGTTGAGGGTTGAGGCTGCGCGGGCGACGCAAGTTCGTGCTTTCCCACCCTTTCCGCGGCCGCTTGCGCGCCCGCCGGAAAGGATGGGGCACGGGATGGCTGCGCGGCGACAGAGTCCGATTCCCGGGTCCCCAAGTGCGAGGGACCCGGGGCACCCACAATCACGTTGGTTTCAGCCGGGGCACCCACAACCTCGATGGATTCATCGACGGGACGGCGATAAAAATCCGTCAGACCCAGATCACGGTAGAAGCGCAGACGCTCGGCAAGAGCTTCGCGGGTTGCGGGATCGAGAGGGCGCGGCACGTCACTACTCGGCAATTCTCACTCCACGATGAGCTGCCGGCGGCCAGCGCCCACCGGAAGGCTCTCGCTGAGCACGCGGGCCTGCGCGGCCAGCGGTTCGTCTTGTCCGTCGGTCTCGACCACTACCGACCGTGGGCGGCGGAGGGTGAGAATCTCGTCGAGAATGCGATCGGCAAGCAGGCGCTTGGGCATCTCGGGCAGCTCGACGGACGTGGCGCGCGTCAGAAACGTCGCCGCATTGGTGTCGGCATCGATGCCTATACCCTCCTGGGCAATGTCGTTGATCACAATCGCGTCGGCGCCCTTGGCAAGCAACTTGGCGCGGCCATTTTCCATGCGGTTCTCGGTCTCGGCGGCGAAGCCTACGATGAGTTGCCCTGGCCGGCGACGCCGCACCACTTCGGCCAGAATGTCTTCCGTGGCGACAAGTTCCAATGTCATCGGGCCGGTGCGCTTAAGCTTCTGCGCGGAGACGGCGACGGGCCGGTAATCGGCCACCGCCGCGGATTTGATCACAAGGGTGGCCTCGTTCATGCGTTCGAGCACGGCGCTGCGCATCTCTTCGGCGGTGACGATCTTCACCAGTTCGCAATGCGGCGGCGCGTGCAGCGCCGAGGGCCCGCTGATGAGAATCACCTGAGCGCCGCGGCCGCGCGCCGCCTCGGCCAGCGCGTAACCCATCTTGCCGCTGGAGCGGTTGCCGATGAAGCGCACCGGATCGAGGGCCTCGCGCGTGCCGCCCGCGGTCACCAGCACCACTTCGCCGCGCAGATCGTTACGCCGGCCGATGGTTCTCATCACCGCTTCGGCAATCGTCTCCGGCTCGGCCATGCGCCCCGCGCCGGTCATGCCGCAGGCCAGATCGCCCGTTCCCGGCTCCACGATGCCTACGCCGCGCTGACGGAGAATCTCAAGGTTGGCCTGGGTCGCCGCATGGTTCCACATGTTCACGTTCATGGCGGGCGCAACGAGCACTGGCGCGGCGGTGGCCAGATACATGGTGCTCAAAAAATCGTCGGCGATGCCGTGGGCAAACTTGGCCAGGATGTTGGCGGTGGCGGGAGCCACCACCAGCGCGTCGCACCATTGCGCTTCGGCGATGTGGTCGATGCCGTTCTGATCGGCAGCGCCCTCGCCCGCGTCCCACTCTCCCCATAGGCTGGTGATGACTTTGTGCCCGGTGAGCGCGGCAAAGGTGAGCGGCTGCACGAACTTCTGCGCCGACTCTGTCATCGCCACGTGCACTTCCACCGCCTGGCGCTCGAGCGCGCGCACCAACTCGGCCGCTTTGTACGCGGCAATACCACCGGAGACGCCTACGGTGACGCGCATGCATCGATTGTAGTTCAGGGGTCAGGGGTCAGGGGTCGGACAGGGCAATCGCATGAACGGCATTGGAGGGTTTTTCGCGCAATTATTTGCGCCGTCCCTACGGGACTCCGGGCCGCGTTTTGGCATCGATCCCAGCACTAAAGTGCTGGGCTAACATACGTCGCGCCTCCGGCGCTCGGGTCCGCTGCGGTACGAAGGACGAGGGTCCAACGAGCCGTATGGGAGCTGGAAAACGGATCAGGCCCCTTGGAAGGGCCGACAAACGTAAAGCCTCCGGCTATGCCGGGGGACACTTGCAAGCCATGGCGCCGATCCCTAGAGCATTTTCACTGTTCCGTTAGTTGGGTTTCGCGGTTTCCCACCCTTTTCACAAAGAACGTGAAAAGGATGGGGCACTCAGTTTCCTTACGCCATCATTGAAAATGCCCCAATGATCCGGCCCTCAGATAGTCCCATGCTCTCCCACCCTTTCCGCACAAAACGCGGAAAGGATGGGGCACGGGCGCAGTATTCTAGGGCCGGAACAATAAATCCTGCTCCTCAGCCGAGCAGAATGGGAATGGCGGGACCTTCCACGAGGGGCTTGGTCACTTCCGCCTGGTCGTTCTTGACATAGGCAATCTTCCCGGCGTCGATCTCATCCTGGGCGATGCGGCAGGCCTTGCTTGATCGGGTGGGGACGAGGGCCTGCGAGCCGTTCTGCAACTGACGAGCGCGGCGCGCGGCAACCAAAACCTTGCGGTAGTTCGAATCGAAACTGGTCTCAATCGTCATCGGAGTCCTCTCCAAAAAGAAATCCCTGCTGGTTGGAGTCGCCACCGATGCCAAAGGCCTCCAGCACAGGTTTGATCCGCTCCTGCGAGTTCGCTAGCAGGCAGGCCGCAGCGACTTCCAACACACGCCGGGAACGGTAGGCGATGGGCTCACCATTGCGATAATACCGTTCCGCAAGGACAATGGCTTCCAGTTGCGCTACCGCCCGGTCGAGAACGTCATTGATGAGAATATATCCGTACTGGCGATAATTCTCAATCTCCTTGCGAGCCTGGCCGAGACGGCGAAACACTTCTTCCTCGTCCACAACGCCTTCGGCGCGGCTGCGGTTGCGCAGGCGCGTGCGCAGAACCTTGGGATTGGGCGGCAAAACAAAGATGGAAACGGCCTCGGGCATTTTGCCGCGCACCTGCGCCGCGCCCTGCACATCGATGTCGAGGATCAGGTCGTGGTCCACGGCCAGTGCGTCGTCGAGCGACAGGCGGGCCGTGCCATAAAAGCTGCCGAAGACCTCCGCGTGCTCCAGAAACATCCCGGCATCGGCCATGGCCTGAAACTCTTCGCGGGTGGTGAAGTGATATTCGCGCCCGTCCCGCTCCGATCCACGCGGCGCGCGCGTGGTCCAGGAGATGGCAAAATCGACGGCGCTCACCTGCTTGCGCAGCTCGCTCACTAACGTGCTCTTGCCGGAGCCCGACGGCGCCGAGATGATGAATAGAATGCCTGCCAAAGCTTGTCGGTCCCTTTCTAATCAGTGTGAGTGTGCGTGTGAGTGTGAGTGTGAGTGTGAGTAGGAGTGTGGGGAGGCGTCCATGGGCTCATCATGCTTTAGCACTTAGCGCTTGAATAACTCCGAAGAGCATTCTCCCTACCTCATCGCATGAAGACTCGGCTTCGCGAAGCTGCTCAATATCTCCGAATCCCAATTCCCTGGCAATGGTCAACTGCGTCTGCAATTCAAAACTTGACCCTCTGGCAACGCCAAGGTACTGCTTGTATTCCCGAGTGTTCAGTCTTCCCACGCCTTCGGCAATATTGCTTTGTATCGACACTGCCGCCCGGCGCATCTGGTTCGAGAGTCCGTAGGCCTCTTCGCGAGGAAACTGCTTCGATAGCCGATAAACAAGAACTGACAATTGGATCCCCTTTTGCCAAACCAATAGCTCGCGAAAAGACTTTGCCATCTCACTCACTGCCTTTCACACTCGCACTCACACTCACACTCGCACTGTTCCCTGCCTTACTCCACATTCTGCACCTGTTCGCGGGCTTTTTCGATCTCTGCCTTCATGGCCAGACCCAGTTCGGTAATGCGCATTCCCTTCCCGCTTACGCCACCGGTCTTCGAAAGCAGCGTGTTGGCCTCGCGGTTCATCTCCTGCAGCAGAAAGTCGAGCTTTTTGCCGGCCTCGCCGCCGGCGGCGAGCAACTCGCGAAAATGCTCGATGTGCGCCCCCATGCGCTCCAGCTCTTCGCTGATGTCGCTGCGCTCGACAAGAAGAGAGACCTCCTCAAGCACTCTCTGCTGGTTAAACTCCGGACCCACGGCCGAGGCCAGCCGCTGCGCCAGGCGATCCTGGTAGCGCTGCTCGATCTCAGGCCGCAGCTCGGCGACGCTTGCGGTGGCCGCGGCAAGCCGGTCGAGCGTAGCGATCAGAATCGCTTCGAGGGCTTCGCCTTCGCGGGCGCGCATCGTCTTCAACTGATCGACCAGCGGAACCACCTGCTCCTGAACGCTCGCGGCGAGCGCGGCCAGGTCATCGTCCTTGCGATCGTCTGTTTGCAAAGCGCCAGGCAGGCGCAGAGCCGCGTTCAGGTCCGGCTCACACTTGAGTCCGTGCTCGCCGCGCGCCGCGTCGAAGGCCGCCAGATAGCCCGCAATCAGCTCGCGATTGTATCCCGCCTTGGCCTGGGCGTTGCGCTCCAGAGCGAGAACCAGATCCACGTGCCCGCGAATGAGCTTGTCCTTCAACACCCGGCGCAGCTCCACTTCCACGGCATCCAGGCCGGCCGGAAGCCGGAACTGCAGATCGAGAAAGCGATGATTTACGCTCTTGACAGTGAGCGTGTAACTGAGCTGCTCATCATTGTCTAAAGGGACGCGAACCTGTACGCGGGCAAACCCGGTCATGGAAGAAATCGCCATGCTTACTCCTGCGCCCCACCGGCGAGCGCCGGCGCGGCTTCGTGCGACCGGCCGTTGCCGGACTGATTGTCGGGCATATCGATGAATTGCAGTTGATAGAGCTTTTGATAGGTCGGCGACGCAATGAGCAGCTCATCGTGCGTTCCGACCGCGGTAATGCGGCCGTCTTCCAGCACGGCAATGCGGCTGGCGCGGCGGATGGTCGAGAGCCGGTGCGCAATCACAACCACGGTGCGGCTCTGCATCAGGTTGGCAAGCGCCTCCTGCACCAGCGACTCGCTCTCCGAGTCGAGCGCAGAGGTGGCTTCGTCGAGGATGAGAATGGGCGCATCCTTGAGGATGGCGCGGGCGATAGCGATACGCTGCTTCTCGCCCCCGGAGAGACGGAAGCCTTTTTCGCCGATCACCGTGTCGTAGCCCTGCGGCATCTTCAAGATAAAATCGTGGGCCAAGGCGTTCGAGGCCGCCTGCTCCACCAGGGACCGTTTCGCATCCGGCTGGCCGTAGGCGATGTTGTTGTGCACGGTGTCGTTGAAGAGGATGGTCTCCTGCGTGACTTGCGCCACCTGACGCCGCAACGAAGCCAGCGTAAGGTCGCGCAGATCGTGGCCGTCGATGAGGATACGCCCCGAGGTCACATCGAAGAAACGCGGAATCAGGTTGACCAGCGTGGACTTGCCCGCGCCGCTGGGCCCGACCACGGCGAGCACTTCACCGGCGTTTACCTCCAGATCGACATTGTGCAGAATCTGCTGCTCGCCCTCTTCGGTCGAGTAGGAGAATCCCACGTTCTCAAATTGGATGGACTGGCGGAAACGCGTGAGGGTGGCCGCGTGCGGGCGCTCCTTCACGTCGTCCTCGGCGTCAAAGAAAGAGAAGATCGATGTGGAAGCGCCCATGGCCTGCTGAAAGCTGTTGTAGAAAAACGCGAAGCGGCGCAATGGATCGTAGAGTTTGAAGAGCAGAAAGATGAAGGCGCCGAAAACGCCGATGGTCATGTAGCCGCTCTTGATCTCGTTGCGCCCGATCCAGAGCAAGATGGCCATGGCCAAAGCGCCCACAGTATCCATCAGCGGCGAGCTGATGGACTGCACCCGCACGCTACGCAGATTGGCGCGGAAGAGGCGCTTGGCAGCGGTCTTGAAACGCAGAGTCTCCCACAGCTCGGTATTAAACGATTTCACGATGCGGTTGCCGGTTACGGTTTCGTGGAGAATGTTCTGGACCTCAGCCAGCTTGTCCTGGCCGGTACGCGTGCGTATGCGGACTGCGCGGCCTATCTTGCGCACCGAGGCGATGACCGCAGGAATAAAGAGCACCAGCACCCAGCTGAGGTAGCCGCCGAGGTGAATGATGAACGCCATCGCCACCACAAATGTGAAGAATTGCTGTAGAAAGTCTCCCAGAACCGGACCCAGGGAGGTTTGCACGCGATCCACATCGTTGATGAGCGTAGAGAGGATCATGCTTGTGGGGTGCTTGTGAAAGAAACTCGAAGAGCGGCGCAGCGTGGCCGCGTAAAGATGGTTGCGCAAATCCGTAATGGTGCCGAAGCAGGCATAACTTACGAGATAGTTTCCCAGATAGTCGCAAAGGCCCTTCAGAACGGTGGCCACGACAAGGGCGAAGGCGACAACGTTCCAGGCATTGTGCAGATGCAAAAAGTGCGGCACGATACTGCGCAGATCGAAGTGCCATTGCGATTTGGGAAGGCCTAGCACGATCGGGCCTTCGGGCGCGCTCGGCGCCAGAACGCGGTCGAAGATCGGCTGCAGCAGCAGAATGCGGAAGGCATCCAGCATTCCCACCAGCGCCGACAGCACTACGCCGGGCAGCCATTCGAGCGTGTATGGCAGCCCATAACGCAACAGGCGCAGCAAATTCCTCATGCTTATCGATCCGCCTCGCGCATGGCGTTGCGCCGTGGGGGCCCGAGATGACACGCACAAAGGGTGCGGAAGTCCATCCCAGTATTGTATCCGGGGCGGCCCTGCCGTTGGGCCATTGCTATGATGACGGAGTGAGCGAATTCGCGAGTCAGAGCGTTTTGCGGGCCGTGTTTCTGGACCGCGACGGCGTCTTGAACGAGAAGATGCCGGAGGGCCAATACGTGGCGCGGTGGGAGGAGTTTCGCGTGCTGCCCGGCGTGCCCGAAGCCTTGCGGCGGCTGAATGAAGCGGGAGTGCGCGTGATCGTGGTCTCAAATCAGCGCGGGATCGCGCGGGGACTCTACACGGCTGCGGAGGTTGCGGCGATTCATGCAAACTTTCAGCAACTGCTCCACGGAGCAGGCGCGCACATCGACGGGTTTTTCATCTGCCCGCACGACAAGGGTGAGTGCAACTGCCGCAAGCCGCTGCCGGGACTTTTTGAGCAAGCGGTCGTGCAGTTTCCCGAGATCACGGCCGCAACGAGCGCCATGATCGGCGACTCGCTCTCCGATATCGAATTCGGGTACTGGCTGGGGATGCGGACGGTCTTCGTCGAGGGCGATCGGGAGCGGCGCAAGCCGGGAGCGGAAGCCGCGGCAGAGCTGGCGGATTGGCGCTGCGCTTCCCTGCCGGAGGCTGTGGATGCGCTGCTGGCCCCGCGGTCTGCGACCGCATGAATTTGTGCCTATGGCCTTCGTGCTATCCCGCCCTTTCGCCACCAAAAAACGGGCGAAAGGATGGGGCACGGGAAGGTTTCCCTTCAAGCGGTCAGAGACCTGTCAGACGGCGGCGCTCAGTACCGCTTCAGATCCACAATCGCGTTCAGAATCGTCTCCGGCTGGGGTAGGATTGCGTCTTCGAGCTTGGGCTGGTAGGCGACGAAGGTGTCCAAGGCGCCAATGCGCCGCACCGGCGCGTCTAGCTCGTCAAAAAGCTCGTCACCGATGCGCGCTGCCAACTCTGCGCCGTAGCCCCAGCTCAGCATGTCTTCGTGGGCCACAATCACGCGGTTGGTCTTGCGCACGGAGGTTGCGATCGCCTCCCAGTCGTAGGGACTGAGGGTGCGCAGGTCGAGGATCTCCACGTCGATGCCGTGCAGCCGCTCGGCCTGCTGCGCGGCTTGCAGGGCGCGCGGCACTAAAGCTCCATAAGTCACGAGCGTGAGGTGCGAGCCCTCCCGCACAATCTTTGCCTTGCCAAAGGGAATGGCAAAGTCGGGTCCGGGATAGGCCGCGCGGCCATGGGTCTCGCGATAGAGCCGCTTGTGCTCGAGGAACAGCACCGGGTCGTCACAGCGGATGGCCGTACGCAAGAGGCCATTGGCGTCGAGCGCGTTCGAGGCGAAGACTACGCGCAGGCCGGGGAGGTGCGTGAAGATGCTCTCGCCCGATTGCGAGTGGTAGATGGAGCCGCCGGTGAGATAGCCGCCGATGGGCACGCGGATGACGGCCGGCGCGGCCCAGGTTCCGTTGGAGCGCCAGCGCAGCAAGGCCAGTTCATTGCGAATCTGGTGCATGGCCGGCCAGATGTAATCGAAGAACTGAATCTCCACCACCGGCTTCATGCCGCGCAGCGCGTAGCCCACGGCGCGGCCCACGATGTTGGCCTCGGCCAGCGGCGAGTTGAAGACGCGCTCCGCGCCAAACTCGGTTTGCAGGCCGGCAGTGAGCTTGAAGACGCCGCCTTTGCCCTTGGCCTCCTGGAGCGCTTCCTCGCGGCTGGCGTCGGCCACGTCCTCGCCGTAGATCACGATGCGCGGGTCGCGGCGCATCTCGTCGCGCAGGCAACTGGTGATCAGGTCGGCCATGGTGTGCGCCACGGGCTTCTGTCCGTTTTCTTCTTCCGCGAACTCGGGCTGCTCGGTGGCAAAGGCAACGCGCGTGGGATCGAGGTCCTCGGAGTAGACGTGCTTCGTTATGCTCTCCACCGCTGGCAAGGCCGCGTGCAAGGCGCGCTCGGCGGCCTCGGCAGCCTCATGTTGCAGGCCGTGCTCCAGTTCGTCGAGTTCCGCAGCCGCGAGGATGCCGTCCGCGATCAGACGCGCGCGCATGCGGGCGATGGGGTCGCAGAGAGCATCGGCTTCGCGCTCGGCGGCGGAGCGGTAGAGCTTGTCGTCGTCGGAGAGCGAATGCGAGTAAAGCCGCACGCAATGGCCGTGCACCAAGGCCGGCCCCAGACCCGCGCGGCAGTGCGCGGCCGCGTCTTCGAAAGCGCGCAGGCAGACCACGGGATCGTTGCCGTCGATCTCGGCAAAATGGAAGTGGGGGAAGTTAGCCACGAGGCGCGAGATGTTTCCGCCCGGCGTATTCACCTCAACAGGAACGCTGATCGCGTAGCCGTTGTCTTCGATCATGAAGATCACCGGCAGCTTCTGGTTCGACGCGGTGTTCATCGCCTCCCAGAACTCGCCCTGCGAGGTCGAGCCTTCGCCCAAGCAGGCCAGCGCCACCTCGTCGCCGTGAAATTCAACGTCGCGGAACTCGCGGTAGTCGCCGGGATCTTTGAGGGCCGCTTCGGGATGGCGGCTGAAGTAGCGGCCGGCCTCGGCGCAACCCACGGCGTGGAGCAATTGCGTGCCCGTGGCAGAGGACCCGTTGACGATGTGCAGTGCGGGGCTGCTCCAGTGGGTCGGCATCTGACGCCCGCCGCTGGCCGGATCGTCGGCCGCGCCCACGGCCTGCAGCATCATTTCGTACGGCGTGACGCCCAGCGCCAGCGCCAGGGCGCGATCGCGA
>Ga0326727_10010716_pt1 | contig 21698 bp, 16 predicted proteins | sample MB2enrmetagenome_FD_207643 | JGI IMG/M metagenome (GOLD analysis project Ga0326727, IMG submission 207643) | Lab enriched peat soil microbial communities from McLean, Ithaca, NY, United States - MB29MY | ecosystem: Environmental > Terrestrial > Soil > Wetlands > Peat | place: USA: New York...
CGTTTCTCAATGGGAACCTTATCGCAATAGTAGCGGGAAACTTCGCGCGGCAGAGCATGCCAGAAGGTGTCGCCGTATTTCTCCCGCGCATAACGCAGAAATTCTTCGTAGTGAGAGACGGGATACTGATCGCGCTCCGGCTTCCCCCCAAAGCACATATAGTCGGGATGGGTGTTGATCAGCGCCATTCCCCCATGCTCTGCAACCCAATCCAGCTTCTTCTTCCAGATGTCGATATTCTTCTCGCCCAACACCTTGAACAGAGTAAAGTCCTGGACCATGGTGTAGGGTAGTTCCACGTAGCCGGCATTGTCTCCAGAAAAAACCCAAAACGGAAAGATCGTCGACATTCCGTCAGGCTGTGGCTCGAAGGGATCCACATCAAATGTTGAAGCGTCATACTCGCATCCGAACTGGTGGATCCAGCCCATCTTGTGCTGCATCAGCGGTGAGCGGAAGCCGCACGCACCCAATTCGTGAAGGGTTTTCCGGATCTCCGCGGCCGTACCTGCGAACCTTTTCTTCGAGCCATAAAGCTTTCCGTCGTGCTCGAGGCCGTGGACGCCAAGCTCGAAACCGGCGCTGCTCAGAAGATCGTGTATTTGGCGATCGACGCGATACTCTCCCTTGGGGACGAGATTGAATGAGGCGCGGAACCCATACTTCTGTGTAAGTTCTATCAGCCGTGGGATGCGCTCGAAGCCCTTCTTCCCTTCCACATCATGGGTCAGGACGAAAGCGAATTCCTTGCCGTCGGGCCAGCCAGGCCAGCCTGCGGGAGCAGTGGCGGCGGCCGGGTCAATAGGCCACGTCGTAGCATAGGTTTTCCGTCTGCGCTGTCCGCGCCATCTGCGAAGCGCTATGCGCAGGCGCCACGGAAGAACTGGCTTAAGCAGGTAATAGATTTCTGTCAACATTCGGATGCTTGCCTTGTGCCGGGTTTGAATTTGGGAGAAATCAGAAACGTGGAGACGGGCGCGCTCTTCCGCCGGCGGACACGCGAGCGGTGCATAACCGAATGCTGCGGATTTTGCGCATCGGGGCGCAATGGCGAGAATTGCCCAGGAAATATCCGCCGTACCAGACCGTGCATGGGTGCTTCCAGCAGTGGGTGCGCCTTTGCTGCGTCGCCGTTATGGAACCCAGCTCCCTATCCAATATTCTGGATTGACTTTTCCGCAGTATTATCCGTGAGCAGTCTTATGCTTTAGACTTCGTTGTTATCGTCGTACTGACAAAGGTAGCGTTCAGCACCGTAACCCACTTTGACCAAGACCACCAGAGTGAAGCGCGGGCCTTATTCTTCCAACTCACGCAGAGAGCACAGCCAATCAAAGCAAGCCTGGCTACGGCCATCGAGAACATAGCCAGGCGATAGCCAAAGGCGTACATCCTTCCTCGCATCTTGCGCAGAAGCATGACCGTGGCACGGAACTTCATGCGCGTAGCCCACTGGTTGACGCTCTGTCGGCCGCTGCTGCGACCGCCATAATGAATCAGGGTTGCATCGCCGCAATAATAGTTCCGGAACCCGGACTTGGCGATCTTGTAGCAAAGATCTAAGTCCTCGGCATACATAAAATACTCTTCACTGAATCCGCCGACGCTTTGGAAGACACGCTTCGACACCAGCATGCAAGCGCCCGAGATGGTCTCGACCTCGACCGGTGCACTGAGCTGCCAAAAGAGCGGTTCAATATTCCAAAGAGGGCAACCAGGCCAGCGAAGGCGCAACGCCTCAGAGTCCAGCACCTGATTCAGGATGGTGGGCAACAACTGGATCGAAGTAGTTTGCACAGAGCCATCGGAGTTCAGCAGCCTGCACCCGAGCACACCGGCGTCAGGAAGCCTCGCAAGGTGGGCCATCATCGTATCGATGGCAGGCCCTGTCAGCTCAGTGTCCGGATTCAGAAGCAATAACGTCTCGCCACGCGCGTGACTGGCGCCAAGATTGTTTGCGCTTGCAAAACCCAGATTCTCCCTGAGTGAAAAGACCCGGACGTTTGGCCCCATGGCAGCAATCTTCTCGAGCCCTGCCTGCAACCCATCCTGCGTCGATGCATTGTCGACTACGATGATTTCGACCGCAGTGGACGAGGTATAACAAACGACCGACGCGACGGACTTTTCGAGATAGTCCAGCGAATTCCAGTTCACATAGATGATTGAAAGCTGCACTGGGGTGAGTGCAAGGTCCATCTCAACCGAATTCAGGGGAGCGATCACCCACTCATGCGGGTGACCATCTTTCTCAAGTGCCATGATCACTTTCGAGCGAGCCTGGACTTGATCCGCGTGAGCTGCGAATTGCGCAGGTAGTCCTGGACTTCTTTCGAAACGGCCGGCGGGTCGGCATTAAGCAAGGACGACATATATCCCGCAAACCGTGTGCAAGCTCCCACGCCAAAAGGCTTCGCTTGGATTCGCAGGGCACATTTGAGGAGTTCAAACAGCGGGTGACTTCCCACTGAATAGTCCATCTTACCCTGTCGATAACTATCGCGCAGGGGATGTGCAGAGGAGCCGGTTTGCCTTAAGTGATGGACTTCGAGCTCAGGGACCGCGATCGATTCCCAGCCGTACATGCGAACCTGGATCTCCGCCAGCCAGTCGTGCCCGCCATATCGCAGCTGAGCGATCCCGCCAATACGTTCAAAGGCCTCCCGCCGAAACATCTGGATCGCACCAGCAACCGACGACTGGCGATTATACTTTCGACTCTTGTAGCCCCCGTCCTGTTTCTCGTAAACGAAGCCGCCCGCCATGCCCAGTGCCGGATCTTTCAAGAAAAGGTCGAGAACCCTGCAGTAGTAATCGGGTGGAAGGACAATGTCAGCATCCAACATGCCGATGAAATCGAATGGGACATCCTTCAATGCCGCGTATCCGGTCATCTGCGCGCGAGCTTGCGCCCCAAAACTATGCGCATGCGCTTCCGCCTTGTCGAGCTTTTCAATAAATACTGCCTCGCGCGCAAACGAATCGATGATCTGCGCTGTCTTATCTGTCGACCCATCGTTCACGATAACCCACTTAACAGGGGGCTGCGACTGCGTCAGAACGCTAGCGATGGTCTGCTCGAGGTAACCTTCTTCGTTATGAGCTGCCGTTACGAGAGCATAGGAACTGCCGGACATCATGCCACTCCACCCGAGCCAAGATCGAGGATAATCTACAGGTCGCTCATCTACTGCTCCCACATCCAATGCCCCTGCGGACTCGAATCATGGGCAGGGACCGCCTGAGGTTCTGCCCAGGCCGATGCGACCTCGGCGAATTGCGGGAACTTTGTCTCTGCTGGAGCAGTTGCTGTTTGTGCAATCGCAGGATGGCTCAGCGGAATGGTTGCGGCGCCGATCATGGCCAGAAATGCAAACCACCAGATCTCACTCTGATCGAAATACGCCACGCCAAAATAAGCGAAGATGTGGGCGAGCATGACGGAACCGAGGCACCAGAACAGCCATTGCATGCGGGGTTCAACCCGTTTCATCATGATGCCAAGCCGGCGGAAGCCGAGGGAGATGATGGCAATAAAGCATACCAGCGTGAACAGGCCGCCGCTCTCGGCCTCGGCGACAAACTGGTCTGACAGATCCCACATATCGTATCCCCAGTTGCCATTCTGGTTGGTGCCGATCAGCCACCAGTCCTTGAAGTGGCGCACGCAGCTGTCGATCAGGAAGGCGCGGTCGTATCCTCCCGAACCGCCGATGACATTGATGTGAGAGATCACCCACCACACGGGCGATTTCATCACAATGGCCAAAGCGGCTAAACCGGCCACGATACCCCAGCGGATAAGCCGCATGTGGCGCCGGAGAGGCCAGAGAAAGAGTGCGAGGATGCCGCCGACGTAAGCCAGCACAGGCGTGCTTGAATTTGACGTTAGCACCATCAGCGTCGATCCGATGAAACCGACGAGGGCGAAAGCGCGTTCCTTTTTCTTCCACAACCAGAAGTAGAGTGGAACCAACGTGGCCCCGAAGCAGCCGGCAAGAATCGCATGACCAAAAGTCGCCTCTGCGCGGACGGTTCCGTTCCTCATTTCAGTACTGGTGGGCATACCACCGAAAAGGGCATCAAACGGATTGGTGTGAGAGATTTGCTCGTAGACCATGCAGACACCCAGGATGGCGGCAGTGATCGCCAGTGCCTTTGCGGCGCGCCTGATATCTTCCTCGCTCCGGATAAGGTAGCGGAGAAGAAAGTAGCCGCAGTAGGCCTGAAGGCAGATATAGATCTGCTCCAAGACGCCAACGGGCCAGTTTGTGACCGTTACCGCGAAGGCACGATACAAAACCCAAACCATGAATAGCTTGTCGATGCTGTTCAATCCGCCTGCAATCGCGAACCGGGCCCTGATCACCAGGATGAATCCGGCGAGAATGATGATGAGCCTGATATAGAAGTGCAAACCTGCCACAACAACCACCTCCCAGCGAGGGATCAGGAAGACGCTGAGAAACAGGGAGGCGATGGCAAATTTGCGCGGGCGCCACAGGATGAGCGCGATCGCTACCAACATGGCCACCAGTACGGCAGGGTGTAGGATAGTTGCCGCTGCACCGTGTCCCAGGTCGCGCTGATTGTATAGGTGTTGAATCTGAGTCTGCATGCGTTTTTCTACCGAGAGGCCTCCCGAGAGGAAGTTAGTGTTCAGGTTTCAATGAATCTGTGATGGCCACAGGTTTGAGGTTTTGGGACGATGCGATGGATTTGCGATATGCGTCGATCGCTCCCGCATCGAGCAGGCCTTTCACTTGCTGCCATCCGGCGTCGCAGATGCGGGCAGCGCCGAGCTCATGGGGAAAGCCGTACGGGATCCGCAAGGATTGGAGTGCGTGCGTCATGACCGGATGTTCAAAGTGTTTCGTATGCGGCCTTAGGCGGAAACGCCGTCCTTGGTGAAAATGGCGGTAATGGTTTCGCCGTCTCCTACCAAATATGCCGAGGCTGTGATCAAGGGCAGAAAGGTCAATCGGAATGCCTTAATAACCACCTTCCAGGGAAGGCTCGATGCCTTGGCACGAGCCATCGGAGGGCGCGAGATCCCGATCTTGCGCAGAAGTTCGTCGACAACATAATGCATGCTGCGTTCAACGTAGAGCTCTCGTTTTGCAATTACGAGGGTTTCCCGAAGGCCAACGGAGCGGGCGAGCATTTTGAGCGTTGCCGGTGAAAAGTGGAACAGGTGACGCGGCAGCTCCAGCGCGTACCAATATGACCGGAAGATGCGTGCACCCGCCGAATCGATGTTCGGCATCATTGTGTAGAACACACCGCCGGGCTTCAACCATTCCGCAACCTTGCACAGAACCTCTCTTGGCTCGTACATATGCTCGAACACGTTAAAGCATGTGATCGCGTCAAAGCTATTTGGCGGGAAAGGCGCGTCGAGAACATCGCCGATGTACACCTCTGCACCGCAACGCTGGCGAGCGAGCTTGGCTGCATTCTCTGACATTTCAACGCCGTAGAGCTTCCACGATGGGCTCTTGATTGCGCCAAGAAAACCGCCAGAACCGCAACCCAGATCGAGAAGGGACCCTCCCGATTTGAGGCGGAGAAGTTCATCACGGCAGGGGAGCCAATGGGTCGACGCTTTGGCCGCGTCGGCAATGGTGCGGTCGTAATCTGGACCGTAGTGATCGCCCATCTCGGACGGTGACGGAGGATTCTTGAGCCACACCAGCGAACACTTGGGGCAACGCACAAGTTCATACTGCTTTTGACGCCCATTGAAGCGGTCCGGGCCGGTCAGCCAGACCTCCGGAGTTGGATCACCACACAGAGAGCATCCGGACGCGGTAGACCTCGCAGGCAAATCTGGAATGCCAACTGGCAATTCTCTTGTGAGCATCAAACGATTATTCCTTAACAGGCGCTCTGAATCCGGTAGTGCTCACCATGGAAATCCTGTTCAAGAAGCGCTCGTCCCGGAGAGGATGCGCAACTGCAACAGCATTCTTCCGCAAAGCAAATAGGCAAACACAACACTCGCGATGCCAAGTAACAGCGTCATGGGCGGACGGGTGAGGATTGAAGAAGAGTGCGCCAACAAACAGGCACCGACAACAATTCCCACCGCCAGAACTGCGGTGACACCTTCACCTTGGGTAAGAACTGCGCGGAATCCGGTGATCTTGCGCAGCCGCAGTGCCTGCAGCAGAAAGCCTACAAACACCGCCGCGAGAGATGCCAACTGCGCGCCAACAACGCCAAACTCTTTGGCGAAGGGGTAGATGGTTAGGACCATTACTACGGCCATAGCGAAGACCGCGCGCCGGTGCAAGTTGGGAGTGCCGTGAGCATAAAATACCGTGGTAATCTGCGCATTCAAAACATTGATCAGAACCCCAACGGATGCCACTGTAAGAGTGGTTGCCATGGCAGCATAGTGGGGCCCATATGCAACGGCAAGAAGCGAGTGACCAAACAGTGCGATGAAAGCTATCGTTGGCAATCCCAGTATTCCAATTGACGCCAAAATCTGACCGAGAACGCGATTGGTGCGCCCGATGTTGTCCCGAATCTGCGAAAAGAAGGGAAGAAGAATCTGTCCGAGCACAGTGATGATGAAACTGGCCGGGTTCTGGATCAGATATACAGCCATGGAATAGTAGCCGAGCGAAGACGCTGACAGTATCTTGGCAAGGACAAAGATGTCAGCGCGAGCGAAGACCAGATTGAGAAAAGAAAGGCCGAAAAGGCCTCTCGAAAAGTGCATGAGCTGGGAGCCCGCCTCCCGATTCCAGCGCAGCATGGGAAGATAAGGACAGAGCACAAAAGACAAAATACATTTCGCAGCACTCTCGGAACATACGCCTAAGACCAGTGCCCAGGTATTGTGAAGCAAGAACCCAAGAGTTATTGTGACGAACGTTCCGCAAAGTCCACCAAGACCGCTGATAGCGGCCAGTTTGCCGAACTTCATGTGTTTCATTGCGACATGTGATCGAGGACTCAGCGCTCCTTCAAGGATGATTGCAATCGAGGCAACACGCAGGAATCCTGTCAGCGAAGCATTCTGGTAAAATCTCGCGACGTATGGAGCTGCAATAACAACAACCATGGCAAGCGCGAAGCCACGGCTGAGGGCGAGCCACCACGCGGCGTTGACATAATCGTCATGATCGCCACTCTTGTGTTGAACCAGCCCTTCGCGAACACCAATATCGGTAAAAGATTGAATGACAGAGATTGCAGAAAGAATGATCGCCATGACGCCGAATGATTCAGGCGCGAGCAGGCGCGTGAGGATCATGTTGCGCCCAAATCTCGCTGCCTGGTCGGCGATCTGACCTCCGCCGATCCATACGCCGCCGCGGAATACCTTCGATTTCAGGTTATCGGCATTCAACACGAGATGTCCGGTACGCTTAAAGCTTGCGTAAGTGGACGAGAAGAAATCGATTGGGGATAGTTTCCGAAAAAAAGACATCGTGGGTCTCGCGCTCCGTGTACGAAGTGGATATTTGCGCACCTCGTGATCCGAAGACCCCGATGCGGTTTGCGTGATATGAGTCAGCGAATTCCCTGATTGAGGCGTGGCCAGAGGCGAGCGTAATTCTCACTCTTCCAGATCTGCGTTTGATGCATCGAGGCTCCCGATCCAGAAGACCTCGTGGACTCCACAAGGTCGCCGGGGTGGGGTCGAGCGGCTTTCATATTGACGCGTGAGAGAGTGCGTCGGCGAGAAGCTTGGAGATGTCGTCGGCGCGGGGAGCGATGAAGCCTTTGCGGCGAATCTGAACGTAAGCCTCCCTCAGACGTCTCTTGTACACTCCCATGTTCGACTTGGTGACCTCGAGGCACGTCGTTTGAACAGGCAGGGCATCGCGCCACGCCTGTTGAATGTACCGATAGCACTCGTAATATTCCTGCGGAAGCACACAATATTGATTAGCGTTGTGGATGCAGAATGCAGGAATGACATAGCTACTCATCCCTTTTTGCGCAGCTCGCAAGCAGATATCAGCTCCATAGAGATGGAAGTGAGGTAGATCGGGATCAAAACGAAGCCCTGATGACTTTCTGATGATTAAGACGATCTCATCTAGAGTTTGAACTTTGACTGGATGGGGAACAGGCGCACCAAAGATGCCGCGGCCTGGCGAATAGATGTAGCCTTGACCAACACCCGCGGCTGTAACACCAAAGCAGCCCAACACCCCCCAGTCGGGATCGAGCGAATCCATGTATTTCAGCGCGAGATCCAGATCTGCAAGCCAGTTTGCGGGAAAGATCATGTCCTGGTGGACAAAAACCACAAGATCGTTGCTGGCTGCATCGATGGCATCGTTATAGGCCCGGGATGCGGAGTTATAGTCCCTTTGAATGAGGAACTGGTGACGATTATCGCCGCTGAAGCACGGCGATGCCAGAAAGTTCCGTTTCAGCAGATTATCAGAACCATATGTAGGCACCGCGAATGTGAGCGGTTGCAAGCCTGATGTATTCATAGATTTCGACGAGTTTCGCGAGCTGGTGGCCGAAGCTAATGCGAAACCACGGTTCCCGTTAATCCAATGGGAGGATTGGGCGACTTGGATGTACTGTAAGAGACTGCTCCAACGTCCCAATTGCCGGTGGTGGGCCGCGCCTTTCCGGCGTAATCGTAGCAAAGCGCGCCAAGACCCGGATTCGGCTGACCATTGCAGATGGAGGTAAGATTGATTCCGGTCGCTCGCAAGGGCGATGTGGAAGACGGAAAAGCGGTCGAGGAATTGACCTGAATATCGCTCACGCTTTGGCCGTGCGCATCCGGAGAACAACCGGTTGCTTGCCATGGGGCGAAGGCGGAAACCCCCGAGTTGCCACACTGATAAGGAGAATTGCCGCTGCTACCCGGCGAACCATAGACGTTGTAGTCAATCGCCTTGAATGAATATCCGGAACCCACCGTGACGTATTGTCCCCAGCCTTGCACGGCATTGTTTTCATCGGACATGTTCAGTCCATAGAACTGCAGGGCCCAGGTATTGCTCCCGGTGGTCGGGCAGCCGAGAAACGTATTGTTGTACCAGCTTTCTCCCGGACCTGAAGGTGCGGTGTAGTCCTGGTTCACAGGCGCGGTGTTATTGTTGCACGACTGGATAGCTATATTGTTGAATACATAAAAGTTCGCGGGGTGGGCGACTTCCGTGAAGAGCATGATCGCCGTCGAACAGCACGGACCCCAGTCACCGAAGGACATATTGTTGTAGAAATAGTAGCCAAGCGAATCGGTCGACACGTTCATATAGTTGTGCACGCCATTGTGATGAAAGGAATCGCTGCTTGTATCCCAATTCGTCGTGTCATGGAAGTAATTGCCATAGATATAGAGGTAACGCGTGCCGTTGCCGCTGTTTTCGACCGCCCAGTTGTCGTGGGAAAAGTCGACGTTATAGATCTTGATGCTCGTTGCGGTCGTCCCTTCGATGCTGACCGCGTTCCCGACGTCGTGAATGGAACTGTCGTGGATTGAGATTGTGCCGGCGGCGCAGCCATTGCTGAAAGGGCACTGAAAGGCAAACGTGCCGGTATCCGCGCTGTCCGTCTGATCGCTGGTGCTGCTATGCACATATAGGTTGCGGATAATGAGGTTGCGAATCTCGATGTCGTGGCAGTTGACGCAGCCGTAAAACGCTTGGGTATTCGGATTCTGATACTGCAGGCTGGACCCATTTGCCGTTGCCTCAATGATGCCCGCTTGTCCCGTAGCATAGGAGGTTGGATTCGAGGCTTCCACGGTGTCGCAGGGGCTCGATGGGCCGCAGGGGATTCCGCCATCGAATAGCGCGTAGGCGAGTCCGCCAAGATTGATGACTTCCCCAAAGGAAACAGAAATGCGCGCGCCCGTGTCGAAGATGAACGTGACTGGGCTGGTGGAGTTTCCGCTTCCCTGCGGGCTGAACACGGGGCCTGTCGCCGCCGTGATCGCACCACAGATGTAGTTCACATCCCCCGGCGAATTAGTAATCCCATTGAAGGTTGCGGGAGTGATCGCGGTCTGACCGTTACAGGCCGTTCCTCCGCTAAACGCGCCCGCTTTCTGCGCAATATACCGAGTGGTTGCGAATGCCGGTCGCGGTTCCGCGAGAGTAAAGAGAATGGATCCCGCTACCGCAACAGCACAAACTGCCATCAGCTTGCTCATGAAGTCCTCACCTAGTGGCTGCGGCGTGGGAGGATACGCCGCGGAAGCCGGAGAATGACACTCGCCATTCCGCGTTTTGTATTGGGCGCTCCGCACGAATGACCGGTTGAAGCAGCAACAAATGCCACCAATCTCTGCTTGGAACCTGACTCAGGCGTCTCGTCCCATGTCCCGGGCAACCAGAAGAGTGACGAACGCCGGGGCAAAAGAATCTGTACAAGTCATACCCTTCCTGCAGCCATTCGCCGCTCGTGAAATATTGTACTGCATCAACAAATAGTCTGGTTTACCGCGGGACCATCAGCGCCCTGGGAATCTGGCAGCCAGTGAGCGGACCCGCTTGACGGCTAACTGCATCGACCCCACCCAGTCGTAGGCGCCGCGCAATTTCGCCTCAAGGAAGGGCTCGTCATCCAGATCGTTCAAGGGCACACGCTCGAGAAAGAGCGGATTGCTCGACCTATTTGCCCTGCCCACGATGGTACAAACGCCGTTGCGATATCCGGCTTTCTCAAGGGTCTCCTCGAGCGCCCTCTTAAATTCGGCGTCGACCTGAGGAAAGGCAAAAGGGTAGGCAAACGACTCCGTGGCGCGCCCGGTCTTGTCCTCAATGGTTTTCTTCGAATCTGTCAGTTCTCTGTCAACTTCGGTACGGCTTAGGAAGCGAAGCTGAGGATGAGTTACGGTGTGCGATCCGAACTCGATGCCGTGATTCTGCAGTTCCCGCACATTCGACCACGTGAGGCACTGGCGGCCATTGAACAGGGTAATGGAATCAGCGATGAACGCCGTCGGCAGATACATCGTCGCGCTGTAGCCAAATCGCTGCAGGATGGGAAATGCCTCGGTGTAGAAATCGAGGAAGCCGTCATCAAAGGTGATGACCACCCAGCCGGCCGTCCGGGCATCCGGAGCACTGAGCAGCGCGAGGGCATGGGCCGGAGTGCACGTCTTGTACCCCGAGCGATGCAGGTACTCCATGTGCAGTTGGAAGGTTGCCGGGGAGACAACGGTTCGATAGTAGCCATGCCTTTCGGACTGCTCGTCGTTCGCGACACTGTGATACATCAAGATCGGAATAGCCTTCTTTGTTCCCGCGAGCCTGCATAACGGCGACGTGAGATACAAAGTGGCAAACCGATCGAAGCGAAAGCTCATAACAGGCCGGAACGCGAAGCCTTGAGGGTTCTTGCAACGTGCAGCGCGAGATGCGGAAGGACGCTTACGCCGTCAACCCCACCTGAACAGACGGATTGATTCCCAGCTCCGCAGGCGCGTCCAAACTGGACAAAGTGAAGGACTGGATTTCATAAACCACCTTTGCCTGCTGTTGCGCGGTGAGCTGCGGGAACATGGGCAGCGAAATGATCTCATCGGCCAGCCGCAACGTCACCGGAAAATCGTCACGCGTGTAATTGAGGAAGGCGTACGCCTTCTGCATGTGCAGCGGAATCGGGTAGTGAATTCCGGTGCCGATGCCCTTGGTCTTCAGGAAGTCGACCATGCCGTTGCGATTGTCGGTGCGCACCACGTAAAGATGGTAAACCGCACGTGACCAGGACGGCTCATAGGGAATGCCGAGCGCCTGATCCTGGGCGAGCAGGCGATTGTATTCCGCGGCCCGATCCCGTCTTTTCTTATTCCATTCTTCAAGGTACGGCAGCTTGGTGTGCAGAAACGCAGCCTGAATGGCATCGAGACGCCCGTTATATCCCTCGAAATTGTGAACGTATTTGCGAACCTGGCCGTGGTTGCGCAGTGTCTTCGACCTTTCTGCCACCACGGGATCACTGGTAGTGACGGCGCCGCCCTCGCCACACGCGCCGAGGTTTTTGCCCGGATAGAAGCTGAACGCCGCGGCGCGCCCCATGGAACCGGCCCGCATCCAGCGCCCGTGCTTCTTGGAGAAGTATTCCGCCCCGTGCGCCTGACAGGCATCTTCAATCACGGTGAGGCCATATTTGGCCGCAAGACTGAGAATGGGATCCATGTCGGCCATTTGTCCGTAGAGATGTACAGGAACGATCGCCGTGACAGGCCTGCCACTGCGCAGGCTGATGAGTTTGCCGGCGCTGTTCTGCACGCACTGTCTTTCAAGGTAGCGCTCGAGCATCTGCACCGACATGTTGTAGGTGCGCTCGTCGACATCGATGAACTCAGGAATGGCGCGCGCCTGCGAGATCGCTTCCGCGGTCGCAATGAAGGTGTTGGGAACGGTGAGTACGACGTCGCCGACCTCAATACCACATGCCATGATCGCGAAGCGCAGGGCATCAGTCCCGCTGCCGACGGCGATGGCATGGCTTGTCTGGCAGAAGGTTGCGAAATCCCTTTCGAAGTTCTCGACCGCTGGGCCACCCACGAATCCCCCGGTGTGCAGGCCTTGGCGAAAAACGTTGACAAGCGCTTGCTCGAGCTCTACGTGGGGGGTGACGAGATCGAGGAATGGAACTGTATCAGGCATCTTTTCCTCCCCAGATTCCCGCATGAAACGCAAAAGTCTTGCGGGGTTGCCGGCGACGACGGCGTTCGGCGGGACATCCTTGGTGACAACGCTGCCCGCACCGACGATGGCGTTTTCGCCTACTTTCACGTTCGAAAGAATGGTTGCATTAGAACCGATCGAAGCGCCGCGCGCAATGACGGTCCGTTGAAGGGTCCAATCCGCTTCGGTCTGGAGGCTCCCGTCTGCGTTGGTGGCGCGGGGATAGGGGTCGTTGATGAACATGACTCCATGGCCGATGAAGACATTGTCTTCAATCTGCACGCCCTCGCAGATGAACGAGTGACTGGAGATCTTGCAGCACCTGCCGACGCTCGCGTTCTTCTGAATCTCGACGAAGGCGCCGATCTTGGTGTCGTCGCCAATCTCGCAACCGTAGAGATTGATGAACTTCGATAGTCTGACGTTTTCCCCGAGCCGAACGTCTTCGGAAACAGCGTTCCACGAATTCATAGGCGGACAAATGCTCCTTTGCTCTTCAGCGATTCGCTGGCGGCTTCGAGCATCCTGACGACTCGGAGGCCCGCCTCGCCGTTGTTAAACGGCTCCTGCCCGGTCGAGATACATTCGACAAAATAGCTGAGTTCCAGGCGCAGCGCTTCGACCTGCTCCAGTTGGGGCGACCACATATCGCCCGACCGGTAGTTCACCAGCAACTGGTAGACGCCTTCCTGGCTGGTGATCTTGACGCCCTTGTCGTAGACCTTCACCTTTTCGTCGGCCTCAAGATCGTTCCACACGATCATCCGCTTCTCGCCGCCGATGAGCGTGGTCCTGACTTTCACGGGTGAGAGCCAATTCACATTGATGTGCGCAATGATCTTGTCCGGAAAATAAAGCGTCATGTAGGCCACGTCTTCATGGCCGTTCAAGTGTCCCTCACCGGTTGCGACGATGGCCTCTGGGGTCGCCTTGATCAGGTAATCCATGATCGAGAGATCGTGCGGCGCAAGGTCCCACAGGACATTGATGTCGTGCTGGAAGAGGCCAAGATTCACGCGGGTGGAGTCGTAATAATAGAGCTTTCCCAACGTGCCTTCGTCCATGAGACGGCCGATGGTCCTGACCGCTCCCGTAAAGAGGAAGGTGTGGTCGGTCATAATCTTGAGGCTTTTCTGCCGGGCGAGGTTGACCAGTGCCTCACCTTGCACGGCAGTGCTGGTCAATGGCTTCTCGACGAAGACGTGCTTGCCATTTTCGAGAGCCGCTTTCGCCAGGTCGTAATGGGTCCACACCGGGGAGACGATTGCCACCACATCAATCTCTGGAGATGAAATCACCTCCATTGCGTCGCGAGTGATCTTGACACCCGGATAAGCCTTGCGCGCACGAGCCTGCGCAGTGGGGTTGATGTCAGCGATCGCCTTCACCTCAGCTTCGTCGAGACTCATGACGTTGCGCACAATATTAGGGCCCCAATATCCATATCCAATTACACCGAAGTTCATGATCTTCGAGCTCCTATCGTGCTTCCACTCGATCGAGCGAGCCGTTCAGGCAAGTGGCCAATCTGGAATCTTGGAAAAGGCTTGCAAGATGCTGCAATTCGAGTCGTTGTGCTATTACGTTCACTGCAGGAGGCCAAATCCAGCGGCAGGCCCGTGTGCATTGACGCGCCTGGATGCGCCGGAAAAGGACAGAATCAGAGGATGATTGCGATCTGGAAGGAAGGCGCGCTCAGTAGGCGCCAGATCCCTTGATCACGGCAAGTGGGGTACGAAAAAGGATTTTCAGATCGAGCCAAGGCGTCCAGGTTGAGGCATAGCGGAGGTCGAGCCGGACCATTTCGTCAAACCGCAAGCTACTGCGACCAAGCACCTGCCATAAACCGGTGATGCCCGGCTTGACGCTCAGCAGACGGCGGCGGTGCCAGGTTTGATAGGCGGCGAATTCGTAGTGAATTGGAGGACGTGGGCCAACCAGAGACATATCTCCCACAAACACATTGATGAACTGAGGCAGCTCATCGAGGCTTGTGCGGCGAAGGAACCTGCCCAGGCGCGTGATTCTCTTGTCGTTGGTGAGCTTGTAGACGTCCGAACTTGATCCTTCCTTCGCAGCACCCGCGGCACCGTTGGCAATAAAGCTGGTCACAAACTCGCGATGGATGGTCGCATCGTTGTCGACATACATGGAGCGAAATTTCAGGAAGGTGAACGTCTTGCCGTAGCGCCCGACTCTGGGTTGCCGGAAGAAGACAGGGCCTTTTGAGGAGAGCTTGACGGCCAGCGCGATGATGAGGAAGAGTGGCGCACACAAAAGCAGTGCTATTGTGCTCCCAATAATGTCGATCATGCGCTTGGTGATGAGTACAGGACGGCGGCCCTTATCTTCACGAGCGAGGTCCGGATAAAGCGCGGCATCGCGCAGACGGCCCTGTTTGTCATGATGCCAATCGTCCGGGAAAAAGTGGAAGGTGATGTGGATCTGATCGAACTGCTCCGGCGTCAGTTCTGCACGCAGCGTGGCACTGATCTTGTTCAGGAAAGTGTCGAGGATCAATTGCTTGTCGCTGAAGACGAGGCCAGTGAAGATCGCTCCTAGAATCTCCCGACCCTTGTACCAGCCGATAAGGTCGGTATCTCTGCTGGAGGCAAGCAGGACTGCGGTCGCGGAGTCCAGGGTTGCACGGTGCTTCTTCGCGCTCTGGTCTTTGTCGGCTTCCAGCAGCATCAGCAGAAAGGGCGCATTGGAGCGCTCCGTGCGCTTGCGTTCAATTGCGATCATCTTTCTGAAGGTCTCTTCATCCAAGATGGTGCGTTCAACAACCGGCGCGTTCTCTAGAAGCGGGTCAGTTGAATGGGGGAGATTGGTCTGGCGTGAAGGACTCACTGATTGCTCCTTTCTCGGCAATGGCCGAGGTTTCTTGATGGTCGGCACGTGGGACTGCGCGTGGGCGCTTCCATGGGCCCCGCCGGCGGCGGCCACTTATGAAACGCGCTTTAGGAATCTCGCGAACCGCGATAGTAATACGTGCTATAAGCGGAGGCGATCGTACTGTTCAAAAGGGCCCCGAGCATCTTCTGCGGCTCGAGAACCTCAAGGCCTTTCTGAAGCGGACGTTTTTCTGTGACCCCCTGGCGGGTGACAAGAAGAATACCATCCGCGAGCCTCATCCAGATGCTTGTATCAGCCAGAGGAAGAACTGGAGGCGAATCAATGATGATCCAATCGAAGATCTCGGAGAGCTTATCCATGAGCTGTGGCAGCTTCGGCGATTGCAAAAGTTCGAGCGGGTTGCCCAATACGCTTCCGGCGGGCAGGATCCAGATCCTGGCCTCTTTGATATGGTAGATATTCTTGAGCAGACTATTGTCTTCCTGCAGCGAATCACAGAGGCCGGGAACCTTCTCTGCTCCGAACATGGGCAGCAAGACAGGGAGGCGCACGTCACCTTCGACCAGCAGCACCTTTTCTTCGCAACCATGGCCGAGCGCACAAGCTAGATTAGCCGCTATCGTGCTTTTGCCTTCCCGGGGAATTGTACTGGTGATGAGGACTTTCTTGAGCGGACGGATCCGGCGGAGAGCCCTTAAACGGACTCCGAGTAAACGCACGGCTTCAGCGGTTGGACTGTCCCGGTCTGTAAGACAGACCAGGTGCTCATTGACTGACGACGTAACTGGCAATTCCGGAAGGCCCTTGAGCACCGCCTTAGGATCTTCCGCCGTCAGCGTTTCTCCTTTGACCGACACGCCGAGAGTACTGTTCGCAAGGCGCTCCGCCTCCTCGACGACGTGACCGTTGCTCTTGCCGCTAACAGCTTCCGGTTCAGCGTGGGATGCCTTTTTCTCCCATGCTGAGGCTGCGCGCTGTTCGACGCGCTGAAGCAGTTCGGCGCTTTGTGGCGGCGCGGATGAATCGGATCCTGAACTCTCGGATTCCAATCGTTGTAGTGCGTCAAAAATTCGGCTCATCGATGCTCTCTCTTACACGGCAGGCTCTCGCCCAACCGTGGTTATTTATGGCGCGGCCAGTACTTGCGGCTCATTGCGGCAACCGTGCGCCTGCGAAACCTCGTTTGAACTGCATTCACGTCGAAGGAGGAATGACAACCGGAATTGGCCAGGCATCAAAAGGGCAATCTGCATGAGAAGCAGTCAGTACTTTCTTGGATGCGATGATCTTTGGTCTAACTGTCGATCACTATGCGGCGAGCCGAGCTCCGCTGGAATCGATCATGTTCAACTTTGCTCAACTCGTACGGGCTCTTCGGGTTGTTCGGACTGCTCGGGCTGCCAGTACGACTCCAGCCGGAACTCCGATGCCACGTCCTCGATGATGCGCGGGGTGACCGTCTGCGTCTCCTTGGCGTAGGCGCTGACGAGCGCGTTTTCGCAAAGGATGTTGATGAGGCGCGGAAGCCCGCGCGAATAGGAGTAGATTGCCGCCAAGGCCTGCGGTGAAAATGGCGTGCCGTTGGCCGGATCGGCCCCAGCATTCCGCAAACGTTGCTCGATATACTCCCGAGTTTGCTGGGCAGTCAAAGCTCCGAGCTGGGTGCGCAGCGCGACACGCTGCTTCAACTGCCTGAGTTCGAAGGAATCCAGTTTCTTATCGAGCTCCGGCTGCCCGACGAGGACAATCTGCAGCAACTTGTCCTCAGTGGTTTCGAGGTTCGAGAGAAGGCGCAATTCCTCGAGTGTGTCGACGGGAAGATCATGCGCCTCGTCGACAATGAGCACCGTCGTCATCTGTCGTCTTCCGCGCATGACGAGAAACTTGCTCAGGTCCAGCAGCAGTTCGGCCTTAGTTTTCCCCGAGGAGGGGAGCCCAAAGTCGGCAACTATGTACTGCAGGAAGTCCATGGGAGCGAGCCGGCTGTTGAACATATAGGCGTAGGCGATGTCTTTACTGTTCCTCAAAAGCCGCAGAAGGCAGCGCAGCAGCAAGGTCTTTCCGGTACCGACCTCGCCGGTGACGACCACAAAGCCCTTGTGCTGCCGGACGCCATAGTAGAGCGACGCGAGAGCCTCATTGTGCCGCGGAGTCGGCACGAAGCAATTCGGATCTGGCGTAAGGTCAAACGGGTTGCGCGGGAGCTGGAAATAGGTTTTGTACATTCGCGTTGTGCCTATGGATGCATGTAGCTGAAGAGTGAACCCGCCAGGATCGCGGTAAAGACCACTGCAGTCGTAGCCCATCCCAGCAGCAACGAAATCTTTGTCTTCCGCGCATCCTGCTCGGTGACAATCTCGGGAACCTCGGAAATGACCGGGACCGGCAGCAAGGCCTTGATCTCCGTCTCGCGATGCAGACGATCGTCAAAAAATTCAAATGCTCCGGCGATTAAGAAGCCCAATGCTAATCCGACGCCCAGACCGACGCCGCAGAATATGAGGCGGTTAGGGAAGGTGGGTGATACAGGTAAGGTGGGAGGATCGAGCATTGTGAAGCGCTCACCCTGTTGCAATTGCTCCATGTTTGTGGCCAATACAGATTCATCTCTCTTCTTGAGAAGACTGTCGTAGTTAGCCTTGGATTGATCGTAGTTGCGAGTAAGCTCTTCGAGCTGCTGTTCGACTCCAGGTTGTATATTCAGGCGCCCCTGGTAGCTCGCGAGCCTGTTCTTGAGGTCATTGATCGTCGCCTCGCGATTCGCAATTTCCAGCTGATTGGCCTGCAACTGACCTTGCAATTGGCGCAAGGCAGGGCTCATGGTCGCATCAGCCTCTCCGGGCTTGCCCTCTTCGCTCTTTCTCGCAGCGAGGAGATTATCGCGAATCGCTTCAGTCTTTGCGATCTGTATCTTCAAGGCCCGGACATCGGGATAATTGTCGGTATAGTGTGAACTCAACTGGGAAAGCTGCGCTTTCATCGTGGCGAGCTGCTGATTGACATATGCCAGGTCGCTCATGCTCCCGGTTCCTGGCGCCTCCGAGCTGGTCACGATTCCCTTGGCCTGCGCGTTTCGCTCCTGCTCAATCATCGCCTGGAGATAGACTCGCTGTTGCCTTGCGGTGTTGAGGCTACTCTGCTCATTCTGAAGCTGTGACTGCAAGCCGGCAAGAATCTGAAGATTACCTGCCTGCTGCGTGGGCAAATCCCCTTCGTGCAGGGCTTCGAAATCGCGGACCTTTGCCTCCTGGTTAGCGAGATCGGCACTGGCATCGGCCAACTGCTTTTCAATGAAGCTGGTCGTACCTTCGGACTCCTCCATTCGCGCCCTGGAGTTTTCATTGATAAAGAGATTGGTTAGTTCGCCGGTGACCTGTTGTGCGAGGTGCGGATCCTTCGCCGTGTAGGAAATCCGAAATGCCGAAATATCGCTATGCCGCGGATCGCGCACCAAGTCAATCTTGATGTCGTTGCGCATAAGCCCGACTTCTCTGTCCTGTGTCGCCTGGTCGTGCGCCCCGTTGTACAAATGCAGCTTGTCGATGATCATGAGCAGACGCGTGTAGCTGAGAACCTGCTGCGTAATGCTCTCAAGCCGGGCCTGCATGTCGTCATTGATAATCGGCGTCACATAATCCTGCGACGTATTGGGCGGCTTCACCAGGATCAGCGTGCTGGACTTGAAGCGCGGTGTAATCACCCAGCTGGAACCCCACACGAGGAGCCACGCAACAAACAACGGAATCAGAAAATGAAGATGCCGCCGGCGCACGATGTCACGCAGGCGATTAAGATCGGTACCTTCCGATCGATGCTCTTCCAACTCTTCAGGCATGGTTATCTCCCCAGCGGTTTTTGGAATTGATAGGTTACAGTCACGTACGCGCGGTCACTGTCCGGGCTTTCCGCGACAATCGGGATGCCAACAAAGTTTTCGTGGATGCGATCGTACCCGACTTCTGCGGTGAAGTGGTCTCCCATGGTGCGTCTGAGCGTCGCTCCCACCGTGAAGGAATCTCCTCCCTGGTAGTCCAGTCCGACAAGCGACCCTTGGGCTTCGATGGTGTTGTACCCACCAGACGCCCCGACGTGCCAATCACGGGAGAACTTCCACGTGCCTGAGGCATTGACGTTGTTCGATTTGTACCCCCCCACCAGCCCTTCGCCGGTGGTGATGACGCGCAAGTAGCTGAGCGCGAAACTGGTGCGCGGACCTTGCCAGCCCAGGCTGGTAACTACTGTTGGAAACCACGAATCCGATGTTGGCTGTTTCGTTTCCGTCACGTTGATATCTTGTGCACCGACCGCAGCCGTCACGGAAAAGTTGCGATGGATGAACAGGGTGTAGAACGGCAGCAGAGTCTCCATTTGCGAACTCACCCGCACATTGGGCGGGGTAGCAACCGTCAGCGCGTACTGGTAGTCCAGGCCTACGTATTGGTTGCGTCCGAAGCGCCTGTCATAGAACGCCGATGCCGAGCCACCGCTTGAGTTGTAGAGTCCCTGATTCTGGTTGGGACTGGAATAGTCGTAAAGTGAATACCCGCCGCCGGCGCCCACCATGGAATCGGCGCTGAATTGGTAGGTGATCGCGGCACTTCCGCTGTTCGACATTTGCTGGACGAAGGGCGCGAGCACAGCGGGAACCGGCGACTGCGGCGTACCACCGATGCCCCCCAAAAAAGGAAAGGACTGGTCGAAGACATCCGAGGTCCGCATGAAAGTGTCCATCACGTTGAATGCCAGGCGCGGACTCAACCGCTCGTCGAACCTGAAGTTGGCGCTCTGGTCGATGGAATCGAGAAAGCTATCAGGTTCGTAGAACGTAAATCCCGGGTTATAGACGAAGGACGTATGCTGGCGCGGCGTAATCCGATCGTAGGACAACGTGGGATTGATCAGGTAGGTGAAATCGCTGACCGGCGTGCTCGTCTCGGCGGGGAGAAGGTTGTCGGTGTACCCCGTGGTCATGTTGACAGCGGCTGTAAGGTAGTTGGATTCCATATCTGAGCCGGCAACGTTGGGATATGCGATTCCGCTAACCAGGGGTGGTGTCGTCATCTGTGTGTAGTCTTCAGGCGGCGTGGGGCCACCTTCCGCACTGGGGTTGACCTGGCAGAAAGCGGGCAACGCAACGAGGAAAACGAGGAGAAAGCAGATCCGCGGTAGCATGAACTCTCCTCTTCTAGGGAACAATGATGGTGTCATGCGGCTTGAGCAAGATGTTCGGAACCGTATTCTTGCCCTTGACGTACTGTTCGTAGTTGAAATAGATGCGCGTGTCGTTGCCGCTGGAATCCGGCCGCAAAATGTAAATCGACTTCTTTTTGGCGAAATCCCTGAAGCCACCCGCGGCGGCGATGGCATCCACGATGGTTAGCCTGGAAGTCAGGGGATACGATCCGGGTTTTGCGACCTGTCCGAGGATATTGAACTTCTGACTATTCGCTTCCTGAACCATTACGGACACCTGAGGCTCCGCAATATAGCTGCGGAGCCCTGCCGTAATGTCCTGCTCGAGTTGGGTAGGCGTGCGGCCTGCCGCCTGTAATTCTCCGATGAGCGGCAGTGAGATCTTTCCATCGTTGCGCACGGAAACCGAGCGCGAGATATCCGGCTCTTTCCAGACGCTGATCGTCAGCACGTCGTCGGCGCCAATCACGTAGGCAGCATTCGACCGGACACTGGCCGCGGGCTGGTCGGATTGTACAGTTGGGGCAGCGGCCGAAGGACCAGACTGGCTGCTCGCCGTGGCTGCTCCCATGAGACTCCCGGATAAAGCAATGCACAGAGCGATGCAAATTGTCAGCGTGTCGTTTTCTTTCGAACAAATCATGACGGCTCCCGTCTGCGGTCTTGGAGGGGTTGTATGAGGCAGTGTGTCAGGAGGCCATCCGGCACCGTCCTGAACTTCCACGCGCCTGTTGCGACTAAACGGTCTCAATAAGACTTTCCGAATCTGGTTAAATTGATGCGGCTCCGGGATGGAAAAGCTCTCTCCTAGAGAACCGCCGGCGCTGGTCTCATTTGCGGGATTCTGCTTTGGCCGGCCGAGACAGGCTGCACCTGGACACTCGTGTCAAGAGCACCTGAAACAATTGGCTCCACATCCCACGCGTTTACTTCTACGGCGACGGATTGCGCAAGCAGGTCAACGGAAAGCACCAGCCGGCACAGATTTTTTGTGCGTACAAGAATGCCCTGAACGCCCTC
>Ga0326727_10010718_pt1 | contig 21694 bp, 11 predicted proteins | sample MB2enrmetagenome_FD_207643 | JGI IMG/M metagenome (GOLD analysis project Ga0326727, IMG submission 207643) | Lab enriched peat soil microbial communities from McLean, Ithaca, NY, United States - MB29MY | ecosystem: Environmental > Terrestrial > Soil > Wetlands > Peat | place: USA: New York...
TGTCCCGACCCCCCGTACACCCCCGAAGCTCGTCGGGAGAGGATTGCTGGCGTTGTAGAACTTTTCATTGTTATTGACACGCAAGGCAACGTTTCAGACATTCGAGAAGTCTCGGAGCCCTTGGGTGGCGGATTGGATAAGAGCGCCATGGACACGGTGAAAAAGTGGAGGTTCGCTCCGTCCACACGCGACGGTGTTCCCGTACCTGTGCGCGTTAGGGTCGAGGTCAATTTTCGTCTTAGACCAAAAGCCCCCTGATGCGGTCGGTTCTACGCGCGGGCAGCCAGTAGCACAGCGTGGCGGGACCGCAACCAAACATGTCTTGTAGGGGCTGGGCTTGCCCTGCCCAAGGGCACCCCAAGGGGTGCCCCTATAAATATTCTTGCTAAAAAAAGAATCTACGGTATTGCAGAGCGGTCAGCGCAAACCTGTTCTCCAAGGTCTGCGGCTCTTCTCACCACCGCGCCCAATTGAGCGGACCTTCAACAAGACAGGTCGCGCTACGGCTGCTTGGCTGGTATGTCTTGTTATTTTGTCTAGCGAATTTGTCTAGATTATTTGTCGAAACGGCTTGCACGACGTTTTGTCTTGAGTCATAGTTCTTGGAATATATCCTTAATTTGTACTTGACAAAAAGAATAATTATGGCAAACTGGTCCGTGGGGCTAGCACCCGCTGGCTGACCGGAAAGACCGCGGGCCGAAGGGCTGGTTTCACGTGTCAGGCGCCGGGCGTCAGGGCTTAGGGGCTGAATGCTCCAGCGTAAGGCGGAAGGTTTGGAACAGGATGATGAGAAAGATGGCGTCAATAACCCTACCCGCGCAAGCAGTGCTTTTCTCCGTGGTCTCTGTGCGGTCTGTGGTAAGTTCGCGGTCCTGACCCAAAAAGATGTTAAAAATGAAGATCGATCCGACTATGTGTATGAAAACAAAGGCGAACGTGACAAACTGTCCAGCGAAAAACAGGGCTTTTTACAGGAAAATGCAACAATTGCGCGCTAATCGACAACAATCGAGGGGACTCCTTGGCCGAAAGCACACAGAGTGCTCGGCAATTCGGGGCGAAGTGGCGCCTACCTATAGGGCGAAAGCGGGAGGTGGCACGGGCGTCACGCCCGCGACCGTCATGGCCAAGATGGCCATGCCACAAAGGTCGGCACATGCTGAACTGTAGCGCCGACCTTCAGGTCGGCACATGCTGAACTAAAGTTCAGCGCTACAAAAATGGACGCACTTCACCACGATTTAGCAGAAAACAAAGGGTTTAGCGATGAAACTCCCCCCACATTTCGGAACCTCATCTCATTCAAATAAAAGAGGTTAGCTTGAACTACAGGGGCCGGAGCGATAAAATGCAGTTTTCCACGATATACTAGAAAAAAAACGGGTTAGCGTGAAAATGGAAAATTTGTCAAAATCTTATCTCATTCAAATAAAAAGAGTTAACTTGACATGCGGGAGCCGTTGCGAAAAAAGCGGGGGGCAAAAATGCAGGATAGTCTCGCGATGTTATTGAAAACACATGGAGAAAAAATGTCGCTTTTCTACCCCACCACGATATTGATGAAAACAAGTGAGTTAAAATCACTCTCTCGCGATGTTGATAAAAAGAAAGGAATTGCAGGCTACCCATGTGGCGCTGAAGAGCAGTGACGAGTGACAAGTGACAAGTGACGAGCAGAAGAAGCTGAAGAGCAGTGGCGAGTGGTAAGTATGCTGAATTCGAAAATCGCAAATCACCAATCACTCAATCACCCGATGACCCAATGGCTCGATGACCCGATCACCCAATCACCCGATGACCCGATGGCTCGATTCCGCCGCCTTCCTTGTCAACAACGGGACGGGGCCTTACAATAGGAAGGTTAGGGTATAGGCCCGCAAGGAATCTATAGAGACAGAGCATGGGTAACTTCCTTCAAATCGCGCTCGGCAAGGTTTTTGGGACGAAGAACGAGCGGGAACTAAAGCGCCTCAGCGAGAGGGTGGTGGAAATCAATGCCCTCGAAGCGGAGATGCAAAAGCTCCCGGACGCGGAGTTCCCCTTACGTTCCCAACAATTCAAGGAACGCCTGGCCGAGGGCGCCACGCTCGACGAAATGCTGCCGGAAGCTTTTGCGCTTTGCCGGGAAGCGGGGCGCCGCACGCTCAACATGCGGCACTTCGATGTCCAGCTCATTGGCGGCATGGTGCTGCACGAAGGCAAGATCGCCGAAATGAAGACCGGCGAGGGCAAGACCCTGGTGGCCACGCTGCCCTGCTACCTGAATGCCCTGGAGGGCAAGGGTGTGCACTTGGTGACCGTGAACGATTACCTGGCCAGGCGCGACGCCGCCTGGATGGGCCCCATCTACCGTTTGCTGGGCTTGAGTGTGGGGGTGATCGTCCACGACCTGAGCGACGAAGAACGCCGGGCCGCTTACGGCTGCGACTTGACTTACGGCACCAACAACGAGTTCGGGTTCGACTATCTGCGCGACAACATGAAGTTCGACCTCAAGGACTACGTCCAGCGCCCGCACCACTATGCCATCGTGGATGAGGTGGACTCCATCCTGATTGACGAAGCGCGCACCCCGCTGATCATCTCCGGCTCCTCGGATGAATCCACCGACAAGTACTACCGCGTGGACAAGGTCATTCCCCACCTCGCCGCCGGGACCGATTACGAGGTGGATGAAAAACTTCGCCAGGCCACGCTGACGGAATCGGGAATTGCCAAGGCGGAGAAACAACTGGGGCTCGAAAATCTCTACGACCCCGCCAACATGGAGTACATCCACCACATCTATCAGGCGCTCAAGGCTCACACCCTTTTCAAGCTGGACCGCGATTACGTGGTGAAGGAAGGCGAAGTCATCATCGTGGATGAGTTCACCGGCCGCCTGATGCCCGGCCGGCGCTGGTCGGACGGTCTGCACCAGGCCGTCGAGGCCAAGGAAGGCGTGAAGATCGAGAGCGAGAACCAGACGCTCGCCACCGTGACTTTCCAGAACTACTTCCGCATGTACAAAAAGCTGGCGGGCATGACCGGCACGGCGGAGACGGAAGCGGCGGAGTTCGAGAAGATTTACAACCTGGAAATTGTCATCGTGCCCACCAACCGGGAACTGATCCGGCACGAGTTCGCGGACGTCGTCTATCGCACCGAGCGCGAGAAGTTCAACGCCGTCATCGAGGAAATCAAGGAGTATCACCTGCGCGGCGAGCCCGTGCTGGTGGGCAGCATCGCCATTGAAAAATCCGAACGCCTGAGCGTGGCCTTGCGGAAAGCCGGGGTGGTGCCCGCCCGCTTGCTGGAACTCGCCAAGGCCGCGGGCCTGGAAGGGCCGAAGTTGAAGATTTGGGCGGAGCGCCTGGCGTCCTCGAATTCGCAGGGGCTGGCATGGTTGACCCGCGTGGGAGTGACCGCTTCGACGATCAAGGAAATGCTGAGCCAGGGGCGCTATCAAGCCCTGGCGACCGGCTCCAACGGCACGCGGGCGGCTTTCCTGGAAGCCGCGCTGAAACGTGCGCCGCGGGGTTATCCCTACGGCGACCTGCCCCCCGTGGATGAAACGATTATTCCCGGCCTCGTCGAGCTCGTCAACCGCACCGATCCCCAACACGTGCCGGTCCTCGACTACCTGATTGAGATTCGCTGCCCGCCCGCCCGCTTGGTGGAGATTCTGGGCATGAAGGAAGTCCGGCACAACGTGCTGAATGCCAAACAGCATGAGCGCGAGGCGCTGGTGGTGGCGCAAGCCGGGCGGGTCGGCGCCGTCACCGTATCCACCAACATGGCCGGCCGCGGCACGGACATCCTGCTGGGCGGCAATCCGGAAACCATGGCGCGCGAGGAGTTCCGCAAGTCGCCCGAGAAGTACCGCGAGCAGGGCATCGACCCCGAACCCCCGGAACGGCCGCCGGAAGGTTCGGCGGAGGAGATCTTCAACGCTTACGTGGAAGCCTATACCGCCTGGCGAAAACAGTGGGCGGAATTCGTGGATCGCTTCAAGGGTGTCACCGACGTCGAGCACGGCGACGTGGTGAGGCTGGGGGGACTGCACATTCTGGGGACCGAACGCCATGAGGCCCGGCGCATCGACAACCAGTTGCGGGGGCGCGCCGGCCGCCAGGGCGATCCCGGCTCCTCGCGCTTCTACCTGTCACTCGAAGACGACCTGCTGCGCATCTTCGCGGGCGAGCGTATTTCCAACATCATGCACCGGCTGGGCATGGAAGAAGGCGTGCCCATCGAATCCCGTCTGATTTCCAAGCGCATCGAGGCCGCCCAGAAGGCCGTGGAGGCGCAGAACTTTGAATCGCGCAAGCACCTGCTCGAGTACGACGATGTGATGAACAAGCAGCGCGAGACCGTCTACGGCCTGCGCCGTCAATTGTTGGAGGGCACCGATCAGAAGGAATTCATCCTGGATGCCACCGGCCGCGTGGTGGAATGGCTGGTGGAAAGCTTCTGCCCCAAGGACCAGCACTCCGACCAATGGAACGTCAACGGCCTGCGCACCGAATTCTGGGGACGCTTCGGCATTGACCTGAGGAAACAGGAATTGCCGTTTGACCCCAAGCAGGTCGACGCGCTCAACAACGAACTGAAGCGCCTGGTGGGGGAGCGCTACGAAGAACGCGAGCGGGTGTGGACGCCGGAACGCATGCGGTTGCATGAGCGCATGATCATGTTGCAGGTGGTGGACGGGCAGTGGAAGGATCACCTGCTGGCCATGGACCACCTGAAAGAAGGCATCGGCCTGCGCGGCTACGGCCAGCGCGATCCGCTGGTCGAGTATAAGCGCGAGTCCTTCGAAATGTTCGAAGCCATGATGGACCGCGTCGAAGATGAAACCTTGCGCTACCTGTTCCTGATGCGTACGCCGGAGGAAGAGGAAGAGATGATCCGGCAGTATCAGCAGCGCAAACGGCGCGAGCAGAGAGAAATGCAGATGATCGGCGCCGGGGTGGTGGAGAAACCCCAGCAAGTCATCCGCCGCGAGAAGATCGGCCGCAACGACCCCTGCCCCTGCGGGAGCGGCAAGAAGTACAAGAAGTGCCATGGCGCCGCCGCACCGCCGCCTTCTGCGGCCGCGTCGGGAGGGCGCCCCTTGGCCGCCGCCGATAAGAAAGGCGATGAGGTCAGGAGGGCCTAGCACGCATTTCTCACCACAGGCAAACGAACCGAAGTTTGGAGTGCGGCGGCTCGCCGCCGCTTTCCATCGCCGCGACTGGTCGCGGCGAATTACCCAGCGCTGACGGGTCAGCGGTAGAAAAAGCGGGAGCGAGCTCCCGCACTCCGAAATTTGCCTTCTTACCTCCGGGGGGGCACGAAAGCTGGCGGCCGGTCGCGGCCGGCGTCAGGGCTTTCTGAAATCCCGCTAGTGCCCCGCCGACTCCTTGACGAAATCCTGGAGGCTAGCCAGATAGCCTTCGCCACCCATGGCGATTACATCGTTGTGGCCGGCGCCCTCGATGGGGTAAAAGCGCTTGGGCTCGGGCGCCGCGGCGAATAAGCTGCGGCCCATTTCAAACGGCACCACCTCATCGCGCGTGCCGTGGGCGATCAGGATGGGGGCTCGCACCTCGCGGATTTCCTCGAGCGAATCGAAACGCGACTTCGGCAGGTATTCGATGAGCGGGATTCCGAACATGCGCCGGGTCATGGCGCGGGCGTTGGTGAAGGAACTTTGAACGATCAGCCCGCCACAGGGGCGGCGCGCCGCCAAGTTGATGGCCACAGCGCCCCCCAGCGAAACTCCGTAAATGAAAATGTCCTGGGGTTGGATCTGCCGCTGTTTCACCAGGTAGTCATAGGCCGCGTCGGCATCGTGGTACACGCCTGCCTCATTCGGTTTACCTTGGCTTTTTCCGTAACCCCGGTAATCGACGGCCAGGATGTTCACGCCGATTTGCGAAAGCACTTTCATCTGGGGAAGGCCGTAGCCAATGTTTTCCGCGTTCCCGTGAAACCAGAGCAGAACTTTTCGCGAGGTCGGGTTCGAGTGGTAAAAGGCGTTGATGCGGACGCCATCCTCCGTGGTCAGCCAAACCTCCTCCACGGGGATGGCATGATTCGGAAGTGACGCAAATCCGTCGGGATAACGTGGGGGAAAGTAGATGAGCCGGTTCTCGACAACTCGGATCGTGACGACAACCAGCAGGATTCCGGCTGCGGCTGCGATCAGGACCAGCATCAGAAGTCTTTTCACCTTCTGGCCGCTTCCCATTCTCTGGCCAGGGGCTGGGGTTCGAGGCTTGGTTCTACCCCAGCCCCTGGCTGCCAGCCCCAAGTCCCTGAACTTACTGGCCGTCACCGCCGTCTTCGTTGGGGGAGATGACGATGTAGGCGCCGGAGCCCTGCCGATTGATGCGCACCATCACTTGGCCCTTTGCCTGCTCCGCCAGCCGGTTGAAGTCCGTAACGTTTCGCACGGGCTGGCGGCCGATGGCTTCGATCACGTCGCCCTCCTGGAGGCCGACGCGCGCCGCGGGGCAATTGGGATCGAGTTCAGTGATCACCACCCCGGTGGCATTGGGGGGCAAGCCCAACTCGTCGCGGATAGAGGGCGTGAGGTTCTGCACGGACATGCCCCGCAGAGTGCCCTCCTGAACGCCTCCCCCACCCGCTCGCATGCTGAGGTTGGTGGGCCGCTCGCCCAGTGTCGCCCTGATGGTCATCGGCTGGCCGTCGCGGAGGATTTCCAAAGTGACTTCGGTGCCGGGATTCAAGCTCGTGATCAGGGCAGTGAGCTGGCCGGAGTCCTCAACTTGCTGACCGTTGAGTTTGCGAATCACATCACCGTTCTTGATTCCAGCCTTATCCGCCGGACCGCCTGGGCTCACGTCCTCCACGAGCGCGCCCGCGGTATCCGGCACCTTGAACTGCTTGGCCAGGTCTTCATCCAGAGGTCTGATTCCGATTCCCATATAGCCCCGGCTCACTTTGCCGGTCTTGATCAAGTCTTCCATGACGTGCTTGGCCATGTCGGAGGGAATAGCGAACCCGATCCCTACGAACCCACCCTCGCCTCCGGGTCCGGAGTTCCCGCTGAGGATGGCCGTGTTAATACCAATCACTTGACCGTGAACATTCACCAGAGCCCCGCCGGAGTTTCCGGGGTTGATTGCGGCGTCGGTCTGGATAAAATTTTCGATTCCGTTTGGTCCCTCAATGCCCATGTTGGAACGGCCTAAGGCGCTTACAATGCCGCGCGTTACGGTGAAATACTGCCCAAAGGGATTCCCAAACGCCATGACCGTGTCCCCCACCTTCAGTTGGTTGGAATCGCCGAAGGGGGCAAAAGCGAGACCCGTCGCTTCGATCTTGACGACGGCGACATCGGTTTGGGGATCTGCTCCCACGATCTTCCCCTTGAAAGTCCGTTTGTCGGAGAGCGCCACTTCAATTTCCGTCGCCTTGGCTACCACGTGATTATTGGTCACAATGTAACCGTCGGGCGACACAATCACGCCGCTTCCCAGGGCGTGCTCGCGCTGCTCGCGGGGAATTTGGGGAAAGATGTTGCCAAAAAACTGGCGGAACATCGGATCCATAAAAAACGGTGATTGTTGTGCCTTAACCACCTGGGTGGATTTAATCGCCACAATGGTGGGCGTGACGGTCCTGGCGATGCGCTCGTAGGCCTGATTCTGTTTATCCAAAGCGTCGATATCCGCACCATCCAACGTCTTTCCCTGGGCTAATGCAAACTGCGAAAAGAGGTGATGCTCTTGATAGAGCATGGCGGATAAACCCAGCACCAAAACGCCCATCAACGTCAGGCTCAATCCCCCGAGATTCTCCCTCAAGAATCGCTTGTCAAATCGCATGAAATCTTCCTCCTTCAAATCTTGTATCGGTGGCCGTGATGACGCTCCCGCAGCGCATTTTCTCCATGATAGCGTAGCCCGCTCTCATGACCCTGCAGATGGCGCCTGCCGCTTGCGAGCGCGGCGCCCGCTCACCCCACGATTGTAGCAGCCCCTCCATGGGCACTGCCTATAGGTCTTAGACGCAATCTTTTTCTTTCTGTCATCGAGGCGGGTGCCCGGTCAATCCGTTTCCGTGTGATATTTTTTCACCACTCCCTTGCGAAGCCTAGCGGCAGCCGTAGTGTCAACCCCTGTTAGTTTTGATGCGCCAGCGCCGAGGAGGGTTTCACCGGCCCCGTCGGGTGGAGGTCCGAAGCCAAAGCAAAGACGCCGCAGACCCGGATCGGCGGGGAAGAGACTCGGCCCCCCTTCCAGAATCAAGGGCCGGGGCAGAACGAAGAGCTAAGAGACAGAGTGGAGTGTATCCGAGAGGGCTTGCACGACTTTCGGGTCGTACCGGCCTCGATCCATGCCTTTGCGGATTTCACTGATCGCGACGCGCGCGTCCCACGGCTCATGATAGGGCCGCCAGGAAGTGAGCGCGCTGTAGGCCTCAGCCACCGCCGTAATCCGTGCTCCCAGGGGAATAGCGTCCCCGCGCAACCCATCCGGGAAGCCGTTGCCATCCCAGCCTTCGTGGTGATGGAGAACGATTTCGAGAAGATGGGTATCGACGTAACCCATTCGCCGGCAGGTGGCCACGCTCTCCTCCACATATTTTTCCAGCAGCTTGGATTCCTGATCGGTCAGACTGCCCCGGCGGTTCAGGACGTGATGAGGGACCGCCTCCTTGCCGAGATCTTGCAGATATCCGGCCAGCAAAATAGTTTTCTTCAACTCCTCATTCAGCTTTAATTGATCCGCCAGGGCATAGGAAAGAAGCGCCACGACGCGGCAATGGCCGACGGCCCCGTCCAGCGCTTCGACTGCCAAGACCACGTCTTCCGGAATCTCGATGTGCGACTCCGCCGACGCATAAGCCTCCGCGACCGCGGCGGGGATCACGGTCGGGTCATTCCAGCGATCGCGAATCCCGGTCACCTCATACACCGTGACCTTCTGCAACTTCCCCTTCAATTGAATCTTTTCGAATTCATCCCGCTTAATGTTGGCATCCGCATAGGCCAGCTTAATTTCCGTAGAGCCAGGATCCAAGGCAAGAGCCCGCTCGAAAGAGCGGATCGCCGCGCTCGCATCGTGGAGTTCAAAATAGACCTTGCCCAGTTGATAAAGAAGGTCGGAGCTTTCATTTTCCCGGCTGAGTCTCTCCTCCAGAGCCGTCATGCGATCAATGAGATCGTGGTCGGACTGGCGGCCGTACCCCATGTTGCGGAGCCGGGTGGCGTTGACGAAAGGCTCCACGGCACGGAAAGTCGGCTCATCGATGTACACCTTGCCGGCTTCACAAATTTCCTCGAGGCGCTTGGCCACATTGACCCGATCCCCCACGGCGCTGTAAGCCTGGCGGCGGACTCCCATCATGCCCACCACCGTATTGCCGGTCGCAACCCCCACGCGCAGACGCCACGGCAGGTCGAGCTTCTTCATCCTCTCTTGCATCCGGAGCCCTGCCAGGACGGCCATCAGCGCGTGCCGGTCGAAGTCCACTGGCGCGCCAAATTCCACCATGACCCCGTCGCCCATGTACTTGTCGATGTGCCCGCGGAAAAGCTCCACGACCGGTTCAAGCTGACCCAGAAAACGATTCAGTTCCTCCAGCACTACGTCGGCGCGATTCTTGTCCGCGTAACCCGTGAAGTTGGTGAGGTCCGTGAACATGATACTGATTTCGCGCTTCTCAATCCGTAACTTTCCCTCGGTGGCCAGTTTCGCGACCACCGGATCCATGGTGGCATAGAGGGCTTTTTCTACTTTCTCCTTCATCTCTTCTGTCACGCGGCTGCGCTTCAGTTCCTCATAAAGCTGGCGCGTTTCCTCGAATCCCTTGGCAAGTCTTTCCTGGAGCGAGCCGATGGCGGCACTCGCCAGGATCAGGAATCCCCCCCAGGTGGCCAGCACCAGAAGAGCATTGAGGCGCGTGCCGGCTACCGCAAACCATTCGGGCCGGTACCACGCAAACAGCACCCCCGACAAGAAGCAGAGCACCGCGCCCATTACCGCTTGGCGCCTACCCAGGAAGTAGGCGGCCGACAAGACCGGAAGGTAGAAGAAGTTGAGGAAAGCGATTTTGTAAGGAAAGAGGTAAAAGACCCCAACGACGATGGCCATCACGAGCAGGATGAACAAACCCTCAAGGTGTCGAACGACGAAATTCCGAAGGTGATTTGGCCAGCCTCCCCGGAGGCCAATCGGCAAGGTGGTTTCATCCAACAACGAAATTTGAACTTTTTCGTCTGCCATTGTCCGCCTCTATGAGAATTGAGCCACCAGAATCTCTGTGCGTACTATATCTTTGCATTCCCTAAAGGGCAAGTGGCCTTTCGAGAACTTTTTGTAACATCACCTGTTGAGGGGAGTGGACTTGAGCCTGGGCTGGGATCGACGGCCCCTTCGCTGCGGTAATGCGTCGAGGCTCAACAGCACGGCTGTGAAGGAGTTGTGATTGTTGTAGAATTAAAGGCTGCCGCTTTGGCTCCAGGGTGCCTTCCCATGGGCATCGGAAAAAACACCCAATCTGGGGAGTGGTGTCCCCCGGTCGGAACTCCCGGCAGACTCGAAACCCATGAAACGTTTCCTCAAGCGTTTGGCGCTCCTTGTACCGCTCACCTCACTCGTCGCGATCGTGGGCGCCGCCTTGTGGCTCTACCATCGCACCCGAGCCAGCCTTCCCCAACTCGACGGAACGATCCCTGCCCCGGGGCTTTCCGCGCGCGCGGAAGTTTTCCGCGATGCCCACGGCGTGCCGCACATCCGTGCCCAATCGCTCCCGGATGTTCTTTTCGCGCAGGGCTATGTGACCGCTCAAGACCGCCTCTGGCAAATGGAACTCAGCCGCCTCCACGCCGAAGGGCGGCTGTCAGAAGTCTTTGGCGATCGCACCCTGCGCATGGATATTGAAAGCCGCGCCTTAGGCCTGCCCCGAGTGGCTGAGCAAGCGCTTGGCGACCTCGATCCGGCAGCGCGCGTCCTTCTCGCCTCATACACTCGCGGGGTGAATGCTTTTATCGAAAGTCACCGCGACCGCCTTCCCCTTGAATTCCTGCTCCTTCGCGATCAGCCCCAGCCCTGGCGCGATGTCGATGGCGTAGCCGTCGCTTTGAATCTCTCCACCGCCCTCAGCCAAACCTGGGGAGACGATTTGATGCGCGAGCGCGTTACGGCCAAGTTGGGCGAGGATCTCGCGCGAGACGTTTTCCCTGAAAAATCATTGCTGGATACTCCAGTGGCTGATATCTCAGCACAAGCTCCAATCAAACCCAGTGAAAGGAAGTCCACCACTCGACTTGAGGACGGAGATTTTGAGCGCCCTCCGCTCGCCGCGCTATTGGCTCCCTTGGACATTAGTTCTCCCGAGGGAGGCGGCAGCAATAACTGGGTCTTAAATGGATCCCACACCCGATCGGGCAAACCGCTGCTGGCTGGTGACCCGCATCTTGGACACAGCGTCCCCAGCGTTTGGTATATGATCCATCTCAAAGCCCCTGGACTCGATGTCACGGGCGTCAGCCTGGCGGGTTTGCCCCTGGTGGTCATTGGTCACAACGACCGCATCGCCTGGACCATGACCAACACCGGTCCCGACGTTCAGGACCTCTACGCTGAGACATTTAATCCCCGCGATCCCAATAAATATCTGCACAACGGCCAGTGGGTTGCCGCCGAGGTACGCGACGAGGTCATTAGAGTTCGCGGCCGGCGCGATTATCCCCTCACGGTCAAGGTCACCCGGCACGGGCCGGTAATTTCCCACGAGGGCAACCGAGATCTTGCCCTGCGCTGGACCGCACTCGAACCCCACGCCATCCGCCTTCCCCTGCTGGCCATTAATCAGGCGAGCAACTGGCAGGAATTTACGACCGCCCTCTGGGATTTCACGGTACCCATGCAGAATTTTGTTTATGCTGACATCGACGGAAATATCGGATTTTACGCGGCGGGGCTGGTGCCCATCCGCAAGCAAGGCGATGGCACCGTCCCCGTCCCGGGCAGCACGGACGATTATGATTGGACGGGCTTTATCCCCTTTGATCGCCTGCCCCACGCTTTCAATCCACCCAGCGGGATGATCGCCACCGCGAACGGACGCATCGTGCCCGACGGCTATCCCTTCCTGATCACCCGGAAGTGGGAAGCTCCGTTCCGAACCGCGCGGATTTTCGAGCTCCTCCGTGCCGGAAATTCCTTCCTTCCCGCCGACATGTTGCGCATCCAGACCGATATCGAGACGCGCGAAGACGCCTGGCTTGCCCAGCAACTCCTCTCCGCCGCCGCCCATGGAGAGCCGGAAGGCGCCGACGCCCAGTACGCCCTTAGTGTCTTAAAGGGCTGGGACGGCCAGGCCCGCGCTGACTCCGCAGCGACGCTCGTCTGCGAAGTCACCCGCCGCGCCCTGCTGGAACGCCTTCTAAAACCGAAACTCGGCGATAATCTTTCCGGATATCATTGGCCGATGAGTACGATTTTTCTTCAAAATGTTTTGGAGCAGAATCTCACCCGTTGGCTGCCGCCGGGCGACGCCGACTTCCACGTGACCCTTATGAAAAGCCTGGAGGAGGGCGTCCGGCGAATCCCCTCGCTGGTTCATAGCCAGAGTCATACCGCGTGGAGGTGGGGTGACACGATCCCCCTGACCTTCCATCATCCCCTCAGCGCCCGAGTGCCGCTCTTGGGACGCCTCCTGGATGTGGGGCCCTTCCCGCAAGCCGGAACCGGCACCACCGTGAAGCAGACGACTCCCCGGCTGGGACCTTCCATGCGCATGGTGGTGGATTTTTCCAATTTCGACCGGTCAATGCAAAATATCACCCTGGGGGAATCCGGTCAGGTCTTCAGCCCCTATTACCGGGACCAGTTTGAAGCGTGGTACACCGGGCGGAGTTTCCCCATGCTGTTCAGCGATGCGGCCGTGGAAAAAGGGACGGTTCACAAGCTGGTGTTGGTACCGGTGCGCGTCTTAGGAGTTCAGTGATGAAGTCAGCTCAACCACCCCGGCGCCCAAGGCGCCACCCCTCCTGAATCAGGACGGGAGTGTTTGAAGAACTCCCCTCCTCATATGAGGAGGGGTGGCGCGCCGAGCGCCGGGGTGGTGCTGACCGCCGGCAGTCGTAGACCGCCGCTACAGCCGAGCGCCGGGTTGATGCTAATAAGGGAACTAAGGGCTGGCGTCGATAATGTCAGCGCCAACGGGTTTTTCGCATTATGGGATCCCCACCATTCCCCACCAATGGTGAGAAAACCGCGATAGGATCAGACAGATTATGAAGCGATTGCCGGCCAACTGCATCTCAGCGGATCAAAGACAAACTCCCATGTCGCTGAAAATAAGGGACATTCTGTCAGCTATCAACTATCAGCTATCAACTACCAAATGTCAGTTGGCGTTCATCCCCGCAATCCTGCTGCTCTTCGGCGTAACCCTGGGTCTTGCCCCCAAGCCCCTCGGAGCCCAGGCGTCTTCCCCTTCACCCCTTGAAATCGCCTACACGCTGAGCCTTCCCCGTCCAACGACGCATCTGGTGGATGTAGAGATTTTGGTGCGCAAAGTGGAAACCTCCCACCTGGATTTCGTCCTTCCGGCCTGGGCGCCCGGCCGCTATGCCATTTATGATTTCGCGAAAAACGTTCAGGAATTTTCTGCTCTCGATGCGAACAACCAGGCCCTCACCTGGAGCAAGCTCGACAAGCAGACTTGGCGGGTGGACGCCCACGCCGCGGGCGGCATGGTGAAAGCCCGTTACTGCGTCTTCGCCAATGACCTGACCGGATCGTTCTCCGAGGTTGACAGCCGGCACGCCAACCTGAATGGCCCCTCCATCTTCATGTACGTCGATGGGCATAAGCCGGACCCCGTCGCCTTGAAAATCGAAGCTCCGGACTCCTGGCAAGTAATCAGCGGGTTTTCGACTTCCACCGCCGATCGCGCCTTCCGCGCGCCCAATTACGACCTTCTGGTGGATACGCCGCTCGAAATCTCCCCCGAGTGTTCGCTCGATACGTTCGAAGAACAGGGAAAAACCATCCGCGTCGCCATGCACACCTTCGCCGAAGACGACACCGACCGGTCCGCGCTTCTCGAAGGATTGAAGAAAATTGTGCACCTCGAAATGGCGGCCATGCCCCCACCGGATTTCCAGCATTATCTTTTCATTTTCCATTTTGCTCCCGGCCTCCCCGCGGGCGATGGCATGGAGCATCTGAATTCGACCCAGGTCATCACCCCGGGCAATCTGCGGGGCTCGACGGGCGAGGCCCTGGAGACCGCCGCGCACGAATTCTTCCACGTTTGGAACGTAAAACGGTTGCGCCCCCGAGCGTTAGGACCTTTCGACTACACTCGTGAGGACTACTCGCCTTCGCTCTGGTTTGCGGAAGGCATCACCACCTATTACGGTTACCTCTTCCTCCTGCAATCCGGGCAGTGGTCCCGCGAGGAGTTTCTGAATCGTCTGGCGGACGAGACGTTCACCCTGGAAAGGGAGCCCGGGCGCAAGCTCATGTCCGTGGAAGATTCCAGCCTGGCGGCGTGGTTCTTTGACCGCTCACCGCAAATGCAGGAGACGAATTTCGCCAACTCGACGATTTCCTACTACAACAAGGGCGCGCTTCTGGGGGTGATGCTGGATTTGGAAATACGCTCGCGGACTGAGGGACGCAAATCCCTGCTGGATGTCCTGCGCGCCATGTACCAAAAGTTCTATGAGGCGGCCCCGGCGGCCTACTACGGAAAGGGGCGCGGCTACGAAGAAAAAGATATCGTCGAGTCGCTCGATGCGGTCGCGGGGTCTGATTTTGCGCCTTTCTTCGAGCGCTACATCCGCGGCACGGACGAGCTCCCCATGGCGGAGACCCTCAAATTGGCGGGCCTGGAGCTGCGCCGGGAGGCGCCCCCGGATGCACCTCCCTCGCTCGGTGTGCTCGTCCAACCCGATGTCCTGGGAGCGCGCGTCTTTTCCGTCATTCCGGGAGGCGCCGGCGACCGCGCCGGCCTGAGCCGCGATGATTTGCTGATCGACGTCGATGATCAATCGTTGGTAGGCGAGGATCTAAACACGCGCCTCCGGCCCTACCCGCCGGGCGCCAAAGTCATGATCACCTTCGAGCGGCATGGGCGCCGTGATACGATTCCCGTGGTCCTTGATCCGCCGGTGCGATCCCAGTACTCGATTGCGCCCCTGCCAGGGGCAACCCCGCAACAGGAAGCCTTGGGAAATTCTTGGCTCGGAAGTAAGTAGGCAGAAGGCAGCGCGGCGGGGACGCAAAAGAAAACCAAAAGGCAAAGGGCAAATGGCAAAGGGCAAAAGTAAAAGGCGGGCTGGCGCAGACCTCCAATTTTTGGGGTCTGCGCTCGCCGCAATCTTGGGCGCACTCATGATCTTCGTGGGCGCGGCGCTCACCCTCGCGGCTGACCCTCCTGCCTCCGGCGCCGAAGCCCTGATTCAGGGCGGCCACTGGAAGCGGGCCCGGGCGATTCTCGAACCCGAGGTCCAGGCCCATCCCCAAGACCCCAAAAGTTTGTATCTTCTCGCGCAAGTGAAAATGGCGTTCAAGGATTTTGACGGCGCCCTGCCACTGGCCCAGCGCGCCGTCGAGGTGAACGGCAAGAATTCGAACTACCACCTGAAATTAGGACAGGTGTACGGGGAAATGGCGGCCCGCGCCAATATTTTCTCAGCCGGCCCGCTGGCGGTGAAATTTCGCCAGGAGGTTGAAATCGCTCTGGAACTCGACCCCGAAAATCTCGATGCGCTGGATTCCATGATGCAGTTTAAATTCCAGGCGCCGGCCTTGATGGGCGGGGACAAGGACCAAGCGCGCGCCCTTGCCGATAGGATTTCTCGGCTCAATCCCGTCGAGGGCTATATCTCAAAATCTAAACTTGCCGAACTCCAAAAGAACGCCACGGAAGTCGAAGACTGCTATCGGAAGGCCGTCGATGCCGACCCGAGGAACTATCACGCCCTCACCTTACTTGCGGGATTCTCTACCCACGCTCCCCACGCCAAGTATGATCTGGCGGCAAAGAACGCCCGGCAAGCCATCGAGATCGATCCCTCACGAATCGAGGCGTATGGGATCCTCGCGCGCGCATTCGCCTTGGTGGAGCACTGGAGCGATCTCGAACAGACCCTCACGGCGGCCGAGGACAAGGTCGCCGATGACTTGCGCCCCTACTACGAAGCCGCCACCGCCATGGTGGAAGCCGGGAAAGAACTCCCGCGGGCCGAAAGCTATGCGAAGAAATACCTCTCCCAGGAACCCGAAGGCGATGAACCCGACGCCGCCGAGGCGCACCGCTTGTTGGGACTGGTGTTCGAGAAAGAAGGCCGCGCGGTCGAAGCCCGTACGGAAATGGAAACCGCTCTCGGGCTCAGGCCAAACTTCAAAGCCGCCAAGGAAGACCTGGCGAGGATCAACAAGCGTTAGTGTAGGTTGATCCTACACGAACACATTCGGGCGAGGGAGTGTGCCTCGCGGTACTTCCGGGTGCTCCGTTAGAACTATACCGGAGCGAGTTGATCAGTAAACGCTGGGCGACTACGCAGGAGTAATATGCGATGGCGTGGGCCAACCTCCGAGTGGCCGACGAACCGCCCAGTGACGAGCCGATTCTGGCATTGTGAGTGGTATGGCGATATGACAACAGTTGACAAATCCCACGGTTCGCCGGTGTCGGAAACTCACATCACTGTTTGGTGGCTTTTAGATGGTTGCCGGGTCAGCTAAAGAACATCGACGACGATAAGCGTAATGTCATCCTGCTGGTTCATGGCAGCAAGTCGCCACCTCTGGAGTCCGGAGAGCACTTGACCCGACAGCTCGGAGGCGGGCTTCAATCGATTATCGCCTACGACCCGTTCCAGTTGCCGGTCGCCAAACGCCTCCCCCGCGGCATTCTCAGTTTCGGTCACGCCGTCGGTGTAGAGCAGGAGGCGATCGGATGGTTCAAGCAGCACGCTGCACACCGGGTACTCAGAGTCAGGGTCGACTCCGAACAGCAGCCCGTTACTTTCGATTCGCTGCATTTCGCCCCTCTTATTCCGCCAGCACAGTAGCGGCGGATGTCCAGCAGATGAGTAGAGGGCGTTGCGGTTCTCTGTTTCGATCCAAACATAAGCCGCCGAGGCAAACTGGCCGGGCGCCTCACTCGACAGGATGCGATTCAAGCTGCCAAGCACCTGCGCGGGATCATTGGCATGGACGGCGACGGACTGCATGGCCACTTTGATCATCGAAGAAATGAGTGCGGCCGGGATGCCATGTCCCGAGACGTCTGCCACAAGGATGCCCAGATGGTTGTTGTCTGACCGGACGAATTGGTAGAAATCGCCCGCAACGGCGGTCATGGGAAGGTAAGCAGCAGCGATACGGAGGTTCTCAAGCACGGGAACTCTCGCCGGAAGAATGGAAGACTGGATCTGCCGTGCCATCTCCAGTTCCGTCTCAATGGAGAGCAGACGGCGCTCGTTCGCAAACACGATCTCCAGAGCTACGTATCCGAGCGAAAACAGAAGGACGGCAAAGCCCAACGAGTCCACCAAAGGCAGCGGGCGATAGTGCAGCACGGTCCCCAAGTTGGTGTACAGCACCTCCAACGCAAATATGAGCGTGCCAGCGGAGAGAATGCGGTGATTCGGGATAACGAGGAACTGGGAAGCCAGCTTTGGAACCAGCACGACCGCTAACAGGACGAGCATGGCGAGAACTGCAATCAAGTTGTTGTAGAACATCCATTGGTCGGCTGGGCCACCGAGGACGAACGTGCCAATACCGGCCAGAGCAATCGCCAACCCTGCGAAGATTTCCAGTTGAGTAAGAAACCTGAGTTTGCCGAGGCTCAATTCTCGCCAGGCGAACAGGGCAGAAATCAAGAGCAGGTACATAACCGCCGTATTGACGTAAGGCGCGACAGACTGGAGGGAGCGCGGCAGAACCGCCAAAATGGTGGGAGTCTGCCCCAGTTTTTGGAGGCCGTACATGCCACTAAAGATTCCCCACCATACGAGGATGCGAACGCCCCTGCGCCAGCGCATCGCTGCGATCGCGCAGGCGGTCGCTCCAATGGACAAGAAAATCGCTCCGAGGACAATATCCACCACCTCGCCGCGGAGTGTTTCCAGAGCTGCCTCTGCCGTGTTCATGCCATTCCTCGAAGGGCTCCGTTTCGTTTCTCGGGTCTTGTCCTGTCTGGGATGAAGTCGGCCATGGACAAGGAGTGCGGGAACGACCGTCTCACTTCGCGACCAGATCTTACTCTTTGAACAGTCCCTCGGCGCAAAATTATAACTGGTGCGACCAGGCGAGAGCACCCACGACTGCGGGGTGGTCCGGATTGTGGTCTGACGGGCTACTCGGAAGTTGCTCTGGACAGCCTTGCGAGGACGATTATCGTCCACAGAGTTCCGACGTGGCACGGGTTTCCAGGCCCAAAGGGGTAAAAGGATTTCGTAGCGCGGACCGCCGCCTTGGCGGTCCGCGTCTCTTCCTCATCCTGAAGGGGAGTCGTGGTGGTTCTCAAAGTCGAGCCCGGGAGTTGGCGGGGATTCGCCCGCGGTCGATGGTCAAGCAGCAGCCGTGTCGTTGTTCCTCGGAGCGCATGCCGGCATATTCGTTAAAGCTCGACCATCGCCAGTGCCTCAATTCGTCAGGAGTTCATATTCTCGGGCTGGCCGGTGGAAGCCTGAACGGACTTCCAGAAGATCCCCTTCGCAGGAACCCGCTTCCGGCCCAGAATGACCAGTTCCAGCGGGACCAGCACAAACTCCGTCAGCCATTGGCTCACCATGAAGTCGGTGTACCCCGCCATAGCGTTGTCCACCGCCAGCGTGCCCAACCGTTCCGCGAGAATCACTTCGGAAGTGCTGGGGGGCACAGAGCGGATCAGGTGGCGGGGTTCGCTTGTGAACACTCGGAAGTGCTCCCAGTAGTCTCGCGGTTGCAGGCGCTGCTTGATCATTTTCTGGAGCACGCCGGACACGATCTTCAGCCCGCCGGTTCGTAGGTGGTCCGGCGTCTGGCCACGCACGCGTCGGCCGTGAGCGAAGAAGTTGTCGATTTCCGTGATTTCCTCCAACGAAAGGTCCACCAGCAGGTTCGTTTCGTCCGCCTTCTTGCCACCGGATGCAATATAGTCTCTCGCGTCCAGAGGAATGGCGGTTTCCGCCATCACCACCATAGCGTGCGGGCTTTCCTCGTAGCGCTTGGTCAAACGCTCCCAAAGGTGATGGAAAAGCCCCTTCATAGTGTAGTCCACTTCAGGGATGAGAACCGCATCGCAGACCCCGCTGGCAAGGCCGGCATGACTGGCGACAAACCCGGAATCCGACCCGAACAATTGCAAAATGCAGAGCCGTGGATTGGATCTGGCTTCGGTATTTAGGTTGAGCACTGCTTCGCGAGCTTTCTCAACCGCCGAGAGAAAACCGAATGATTGCCAGACCCAGAGAATGTCGTTGTCCATCGTCTTGGGAATTCCAACGACTGAGAGCTGCTTTCTCACCCTTTTGCTCGTATACAAATCGTGCGCTACCTTCCAGATTGCATGCGCGGCACGCATACTGCCATCACCACCAATTACATAGAGTATGTCGATGTTCTGCAGGTAACCTACAATACCCTTCAGCAGGGCGTCGCGTTCTATGGCTGTCGCTCGCACAAAATCATCCCAACGCGATGTCGACACCAGCGCGCCACCCATTTCCGCCTGCCGGTCCACCACCTGGCTGGTCAGTTGGACCGGCTCACGCCGGTCGGCGGCGGATAAACTCTTGAGACCCTCGCGATAGCCGAGAATTGTCAGCGTGTATTCTTTCTGACCGTGCGAGCCCGACGCTGGGATCTTGCGATATAACTCATGCTTCGCCGCGGCCTGATGGTAAAGTTCATGGCGTTTGACAATGCCGTCGATCACGGCATTGATGCCTGGCGCAATCCCCCCTGATACCACTATTCCGAGGCGCAGGGTGACCTCGCCATGCAACGGGTAGCGGTGAAACTTCCGGGGACCTGCTTCCGGAAACGTGAGGGGGCTGGACGCAGGCTTATCGCCTGAACCAACTCCGTAGACCATTCGTGTATCGACCGCTATTCCATCGGCGGGATCGCGAAAGGCGCCGATCTTCGACTGAATGGACTCGTCCAGTTCGCGGTCCGGCTCGCGCCTCACGATTTCCGGCCAGTCCGGCGGGCAGCCGTTCTCGAGCAGCTTGGGATCCAGCCGATTCTCCGCGCTCAGCCGCTTGTTCTTGTAAGCTTTGATGATGTCCTTCTCGTAGTCGAACAGGTAGCCGAGGGGCACGCCGTCGCTCGGAATCCAGGTTTTAGTCAGCAGCACCGCGATCTGGCGCGCGATGTCGGCGATGGGATCCTGGATTGTCGACGCACTCTCGCGAATCAGCACGGGGTCTACGTCGCGCTTGATACTGAACTCCTCCGGAATTTCACACCCTGGAAGGCATACCAGCGCAGTCTGCTGGCCGCTTTTCACGCCGTATTTGAAGTGCCAGTTTGCCTCCAGTACTTGCGTATCGCCGGGCTTTTTTCCAGCCAGGTAGAGAAAGGCATGGCAGAGTTTGAGCTTCTCAATCAGTAAGTGGGGCCATTCCTCGGTTCGCTTCTCATCGGCGTAGAGGAACGGAACGAGGTCGGGCTGCTGCCTTAAGAAATACGAGAGGATCGACGCGGTTTCTTCGTCGTTGAAGCTATAGGAGATAAAAACGTTAGTGGGCACTCGTTTCTCCTCGAATAGAGTGTGAACACGCGGTTCGGCAGATTTCGGTAGATATTAGGCTATCTCACATTTTAGGGCAAGCGCCGCGAGACCACCATGTCGTGCGGCGGCTCGTGGCACTACGTACGACACGCCGGCCGCTTTCCGCGACGACTACGGTCCGAGCGACCGGAGCTACGAGCGCGACGGTTTTTGAGCTTTGGGGGTCGTCCCTAACTCCATAGCTCTGGACTCTACTTGCGCTGGTTTCTGACCCCCGTGTCTTCGGACTCTGACCGGGTGCGTCAGCGGGTAGCGCATCAGAGGTACGTGTACTTTACGTTCCTCTGCGGTTTTTTGTTTATTTGCATCAGTAAACGCTGAGCGACAAGGCAGGAGCTATTTCCTCGAACGTGGTCGTAGCAATTTGGAGGGTATTCAGGCAGGGGTGGCGGTCGGGCCTTTATGATTTCGTAGTTAACGCCTCTTTTGGAGATTTACTGGTGTATACTGTGAGATGTGGGGAACGCCTCAAAGGAACTATCGGCCGATAGGGTGCTTTCTGAGACCAATATCCATATGATTGGGCACTGCGCTGAGCGCTGCGCTATGCCTTCCTTGCAGCGGCTTATGCGCTCATGGACGGGTCTCACCAGCCATTCGTACCCGGCTGGAATACTTCTTCAGTGGCACGGAACCAATAGTGATCGCTCTTGGGGTTCCGGTTGGGCTTCGTTCGCGAGGGCTTGTTACGTCGCCGGCATTTTACATTGCAATCCCTTGATTCGAAATGGTAAGGAGCGGTAATGGGCTTCGTGCAGGTAGTCGTTCGACGCTTGGGGATCGCGGGTGAATTAATGTCATTTTTTGCGAATCACAAACGTTAGGTCTCTATCGGAAGTGACCCGGCGCGAAAATGTTGGAGACGTGCGGAGATGGTGATTCGCCGGGTCACTTTCGATAGAGCCGTTTGAATGAAGCCGCTGGCGTTTGCGGCGGACGCGGG